>MDSZ01095788.1_pt1 | contig 17662 bp, 20 predicted proteins | sample 811201 | NCBI WGS metagenome assembly MDSZ01 (sample SAMN05326647, study PRJNA326480) | marine metagenome | isolation source: seawater | place: Indian Ocean: North | collected 2010
AAACCAAAAAAATTGGAATTGGACTAAAAATTCGAGGTTGTTTAAATATTCAATTTGCAATACAAGGGAACGACCTTTACTGTCTGGAGGTAAACCCCAGAAGTAGCAGAACAGTGCCCTTCGTTGCTAAAGCAACAGGTGTCCCAATGGCAAGGATTGCAGCGAGGATTACTCTTGGGATGAAATTAAGTGAACAAGAAATTCCAGAACCAACTTCAGGGCATGTTGCAGTAAAAGCACCGGTTTTCCCATTCATAAAGTTGCAAGGACTAGATCCCGCTCCAGGTCCTGAAATGAAATCCACTGGGGAAGTATACGGGTCAGATACGAGGGCTGATGTTGCCTATCTGAAGGCAAGATTAGCAACAGAAATCCCAGTTGCTAAAGGTGGTGGTGCATATCTAACTGTTAGGGATGAAGATAAGGATGCCCTTATTCCAGTGGCAAGAGAATTAGAATCAATGGGCTTCTCAATTTATGCAACACCGGGTACCGCAGACGTTATTAGAGCTAATGAAATAAATGTTCAAACAGTCTATAGAATAACTGATAGAAAACATCCTGACGCTTTAGATTTAATGCGAAAGGGACAGGTCTCTTTCATAGTTAATGTACCAACAATATCTGGTGGCGCAGTAAGGGATGGAAATATGATGCGCAGACTAGCAGTAGAGATGAATATACCATTCGTGACAACGATGTCGGGCGCAGTTATGGAAGTAGCAGCAATCAAGGCAAACCGAGAAGTCGACCTAGTTCCAATGAGGTTGACAGTAAACTACTGATCAGCATTCATCATAAGCCTCAATGATGTATTCTGTTAGGGGGCTCGTCCAAGCAAGATCACTGATTCCGTCTTTACCTTCAGCATCATATACTCGAACAACATCTTGAACTCTAACATTGCCTTCGCTTGATCTTGCCAGGATTGTCTTTGGTTTCAGGACCTTACCTGTTCCATGTGGGTCGTATATTGTATCAAGGGCTTCAGCCAAGAACCAGTCTGCTTTGTCTGCAGGATCACCTTCGAAAGTCTTCTTTACCTTCTTGGCTCCAAATAGTCCACCTGCTTTTTTCTTTGGTATTGTAGCATTAGATGTCTTCTTTTTTGCTGTAGATTTAGCTGGAGTTTTCTTCTCTGTTTTTGAACCTGTTTTACCCTTAGAAGCAACACCTCTTCCTTCAAATTCAGATTCCAACTCTTTCCTAATTTCTTTCTCAAGTTTCTTCCTTAATGCATCTTCATCTACACTATTTGCATCTTTTTTGATATTCTCAATAACCGTTAGATAATGTGATGCAACTTGAATTAGTGCAGTTTCCATGCTTGCTTCAAGTTGCATAGATACAACGTCACCGGATGAATCTCTCCATTTCCTCCATTGAAGCATCGTGTTTGCGTGTATGTCTGAGCCACATTTTGGACAGAATGAGCGTTTGGGTGGTTTGAGAACTGGAATGGACCGCATAGCTTCGGGGTCTATACCTTCATGTTCTCCACTAGAAACATCATGAATGTGAGTACTTGCTTCCATTCCTAGGTTCATCGCATCTCTGAATAAGCCATCTGAAAGGTTTAGATCGCCGCTTTGGACGAGGACCCAACCATCAGTTCCTCTGACAGTTGCCCTAACTGCGGCCGAAGCAGCGGCTGATTCACCAAATTGATAATTTTTGAAAGCGTTGTCTGAAACCGTTTCTGATTCCCCGGCAGCAAATGCTTCTCCTATGTCTACCTCATCGTCGTCAGCAGGAGCAGCGATACCAAGCAAAATCGGATTTGCGCCCTCTTCAACTTTTGCAATCATGTCGAATTTCTCTGCCATCGACAAGTCATCTCGCGTTCTAATAACGTCTTTTAGTTGGTTTAAATCGTGACCTGTAGCAGTGATTGGACCTCTAACAGTTAGGTCATTTCCACAGGATAGGCAGAACTTCGATGCTGGTTCGACTCCAGCCTCACAACTCGGACAGTATACCCCGGCCATGTGTCGGCAACATCTGTAGGTACCTTTCAATCGAACGGTACAGATACTTCGTATCTGGTAAATTTTTTGTGTTCTAATCAGACTCGAGTAAATCAATTACTTTGTCCCTGTCAATTTCCGATAGAATAGGTGCGAGTCTTGGGCCTTTTTCCACTCCTAATATCGCCAAATACAAGTTTCTATAGCCTTCACGCGGACTAATTTCATTTTCTTTGAAGCATGATGAAATTGAAAATCCAATGTCTTCAGAGTTCCAATTACATCCTATGAGCGAATTCCTAAGTTTTCCTATAATTGCAGTATCAAGACCTTGCATAGGTTCATCTAGAATTTTTATTCTTAATTCTTCGGGGAAATGGGGCCCCTTAATCCAGTTTCTCATTCTGTTTAGTCGGTCAGAAACCTTCTTGCCGATCGCATTGATAATTTCTTCATCGGATTTTACTTGAGCAAGCATTGCAAGATGCCTAAATGATACAGTTGTATTCTCAGATTTACCAATTTCACTCATACGAAGTGCTCCTTCAGCATCCTCTAAAGCAACCCTCTGTCTTCTTGAGAGGGACTGGTCAGTCATCTCTTCCTTTAGATTACGAGATAGTAGCCTCTCATATTCATCTGCCAACTCTACTAGTGACATGCCAGCATCAAAGGTAATTGCTTTTTTTGGCTTTGTAGAGGCGATAAGATATCGCAATATTTCTGGCGGGACCAAATCGAGAGCTTCCAGTGGCCCGATTGTGTTACCGGTTGAAGAAGACATAGCGCCTTGCCCTTTGAGAGAAATCCACTCATAAACAAGTGGGTGAGGGGGCGTGTCACCAAATAACAAAGAAATTTCTTTTCCAGTTGCGTAGGACCCACCTGCTGCCCCGTGATCCTTTCCAAATGGCTCACACGTTACTCCAACCCAACCCCATTTGGCTGGCCAATCAATTCTCCATGGAAGTTTTCCTTCAGCCTTGTTCAAATTTGATTTCCCCGGAATTCCATTTTGTTCCCAATGAACATAAGGCCATTCGAATCCAGTTACAGTTACTCCATCCAGGCTTCCATCGTGTCCATAAGGGTTGTATGGAAACCAATTTTCTGCAAGTTCGCGACCACTTACTCTTTCGATTATATCTCTGATTTCGTCCGCTTTCTCGCAAGCAATTCTTGCCTTCTCAGCAAACTCCCCGTTAGCATATGAGGTGTAGTTATCAATTATTCTAGGTCGTACATCGATTTGTTCCAGTGCAGCTAGGAATGGTTCGAGGAAATGTTGTGCATAGCTTCTACCATCATTGCCAGGCCTGCCATTCTCATCCGGTGCAGGTATAGTGGCAAGTGCACAACCGATGTATTGCTCATATTCATTTGAGAGGAATGGATATACTTTCCTTAGAGGGTCTGCAGAATCTACAATGAAAACAAATTCTGCATCCATTCCTGCATTTAGGCATGCCCTTTTGATCATGTCGCCAGTAAGTATTTCTCTAAGGTGGCCAATATGAAATTCTCCGCTTGGAGTAATTCCTGATGCGATAATATGCTTATGTCCGCGGTGCGACAATGTTTGTGCTGCGAAATCTGCCCAATGCAAGAAATCACCTCAGACAACTGCAGCTCTAATAATGCCCCTAAGAGGAACTTCATCTATTTCATTCCGGACGGTTTTGTTTACCAATACCAAGCACAACAAAACTTCAGCCCCGGCCTCTCTCATTGCATCGATTGTTCTAGACATCGTGACTCCAGTTGATAGCACATCATCAACAATAGCAACACGCTTACCAGCAACCTGTCCATATTTATTGGATAAAGAACCCTGTCCCGCCTCACCATCGACGTTTCTGTGAATAGCAACCTCGCAATCTAATTGGCTTGCAACTTCATTAGCAAATAATACTCCATTGATTGATATTCCAACAATTGTATCGATCAATTCCCCACATTCTTCAATTGCTACGTCAGCCATTATCGCACCGATTGCCGCAATTCTTTGTGGCCTAACTCCAACAGTTCTCCACCCTATTCTGACGTCTTGGGGTTTCTCGTTTACGCTACTATCTGCGATTAGCCATGAAATTGTATCCTGTGAGAGAGATAATTCATCAGCAATCTGTTGAGAGTTCAAGCCATCTTTTCTTAGATTAGAGACCATGTTACGCAATTGTTCTATGCTCAAACCTTGTTCCATGTATGTAATGTGGTAGTAACTTAGACATCAAACCATCGTTACCAATCACCCAAAAAAGCGGAAACCCTCAAATGGGGCGGACTCGGCGATGGGTTTGATGTCAGAGTTTGAGTACGAGTCCTTGTTGGACAGAGCCAGGTCAAATATTCCTGAGGAAATCTCTAATCGTGCGCGCTGGACTTTGCCTGACCCACAGATTATGATTGAGGGTTCTAACACAATATTTCGTAACTTTACAGAAGTTGTGAATCACATGGAGAGAGACGATAATCACGTTTACCAATTTATGTTAAACGAGTTAGGTACTGCAGGTTCCAGAGATGGTCCTCGTGCCCGTTTCAAAGGTAGAATACCTCCAAAGAGATTGAAAAAAGCAATTGTAAATTATGTAAATACATACATAAAATGTGTACAGTGCAACGCACCAGATACTCATTTCATCAAACAAGAAAGAACTACCCTGCTAAAGTGTCAGGCTTGTGGTGCAACACGTCCAGTCAAGCTTTGATATCTAGAAGATATTCTACGGGAAGTTTACCGCCTTCTAGATAATCGACTAGTTTTGGAATTGCTTCCTTTGATATTTTGAACCAATCTCCTTGGGGATAAATCACACAAGTCGGTCCTGATTCACAGAAATCTAGGCAACCAGACTTTTGGACTCTGACATCAATTATTCCCTTTTCTTTAGTTGTAATCTTGAATTCTCTCATCAAATCTAGTGAGTTTTTTTCAGTGCAACAACCCCTAGCAGAACCCTTGGGTCTGGTGTGTCCACAAACAAAAGCGTGCATACGGTATCCAGGTTCATCTCTTCCCTTAGAGTCCATTAACCGACACCTCATCAATTGCATTTGCAAGTTTGTGATCGCGGTCAGTAATTCCATCAACGTCATGGCTCCAAGTTTTGATTATGACTTTGCCCCAACTAAGAATGAATTCTGCGTGATGGTCCTGGTCTTCACAAATTTGCCCAGCCATGTTGACAAATTCTAGTGCTTTTGCAAAGTCAGGGAATACGAAAGATTTCTCCAGATGATGGTTGTTTACTACATTCCAAGACAAGATATCATCCCCATAGGTGAGAGTCGTCATTACCCTTGGTTTTCTTCTCTACCTTTTCATGTAGATTAGTGCGCCGCTTTTGGTCTGCCCTTTCGAATTCTAGTAATTCTTTATCATCGATATATGCGGGTCTTGTATGGGCAACTAGTACGATTTTTACTATGACATCTCTAGCTATGTAGGAATGATCACCTTCTTCGGTTAGAATTTCTAGTGATGATTTACCAGAGGATAACAGGCGTCCCTTTATCCAGGTTGGGTCATCGTCTCTTAGTGCCCTTGCGTCTAGTTGGATCTCGACAAAATCATCCTTTCTCAAACCGTGCCTGCGTTCCATCAATTCACCAGTATGTACGCTTTGTAATTCGCTAATATCGGGAGAACCTAGATCCTTCCACATCTTTTTTGCCCAGTTTGGTAGGTCTGCCATGATGCTCTGTCAGGGCTCCTCCTTCTAAGCCCTAACGCATACAAAAATCACCTTATATTTGAAAAGTGGAAGGCTTCCCCGTCATCTTGGAGGCATTCTGATGAAAGTGGTATGGAGGGACTTGGTCACCGTACTCACAGAAGAGGAGTTGCTTGACAAAGGCTTTAGCAGAGCCAAAAAATCAGCTGACAGGGTCGATGACCCAGTTAAGGTATTCAGAGTTAGAAAGCAACTGACTAGAATGGTTCAAACAGCGGCAGATGTGATGTCACAGTATCTCGAAGATACTGAGAAGTCGTGGCCAAGCCTAGATCAAATGCCGATTTTTGACAAGGCTATGGTAGATGCATGTGTAGGCTGCGATGATTATCGACACCATCTTTCGATGCTAGGTTGGGGGGCAAAGCAATTGAGAAAAATCGCAAAACAAAATTCGGACAAGATTGTCCGCTCATCCCGATTTGAGATAATGCACGACGCAAGGAAAGAAGCCTACGGTCGTTTTTCAAGTATTATGCGCAGAGTTGGACCTTCATTGGATTGGCTCCATGAAAGTAGAATGATTTTACGCCAATTACCTGTTATTGATCAAGTCTGTCCAACAATAGTTGTCTGTGGAGCACCCAACGTTGGGAAGAGTGCATTCATATCTTCACTATCCAGCGGGAATATGGAAGTCAATCATTACCCATTCACTACAAAGCAACTTCACGTCGGTCATTTCAAACATCGAAGAGTACCGCACCAAATGGTAGATACCCCTGGCCTACTTGACAGACCAATGGATGATAGAAATGCTATAGAAATGCAAGCAATTGCAGCCATAGAGCACGTTGGAAGTCTTTGCATTTTTTTGATGGATATATCTGAGGATTGTGGTACATCGCTAGATGATCAACACAATCTTTTGGATGAAGTGAAGTCCTTACTACCAGATATAGACATAATTGTCGTCGTATCAAAGGCAGATTTGATGGAACCAAGGCCAGAAAATTGGGAAGAAGTCAAGCAAGCGGAATCTCAATGGGATGGTGAGGGTGAACCTCAACTACCTGTGTTATTAGATGAGGAAGGATGTGTAACGATATCATCTCTGGATGATGTAGGTGTGACTTCCCTGAGGTTAGAGATAGTAAGGCGTTGCAAGGAGAACATGGCTAGCGACCCCCTCCTATTACCGGAAGGTTGGCACAGACAAACTTAGCCAAGAATTCCTACTGAACTAAGTAAGATTGGTACAAAGAATATTCCGACGAAGATGAAAAACATAATTCTCATCATTCTATCGTTTTTCTCACGTTTCTCAAGTGCAGATTCACAGTCAGCACTTTTGCAAATACGTGGTTCTGCTTTTACATCGATGTTGATACCGCAAATTCTGCAATGTTTGTGAGCATTTATGTGGGTACTAATCTTTGAACGAGTATTGTTAATTTTCTTGCTAACTTTGTCCTTAATCGCCTTTGCGTCCACCATAATATCAATCCACCTTTACCAAAGTTCCAATGAAAGGCCTACCTTCCAGCGCATCTTCTACTCTGCTTAGGTCTCTTCCGTCAAGTACTGCAAGTTTGATACTAGCTTCCATTGCCCATTTGACTGCCACCGGATCAACAGCCGCAGAAGCTCCTGGTCCTAACGGCTCAGTACCAGTTATTTCCGCTAATTCTGTTAGTGTTAACTCTTCAATTGGCTCCGCATCAGGATTTGTTCTTGGATCGCTGGTATGTACGTGGCTAACGTTTGTAGCAATAACACAGTGCGATGCACCGCAGTCTCTTGCTAGTGCTACAGAAACAGCGTCAGTCGTGTGACCAGGTGTAGTTCCTCCCATAACCACAATGCTGTGGGATTCTAGCAATTGGGCAGCTTCATTTGTTGTCTTAGGGATTATCGGAGAAACGTTACAGCCGATATCTTGCAACGTCTGCTGTAAAATTGTAGCGTTTAGCCTAGTGGCAGCAATGCCGACGGTGTCTAGTCTATAGGGGTCAGAAAAGGATTCTTTTGCTAGATTTATTCCCTCTCTGGCAGGTGCTCCCCCGCCCACTACAATTCCCAGTTTACGCCCGTTGCCCTCAAAATGAACAGCCATTTGGCGTAATTGCCCGAACCACATCGTCCTTTCATCAACTTCTTCCGGACTCAGAAGTGAGCCGCCAAGGGCGACAATTTGGGTCGGCATTAACAGTCCCTGAAAGTCGACCATTGATGATGCTTACTTCTCAGAAGCCTTCAAAGTCCTCGCCTCAGCCCTAAGGGCTGGGGGAGACCTGAATGAGTGATGATCCGGAACAGGCTACCCGCAGACTAAAACTAAAATTAGCCTTAGAAGACCTTCGAGAGATGAAGGGTTTTGGTACTGAACTCGTAACAGTTATTATACCACCAGATAGGCAGGTTTCCGATGCACGTCAGATGCTTCAGAACGAGCACGGGCAAGCTGCGAATATTAAATCAAAGTCAACCAAAAAGAATGTTCAGGGTGCAATTGAATCAGCAATTTCGTCACTAACAAAATACAGAGATGCTGGTGAAAGGGGAATTGCACTATTCACAGGTGCAATAATTGTCGGTAATAACAAAACCAGGCATATTACGGTTGTAATTGACGACCTTCCTCAACCTTTGTTGTCATTTCGATACCGTTGTGATTCGAGATTTGAGCTTACACAATTAGAAGATATGCTGATCGATAAGAAGTCATATGGTCTGTTTGTAATAGACCGTGCAGAGGCTGCTTACGGAATTGCCAGCGGTAAAAGAATACACGTTCAAGAGTACCTAGTATCCAATATAATGGGCAAGCACCGACAAGGAGGTCAATCTGCTCAGCGTTTCGAAAGACTAATTGAAGAAGCAGCCCACAATTTCTTCAAGCGTGCTACAGAGCATGCTTGTTCTTACTGGCTACCAGAATTAGAAAATATCCAAGCGATCATAATTGGTGGGCCAGGTGCGACAAAGGATTTCGTAGTGAAGAATGAATACTTCCATCATGAGATTGCCAAGAAAATAGCCAAAACAACTTTTGATGTTGGTTACTCAAACGAAAGTGGTGTAAGAGAACTTGTAGACAATGCAGGAGGTCTGATGGGGGAAATCGAACTTGATGCTGAGAGGCAAGTTGTAACAGAATTCCTAGAAGAATTGGTAAAATCTAGTCCAAAGGCCACCTACGGTGAAGCCATGATTAGACAAGCACTTGAACAGGGTGCTGTTGCGAAACTGCTCATCAGCGAAGGAATGAGGAAGAACGTTGTCAAAATCAAATGCAATTCTTGCGGAAATGAATGGTCAACAAGCATTGGGAGAACCGATGCTCTTCCAGCCTGCCCCAAATGTAAATCAGACGGAGATGACTTGACTGAGGTTAGTTCAGTTTCTTTAATCGATGAATTCTCAGATCTTGCTGCAAAAGGGCGCTCAGAGGTAAAATTCATTTCAACAGATACCGAAGAAGGCGCTCAATTGGACTCTGGTTTTGGTGGTCTTGCAGCCGTCCTCCGCTACCCAATAATGTGAGGCATTGATATGGATTTACTTCGCAAGATAGTTGAGCCATCACTTGAGTCAGCACTAGCTGACATAGGAGTCAAGGGTGACTTCTGGAAAAAAGTGCTCGGCGTTAGTAGAGAAAAAGATCAGGGAGATTTATCTCTTCCTTGCTTCGCATTTGCTAAGCAATTAGGAAGAAGCCCTGCAGATATTGCTACAGATTTAGCGGCCTTAATCGCAGGAGAATTTGACGTAGTGGCTACCGGTGGTTATCTCAATTTCAAAGCACAATCTAATTGGCTGGCAAAAAAAGCAATGGAGATAAAAGTAAGTTTAGGAAATAAGAGTGTTTTAATCGAACACACAAGCGCTAATCCAAACGGTCCATTCCATGTTGGCAGAGCACGCAATGCAATTCTAGGAGACACACTAGTGCGCCTAAATCGGCTGTATGGAAATGATGTTCGGGCGGAGTACTATGTTGATGACATGGGAAAACAGGTTGGGGTTCTTGCATGGGCTCTTCAAAATCTGACCGAGGAAGAAGTTGATCAAATCTTAAATGACGAAGATAGTATTAATCCAAAATGGGCAGGAAAGAAAGACCATGAAACGGTTAGGTGGTATCAAGCAGCTCAAAACTTGCGTTCTAAAGATGGTGCAGATGATATAGAGGTGGAAATTAGTAAACTAGTACACGCATCAGAGCACGGAGACGATTCAGTTCTTGCCAAGTTTGAAGATGCATACAAGCCAGTTCTCGATGGTATGCTGGAGACACTTTCTAGACTAGGAATTGAATTTGATACGTTTACTAAGGAATCTAAATTTGTCGTCGATGGTTCAGTTTCTTCACTGATGGAGCAATTACAAGAACTCGAGATTCATGAAGTTGCAGACAATGGTGCTCATTATCTTGATTTAGGGCAAAGGGGCCTAAAAGGGAAGACCGATTTCTTCTATAGAAGAGGAGATGGTTCTTCATTATATGCGACCAGAGATATTGCATATCACATTTGGAAATGGCAACAGTGTGATAATCTTGTAAACATACTTGGTGAGGATCACAAATTACAGGCAAAACAAGTTGCTATGACCTTAACTGAACTAGGTGAGAAAGTGCCCGAGGTAATGTTCTATGCATTCATTAAATTACCCGAAGGGAAAATGAGCACAAGAAAGGGCAATGTCGTGTTTATGGACGATTTACTCGAAGAAGCAAAAGCACATTCAGCAGCAGTAGTAAAGGAACTTAGATCAGACCTTTCAGATGATGAAATAAACACAATTTCTGAAGCAGTAGGCGTCTCAGCAGTTCGGTTTAATATCGTGAAAGTAAGTCCAGACAAAGGTTTCACTTTCCGTTGGGAGGACGCGCTTTCCTTTGAAGGAGAGAGCGCTCCATTCGTAATGTATTCACATACCAGAGCGTGTTCAATCGCAAGAAAGGTGGGTCGTGAATCAAAGTTAGTTAATTCTGGTGATGTAGTTCCTGCAATGCATGAACTCCTAAGATGCATGGCATCATACCCAGATAAATTGCGTATTGCAGTTAATGAAAATAAGCCACACATTTTCGCTTTATTCATGCTTGAATTAGCAACTGCATACAATTCATTCTATCGGGATTGTCATGTCATAATGAACGGGGAAGTAAACGAATTCAACTATGCTGTTAGTGAAAAAGCAAGGGAATTACTTCGTCAGGGAATGGAAGGAATTGGAATCATTCCTCTGGAATCGATGTGAATGCATCTTCTGGTGTTCTGCCCGCAGCCTCAATCTCTGCTCCGATAATTCTTAATTCGCTCAACGCGTCCTCAATGTCATCTGCTTGCTTCAAGAATCTAGTTGGTGGCCACCCCAGATCGATTTTTCCAGGTTCGACAGTTGATTCTTCGATCCATGCTTCACACAGATTTCCTGTACACATAGCAGAATAAGTATCTAAGTCAATCCAAAAAGTTCTCCGTTTGCATACAGGACAATCCCTACAATGCATACTAGAGAGTACAGTCATACCATCTTCTCCTACTTGGTCAACTTCCCATATAACTAAGTCAGAACGTGTTAGTGACATTAGGTGGGATTTACTTAGAAACTTTCTAAGGACTTTCCATGCAACTTCTTCAGTTGAGAATACACCCAATCCAATCGTGCCGCCATCTTCCTCGGTAACTGAGGGAACGAAGACCCTTGATGGCTGGCCCATGGGGGTTGCTAGCACAATGAGGACTTCAATCCCTCGTCCATTCATGCTCAACAATTGCTAATCCGCCAGGGTGAGGGAATGGAGCGTCCGGCTTTTCGATCCTAATTGAGATTGCAGAAATCAAGGTATTCTTGGAAAGCTTAGAAACTAATTTTGAGCAGAGCGTTTCCATCAAATTTACCGCCTCTGAATTTACAATCTCGGAATCAACAGCGGCTTGCAAATCAGCATAATTGAGTGTTTGATTTATGTTGTCCTCAATAATATCATTAGATAGAGTCGCCCATATTGAAACCACAAAGGGCTGCTCGCTTGTTTTTTCATAATCAAACACACCATGTTTGGCCATTACTTCGTAAGATTCTAGCCCTATTCTTGTGGCCATGAAATCACTCTTCTCTTTCGTGAACCCAGATTAAATGGTAGCCAAATTGAGTCTTTATTGGAGGTGAAACTGTCTTCAGAGGAGTGCTCCATACAGCTTCTTCGAATTCTCTGACCATCTGGCCTTTTCTGAACCACCCTAAGTCTCCACCTTTCTGATTAGATGGGCATGAAGATTTTTTTCTTGCCGCTTTCTGGAAATCTTTGAGTTTTTTGATATTGGTTGCAAGCTGGGTTGCTTCACCTTTACTTTTGACAAGAATGTGGCTTGCGTGTGCGCTTGGTTTAACCATGTAATCCCCTCACTCATCCGGATTATATGCTAGGAATTTCATATAGTTTCCATAAATGGTTGCTGAGATTCCAAGGCTTTCTTCATTTAGTCTAGAAATGTCATCAAGATATGTATGGTATTCCAACGAACCGCTTCCATAACAAACTGCGGCCCTGCCTATTTTGTTACCACCATCTAGATTGTACACGAATGGACAATGGTCAGAATTACACGGCATCCCATTTGGTTCACCTTTTGCACCCTCGTAAAGGCCCAAATTAATTCTGTATTTCTCAGCCATCTCTGGGTTGTCTTTCTTGTACTCCTCTGCAAGTGCCTCTATGTGCTTGTAATCATCGGGATGGTTGGTGAATAGTGTAACAGAATTCCCTCTATTTTCATAATCAATGTCGACGTGATTCATGTCGAGGTTTACGTACAATCTTAGATTTTCAGTTAGATCCTGGTTCATTTCATCAACATAAGCTATTGAGCCCCAGAGTCCTTCTTCCTCCCCACCCCAAGTGCAGAATCTAAGGGATCTATCAGGCTCTCCATATTCAGCAATGTATTCAGAAAACATAGTTGCTATTTCTAGTACAGTTGCAGTTCCAGATGTATCATCTACTGCTCCAGGTGCGTGGTAAACCGTATCGTGGTGTCCTCCCACAATCAACAATTCGCTATTTTTGCCATAATAAGTCCCACACGGCACACGAATCGTTAATTCTTCGTCATTGGTAACGTCCATGATCATCTCAATCCTACCTGTACCGTTAATTACAACTGATTCGAGAATCTCTCCGGCATCTTTACTCATAGCGATAAATGCCATACTGGTTGGCATATTTCCTCCATTTGCTTCAAGAATTGCGCTGTGGCTTGTACCTTTGAAAATTGGGACGCAATCATTACCTTCTATGGTCCCGCAATTGTAGTTCTTGTTTACTCTAATTATAGACGCAAGGTCATTTTCTATAGCGCGAACCATTATGTCGGTATTGCTAGAAACAGAACCACCTCCAACAAAGTAACCAATCTTACCCTGCGCAGCTGCCCACAATGAATCATCAGAACCATCGCCAAGGTAAACAACTTCCATGTTTTGATCAAAAGTGTATGATGACTCACCAGAGAAACCTTGGATCACGTAGTCCATTCGATGATTAAACGTGGTTACTTGCTGTCCAGCATCTGCGGGTGAGCAGGGTATTATTCCCAGGCCACCGATTGCTCCTGGAACACAAACCCTGAGGCTTGGCTCACTGTTTACACTGTGCATAGGGACGTCGTAGGTATGGAGAGTTGACTGGTAACCTAATTCCTCAAACAAATTGTTGATGTATTCAGCAGTAGCTTGTTCTTCAGCAGTCCCGCTCATCCTCCCTTCCCAAGTCGGGTGTCCAAGTGCTAGTAAATCGTCAATATAACCTCTGGTTCGTTCAGTATCATACTGTAGCGATACCCCGTAATCGACCGGTTCTTCATCGAGATAGAAATACAGAATTGACGACGAAACAAAAAGGAGTGCAAGAATTATCGAAATGGCGGTTGAATTCCTAAAACTCTCCATCGCAAAGCGTCTATTTGTCGCTCCACTCCATTCTTCAGCAATTTCCGCAGAAATCACTTCATCATTAGTCATCTATTTCCTCTCCTGTCCACCTCTTTGTTAGGTCGTTGTCCCTTCCGAGGTGGTCAAGTATTCTAGCTATAATGAAATCAATTAAATCATCCATGGTTTTAGGAAGATTGTAAAAGCCTGGAGAAGCAGGGATAATTATTGCTCCCCATGCAGATAGTTTAGCCATGTTCTCTAGGTGTACTGTAGCGTAAGGAGCCTCTCTTGGCACCATGATTAGCTTCCTGCGCTCCTTTAGCGCTACAATTGCAGAGCGAGTAGCAAGGTTATCTCCTATTCCTGCAGCTAGTTTGCCCAGCGTTGTTCCGCTGCAAGGACAAATTATCACTGCGTCAATTTCAGCAGATCCAGAAGCTGATTTTGCTGCAATGTCCTTGTTGCTCTCGAGAATGGCACCAGTTCTTTTAGCAAGATCTTCAGGAGTTAAACCATTGCACTCATGCGCCATGGTAATCCTGCCAGAGTCTGTAACTACTAGCCTAACTTCATCTCCGAGAATTTCTGCTAGCCTCACTCCATAAATCGAGCCCGAGGCGCCCGAGATAACAAGAACAATCTCGCCCATCGACTCTAGGCCTAACTTATCATGTATCAAGTTATGTCCATTGCTTTGAATATTACCTTCTCCAAAACTTCTACTGCTCTTGCAAATGATTCTGGGTCTATAGACCAACCGACTCGCAACCAATCATCAAGTCCAATATCAAACATACAACCAGGGACAGCGAGTAATCCATGCTCTTTTCCAATAGTATCTATCATTTCCATTGTATTGACTCCGGGTATTCTAAATGCTCCAAACACACCATATGGTGGTGGATTCCAGTTAATCCCTAGCCGCTTTAGGGATTCTTCCAACACAGGGAGGTTTTTTTCTCGATAGTAATCAATCAAGTCCACAGGTTCGCCTAAGTGGGGTTTTATTCTATTAGCTACTCTTATTACGGGTGTTGACATTATTCCTGCCATGTTGTGAAACGTGTTTTCTGCGTTAGCGATAATTTCAGTTGAGGCAATCATCCAGCCGTACCGGATTTGCCCGAGTCCATGCACTTTTGTTAAGGAAGAGATACTGACGCAGTTTTCTCCCTCTTCAAAAAATGGTTTCCAATTTCTGTCTGCTCCAGAGTATACTTCATCGCTGATTATTCTTACATCATGGCGTTTACATGCATCAACTAACCATGCTCGATCGTCCTTTGTATAGGACCAACCCACTGGATTTAACTGTGGACAAATAGTTAACAGGTCTACTTGGCTGAGTACTTCTTCCCATTCATTCCTGTCAATTATCCATTCCATATCAGTAGGCGTTCTTCGAACAGTAATTGTCTCTAGGCCAAGGATCCTAGCGGTTTGACTCTGAGGTCCATAAGATGGCATCTCAACCGCAACCTTTCCCCCTCTTGAGGCTGAAGCAATAGCAATTCCAAGGGCTTGAGTTGCTCCGTGCGTAAGATGTATGTTTTCAACAGGGACGTTGTACATCTCGCTAACCATTTCACGATCGTCTATCCCTGGCCCCCTATGATCTTTCCAAATTTCCTCAAAACTTCCCAACTCCCAAGGGAATTGAAGTCCAGAAAATGAAAGGTTGTGTTCTCTCATTTCCTTTAATCGTGGAATATACCACTTTAGATATGAAACAGGAGGAATTTGATTTCCTTTCGCAGGACCTCCCGATACAGGATGATGTCCTTCCATGCCCCTCTGATGATGGACTAATTAATCAATGATTCATAGTACATGTATTTCTCTATTCAAGAGATAACTGTTAACCAGCAATGAATCTAAAATCTGTTGTTTTGAGATATTGAAACCGAGGGCTGAAAGGCTTGTTGTGGTGTCTTTGCCTAATCCACAACCACTCACCATCTCAACTCTGCCTGCCGGAGTATCACAGTTTATGGTCAATCCGTGGCGGCTTGTCCATCTAAGGAATGATAGCCCAATTGAGCATATTTTGTTTTGACCGACCCAAACTCCTTGCATTCTTTCGTCCCGATTCGCTTCTATGCCGTTATCGGCAAGAGCTTTGATAACCCATTCTTCTAAAATTGAAATTATTGCCTTTACGTTGGACTCACCTTCTAAATCCCACTTGAAAATTGGATAGATTACTATCTGTCCCGGTCCATGCCAAGTTAGTCCTCCTCCTCTGTCGACTGCAGAGGTTGTGTAGCCTTCAGGCGGTAGAATTCCATCATTTCTTGCTCTGGGACCAACTGTCACAATTTCATCGTGTTCGCAAATTATCATCGTGTCAATGATTTCATCCTCAATCCGTTTGGACTGCATTGTTCGCATTAATTCATCAGCATCTGGATGGCTAATTTTGCCGATATTGTTGACGACAAATCTACGCATTTCAAGTCCTCAGAATTTCCCACTACTTCCAAATCCGCCTTCGCCTCTTTCAGTCTTGGATAAGTCTTCGATACCAACTTCTTTGAAAGTTGTAATGGGGACTGGCGCAATCAACATCTGTGCAATTCTTTCTCCTTTTGATAATTGTATCGAATCACCTTCTCCGATCCATGTTGCTAAAACCATCAACTCTCCTCTGTAATCAGAATCTATAGTTCCAACTCCATTCGGCATAATCATGCCTTTTGCTCCCAACGAAGATCTTGAACGAATCTGCCCTTCCCAACCTTCAGGTATTGCAACAGCTAATCCTGTTCTGATTTTTGTTGATACACCTTTCATAACACATGTATCTTCCAATGCTCGCAAATCCCAGCCAGCAGCAGATTTACTACCTTGTGTTGGAGCAGCAGCATCGGAATTTAATTTTGCAAAAAGTACTTCCACTTTCTGTCGCATGTAATACCCCAAGACAAGTGTGCTATCAATGCCTTTGGGTTGAGATAGCGCATTTTTGGTATGAAATGTCGTTTTTTCAAAATGATATATATCAAAATAATAAGACTTAGTGTATTGATTCTGTCTTTGAAAATCTCCAGTAGAAAACATGGTCGAAGACACTTCTTGATTACATAACACTATATGCTCGTTTCTACGGCCCACGTATTCCACCGCATGCGGAACACGGGAGGTAGACATAATGACACCGGAATCACAGAATCAAGACGGATTTGACATAGACCTTTCATCCGAGTTCGTAGAGCCAATGCTAAAGGAATCACTAGACCGCTTCGTTCTATTTCCAATAGAACATGCAGAAGTATGGGAAATGTACAAGAAACACGCTGCATCTTTCTGGACTGCAGAGGAAATAGACCTTGCTGAAGATGCTAAGGATTGGGCTGCATTATCAAACGACGAGCGCCATTTCCTAAAGCATGTATTAGCGTTCTTTGCTGCGTCCGATGGTATCGTTAATGAAAACCTAGTTGTTAACTTCGCAAATGAAGTCCAATGGGCAGAAGCCCGTACCTTCTATGGATTCCAAATTATGATGGAGAACATTCATGCAGAGACTTACTCTTTGCTCATTGATACATACATCAAAGATCCTAACGAGAAGGACCATCTCTTCAAGGCATTAGAAACAGTACCATCCGTCGCTAAGAAAGGAGAGTGGGCATTACGCTGGCTAGACAGAAAGAGAGCATCTTTTGCTGAAAGATTAGTTGCTTTCGCTGCTGTTGAAGGTATCTTCTTCTCAGGTTCCTTTTGTGCGATTTTCTGGCTAAAGAAGAGAGGATTAATGCCAGGGCTGACATTCTCTAACGAACTGATAAGCCGTGATGAAGGGTTACACTGCGACTTTGCATGTCTTCTACACTCTATGCTAATTAGAGGAGCAGGAGAGATGAAAATTCATCAAATCATCTCCGAGGCAGTTGAGATTGAGATTGAATTCGTTACCAGCGCTTTACCGGTGTCACTTATTGGAATGAATGCCGACTTGATGAAGCAATACATTCACTTTGTAGCGGACAGACTGCTTGTCTCTTTAGGTGCAACAAAGTTGTATAATGTTGAAAATCCGTTCCCTTGGATGGAAATGATTTCTATGCA
>MDSZ01261425.1_pt1 | contig 17661 bp, 14 predicted proteins | sample 811201 | NCBI WGS metagenome assembly MDSZ01 (sample SAMN05326647, study PRJNA326480) | marine metagenome | isolation source: seawater | place: Indian Ocean: North | collected 2010
AAAAAAGAAAAAAGAAAATAGTTCTTTGCCATGGGGTTTTTGACTTATTACACTTCGGCCATTTAGAGCATTTTAAAGAAGCGAAGCAAAAAGGAGATATACTAATAGTTTCAATTACTCCAGACCGGTTTGTGAATAAAGGTCCAGGTAGACCTGCATTTAATGAAAATTTAAGAGCTTTATCTCTCTCTGAAATAGAGTCAGTTGATTATGTAGCTATAAATACTACCCATTCAGCTAGCAATGTAATTAGAAAACTAAGACCAAATTATTACTGCAAAGGCCCAGATTATAAAATATTTAAAAATGATATTACTAATGAGATTAAAAATGAAGCAAAAGAGATCAGGAGAATAGGTGGAAAAATTTTATTTACAAGTGGTAGAACTTTTAGCTCTAGTAAATTAATAAATAATAAATCTTTACTTAATCAAGAAAAAAAAAATTTATCTTTGATTAAAATAAGAAAAGATTACAATTTTGAAAAAATTTCAAAAATATTTGATAAAATTAAAAAACTTAAAATTTTGGTGATAGGTGAAATTATTATAGATAGGTATGTTTTTTGTGAAGCGTTGGGTAAGTCAGGTAAAGAGCCTGTTTTAGTGCTTAGAGATAAAAGTTCAGAGGAATATCTTGGAGGTTCAGCAGCAATTGTAAGACACATCTCAAATTTTGTGAATAAAATTTCACTCTTATCAATGATTGGAGATAAAAATGAACACTTAGGGAAAATTAAACAATTAATCCCTAAAAATGTAAAATTAAATTTATTGAAAAAAAAGAATTCTCCTACGATTGTTAAAACAAGGTTTGTAGACTCAATCAATTTTAACAAGGTATTAGGTGTTTATAAAATTAATGATGAACTACTTGATAAAAAGCAAGAAAAAAAACAAATTACTTTTCTTAAAAACAATCTTTCAAAATTTGATATGGTTATTGTTTCAGATTACGGCCATGGCTTTATAACTAAATCAATCTCTAAATTGATTTGCAGAAAATCTAAGTTCCTTGCGTTAAATGCCCAAGTTAACGCTGCTAATATTGGCTACCATAGTATGAGAAATTATAAAAATTTAAGTTGTGCTATAATTAATCAGAGAGAACTTGAAATGGAGTTTAGAGAAAAATCAAAAAATCTTAATGATTTAATTAAAAAACTGTCATTTAAAAATAATATACAGAATTTAATTGTTACTCGAGGCTCTAACGGAGCCATCTTATATGATAAGAAAAACAATAAATTTTTCTCATTTCCCGCATTAGCTAATAAAGTAACAGATAAAATTGGAGCTGGAGATGCTTTTTTATCTTTAGCCTCAATTTTTTTGAATATTAAAGAAAAAAAACTATTAGCTTTGTTAATTGGTTCTTTAGCTGCAGCTCAATCTACAGAGGATATTGGTAACAAAAATGCAATTAGTAAAATAAATATCTTAAAAAGTCTTGATCATATGCTTAGATAAATAAGATAGATTTATTTAGAGGGCTAGCATAAATAGTTTAATCACAAATTTATATGAAAATTTTGATCACGGGTGTAACTGGGCAAATAGGGAATGAAATTGCTTGTTACTTTTTAACGAAAACTAAATTTGATCTATATTTAGTCGGAAATAAAAAAAAGGTTAAAACATTAGGAAAAAAGATTTATTTTCATGATTTGAGAAAACCTTTAAAAATTAAATTTGATCCTGATATAATTATACACTGTGCTTCAAAACATATTTTTTCAAAAAATAAAAAAAATATGTCATACGTTTATAAAAATAATATTGAAATGAGTAAAAATCTAACTCGGTTTTCTAATGAAAAAAATGTGCGAAAATTTATATTTTTTTCATCTATAGAAGTTTACGGTAAAATAAATGATCGTGAATTAAATGAAAAAACTAAGGTAAATAAACCGAATTTGTATGGCAAGTCTAAATTAGACTCTGAACAAATTTTTTTTGATAAAAAAAATAAATTTAATGCAATTTGTTTGAGACTCCCAGGAGTTTTCACATTAAATTTAAAGAAGAATTTTCCATTAATCGTGAGAATAGCTAGTTTAATAAAAGAAAATAAAAATTTAAATGTATTTCATCTAAATAAAAAATTTAATAATATTATTGATTGTTATGAAATATTTAAGATTCTAAAAAAAATTATTTATTCTAAAAAAAAAGAAGTGACTGGTTATTATAATATATCAGCCTCTGAACCTTTGAAATTTTTTCAAGTAATTAAATTGATTAAAAAAAAATTTAATTCTGATTCTAAATTTTTTAGAAAAAAACCATCTAAAAATTCATTTATAATCTCTAATAAAAAATTCACTAAAACATTTAAATTTAAATTTGCATCTACTTTTAAAATTGTTGATAGATGTTGTGCCAATCTGTTAAGAAATTAAATAATGAAAAATAAGTTACAAATAATTTTGTTGTCAACTTTAATTACGATTTTAATTATATTCTCTGTAATAACTGGGATATTTTATTTAAGTAGTAATAATTCAGATTCTTTAATGTCTCTAAAAAAAATATTACCTAATAATTTTAAAGGTTTAATCAAAGAAAAAGTCTGTAAATATGAATACTTTGTTCCAGAATTTAAAAATGAAAGAATTTTTCCTCAAACACAGTTTTTACAACTTAAATTTAGAGAAATTCTAGTAGATAATTTGGATCCAACTTTTGCATACTATGTTAATAAAAAGGATGGATTCATCCAACAAAAGAAAATTAAAGATGTTTCAGTAAAATCCTCTTTTTATATTGAAACAAATGCAGAAAAAACACTATTGATTTCAATTAAAGGTAAGATTTTTTTATACAAAACTTCTGATTTTTTTAAAAATAAAAAAAAAATAAAAAGTTTTTTAATTGAAACAAATTTGCCTAAAGATCTTTATGTTGATGATACTTTGATTTACAAAAATAAGATTTATTTATCTACCAGAACTAATAAAAAAGCTTGTGATAATAGAACCATTTACTCAGCAGAATTAAATTATAAAAAACTTAAATTTATAAATTTTTTTAGCCAAGGCTCTAAAGGCGAATGTTTTTCTGGTTATTTTGGTGGAAGAATCGCTATAGCTAATACCTTGGGCGAAACGTCAATTCTTTTAAGTAATAGATATATTGGAAGTAAAAAACAATTTCCATTTCTTAAAAACTATAACAAAAAAAATGAATTAGCTGTTATATCTATAAATATAAACAGTAAAAAAGTTACCCCAATCTCTGCAGGACATAGAAATCCTCAAGGCCTTTTAGTAAATAATGAGAATGTAATACTGTCTACTGAACATGGCCCTAGAGGAGGAGATGAAATTAATAAAATTATCCAAGGGAAAAATTACGGCTGGCCAATAGCATCGTATGGAGAAAACTATGGGTCAAAACCTGGTACAAAAAATTACAAAAAAAGCCACGCAGATAATGGGTTTGAAGAACCAATTTACTCTTTTGTTCCCTCTATTGGCATATCTCAATTAATTGAAATACCTAATGATTTTTCACAACAATGGCAAAATAATTATTTTGTTACATCGCTTAGAAATTTGTCACTTTACAGAGTAAAATTTGATCAAAGTTTTTCAAAAATTCTAACAATGGAAAAAATTAGAGTGGGTAAAAGAATAAGAGATATAGCATTTAATAAGAGTTTCAATTCGTTCTTTTTAGCTTTAGAAAATAACACTGGCAGCATCGGAATAATTAATATTAAAAAATAAATTTATGATCAATCACAAAAATATTTTAAAAATAGGAAAATATAAAAAAATTAAAGTCAATAATATCAAAAAGAGAGATATTCTAGATATTTACTATTTCATGCTAAGACTTAGAATTTGTGAAGAGTCTTTAGAAAATGAATATCATCCAGCTGATGAAATGAGATGTCCTGTTCACTTTTGTACAGGCGAGGAAGCTGTTCCAGCTTCACTTTATAAAATTCTAAATAAAGAGGATTATTTGTTTTCACATCACCGTTCGCATGGTTATTACTTAGCAAAAAAATCACCAATGAAAAAATTATTTGCTGAACTTTATGGAAAAGAAACTGGAGCCAATTCAGGTATCGCGGGATCACAAGACATATCTTATCCCAAAAATAATTTTTATAGTGGCGCAATATTATCTGGTGCTACTGCAATAGCTTTAGGAGCAGCTATGAGTTTAAAAATGAATAAAAATAATAAAAATGTAGTAGTTGCAGGTTTTGGAGATGCTGCTACAGATGAAGGAATATTTTGGGAGTCCCTAAATTACGCAAGCCTGAAAAAATTACCAATTGTATTCATTTGTGAAAATAACAACTATTCAACTTTCTCACCACAATATAAAAGACAAAGTGGAGAAAGCATTGCAGATAAAGCAAAAGCTTTTGGCGTAGAAAGCAAAACAATTTTTGGAAATGATGCTTGTTTGGTGTATTCACTACTAAATAAAGCTATTAAAAAAGCAAGATCCGGAAAAGGTCCTTTCCTATTAGAAACATTAACTTATAGGTATAGTGGACACGTTGGACCTATTTCAGATGAATTTGAAGGTTATAGAAGTAAAAAAGAGATTAGTTTTTGGAAAAAAAATGATCCTTTAAAACTTTTAGAAATTGAATTAATTAAAAAAAATTTTCTTAATAAAAATCAAATTAAAAAAATCGAAATAAAAATAAATAGTGAAATTAAAGAAGCTTATAATTTTGCTAAATCTAGTAAATTTCCTTCAGTTGATAATTTTGAAGACCTCAACATTAGTAATAAAACTCCTAAAGCTGATAAATATTTGAGAGAAATAAGAGATCCAAAGTTTGATGAAGATCAAGAGGTTGTTTTACCAAAAGGATATTAAAGAATGAAAAAAATTAAAAAAATTACTTACGCTGAAGCAATAAATCAAGGCATTCATCAAGCTATGCAATTAGATAAAAATGTTATAACTATGGGGCAGCTTATCAACTACAAACCAGGAATATTTGGAACAACATTAGGTTTGAGTGAAAAGTTTGGTGAAGATAGAGTTAGAGATTTTCCTGTTGCTGAAAGTTTAATGACTTCAGTTGGAATCGGTGCTGCCGTGGCAAACAAAAGAGTTATTTTAGTCCATATTAGAATAGATTTCATGATGTATGCCGTTGATGCAATTGTCAATTGGCTTTCTTTATGGAGATTTAAATCTCACCACGAGTCAAACGTACCATTAGTTATAAGAGCTATAGTTGGACGTGGATGGGGACAAGGACCTCAACACTCTAAAAGCTTTCATTCTTGGTTTGCACACCTTCCAGGTATAAGAGTGGCAATGCCAGCTACAGCTTTTGACGCTAAAGGTTTACTATTAGAAAGTGTATTTGGAGAAGATCCATCAATTATAATTGAGCATAGGTCATTATTTGACTTAAAAGATCAAGTCCCAGAGGAACCTTACAGAGTAAAATACGGAAAAGCATTGATTAGAAAAAAAGGCAAAGACCTGACTTTGGTAGCCATTGGATGTTTAGTAATTGACGCCTTAAAAGCTGCAAAAAATTTAGAGAAAGAAGGCTTGAGCATTGAAGTAATTGATCCAAGAACACTCTCTCCTTTAGACACAGAAACAATAAAACGATCTGTTAAAAATACAGGACGTTTAGTTGTAGCTGATCCAGGGTGGAACTCTTTTGGTGCAGCTTCAGAAATTATTTGTAAGGTATCTGAAGACACCTCTATAAATTTGAAATCAAACCCAAAAAGAATAACTTTACCTGATAGTCATACACCTATGAGCGGGCCTCTAGAAAAAAAATATTACATATCAGAACTCGATATAATTTCTTCAATAAAAGAATCGCTAAAATGAAACATATATTAATTACTGGTGGTTGTGGTTATACTGGAACAATACTTTCACAAGATTTACTCAATGCAGGATTTAAAGTTACAGTTGTAGACACTCAATGGTTTGGGAATTATCTAAAGCCAAAAAAAAATTTAAAAATTATTAAATTAGATTTAAGAGATCATTTAAAAGTTCCATTTAAAAAGGTAGATACCGTTGTTCATTTAGCTAACATCGCAAATGATCCAAGTGTAGAACTTAATCCAGCTTTATCTTGGGAAGTAAACGTGTTGGCTACGCAGAAATTAATTGAAAATTGTATCAAAAATAAAGTACCCCATTTTATTTATGCAAGTTCTGGAAGCGTATATGGTGTTCAAAAAAAAGATAAGGTCACTGAGGATTTACCTTTATTACCACTATCAGTTTATAATAAAACAAAAATGGTAGCCGAAAGAGTATTGTTAAGTTATAAAGATAAAATCAAAATACATTGTATAAGACCTGCAACAGTTTGTGGTTTTTCTCCGCGGATGAGATTGGATGTAAGTGTTAATATGTTTGTATTACAAGCTCTTAAATATAAATCTTTAAAAGTATTTGGAGGTGAACAGATTAGACCAAATATAAATATCAAAGATTTAATTGATGTATATATTCACTTTATAAAAAAACCTAATCTACCTGCTGGATTTTACAATGCAGGTTTCGAAAATTTAAAAATTTTAGATATTGCAAAAAAAGTAGCAAAAATAATCCCTTCGAAAATACTGATTATTAAAAAGGGTAATGACCCAAGATCGTACAAACAAAACTCTGATAAACTTTTTTCTACTGGGTTCAAAAAAAAATTTTCAGTAATTGATGCAATTCACGAGATTAAAAAACAATACGAAAACAAAAAGTTTACTGACTCTGACAGATGTTATACTGTCAGATGGATGAGAAAAATAAAAGTATAATGAAAAACTCTTTAACAGCAGCTCAATATTATAAATGGGACAATAAATGGTTGTAACCGATGCGGTTATCTTAAGCCCAAAGAAATTAAAAATAATTTGTCATAAAAAAATTTTTTATAATTAATTATGGAAAAATTAAGAAATTTTATAACACCACTCCATAAATCAGCTAAGAGAGATTATTTTGATCGTATGTTGAACGATAAAGCCGGATGTATAAAAATTGCAAAGAAATACGATCTTCATTATTGGGATGGAAATAGGCGAACAGGTTATGGTGGCTACAAATATATTCCAGGGCATTGGAAAAGAATGGCCGAACAATTAATTAAAACTTATAATTTGGGGCCTGGTTCAAAAGTTTTAGATGTAGGATGCGGAAAAGCATTTTTACTTCATGAAATGAAATTAATAGAACCAGATTTGATCATATATGGATTTGATATTTCACAATATGCATTAGAAAAAAATCTGGATACAACTAAACCTCACGTATATTGCCAAAAAGCGCAAGATAAATATAAATATAAAGATAAAGAAATTGACTTAGTAATATCTCTACACGTTTTACATAGTTTGAGATTGTTTGATTTTGAAAAAGCAATTAACGAAATCAATAGAGTTTCAAAACAATCTTACATAGTTCTAGAAAGTTATAGAAACGAAAATGAATTAGTAAATCTTCAATGCTGGGCTACAGTTTGTGAGTGTTTCTTTGACGTTGACGAATGGATTTATCTTTTTAAAAAATTTAATTATAAAGGTGACTACGAGTTCGTATTTTTTGAGTAATAATATGTTTTTAACCACTGAAGAAAAAAAAATAAATAAATCTTATTTAGAAAAGGGATATGTTATAAAAGATATATCTGATAAAAGTTCATTAGAATGGATAAGTAATTTTTTTATAAAAGCAATTGGCATAAAAAATAAATATTCTAATAAAGAAAAATTTTTTAATAATATTCATAGATCATTAAATATCAGTAATCTAAATGATTTTCGTATGGATATAATAAATAAAATTAATAGCTCAAAATCATTTAGGGAAAAATTTTATAAAGTTTCTAAACCATTAGTTGATATGGTGGTTGGAAACGAGGTAGTGATGCAAAAAAGAGTAAGTTTGAGTATACAGATCCCAAAAGACGATAGCTCTTTACTACCTATACACGCTGATACATGGTCTGGAGTATCACCTTTCGAATCTGTGATATGGCTACCTTTAGTTAATTGTAAAAAAACTAAGTCCATGTTTATTTTACCACCGAATAAAACTAAAAAATTAGTAAAAATTATTTCCAACAAAAAAATTAAAAATAGTGGAGATCTATACAAAAAATTTAAGAAAGATTTACACTGGATAGATATTAAATACGGGCAAATAATGATTTTTGATCATTCATTACCTCATGGAAATATAGTTAACCAAGAAAAAGAAACTAGGTGGTCGATGAATTGTAGATATAAAAGTATTTTTACACCATATGCAGATAAAAAAATTGGCGAATATTATGAGCCTATAACATTAAAACCCTCCTCAAAAAGAGGAATGAATTATAAATTACCTGAGTAGTGAAAAAATTAAGAGGTTATATTTTTAGTAGATCTTTCATGGGAGAAAGAGCGCCACAACATGTTCAAAATATTATTATAAGAGATTATTGTAAAAGAAATAATTTTACTTATTTATTGAGTGCAACTGAATATGCGATGAAAGATAGTTATTTAATGTTAGATGATGTGGTTAAAAAATTGAAAAGCACCGATGGAATAGTTGCTTATAGCCTGTTTCAAATGCCAAAAATAAAAAAAAATAGATTAAAAATATTTAAAGAAATTCTAAAAAAAAAGAAAGAAATTCATTTCTCTGTTGAGAATTTAAAAATTTGTAAAGTTGACGATATTGAAAATATTGAAAATATTTGGAAAATTAAGCAAACCTTACCTAATTGTTTAAACGAGTTAGATCAAATTTAGTTCTCAAAAATACAAACATTAATTTCATGTTAGCAAAAGATAAAACTGAATTTTATAAAAGTATATTAAAAAAAAAAATCAGGGATAAAGGATTATTTTATACAATTAAAAAAATTATTAGCAGGATTTTAAGTCTCGATTTTTTAATTATTTATCCAATTGTTTCAGTAATTTGTTTAATAATTGTTATTATTAAACCAATTATATTTATAAGATTTGGAAGCTTAAATGCCCATAAAATTGGTCCTTTTGTCATGATTACAGAAATGAGTATTTGTGAGCAAGAGAATGGTATTCAGCCTGATAAGAAAAAAACATTAAATATTTATCACCTTGGACACGCTAATTATGTTTGTAATATGCAACTACTTAAAATGTGGTCTAGAGTTTTAAAGGTTATACCATTTGCGAAATATTTTTATAATGTTTTATCGCATTTTAATTTTTCAAAAGCTCATATTATTTCTGCAAGTAAACATGGAAGAGATATGTATGGATTATTAGAAAAAACTCCTCCACATATTGATTTTACTAAGAATGAAATAATTCAAGCTAAAAAAGAATTATTGAGTATGAATATTAAAGATCAAGATAAATATGTTTTACTAATAAATAGAGGCAACAAGTATCTTAATATTAAATTTCCAGATTTTAATACAAATCATAATAGTTTCAGAAATTCTAGTATTAGTAATTATCTTTTAATGGCTGAAAATTTAACTAAAAAAAATAATACCGTAATCAGAGTTGGCCAACTTACAGATGAACCTATAAAATCTAATAACAAAAAGATTATTGATTACGATAGAGAAGGATTTAGAACTGATCTTCTGGACATTTATCTTGCTAAAAATTGTAGATACATTGTTGGTTGTGATACTGGTTTTGCTTTTTTGCCAGGTTATTTATTTAGAAAACCCACAGTAATCGTAAATTGGGCTCAATTAGAATACTTGATACCTTATTTAAAAGATTGGTTATTTTTATTTCGAAAATATTGGTTAAAAAGTGAAAAGCGTTTTATGCGTGTGCCTGAAATAATTAAATCTAAAGCGGGTAGATTTCATAAATATATTGATTATCAAAAACAAGGTATTGAGTTAATTGAAAATACACCTGAAGAAATAAATGAAATTGTAGACGAAATGGAAAAAAAATTAATCGGAAAAATTGATTATAGTGAAGAAGACAATCATTTACAAAAATGTTTTTGGTCACATTTTGAAAAAAGCGATTTATTTGGAGTGGCTAAAGGAAGAATAGGAAAAAATTTTTTAAAAAATAATAAAGATCTATTTTTAGTTTAGCAAAGTATATGGATGAATCTAGTATTTTACATTACGAGAAGAAAAGTAAAATAAGACACATTTTCCAAAAATTATTTTTAGAATTATTAAAATATATTTTCGGCTCTAAATTCCAATTTTACAAAAACAAAATCAAATTATTAATGTCTAAGATTAGGTTAAAAAATATCTTGTATTTAAAAACTTTTATTTTACGGTTTAAATACCCATTATATTTTAAATTACCAGCAAGACATCTATATGGAATTGATTTATTGATTAGATTTTCTAATTTTTTTGAATTAAACAAGATAAACTTTTTTATTATCGGTGGAACACTTTTAGGGGCAGCAAGACAAGGGTCTTTTGCAGGAAGGCCAACAGATATAGATATAGGCATAATAGAAAGTGAAAGTTTTAAATTGACAAAGCTAATTTCATCCATGAAGAAAGATTTCAAACCTCAAATTATAAGAAAAACTTCTAATGAAAAATTACAATTTATTTTTGCCCCTTTACTTTTTGATATAACGATTTACAAAAAAAAAAAAATTAATAAAAAAGTATTTTGGGTAAATAAAAAAGATTTTGAATATAATTATATTAATCCTAGCGTAAAGAAAAAAAAAATTGTTATTTTTACTGAAAATGATTTGAAAAAGTTGGTTAATGTAAAACTCTATGGAAAAAATTTTTTAGCTCCTTCAAATATCAATTTATATCTAAAAAAAAAATATGGAAAAAATTGGAGAAAACCAAATAAAAAACAGTTTGTTTGGAAAAGAATAAAATAATTTTAATATGATAAAACAAATCTTCTTATATTTAAGTCAAAAAGATTTATTCTCACTTTTTCTGATCTCAGTTTTAATAATATTTGGAAATATGCTTGAGATTATAAGCATTGGCACAATACCAATTTTTCTTAAGCTAGCATTAGATCCATTAGAAGTAATTGAAAAAGCTCCAGATTTTACACAAGATTTGTTAAATACATTTGATTTTAATCAAAATAATTTCTTAATAGTTTTTTCTCTAATTTTATTGATAGTATTTATTTTTAAAAATTTATATCTTTTTGTTATTCATTATTATCAAAAAAAATTTTTTAAAGATCTTAGAATTAGAAATTCTGATAAATTACTTAATTTTTATTTTTCTCAACCTTATAGTTTTTTTTTAACAAATAACCCTGCTTACATGCTTAGGAGTTTGAGTAGCGATCTTGACTTAGCTAATAGTTATATTGAAGCGATACTTAATGTAGTCAGAGAAATTATAATAGTTTTATTTATCTTTTTTTTATTACTTTTAACAAATACAATAATTAGTTTGTATGTCTTATTTGGAATAATTTTTTTTACATCAATTATATTTTTTTCATTTAAAAAAAAACTATCTAATTTAGCTAAAGAAAATTTTGACGAGAGAGGGAAACAAATAAAAATTGTAGATCAAATATTTGGAAATATTCAAGAGATAAAAATTTTGCTTAAAGAAAAATTCTTTTTTGATAAGTTTAAAGTGAATATTATAAAACTAAAATACAACGATTTTTTTCATCAACTTTTTACTAAAGCGCCAAGACTAATATTTGAAGTGCTAGCAGTTTTAACTATTGTATTAATTATAATTTTTTATATTTTAGATAATCGAGAAATTGTTAACCTTATACCTTTATTAGCATTATTTGGCATGTGCGCATTAAGGTTGATACCTTCATTTAATATCATCATACAAAGTTTTGCGATAATCAGAAAATCTAAAGTGTCATTTTCATCAATTATTAAAGAAATGAACAGAACAAAAAATAATTTCTTTCAAATCAAAGATGAAGAAAATTCAAAAGATAAAAAATTAAAAGTAGACGATATTTTAATTCAAAATTTATCATTTAAATATAAAGATACTGATCAATTTATTTTAAAAAATATAAATATTAAGATAAAAAAAAATTCATCGATTGGAATTATTGGAAAAACAGGTTGTGGAAAATCTACTTTAATTAAAATATTTTTAGGATTGTTAGAGCCTACTTCTGGCAAAGTTTTGTTAAATAATTCAAATATCAATGAAAATTTGAGACTTTGGTTCAAGAATTTAAGTTATGTGCCTCAAAAAATTTACCTAGCAGATGAATCGATTAAAAAGAATATAGCACTCGGAGAAAATGAAGATAAAATTGATCTAAAAAAAATTTTAAATTCAGTTAAATTAGCAGGTTTAGAAAAATTTATTTTAAGTCTCCCCGAACAATTAAATACGCAGGTAGGTGCACAGGGCATTAAGCTATCTGGAGGACAAATTCAAAGAATTGGTATCGCTAGAGCTATTTATACAGACCCAAGTATTTTTGTTTTAGATGAAGCCACAAGTTCTTTAGATCAAAAAACCGAAAACGAAATCTTAAGTGATTTCTTTAAATATAAAGATAGCAAGTTAACAATAATGGTTTCTCATCGACTTTCCTCTCTTAAGTTTTGCGATGAGGTTTTTTATATAAAAGATGGAGAAATAAAAGACTTTGGAAAAATTAACGATTTAATACATCGAAATAAAGAGATATTAAAATAAATTTTAATGAATAAATATAAAAAAAAGATATGTGTAATAACAAGTGGTAGAGCTGATTATGGACTACTAAAAAATCTTATAAAAAAAATTAATGCTTCAAAAAAAATAGATTATCATTTATCAATAACTGGAACACATTTAAGTTCAAAACACGGAGAGACTTTCAAAGAAATTTTAAGTGATAAATTAAAAATTAATTCAAGGGTAAAAATTTTTGAAAATGATGACTCTGAAATTGGAATATCCAAATCTTTTTCAATTGGGGTGACTAAATTTTCAAAACTTTTCAAAAAGATTAGACCAAGTTTGATTTTAGTATTAGGTGATAAGTTTGAAATATTTTCCTCAGTTATAGCAGCGACATTTAACAGAATCCCCATAGCACACATTTATGGAGGTGAAGAAACCACAGGCGCAATAGACAATGTTATTAGAAATAGTATAACTAAAATGTCACATATTCATTTTACAGCAACAAAAAAATATCAGAAAAGAATTATTCAAATGGGAGAAAATCCAAAATTTGTTTTTAATGTGGGGGCAATGGGTATTGAGGATTTTAATAATATAAAGTTTAGGAGTAAAAAATATTTCAAAAAAAAATATAATATAAATTTTGATAAAAAAACTATATTAGTTTGTTTTCATCCAGTTACACTAGAGCCTAATACAGAAAAAAAACATATTAAAAGTATTTTATTTTCTCTTAAACACTTAAAAGATACAAATATTGTTTTTACTTCACCTAACGCAGATCATGGTTATAAACAAATAGATAATGAAATTAAAAAGTTTTCTAAAAATAAAAAAAATTGTTTTTACATAAAATCATTCGGTAGAACAAATTTTTTATCATGTCTTAAATTATCAAATATAATAATTGGAAATTCCTCTAGTGGAATTATCGAAGCACCAAGTTTAAAAACAATCACTATAAATATTGGTGATAGACAAAAAGGAAGAGTTAAATCTAAATCTATAATTAATTGTAATACTAGTGCCAAAAATATTAAAAGATTTTTAGATAAATATCTTAATAAAAGATTTGAAACCAAAAAAAATTTCTATTACAACGAACACTTTAAAAAAAACAGTTCTAAGAAAATTTTAAAAGTTTTAGAAAATATAAATACACAAAATTTAATTAAAAAACCTTTCGTTGAAAATTTTAATTTATGAAAAATATTTTTATATCACCTACAACAAAAATAATTCAAGCTATGAGATCTTTAGCATCTGTTAATACTAGGTGTTTAATAGTAACTAGAAAAGATAGATACTTTCTTGGAACACTAAACGATGGAGATCTTAGGAGAGGAATTTTGAAAGGGTTAAGTGGAAAAGAAACAATAAAGACTATTTACCAAAAAAAACCAATAGTAGTTTATGAAAAAAAATTCTCAACTAGTCATGTGAGAAATATAATGAGAAAAAATTTATTAACCATTATCCCAGTTTTAAATGAAAAAAATTTTGTAATTAATTATCTGACTTGGAATAAAATTTTTGGAATAAAAAATAATCTTTCTCTTAAAAATATCAATATTATCATAATGGCAGGTGGGCAAGGGGCAAGACTAACTCCGTTTACTAAAGTTTTACCAAAACCTTTGTTGCCAATTGATGAAAAACCGGTGATAGAACATATCATAGGAAAATTCAAAAGCTTTGGTGGAAATAATTTTAATATTTCAGTAAATTACAAAAGTTTACTTTTAAAATCTTATTTTAAAGAGTTAAAACCTAATTACAAAATTAAATTTTTAGAAGAAAAAAAACCAATGGGAACAATTGGGGGGCTTAGCGCATATATTAAAAGATTTAAAAAAAAGGACATTTTTTTGTGTAATTGTGATGTAATCATAGATGCAGATCTCTCTGAGATTTATAGTTTTCATAGAGATAAAAAAAATGATCTAACTATAGTTGCGTCTACTAAAAATTATGAAATACCTTATGGAATTTGTCATGTTAATAAATCTGGCACACTCATCAAAATAGAAGAAAAACCAAAATCTAAATTTTTTGTTAACACTGGTTTATATATTTTCAATCCTAAAATTTTAAATTTAATACCAAAGAATAGCTTTTTTCATATGACCCAACTTATAGAGCTCGCTAAAAAAAAGAAATTCAAAGTAGGTATTTGTCCAATCACAGATAAGGACTGGGTTGACATAGGACAACTGACTAACTATAATAAATATCTTAAGCTTTAAACTAATCAAATAAATGAAACAAAAAATTCTTTTTGCAGCTTACGATAACGGGTCTTACGATCATATATTCCCAATGGGTTTTGGAGCTCTAGCAGCTGTTTTAAAGAGAGATGGTCATGACATTACAGTCTGGAGTCAGGATAAGCATCATTGGCCTGACGATTATTTAAGAACTTACTTAGATGAAAATAAATTTGACGTGGTAGTTTTAAGTGTTATTGCCGGATACTATCAGTATAAAAAAATATTAGCTTTATCAAATGCAATAAATCAATCAAATCAAAGACCTTTTTTTATTATGGGTGGTTACGGGCCCACTCCTGAACCAGAATTTTTCTTAAAAAAAACAGGAGCCGATGTTGTTTGCATGGGTGAAGGAGAAATAACGATTTGTAAATTAATGGAAGAATTAGGAAATGAAAAGAAAAAAACTGGTAGTTATAAACCTGGTAACTGGCTTGAAGAGGTGCCAGGAACTGCATGGCTTGACGCTGATGGTAAATGTAAAAAAACTCTGAGAGCTCCTCTAGTCCATGATTTGGACTCTTTACCGCAAATACCTTATGAGCTTTTTCCTATGGAGTATTACAGAATGCAAAGAATGCCGAATTCAAACCCAACTGATTTTGTCTTTCCTTTGATGTCAGCGAGAGGTTGCTCTTTTAAATGTACATTTTGTTACAGGATGGATCCTGGATATAGAGTTAGATCTCCAGAGAATTTACTGGATGAAGTTGAATTGCTTAATAAAAAATGGGGAATAACATATGTTGCGTTTCAAGATGATTTACTCATGTCATCTGTAGAACATACCGAAAATGTTTGTAGAGAATTTCTTAAAAGAGGTGTTCCTGTTAAATGGGCATGCAATGGAAGACTTAATTATTGCAGCGAGGAACTTTTACAACTTATGAAAGATGCAGGCTGTGTATTTATAAATTATGGAATTGAAAGTATGGACCAAAAAGTTCTAAATAATATGAAGAAAGGACTAAGGCCAGATATAATCGAACAGGGTATTAAAGACACTTTAAAAGTTGGGATTAGCCCAGGATTAAATTTTATATTTGGCAACAAAGGAGATAACAAAGAGACAATTAAAAAAACAGTGGATTTTTTAATAAAGTACGACGACTTTGCACAAAAAAGAACAATTAGACCAGTTACACCTTACCCGGGATCACCATTATATTATGATGCAATAAAAATGGGAAGCCTTGATAAAGACAATCCTGCTGAGGATTTTTATGAAAGAAAACATTTAAACTCAGATTTAATATGTACCAACTTTACTGAGTTAACAGATGATGAGTTTTATGAATGTTTAAAGTGGGCGAATACCGAACTTATGAAAAACTATTATGATAAACAAAGAGATAGAACATTAAATCAAATCGCTCATTTATATGATGAAAAAGATGTAAATTTTAGAGGGTTTAGACACTCAGAGGGTTCTCTTACTGATACTTCATCTAATAGCAATTTAAAGAAACAAAAACAAAACATCCATCAAGGCAATGAGATAATGGACGGAATGGTAAATTGGGAAGCTACTAGCTCAGATGGAGATAGGTTTAGTTTAAATATTGATAATAGCAAAAACAAAAAAAGAGGTTTGGCATGTTATGAGGAATATTTAAAGAAAAAAGAAAAAAGAATACAGAAAAAAAATCAGGAAAAAATTAAAAGAGCTCAAGAGAAAAGTAATAATTTAAAAAAAACATCTCAAATTTCTAGTCAGTTACAATAAAAAATAATCTAAATTTATTCAGTATTTTAGAAAATAACAAAAATTTTTCTGAGTTAAATGTACTATCTTAATAAAAAAAATGTAGATGGATCCCCTTTAACGGTAGATGCAATTAATTTAGCCGAGGAAATTTCAGAATATTGTTTTTCTAGAACATTTAAAACGGAAATTTATACTGAACTTAAAAAGAACTTTCAAAGTGATTACTTAAAAATATATTTTAAAAAATTTTTTTTTAGCGAGGCATTACCAATTGCTCACCATCAAATTTTAAAGGATTGGGATTCCAAAAATAGAAATTCTTTATCTAAAATAAAAATAAATTTATCTCATTTCCGATCAAGGGAGTACCTAAAAGATTTTTTTGAAGAAAGAGATATAAAATATGAAAATAAAATTGATCAAGAAATTATAAAACAAAAATTATTGAAATTAAGTAAAATTTCAAAAAAATTCTTAAAAAAACTAGTAGACTTTCCATTTAAAAAAAAAATTTTATTAAATCCAACACCAAAAATTGCTATTGGGTATAACGAGGGAGTGAATATAGATAAAAGATCAGATTTATTTTGGTTTGATAGCTCTATTATAAACCCAAAAGATGTTTTTATTTATTTTGAATATAGAGGTCAGCAAAAAAGATATGGGCTGAAATCAGAATTGATAAATAAAATAAAAAACCATCAAATTAAATCAATTAATTTATGGGAATATGATTTTGATACGGATGTAAGTTTTTTAATTAAACTAAAAGAAAAAATAAAGAATATAGAAATTTTAAATAATAGCGATGAGTTTTTAAAAAATATTTCATATGAATTAATTGATAAATTTAAATATTGGTATCAATTTTTTAAAAAATTTAATGTAAAAATTCACAATGACTCTAAAGATTTTAATCAAGATGGAATTGTAAAGTATTTAGCATTAAATAAATTAGGAGGCTGCACAATAGATAAACTTCGCTCTCACGTTGAAGAGAAAAGATCAATTGGCTCACCACCAATTAATTCTTGTGATATTTTTTTTGTTCCTAATAATAACTCAATTATAAGAAAAAAAAATTACACAATA
>MDSZ01137963.1_pt1 | contig 17655 bp, 18 predicted proteins | sample 811201 | NCBI WGS metagenome assembly MDSZ01 (sample SAMN05326647, study PRJNA326480) | marine metagenome | isolation source: seawater | place: Indian Ocean: North | collected 2010
GGCTGGGTGTGGAAGTGCGGTAACGCATGTAGCTGACCAGTACTAATAGCTCGATTGGCTTATTTTATGCACTGAAAAAAATTTTTTGTAGATATAAATTTAAATCTAATTTTTATTATAATTCCTATACATTCTTTAATCTTATCTATATTAAAAAAATTTTTGTCGCTTTGTTTTAAATCTATTGTTAACTAAGACAAATATAATGAGAACTTTTGCAACAATTGAAGCTAGGATGACATCCAATCGTTTGCCTGGAAAAGTTATATTAAAAGTTAGAAAAAAAACTTTGCTAGAATATTTAGTTGAAAGACTGAGAAAAGTTCAGGAAATTGATGATATTATTTTGTGCACCACTAAGAATAAGACTGATGATGTGCTTGTAAACATTGCTAAAGGTTTAAATATTAAATATTTCAGAGGAAGTGAAAATAACGTTTTAGGTAGAGTAGCATCAGCAGTAAAAAAATTTAAACCAGACACTGTAGTTCAGATAACCGCAGATTGTCCGATAATTGACTATAAAATAATAAAAAAATCTATAAGAATTTTTAAGCAGAATAAATATGATTGTGTATCCAACTCTTTTGTAAGATCTTTTCCTGATGGAATGGATGTTAGTGTTATAAAAGCAAAATCTTTATTAAAAACTAGTAAATTAGCAAAAACAAGACCACATAGAGAACACGTATCTCTATTTATAAAGGAGAACCCTAAAATTTTTAAAATAAAAAATTATATTGCAGATAAAAAAAATTATTGGCCACAATTAGGTGTGACATTAGATGAAAATAGAGATTATCTACTAATAAAAAAAATTATAAATTATTTTTATAAAAAAAAATATTTTTTTGAATGTAAAGATATAATAAAATTAGTTAAAAAGAAAAAATGGATTGGAATTAATCAAAAAGTTGCCAGAAAAGGTTATAATAAAAATAAATTATAATGATTGGGATCTCGAGCAATGATTCTGGCTGAGCTAAAACACTAAGTGAATATGTTGTAAAAAACTAAAATAATTATCTACTTTATAATAAATTTCCATATTTACCTTTATCAAATTCTATTAGAAAATTTTTTTTGTTTTTAATTAGTTTTTAATCACTAAATTTTAAAAAGTAAAAAAATTGCTGAAATAAATGCAAGAATATTTATTAACGATTTATAAATGTATTCGTTAACAAATTTAATTAACATATTTCCTAAAATAATACCCAAAGGCAATGTGTAAATAAACATTTTAATATCATCAAAATCGTAATTAACATTAAAAATAAATATAAAAGATAGATATTGAAAGAGCGCCAAAAACAAATAAGCAAAAGTAGTATTAAATCTGGATTGATTTACTTTATTTCTTTTTAAGGCTGAAACGAAAAGAGATAACAAGGTTCCACCAGAATTCGTTATACCATGTATCAATCCAACAGTTGCTAGTGAGAAAATTTTGAAGTTCTGTTTAGAGTTGAATATCTTATTTTTTAATTTTAATACTAAAAATATTGAAGAGAAAATTACAATCGATACGAGAATATTAAAATTAATATATTCATTAAAATATTTTAATATTAATAAGCCTACAATTATTGAAGGACAACACGCTAAAAAAAGATACTTCTTTATTTCTGCATCTATCTCAATATCTAATTTTTTTTTCCTTAACTTAAAATATATAAAATTTGTAAGACTGGTCAAAATTGATAAAGGTAACAATGTAGACAAAATTTCGATCATACCATAATTCAACAAAAGCATAATTGGGGTCCCTAATACAAGGATTCCAACTCCAGCCATACTTTGCAAAGTAATTAAAAAAATAAGTAATACTAAAATAATATTAAAATCTGTCATTATAATTGACTCATAGAATTTTATTATTACCGATATACATTTAAAATTATTTATATAAAAGAAAAAAAATGAACTGCAAAATTTTATGGTTAACTGGGTTATCTGGTTCTGGAAAAACTACAATCGCTAATTTTTTAAACAAAAAACTAAAAAAAAATTTTAAGGTAAAAGTTATAGATGGTGATGATTTTAGAAAAAAAAGTAAAAATAAAAATAGTTTCACTAAAAAAAATATCTATTTAAATAATATAGCTATAATTAATAGCGTATTAAAAATAAGTAAAAAGTATGATTATATTATTGTTTCCGTCATTTCTCCCCTAGCAAGGTCCAGAGAAAAAGCGAAGAAAATTTTTAATAAAAATTACAAAGAGATCTATGTAAAATGTAGTATAAAAGAGTTAATCAAAAGAGATACGAAAAATTTATATAAATTAGCTAAACAAAATAAAATTAAAAATTTAATAGGCTACAATTCAAAAATAAATTATGAAAAATCAAAATATAAAAAATTAGTTATAGATACCGAAAAAAATAGTGTATCAAAAAGCGTTTCTAAAATTTTAAAAAAAATTATCTAATGAAAATGAAATTCGACTGGAAAAAAAAAACCGCAATATATATTGGCAGATTTCAACCTTTTCATGATGGTCACAAACAATTATTTTTAAATGCTTTAAGAAAGAATGGGCAAGTTGCAATATTAGTAATGGATAGTTACTCGATAAATAGAAAGAACCCTTTTAAATATGATTTTGTTAAAAGCAAAATTCAAGATTGTTTAAAAAAATTTAAAGGTAGTTATATAATTATAAAAATACCTGTCGTATCAGAAGTTATTTATGGTAGAAAAGTTGGATATAAATTTAGAAAAGTAAAAGTGCCAAAAAAAATAGAAAAAATATCTGCAACAAATATTAGAAAAAATATTATAAAAAAATGAAAACAAAGATTATATGTACTCTTGGACCCTCTTCATTTCCTGCCAAGATATTAAAACAATTAAAAAAACAAAAAATAGATATATTTAGAATTAACTTATCTCACACAAAAACTAAAGATATAGAAAAAACAATTAAATATTTAATAAAAAATAAATTAAAAAATATTTGTATAGATACTGAGGGAGCTCAAATAAGAACTACTTCAATTAAGAATAAGTTTTTGTTAAAAAAATACTCAAAAGTAAAAGTTTATAACGACCAAAAAATTTCTACAAAAAAAGATATTCATCTCTATCCAAAATTTAATTTATTAAACTTAAAAAAGGGATCAATATTTGAAGTTGGATTTAATAATCTTAGACTAAAAGTAATAGATAAAAATCTAAATAAGAAATATTTATTATGCAATGTAGAAAAGAAAGGTATGCTTGAGTCTAATAAAGGTGTACATGTAAATTCTAATATAAGTCTTTCACCATTAACTGAAAAAGATGAATACGCAATTAAATTAGGAAAAAAATACAATATAAAACATTATGCCATATCATTTGTTAATAGCCATCTCGATTTACAAATGGTGAGAAAATTGACAGGAAAAAACGCATTTATTATATCTAAGATAGAAACAAAAAATGCCGTATTAAATTTAAATCAAATATCAAAATACTCCAACGCACTATTGATCGATAGAGGTGATTTATCTCGCTATGTGCCTATTGAAAAAATTCCTTATGCACAAGAAATGATAATAAAGAGATCAATTATTACAAAGGTTCCGACTTATGTCGCAACTAATTTGCTAGAAACAATGATAAAAGAATCACAACCCACCCGTGCTGAAAGTCATGATATCTATTCAACCTTAAAGCAGGGTGCTAAAGGTTTAGTTCTGGCAGCAGAGACAGCAATAGGTGTTAGTCCTATTGATTGTGTTAAATTTTTAAAAAGATGTATAGATAACTATTATAAATCAAATAAGCGTGGCATGAATTATTTATTTAATTCTAGAAAGTAAAAGTGAAAAACCCTTTATTCTTATGTGGGCCAGCAAACTGCGGAACAAACCTCGTAAAGGCAATATTAGGTGTAAATGACAAAATTCATTTAGAGTCTGAGCCTTTTTTACCAATATTCCAATTTCTTAGAACAGAAATCTTAAAGCAAAAATACGATAATAAAAAAAAAATTAATTATTCAGACCCTCTGTTTGAATATTATTTTTCAAAAACAAATTTAGAAATTATGAAAGTAATTCAAAATAGCAATCTAAAAATAAAAATTAATCAAAATAAAATAATTCATTTAAAAAAATTAATCTTAAAAAGAATGAATGACTATGTACCTCATTTAAAAAAAGATATTGATGAAATAAAAGGTTTAAATTTTAAAGAAATTTTTGATAATGCAATTAGTTTAATTGAAAAAAATCATGAAAAAAAAAATATAAAATGGATAGGGTGGCTAGATAGTTGGATTGAAGAATTTTTTCCAATATTGGCTAATTCTTACCCTGGTTCTAAATTTGTTTTAATAATTAGAGACCCAAGAGCAGCAATATCCTCATCAAATACACATTTTAAAAAAAAAAAAATTAATCATCTAGCACCTTTGACATTATCTTATCTTAGATGTTGGAGGAAACAAATTGCAATGACTGAATATTTTAATTCAAAAAAAAACTTAAGGAGCAGATTTATTTCAATAAAGTATGAAGATTTAGTTAAAAATCCAAAAATAGTAACTAAAAGATTATGTAAATTTTTAAGTGTAAAATATTCTGACAAGATGATTAATTCAAATAATTTTATGGGTTTAGGATTAAATAAAAAATGGGTACCAAATAGTAATTATAATACAAATCAAAAAGGAATTTATAAAACTTCATTAAATAAATGGAAAAAATTTTTAAAGCCTGATGTAAGAAATTTTATAGAAGTTATAGTAGGAATAGAATTAAAGTATTTGGGCTATATAAGAAAATTAAATAAAATTGAAAAATCAAAAATATTAAAATTTCATATCAAAGATTTTAAAAATTCAAAAGGCTGGAGAACATCAGGCACTTCACCAAAAAAAGATATTAATTTAGAAATTTCAAGATATGATTATTTAAAACTAAATAAAATTAGCGTTGAAGATACAAAAAAAAATTTTCTCTTTCAAGAAGCTTTATTAGCATTCCAAAGCAAATTAATTTAATATAATTTATAAAAAAAAATTATATTTATGAATAAATTTAAAATTAATAGGACTTATGTTGGGGAGAATTGCAAAACATATTTCATAGCAGATATTGCAGCTAATCATGATGGAAGTTTGCAAAGAGCAAAAAAATTAATACAACTTGCAGCAAAATCTGGAGCTAACGCCGCTAAATTTCAAAATTTTAAAGCAGAAACAATTGTTTCTAATAAAATGTTCTTATCTTTGAAAAATCAACTTTCTCATCAATCAAAATGGAAAAATTCTGTCTTTAAAGTTTATAAGAAAGCAGAAACCCCAATTTATTGGACAAACGAATTAAAAGAAACATGTTACAAATTTGGTATAGATTATTTCACAGCTCCTTATGATTTTAGTTTTATAAATTATTTAAAAAAATTTGTATCAGCATGGAAAGTTGGTTCTGGGGATATAACATGGCATGAAATAATAATGGAAATGGCAAAAAACAATAAACCAATAATAATTGCTACTGGTGCCTCAAAATTTAATGAAGTAAAAGAAATTGTCGATAAAGTGTTAAAAAAAAATAAGAAGTTAGTGTTGATGCAATGCAATACTAATTACACAGCTTCAAAAAAAAATTTTCATCATATTAATCTCAATGTTTTAAAAAAATATAAAGAAGTATATCCTAACGTAATCCTAGGTTTATCAGACCATACGTTTGGTCATGAAACAGTTTTAGGCTCAATAGCTTTAGGTGCAAAAGTTATTGAAAAGCACTTTACTGACAATAATAATAGAATTGGACCTGATCATAAATTCTCAATGAATCCTCACACTTGGTATAAAATGGTGGATTCAAGTAGAATTCTAGAGAGCTCAATGGGCGATGGTATAAAAAAAATTGAGAAAAACGAAACTCAAACTGCTATTATCCAAAGAAGAGGAATTTTAGCTTCGCAAGAAATAAAAATAAATACAATAATAAAAAAAAGACATCTTACATTTCTTAGACCCTGTAAATTAAATGCGTTACCACCTTATATGTTTAAAAAATTAATTGGAAGAAAAACAAAAAAGAAAATAAAATTTCATGAAGTATTAAATTTAAAAAATACTAAATGAAAAATAAAAAAAAAATAGTATTTTTAATTCCTGCAAAAAATGAAGAGTTAAATATTAAAAAAGTTCTAATTAAATTTAAGAAATTTGGAAAAACTGTAGTTATAAATGACCATTCAATAGATAATACTTTAAATATATCAAAAAAACTTTCTGATAAAGTATTAGATATGAAATTATACAAAGGTTATGATTCTGCCTTAAAATATGGTCTTATTTATATTATAAATAAAATTTCAGCAGACTACGTGATAACAATTGACGCTGATGGAGAACACTCTCCTAAGTTTGTCTCAAAATTATTAAATAAAGCAAAAAAGGCAAAATTAGTCATAGGGAATAGAGATAAATATAATCGTTGGTCAGAGTACTTTTGTAGTTATTTATCTACAGCATTTTATTCCATAAAGGATCCCTTATCAGGAATGAAATGCTATAATCTAAATTACTTAAAAGATAATAAAACAAAAATTATTAAAAAATTAGATATAAATCTAGATCAATGTGGCATGTTTTTTTTTAAAATTTATGAATTTAAAGATATTTCAAATGTTAAAATTAAAACAAATAAAAAAAATAAACCGTCAAGTTTTGGTAGTGGTTTATTTGTGAATTTGAAAATTATTAAGTTTTTTATTAACTCAGTTTTTTAATTAAAAAAACTACATTATTAATTATTTTAATAATTAAATTTTCTAGTTTTTATATTATCTAACTTTTTTTTATCTTTTATAATTTTGTTTATTTTATTGAACACTTTATTTACTGCAATTAAGTATTTTTCAATATCATTCTTTTTGTGTCTAAAACTTATATATATTGAATTTGTTGCAAGATATTTCTCCTTTAACATTTCATCAGTGAAATAAGTATAAATTTTTTCATTGTATTTATTGTATTTAAATTGAAAACTTGGGATTGTTTTTAATCCACCAATATCAATTTGAATATTATTTTTTTTTGCAGCTCTCTCCCAACCACTTCTGATTAAATGTCCAATTTTAATTAAATGATTTGAAACTTTATTTTTTACAAAATAATCTATTACTGCGAGTCCAGCATTAAATCCAATACCTTCTGTCCATGCTGTACTACTAATAAATGTTTTATTTGCAAATTGCATGTAACTTTTTTTTCCTACTATTGCTGAAATAGCATACCCATTCCCTAAAGATTTACCATAAACAACTAGGTCTGGCTTTAAACCAAGTTTTCTGTATAAACCACCATTTGCTTCTCTCCAGCCCGTAGTTACTTCATCTATTATCAAACATATCTTCTTTTTTTTGCATAATGAATTAATTTTTTTTACAAAATCTTCAGATAAGTATTTGTATCTTCCACATTCAATAACAATCGCTGCAAGTTTATTTTTTTTTGAAACCTTATTAATATTATCAAAGTCATTAAATTTAAAAGGTAATATAGTTCCTTTTAGCTCTTTAGGTATTCCAATTGGAATTAAGTTTTTAAGTAAATGATTATTTAAATTTTGTTTTTTATCTAAGTTTGCTGCTATGTACCAATCTTGCCAACCATGATAACCGCTAAATGCAATTTTAGAATATTTATTTTTAGCTCTTGCAATTCTTATTGCAATAGACATTGCCTCACCTCCAGCTCGAGCAAATTTTACTTGATCTGCAAATTTATCAAATTTTAAAATTTTTTTTGCTAACAAATATTCCTCAACTGAATTAAGTGTTGTGTTTACAGATTTGCCTATCGCAGAAATAACCTTTTTGTCGATTGAATTGTTTTTATAGCCCAGTGTTGAAGTTCCAATACCCATTATACTCATATCAATGTATTTTGTATTATTAAGATCCCAAATATGTATTCCATTTGCTTTTAAAAAATATGTGGGCCAGTATTTATTAGAAAACCTTTCTGGTCTTTTAGATAGTAGGCCGTTTCCACCAGGAATTATTTTTTTTGCTTTAGACCAAATTTTGCTTACTGAAATTTTCATATATTCAAGACCAATTATATGGTTTAATTAGCTTTGCAATATATTTTTGATCTTCTTTTGTAAATTGTGGCAATTTAAGACTTATCTTTTTTATATTTAAAAATTCTTCTAGCTCTGTAATATCATTAAATCCAACAATAATTTTATCAATAGATTTAAATTTTAAAATAAAATTAGTTGTTAATTCTATCTTAGAGCAGTTTTTATTTATACAGTATTTTTCCAGTTTATGAAATAAACTTACCCATCTTTTAAATTTCCTTTTAATAAAATGTATATCTGCTAACAACAAGCCTTGTAAAAATATTGATCTAACATGTAACTTGATTTTATTATTTTTAATTCTTCTTAAAAATGATTTTTTTAGAAATGATCTATCAAAAATATTGGCTGGAACTTGAAGAATGTCTGGCTTACAGTTATTAATAATATTATTGAATTGTCTTTCATCATAAATTGAAAAGCCTACGTATTTTGTTAAATTTTTTTTTTTTAATAAATCAAAAACTTCGAGAATTTCTTTAAAATCTTTTTTACTTAAATTGAAGGAGTCATGTAGTAAAATTGAATAAAATTTTTTAATTTTGAATTTATTCCTAGATTTTGTAATTCTTTTTAAAATTTTTATTTTATAATTTTTTTCATTATTTGGCCGAGGTATTTTTGTCATTATCTCAAATTTTGAAAAGTCAAAATCAGAGTCATGTAAATTTTTTTCAGCTTTTTTATAATCAAGAGCTGTGTCAATAAAATTAATACCATTTTTGTTTAATATTTTAAAAAAATTTTTTATATAAGTTATATTTTTAGTTCTATTATTTTTTTTTGTTACTCCATATGTGCCACTAAATTGTGGTGTTCCAATACAAATTTTATTTATCCAATTCATATTAATAAGTATTAATTATTTTTATTTTTTAAAATATGACTTTTAAGTATATAACTTTTTATAAATAATTAGTTAATTAAAAAAATATTAGCAATAAATGAAAATTTTAATTCTTGGATCTTCTGGATTACTAGGAAATTATCTTTGTAAGTTTTTGAGCAAAAAATTTAATATCGTAAATAACGGTTTAAAAAAAAGGAGAATTGACTTGCTTAATTCTTATAATTTAGAAAATTTCCTATTAAAAACTAATCCAGATTTAATAATAAACTGTACTGCAAATACTAATTTAGATAACTGTGAAATGGATAAAAAGAGTTCTTATAATACAAATTTTAAAACCCTAGAAAATACAGTGAATATTTTAAAAAAAAATCAAATAAAAACAAAAATTATTCAAATTTCAACAGATCAATTTTATAACAATAAGAATCAAAAAATGAATAAAGAAACAATAAATAATATCCCAAACTATTATTGTAAAACAAAATATATTGTTGAGAAGTATTGTTTAAAAAACAAAATTTTGGTTTTAAGAACAAACTTTTTTGGAAAGTCAAATTCAAAAAATAAAAGTTTTTCTGATTGGATATATAAATCTTTTAAATCTAAAAAAAATTTTTTTTTATTCGATGATGTTTTCTTTTCTCCTTTAAATATGAATACGCTAAGTAAGATGATAGAAAAAGTAATAGAATATAAAAAAAATGTAAATGGCATTTTTAATTTAGGCTCAAGAGACTGCATAAGTAAAAAAGATTTCGCAGTTTACTTTGCCCGTAAATTGAAAATATATAGTAAAAATTATATTGTAATTAAATCCAAGGGGTTTTTTAATGTAAAAAGACCAAATTATATGTGTATGAATATAAATAAATTTGAGAAGCAATTTAATGTTAAAATGCCATCAGTATATAATCAAATTAATTATGAGGTTTTAAGATATAAATTAAAAAAATAGACTATTTTGTCAGGTAATCTATATTTATATATATACAGATTAAAAACGAATGTTGAACAGTAAATCTATATTGATAACAGGTGGAACAGGCTCTTTCGGTAAAGCGTTTGCAACTACAATATTAGAAAAATATAGAAATATTAAAAGATTAGTTATTTTTAGCAGAGATGAGTTAAAACAATTTGAAATGTCAAATTTGGAACTCTTTAGAAAAAATTCAAAAAAAGTTCGTTTTTTTATTGGCGACGTTAGAGATTTCGAAAGAGTGAAAATGGCATTAAAAAACATAGATATAGTGGTCCATGCGGCAGCACTTAAACAAGTTGAGGCTTCAGAATATAATCCCTATGAATGTATAAAAACTAATATTTTAGGTTCACAAAATATAATAAATGCTTCGTTAGAGTGCAATTTAAAAAAAGCAATTTTTATTTCGACTGATAAAGCGACAAATCCAATCAATCTTTATGGAGCATCAAAACTTGCCGGTGAAAAACTCTTTCTAGCCGCAAACAATATTCGTGGTAAATCAAAAACAATTTTTTCGGTAGTAAGATACGGCAATGTAATTGGATCTAGAGGTAGCGTCATACCTATTTTTTTAAAATGTAAAGAACAAAAAAGTAAATTTATTCCAGTAACACATAAAGATATGACACGTTTTATAATTAAACTCGAAGACGGAGTTAAGTTTGTTCTATCCAGTTTAGATATAATGAATGGAGGAGAGATTTTCGTTCCCAAAATTCCTAGTGTTAAAATAGTTGATTTAGCAAAAATAATTTTACCAAGTTCTAAAATTAAATTTATTGGTATTAGACCTGGTGAAAAATTACATGAAGTTTTAATTTCAAGAGATGAATCTGATAGCATATACTCTATGTCAGATAGGTATATTGTTAAACCAAATTTGAGTTATTTTAAAAGCAAAATAAATAAAAAATTAAAAATAAAAAAATTAGATAGTAATTTTGAATTTTCTAGTAATTTAAAAGGTGCTTTATTAAACATAAATGCTATTAAAAAAAAATTTAGGTTTTAATTTTTTAATAAAATTTGACTTATTTTATTTAAAATAATCTAAAATTAAATATTTTAATAAAGATATTTTTATAATGAATAATTTAGATAATATTTTAGTAAATTTTAGGCATAAATGCTTAAATGAAAATTTATTTCTTTCAGAAAATTACCAGAGGTATTTATCTGTGCATAAAGGCAAGGAATATAAAATCAAAGAGTACCAAATTCAACAATCAGGAATACCAATATATTTTATGTTTACTTTAGTTTCAAAAGCAATTTCTTATTTTGGTTTCCCAATTGAAATTCATGTGGGAAAAAAACTTGAATTTGATGCTAAACTAAAAATAATTAAGAAATTCTTAAAATTGCAAAAAAATTTGGTAAAAAATTATACTTTTTCAATAGGTTTAAGTAAAAATGAATTAGAAAATAAGACTTTAAAAAAAATTAATCCCAAGCTAATTACCGAACAACAAATCATTGATTTAAATAAGACAGAGGATGAAATTTTTAAAAATTTTAAAAGTAATTTAAGATATGAAATTAATAAAACAAAAAAAAATATAGATATTAAAACTAAAATTATTGATAAAAATAATTACTCAAAAAATTTTATTTTAGAAATGATGGAAACTCACGTAAATGTTTCAGGAAGACAAACTAGATCAAAGGAAACTTGGTTAATTAATGAGCAAATGATTATGGAAAATCAAGGATTTTTATCACTTGTTTATTATAAATCTAAAGCTGTCTCTTATTCTTTATTTTTTTACAACAATAATACAATTTACTATTTTTCCTCTGTTACACTTAGAGAATACTTTAAATTAAGTGGTATAAGCCATTTAAGTTTGTGGGAGGCAATTAAATTTGCAAAACAAAAAAATATAAAAAATTTTAATTTAGGCTTAACAGGTTATTTTTACTCAAGAGAAGATTGTGATATTACACCTAAAGAAAAAAATATTGCTTTTTTTAAAAGTAGATTCTCTGGAATAAAAAAATATAAAGTCATAATAGACCAGAAAAGCAATATTAGAATAGATAAAGATTAAAATGACTTTTTTTCTTTGGCCAAGGTCACAAAATTATAAATTTGAAAAAAAAAATAAAAAGTTTTCAAAATTAAAATTAAGTTTAATAGAAAATTTTTTTTTAAAAAAGTATAATGCAAATTATTGTGCATTAGTTCCTTCTGCTAGAGTAGGAATTATTTTATGCTTAAAATTTAAAAATTTTAACAAATCTAAAATAGTACAATTACCAAGGTGGAGCTCAAATTGCCTAGTAAATGCAGTAGGATCATTATCAAGTATTAATTCTAAAGGAGATAAAACAGACTGTAAAATTTTAGTACATCATTTAGGACAAACATTTAAATTGAAAAAAAGTAAGAGTTTAATAATTGATGACTCCTCAGATAGCTTGCCAAATGATAATTTTATTTCATGCAAAAAATCTAAATATTCAGAAGTTGTTTCTTTACCGAAGATAATAGGTTCATATGCTGGAGGAATTGTATTGACAAATAATAAAGATTTATATGCATTTATAAAAAAACAACAAGACACCAATCTAGAATTAGCCCATGAACAATCTTTAAAAAAATATAAATGTATTATAAAAAATACTGGTAATTTTGACTGGTATCACAATGAGGTTACTAATTTTGGCTTAGATTTTAATACTATAAACAATATTTATATAAATCTTTTTAATTTTGAAATTAATAAAGAGATAATTTTGAGGAGAAAAAAAATATTTTCAAACCACTGCAAATTTAATGATAAATATAGACTTGGATCTTGTTTGATATTCAGTCCAAAAAAAAAAATTAAAAAAATTGGAAAAATTAATAAAATTTCAAGAATTTATCATTTTAATATATTAAAAAATATTGATGACGAAAAATTTAGAAAAAAGTTAATTTTTCCAATACATTTTACTGTTAATGAAAAAGATATTGACCAATTTTTTAACTCTATAAATTAAATTTATCTATTTATTTATATATTTTCAAACATCTGTCATTGAGAATATCAATTTTGAAATTTGACTGAATATTAAATTGTTTTTGTATTAAATTTAATCTGCCTTCTATATTTGACTTATTGAATTTTGGGAACTTAGCATCAAAAACATTCTCCCGAGATGAGTTTTGTTTTAAAATTTTTAGCAATTTTTTTTTTATTTTTTGTTTTATTGTTGACTTAAATTTAATTTTTTTAAACTCTTTATCAGAATTTATCATACTATTTACTCTCGAAATTTTTATTTTTTTAAGCTCTGATGCAATTCTCTGATAAGAATTTCCATCAGTTAAAATTCTCTTTTTTATATTTTTCTTATCTAAATTTATTCGATTTGAAATTTTTGTTTTATTTTTATCTTTATTTCTAATAAATTTAATAATGTCATTAACATTATTAAATGAAAAACCTAATGTTGTAAGAAAATTTTTTTTGTAATTTGATAAAAACGGATCATTTGGTTGATGAAGAATAACAATTTTGTTATTTAATGTAGCTTCAACTGAAGATGTACATCCAAATTGAACAATCATTTCTGATTTTGATACCTCTTCAATCAATGAATTTTCATCGGTAATTTTTATATTTTTAAAAGTTTTTTTATCAGTGAAAATACTAGATATTTTATTTATATCATGAGCAGGATGAGGTCTTAAAACAATGTTATATCCTTTTAACTTATTAAGCTTTAGTATTAGTTTTATTAAATAATATGTCTGGATTACATCTCTACTTTCTTTAAAAAAATAATTCTGTAAAATATTTTCGTATGTATCAAAATCAAAGCTGTCTAATACTTCAATATGATATCTTTCAAATAACCCCCTTTTCCAAAATAATCTTTGATTAAGAGGTATTAAGATTGTCTTTTTTTTATTGTTATTAATTTTGCATAGATCGATTCTCGGAGATCCACTCCTAATAAATTCAGTCTTAAAATTAAATTTCTTTAAATATTTATAATCAAAGTCCCCCCAGCAAAAATATTTTTTTATATAATTAAATGCTTTTGATTTTATGCCATCAAATCTTTCATTAAAAAAATTTGAATAGTCATTATTTTTTCCTGTATCAAAACATCCTATCTCTTCATCTTGTGAAACAAGAGTAAAATTATTTTTTACTAATTTTTTATAATCATTAATTCTATATTTTTTTGTATTACAGTCTTTAAGAAAAATAATACCTGGGCTAATCTTATTTTTTTTTGCTAATTCATTAATACTTTCTCGGGTTGTCAGGTAAACAGTAAAATTTTTATTTATAAGTTCTAATGACAATAATAATTTGCCGAATAGTTCTCTTTTAGCAACTTCTATTTCAATATAAACATTCATAAAAAAAAATAATTATATATAATAATTATATTATTTTTAAAAAAATGAAATTAGATAAAGATCAAATCTTACAGTATCAAAAAAATAGAGATGAATTTTTAATGTTTGATGCAGTGAAAGAAGTAGTTCCAGGCAAAAGTGCCAAAGGTTATAAAGAGTTAAATAAAGATTTGTGGTTTTTCAAATTACATTGGCCAGGTGATCCAAATATGCCTGGAATGCTTCAAGTCGAAGCTTTAATACAACTCTGCGCCATGGCAATTTTCACATTACCAGGTAATAAAGCCAAAACTATGTATTTATTAAATGTTAATAGTGCAAAATTTTATAATAAAGTCGTACCAGGTGACAATTTTGAAATTGTGACAGAGGTTAAATCTTATAAAAGGGGTATTGCTATTTGTAAAGGAGAAGGATATCAATCAAATGTAAAATCTTGTTCTGCAGAATTTAGTATGATACTTAAAGATTTTACTTTAAATATGCTCAATCCAAAAAATAAATAAATTAATATGCCTATTGCATCATCACTATTAAAAAAACCGAGATTGGTAAAAAAATTAAAAGAGTTTTACGATTATGTACAATATAATGATGGCAAGGTTGGGACTAAAACTAGAGGTATAGATCTAAATTTTAATAACGCTTGTAATTTAAGGTGCAAATATTGTTTTACAAATTCCCCAAAAGGAGATCATGTTAAAGAGTATTTAGATTATGATGCTATTGCCAAACTTGCAGATGAAGCTGATGAATTAGGCTATTTTGAATTTGATCTTCAAGGTGGTGAACTTTTGTTACAACCTAAGAAATTGTTTAAGGTTTTAGAAGCAATTCAACCAGAGAGATTTTATCTATATGTAACAACTAATGGATATTATTTAGATGAAGAGATGGCATACAGATTAGCAGAAGCAAAAGTAAGCAGAGTTTCTGTAAGTATAGATAGCATGGATGAAAAAATTCACGATGAAATTAGAGGTAGAAAAGACTCCTGGAGAAGGGCAATGGAAGGTTTAAAGCATGTCCAAAAAGCAGGTATTGATCCATACTTAAATATAACAGTAGGTCATTATAATGCTCATACCGATCATTTAAAACAATTGTTGGATTACTCAAAACAAGAGAAATATAAAACGCTGCTAAATGTGGCTGTCCCAGCAGGCATGTGGCAAAAAGCAGAAGAAATAATATGTGATGACAAAGATAGAGAATATTTAAGAAAAATTAGAAAAGATTATAAAAATTTAGTTAGAAATATATGGAATCCTTTTGATAAAACACACGAAGGAATCCTAGGATGCACAACAGTTAATAGATTATATATTACACCCATAGGCGATGTATTAGTTTGCCCTTATGTTCACATAAAAATAGGTAATATTTTTAAACAATCTTTAAAAGAAATTGTTGATTACGGTTTTAGTATTAAACATTTTAGAAAACACAGTGATCTGTGCCTAGCTGGAGAGGATAAAAGTTTTATAAGTAAGTTCATGACAAAGCAAGGACAATCAATATTTAAACCTGCTCTTGCAGAGGAAATTTTCCCAGAATCAGATTTCATTAAAAATTAAACAATATATATTAGTTTTTTAATTTAGATTATTATTTAAATGAAAATTTTAATAACTGGTGGTGCGGGTTTTATAGGAAGTCATCTTGTAAAAAAGCTATCAAAAAAACACAAAGTTATAGTCATTGACAACTTATCGACTGGGAGATTAGAAAATATTAAAGAAATTTTAAATAATATAAAATTTATAAGAGCTGATATATCAAAAATAAATCAAATAAAAAAACATTTTAAAGGTGTTGATAAAGTTTTTCATTTAGCTGCCTTAGCTGATATAGTGCCTAGTATTCAAAAACCTGAAAAGTATTATAATTCGAACGTAACAGGCACTTTAAATGTATTAAGGTGCTCAACTGAATATAAAGTTAAAAAATTACTATATGCTGCATCTTCGTCATGCTATGGAATCCCCAATAAATACCCTACAAGTGAAAATGAACCACTTGATCCAAAATATCCTTATGCGTTAACTAAAATGTTAGGGGAACAATTAATTATTCATTGGTCAAAAGTTTATAAGTTGAAATATATTTCTCTAAGATTATTTAATGTCTATGGAACTAAATCTAGAACATCTGGCACTTATGGTGCCATGTTTGGTGTTTTTTTGGCTCAAAAATTATTTAACGCACCATTAACTATAGTTGGGAATGGAAAGCAGACAAGAGATTTTACTTATGTTTCAGATGTTATTGATGCTTTTATAGTTGCTGGTAACTCCAAAATAAATAATCAAATATTCAATGTTGGAAGTGGAAAAACAGTATCTGTAAATAAAATAGTCTCTTTATTAAGTAATAAAAAAATTCATATACCAAAAAGACCTGGTGAGCCAGAATCAACATTTGCAAATATATCCAAGATAAAAAAAATGCTGAAGTGGAAACCAAGGATAAACATTGAAAATGGAGTAAAATTAATTTTGGAGGATATTCAGTACTGGTCGAAAGCGCCAGTATGGACCAAAAAAAGTATTATGAATGCAACTAAAGATTGGTTTAAATATTTAAAATAGTTTATGAATAATTTTTTAAATAATACAAATTTATTTTTTGAGAAATAATTTATAAAATGAAAATTTCACAAAGTACTCTTATATCATATGCAAAAAAAAATAAGACAACATTATCTAGCAAAAAAATTTGCTTGAAAATTTTCGATTTTATATTTTTTCTTAAATTAATTGAGGATCAACTTGAGAAAAATTACCACCCGAATGACAAAATGAAATGTCCAGTTCATTTTTGTCATGGTCAAGAAGCTGTCCCAGCAGCATTGCATTCATTATTATCAAAAAAAGATTATTTGTTTTCACATCATCGATCTCATGGATATTATTTGTCAAAAAAGTGTCCACCAGAAAAATTATTTTCCGAATTATATGGAAAGTCAAGTGGTGCTAATTCTGGATTAGCTGGATCACAAGATATTTCTTACCCTTCCAATAATTTTTATAGTGGAGCTATTATTGCTGGATCAATATCAATTGCGGTAGGCGCTGGTTTATCAATTAAATTAGATAAAAAAAAGAACATCGCTGTTTGTGGTTTTGGCGAATCTGCTTCTGATCAAGGAATATTTTGGGAAAGTTTAAATTATTCTGCGCTAAGCAATATTCCTATTCTCTTTATTTGTGAAAACAACAATTTGTCTGTATTATCTCCTCAAAAAGACCGACAAACTGGAAAATCTATTGCTGAAAAAGCACAAAGTTTTGGTGTAAAATCAAATCAAGTTTATGGTAATGATCCTTTAAAGGTTTTTAATGAGATTGA
>MDSZ01020264.1_pt1 | contig 17646 bp, 16 predicted proteins | sample 811201 | NCBI WGS metagenome assembly MDSZ01 (sample SAMN05326647, study PRJNA326480) | marine metagenome | isolation source: seawater | place: Indian Ocean: North | collected 2010
AGTCGACCAATCTGACAGAAATGTTCCATACAACTTAAGACAAAGCGGACCAACAAAAGTTGAAATGTTGATATCGACAAGAGTAAGAAAATCTCCTTATTGGCATTTGTCCATGAAAGCAGGCTGCTGGAGAGCGACAGTTTATAATAGGATTTATCATCCGCGAGGTTACGTTAGACCTGAAAAAGGTGGTGCGATGGTTGAGTACGCAGCTATAAAAAAACACGTCACAATGTGGAATGTTGCAGTCGAAAGACAAATCAGAGTCAAAGGTCCTGATGCAGAAAAATTTACAGATTATGTAATTACTAGAGATGCTACAAAAATTTCGACAATGAGAGGCCGATATGTAATTTTATGCAATTACAAAGGAGGAGTATTAAATGATCCTGTCCTAATGAGAGTTGCTGATGATGAATTCTGGTTCAGTTTATCAGACTCTGATATTGGCCTATATTTACAAGGAGTAAATTCAGACAAAAGATTTAATGTAGAAATCGATGAAATTGACGCTTGTCCTGTACAAATACAAGGACCAAAATCAAAAGCACTAATGAAAGATTTAATTGGAGACCAAGTTGATCTTGATAACATGCCATTCTATGGTTTAGCAGAAGCCAAAGTTGGCGGAAGAAGTTGTGTAATATCTCAATCAGGATTTTCTGGTGAAGCTGGATATGAAATTTACTTAAGAAATGCAACTTTGTACGCAGAAGATATGTGGAACGCGGTATTGAAAGCGGGAAAAAAACATAAATTAATGGTTATTGCACCCGCTCATCATAGGCGAATACAAGCTGGTATTTTATCATGGGGTCAAGACTTAGATCATGAAACTAATCCATTTCAATGCAATTTAGGCTACCAAGTTTCTTTATCCGGTAAAGCTGAGTGGAACAAGTCAGGAGATTACGTTGGTCGCGCCTCTTTAGAAAAAATGAAAGAGCAATTAAAAAATGGTGAAAAACCATATAAACTTCAACTCGTTGGTCTTGAACTAGGGGGCAAACCAATTGAAGATTATGCGAATGACTTTTGGTTAATTTCTAAAGGAGATGGAGGAAAACCAGTTGGTTATATTACATCTCCATGGTATCACCCGGAAAAGAAGAAAAATATTGCTTTAGGATATGTTCCTTTTGAGGGAAATTTAAATTCAAAAGGGTTTCCCACTGGTAATTTTGGGTCAAAGTATTTAGTTCATTTGCCGAACAAATACTCAAAAGGCCCTGTAGAAGCAGTTGTTGTTCCAGTTCCTTTCACGCAATCTTTCAATGCGAATACTAGAGAAACTAAATAATTAAACCCAAATTGATCAAAAACACACTTTTAAGATATTTGAATATTTGGTTTAATTGGCCCAGTATGAGTGTTCAAAGAAAAGAAGAAGAAGAATACGTTAGATATCACCCAAAAGGGAAGATAATGTCAGATAATACGTCTCACAAAGTAAATCTTACTGACCTAATGAACAGGCTAAATCAAGAAAAAAGAAAAGAGAGAAAAAATAACCTTGTTTTGTCTGCAGCTGCTGTATCTGCAGTTGCTATTCTTGGAATAATATTAACTTTATAAACTATCAACAACTATCTGGTTAAAGAGTTGAGGATAATAAGAAAAAATTCACTAAAAATATTTATTGTCTCCTCAGCAATTTCATCTGTCTTTAAAACAGAGCTATTATAAATTTTTTTGTTATCAAAATAATATCTTTTAGTTTCCAAATCCTTTTTTATAACTTTCATTTTAAATAATTTTTCAAGTTTTCTTATACAGGTAGCTCTTGGTATTCCAGTTACATCAGCTATGGACGTAGCACTTACTGAACCAAGTTTAACATTATCTTCAATACCTTCTTTGGTGTTAAGATTTGATTGAATTAAGCATTGCATAGAAATCAATAATAGCTCAAGGTCATTTAGTCTACCTTGCCACATCTTAAGATATTTAAGTTGTGTATTTAAATAATGATACCAATAAAATGAATAATACTTTTTAAGCTCATTAGAAATTTTGTCTCGAGTAAAAGTTATATCAAGATGCAAACTCATGACTTGTATTAATTTAGAAATTTGCTTTAACTCAGTTGAAACAATTTCATTATAACTTTCTTTGTGTTTTTGAACTGGTTTCCAAATAAGTTTATTTTTATCTTTTTCTAACATCTTATTTTTTATTAAGTTGTTAATTTTTCTTCGAGTAGTTTCTTTCGGAAGACCTGTTTCTTTAGCAATACTAATAATCTTTAAATCTTTTTGTTTAATTTTATTATGATTTTGCCAGAAATTTTCAAAAGATATATCTACACTTAAATCATTATCCCTTAATCTTAACGTGTCATGGTGAAGATTTTTTGCAAAATATAAAACAATATTAGCAGCGTCTAAATCTTTGTTATACCTATTATAAATACCTGACAGAAAATCACTTTGGATATTCATGAACTCTCTTATTATCTTTCTATAATTATTTTTATAAGCTTTTTTAATCTCTTCTACGTTTAGCTTTTGATTGACCATGTTAATATATAAGTTTGAAAGTTCATAATGGGCCAGTTAAAACTTAAATGTAAATTAAGTCAATATAAAAAATTAATTATTTGCTTAAGGGAAATATAGTTTATTTTATTCCTTTTAGATCCGAAATCATCATCTCTCTTACTAAATCTCTAAATTTTACAGTTGGTTTCCAATTAAGCTCTCTTCTCGCCTTAGAAGCATCGCCTCTTAATTCATGCACGTCTGTTGGTCTGAAATAAATAGGATCGACTTTGACAAGTATTTTTCCATTTTTCTTGTTGTATCCAACCTCTTTTAAACCTTTTCCCTTCCAAATAATTTTTATATCTACATACTTAAAAGCTTCTTGTACAAACTCTTTAACGGTATGACTTTTTCCGGTCGCTATCACGTAGTCAGATGGTTTTTTTGCTTGTAACATCAACCACATACTTTTTACATAATCTTTTGCGTATCCCCAATCTCTTTTGGCATTTAGATTTCCTAAAGTAAAAAAACTTCTTTTATTTCTGTAAATTTCACATACGGCGCGAGTAATTTTTCTAGAAACAAATGTTTCACCTCTTCTAGGACCCTCATGATTAAACAAAATACCGTTTACTGCAAATATATTATAAGCCTCCCTATAATTTACTGTCGTCCAGTACGCATAAAGTTTTGAAATAGCGTACGGGCTTCTTGGTCTAAAAGGCGTTTTTTCATTTTGAGGAATATCAGTGTTACCAAAAATTTCAGAAGTTGAAGCTTGATAAAACTTTGTTTTTTTTTGTAATTTTAAAATTCTTATAGCTTCTAAAATTCTTAGCGTCCCCAGTGCATCAGCATTAGCGGAATATTCAGGAATTTCGAAACTAGTATGTACGTGTGATTGCGCTCCTAAATTGTAAATTTCATCTGGCTGAGTTGACTGTATTATTCTAAGCAAATTACTCGAGTCAGTTAAGTCACCATAGTATGGTTTAAAGTTTTTTGACTGCTTAACGTCATTATAAATATGATCAATTCTTTTCGTGTTAAAACTTGACGATCTTCTTTTAACCCCAATTATCTTGTAATTTTTTTTAATTAAAAAATCTGTTAAATACGACCCATCTTGCCCAGTGACACCAGTGATTAAAGCTGTTTTTCTTTTCATAAGCTGTCAATCATTAATATTTTTTTTGTTAAAAATTTGACTGTTTTTTGATCAATTTTTTTAGTGTGCAATCCAATAAAAAAGCCTCTTTTCTCAATTTCATCGGCGTTTTTAAAAAATTCACTGTTTTTTTTGAGCCTATATAACTTCGCAGCCGGCTGATTCAGAAAATTTCCGCTTATTATTGGTCTTGTTTCAATACCGTTTTTATTTAAATATTTCAAAAATCTTTTCTTTTTGAAAATAAATTTTTTATTGATTAACATTGGTAATCCAAACCAGCTTGGGATAACTTTTTTCGTAGGATTTAAAAAAATTATTTGATTAGACCACTTTTCAGATTTTTTAATAGAAAATATTATTTTATTTCTATTATTGGCTCTTATTTTAATCATTTCGTTTAACCTTTTGAACTGATTTAGACCAATGGCAGCCGAAATATCCATAGGCCTTAAATTAAATCCTGAATTAATAAAATTAAAACTATTTTTTTTATTTTTATTTAACCCTCTATCCCATCCGTGAGCACGTAAACTATGAATTATTTTGTAATCATTTAGATCATTGCAAACTATCATTCCTCCTTCACCGGCAGAAACTTGATGAGAAACAAAAAAAGAAAAAGTTCCAAATCTACCAAAATTACCAAGATATTTATTACCATATTTTGATCCTAAAGACTCACAAGTATCTTCTACAAGAATTAATTTTTTCTTTTTTACAATTTTTTTTAATTCACTCATATTTGTTGAGTTTCCCAAAACATGCACTGCCATAATAACTTTAGTTTTTTTTGTAATTTTTCTTTTTAAGTCTTTCAAGTCAATATTAAAGTTTTCTAAATCTACATCTACAAATTTGGGTTTAAGTCCTGCCTGAACTATTGGCCATAAAGACGTTGACCAGCATATTGCTGGTATTAAACATTCACTATTTGCTTTAATTTTTTTTTTTAATTTTGGATTTATTAAAGCAAAAAAAGCAAGCAGGTTAGCCGAAGATCCTGAGTTAACCATCAGGGCATATTTAACACCCAAATATCTTGCAAATTTTTTTTCAAAATCCTCTGTAATTTTATTCATCGTAATTTTACCAGAGGACAAAACTCTTCGACCAGCATCAAGGTCGCTTTTAGAAAAAGGATTTTCAACCAGAGGATATTTGAATTTAATAAGCTTTTTCATTTGTTCTTTGAAACTTTTTTTAAATCTGATTCAACCATATCTTCTACTAATGTATCAAAATTTATTTTCGGACTCCATTTTAAAATTTTTTTAGCTTTAGAAGTGTCAGCTGCCTTACAAGAATAGTCCTGTTTTCTTTTAAGCTTGCTTTCAGAAATAACATAATCTTTATAATTTAAACCAACGCACCTAAATGCCTTTTTCGCGAAGTCCTCAACAGTCTTGACAACCCCTGTTCCAATCACAAAGTCATCTGGCTTTTTTTCTTGATTTATTAACCACATTGCTCGAACATAATCTTTTGCGTGACCCCAATCTCTTTTTGATTGTAAATTTCCAAGTTTAATTTTTTTTTGTAATCCATTTTTAATTCTTGCGACAGAATATGAAATTTTTCTGGTCACAAATCTTAAATCTCTTCTAGGAGACTCATGATTGAATAAAATACCATTTGAAGCAAATAAATTTAAATTATTTCTATAATTTTTCAATAATCGGTAACCAGCAACTTTTGTAATTCCATATGCTGAGCTAGGTGAAAATAAAGTATTTTCGTTAATTTTTTTATTATTTATGTTCCCAAACATTTCCGAGGATCCAGCGAAAAAAAACTTTATTTTTTTATTTATATTATTAGTAGCAGACAAAATAAATTTTGTAGAATTAAAATTAGTATTCAAAGTATATATTTGATTATCAAAAGAATGACCATCATATGCTTGAGCCGCTAAATGATAAATTTCATCTGGTTTAATTTTTTTTAAAGTACTTGCCATCTCATTTTCGTCAAAAAGTGACTTTTTATAAAATTTAATATCTTTTAAACAGTTTTTTAGCCTCCATGTTTTATCCTTATCTTTGAAAGAAAAGTTTGGCCTTACAATCCCGAAAACATTGTAGTTTTTCTTTAACAGAAGTTCCGCTAAATACGAACCATCTTGACCAGTTATTCCGGTGATAAGTGCAATTTTTGACATATATTAATATTCTGTATAAATATTGATCACATATTACAAATAAATTTTGATGCAATCAAAAGATAAAAGCATTACTCATCTGAAAAAGTGTAAAATTTGTGGCAACACTAATCTAAAAAAAGTTTTACAATTAAATGAACAGTATATTTCTGCAACTTTTGTAAAATCAAACGAAAATAATGAATTAACAAAGATTAAAACGCCTTTAACTTTAGTTTTATGCAGTAAAAATAAAAATGAAAGTAATTGCGGGTTATTGCAATTATCTGAAATTACTGAGCCAGATTTATTATACAGGGAGTATTTTTACAGGTCAGCTACTAGCGAAACAATGAGGAAAGATTTAAAAGATGTTGTAGATACTGTAAAAAGTATCGTCAAACCTCAAAGCAAGGATATAATTGTTGATATTGGTGCAAACGATTGCACTCTTCTTAATTTTTACGAGGAAGATTATACTTTAGTTGGATTTGAGCCAGCTAGAAACATAAAATTTATAGATGAAGGTAAGAGAATAAAGATTTTTCCGAATTACTTTAATTCAAACGACTATTTGAAAAATTTTAAAAAAAAGGCAAAAGTAATTACCTCTTGCGCTATGTTTTATGACCTTTCGGATCCAAATCAATTTGTACAAAATATTGAAGAAATTTTAGATAATAATGGTGTTTGGTGTGTTCAAATTAGTTATTTAGTTTCAATGTTAAAATATAATAATTTTTATGACATATGTCATGAACACTTGTCCTATTACTCAATAGAATCATTTGAAAAACTTATAAAAAAAAATAATTTAAAATGTTTTTTTGCTCAGACTAACGCTGTTAATGGAGGTAGCATAAGACTTTTTGTATGCAAAAATAATTGCAATATTTATGACGACCCAAAATATAAAAATGAATTTGAAAAACTTAGAGAAGAAGAAAACAAATACAATCTAAATGAAGAAAAAACTTACACAGAATTTCAAAAAAGCATAACTAAAATAAAAAATAAAACCAACATGTTTGTTGATAAAATAAATAGTTCAAATCAAAAGGTATACGCTCTAGGAGCTAGCACAAAAGGCAATATACTTCTCCAACACTTTGGTTTGGATAAAAAAAGAATACCATTTATAAGTGAGAGAAACCCAGAAAAAGTTGGTCTTAAATGCTTAGGATCCGACATTGAATTAATTTCAGAGGAAAAAGCAAGGTCGCTTAATCCAAAAGCTTTTATTGTTCTTCCTTGGAATTTTAAAGAAGAAATTGTCAGGAGGGAGAGTAATTATATTAATAATGGCGGAGAACTCATGTTTCCAATGCCTTATCCTCATATAGTTAATAAGAAAGGAGAAACAAAGCTATAAATTGTAATTATGTATTTTAATAAACTCTGGAAAAAAATTTCTAACAAAAAAGAATATCAAGAATTAAAGGAATTAGAAAAAATTAAAAAAAGTTCCAATGAATTTAAGGCTAAATTTGAACCATTTATAAATGAAATTCAAAAAAAAATAGAGACAAAAAAAGAAATTTCTTTCATGCATTCAGGACATTCCGGCGATATTATTAATGCGTTACCTGTTATTAAAGAATTATCACGAACCCATAAATGCAATTTATTTATAAATATTAATAAACCTTTAAATACAATTTATAAAAAACATCCTGGAGAAAAAGTTTATATAAGTGATAAAATTTTAAAAATGTTAATTCCTTTACTTAAATCACAAACTTACCTAAACAAAGTTGAAGAATATAAATCTCAAGATATCGATATAAATCTAGATATATTTAGAGAGCTTCCAATTAATATTTCGTTTGATAACTTAAGATATTCTTTTCAAATAACTGGCATTCAACCCAATATTGAAATGCCCTATTTGAATGTAGGAGAGCACAAAGAATTAATAAAAAAAATCGTTATTCAAAGAACTTTTAGGTATAGAAATCAATTTATCAATTATAAATTTTTAAATAATTATAATGATATATTTTTTGTTGGAACTTTGAGTGAATACGAGGATTTAAAAAAAGACGTAAAAAATCTACATTATTACGAGTGTAAAAATTTTCTTGAAATGGCAGAAATCATTAAATCATGTAAATTTTTTATTGGAAATTCCTCTGTTGGTTTCCCAATTGCTGAAGCTCTCAAAGTTCCAAGGTTATTAGAGGCGTGCCCTTATTTTCCTGCTGCGCAACCTCATGGAAAAGATGCTTACGATTTTTATTATCAGGTTCATTTCGAAAAATTTTTTAAAATTTTAAATGATAAATAAATTAAGAAATAGTTTCAGCTTTTTTTATAAAAATTTGGTATATAAACTTTTTTTTATTTTATATGGAAAAATTGAAGGAAAACTTCATTTAAATGAAAATAACAATGTAGAAGTTAAAAAAATTTCTTTTCAAGACTCAATCAATTACAAACTTTTTAAAATTAAAAACTGCAGGCTTTATACCGATACAATACATGATGCTGCTTTTATTGTTAATAATCAAATTTTAGATGGACCTTCGTTTCAACTAAGAAATAATAAGAACGTTGATAGTGATGAAAATATAGTTTTTAAAATAGGCACACCAAGATTAAAAAGAAATTTTAACGGAAACGTTCTATCTCTGATAACCGGGGGTGGAGGTAATGAAAATTATTGGCATTGGTTATTTGATGTTTTACCAAGATTATGGATAGCTGAAAAAAAAATAGATTTAAAAGAAATAAATTATTTCTTGTTCCCAGATTTAAAACAAAAGTTTCAAATTGAAACAATCGAATTGCTTAATATTTCTTTTAAAAATTGTCTTTCCAGCAAAAAGTATAAACACATTTTTGCGGATAGCATTTTTACTGTAGATCACCCATATAATTTTCTTAACAATCCGTTAAAAGATTCCTTAAATATTCCAATGTGGATATGTTCAGATCTAAAAAAAAAATTCCTTAAAAATAAAAAATATTCCCGTTCAAATTTGCCAAAAAAATTTTACATTGATAGATCAGATTCAAAATCAGGTCACGGTTATAAAAGAAAAATTTTAAATGAAGTTGAAGTTATTAATTTTTTAAAAAAAAGAGGTTTTAGTATTGTAACTTTAAGCAGTCTAAAATTTATCGATCAAGTTAATTTATTCAATCAAGCAGAGTATGTAGCTGGTTTACATGGAGCAGGATTTGCAAATTTAGTTTTTTGCGAACCTAAAACTAAAGTAATAGAGTTTCAATCTGATACAGCAGGAGAGATTGTTAAAAATCTTTCTAAAACAAACAAACTTGACTATGAAAGTATATCAGTAAAACCAAAGACAATTTTAGAAAATAACCAACTTGGTGATATAGAAATACCTATAAAAACTTTAGAAAGAATGTTTAATTAATTACATGTTGATATTTATGACTAAAAAGGGATATAAAGTTATATCGTGGACGAACTAAAACCATTAATACTACTTATATCTAGCGGCTTAATATTAAGATTTGCTCTGAGTTTAACCGGACAAGCATGGGCAAAGTCACACGCGCAGACAGTAGCTTTTATGATTTTGCCTGTCATAACTTATATTATAACAAAAACAATTTCAGGTAACATTGCTCTTTCACTTGGTATGATTGGAGCTCTCTCTATTGTAAGATTTAGACATCCTGTAAAAAGTGCTCTCGAGCTTATCATGTACTTTGATTTAATAACAATTGGAATAGCTACTAGTGTTAGAACAAAATGGGCTATTCAGCTAGTTCTAGCGACAGTTATAATTATAATTGTGGTTAAGCTCGTACAAAAATTATCAAATAAATTTGGCTCATCATTCTACAGTATGTCATTCAATGAGGGAAATACTAGTAATACACTTGAAATCTCCTCAAAAGAAAGAATAGATGAAATAGAAAAAAGTGATCATCTAGTTAATTTTTTAAACGATTTAGACAACAATGAATTTACTTACAGGATGGTTTTTAATAATAAAGAAGAATTAAAAAATTTTAAGTCAAAACTTGATAAGCAAAAAAAAATAAATAAAATTAATGTAATCTTTAATTAAGATTATGAAAAAGATTTTTTGCTTTTCGATTTTTATATTTTTATTAGCGTCACCGTCTTTTTCAAAAAATAAAGAAACTAATTTACCATCTGGATGTAATATTGAAATTAAAAGTGATAATTTTCAAAAAATTGAAAAACTTAAAGTCAAAAAAATTGAAGTTGATACTCATGATTATAGAAGGTGGACCGTAAATAGTATTAGAATAATCACTAATCCTTTTAGATTTACACCAGAAAAATATAGGCAAAGATTTGATGCAAGTGTAAAGGTAACATATGAAAATAACAAAAATTGCATTTACAATGCTAGAGTGCGTCATAGTGGTGACGCAAAAGATCATATAGCACTACTCGGCAATTCAATAATTCAAAGCCTCGATGTTCACTTAACTGAGGGAAATATAAGAGGTATAACTAGGTTTAAACTCTTTAAACCAGATACGAGAGGTGTTTTAGAAGATGTAATATTACAAACAGAAATTTTAAGAAGTTTAAATTATTTAGCACCAAGATCTATAAAAGTCGACACTAGAATAAATTTAGCATCATCAACTATGCTTTTTCAGGAGAAAGCAGCCAAAGAATTATTAGAGTATAATTTAAGAAGAGAAGGCCCAATACTTGAAGGAGATCAAAAGTTTTTTTTCAAACTAGTAGAGAGTATACCGAGTAATCAATTAAGCAATTATGATGTGGGCACACCAAAATTAAGAAGTAAAAGCATCAAAACAATGCTAGCAAAACAAACTAATGCGGGAATTATTAACAAAAGCAAAATGTATGAGCAAATGTCCTATAATTCATTAACAAATCTAAACTTAATTTATTTATATTATTCAAATCGATTTCAAGATAATAAAAATAATTTTCAGTTTTTTGATTATGATTTAGACAATCAACTTTTAGGTTTTTTTAACAAAAATCATATTAAAAACTTAAATGCATATAATCTTCTAATGCAATCAACTAATAGTCAGCATGCATTAAGTTCAAGTAATAGGAAATTTTATTGGAATCCTATTTTAAATTTTTATGAGCCAATAAATTATGACTCTAATCCTGATATAGATGGATACGCTCCTACTACAACTACTTCAGCATTTAGAATGCCTATTTCTGAAAATTTTTTTGATGCATTTGAACATTTAGAAACGAAATTACTTAACCTTGATATTAATAACTTAAAAACAAACATTAATAGGGCGGGTCTTGAAGAGAGTAACGATTATATAGAAAGTAAGATTAATAAAATTTTATTAAATCTTGAAAAAATAAAAAATAACTACTTGGGTATAACTGATAAAAAAATCATAAAGCACAACTATTTTACGCCATTAAAAGGAATAATGTCTCGTTTTAACAAAACACTTACAGAGATTGATCCAAGTGTGTATCTAATAAAACATAGTTCTAATAGCGGAACTTTACAAAGGTGTGAAATTTATATGACAAATTGTATTGATTTAAATATATCAAAAATAAATTTACCTGTTTTATTAGAGGGGGAACTTGTTATAAAGGATAAAATTTATCAATACGTTGGACACGAATTAGACTTTAGCAACCTTTTTGGAAATAAAAATTATAAAGTAATGGATTTAAATTTCACTAAAATATTTTATGAAAAAGATATAATAATTGAGAGTGATATAGAGAAAAAGATAATTAACATATATCAAGAAAACCCGGAGGCTCGTTTGTACTTTATTGGAGGCAAACTTGAAGACATAACTTTAAATTTTTTTGGAAATAATTTGAAACAAAATTTAAAAATAAAAAGCTTGAAGAATTTTCCTATTAATTTAAGCGGATTAACAGGTTGTTTGTCTTTAATTAGTTTAGAAATAAAAAATGTTTCACTAAATGCAAATAATTCAAGCTGTGAAGATGCTATTAATTTGATCGATGTGAAAGGAAGCTTAGCTAACGTAAATATAGAAAATTCTATTAGCGATGGTTTAGATGTAGACTTTTCTTTTATTGATATTCAAAATATAGAAATAACAAACTCACTTAATGATTGTGTAGATTTTTCAGCAGGTGATTATAATTTAGGTGAATTAAATCTATCATTTTGTGGAGATAAAGGTTTGTCAGTAGGAGAAAAATCAAAACTTAATTTAAATAAAATTTTCATAAAAAATACTGAAACTGGTATTGCTTCAAAAGACAGCTCAATAACAAGAATTAAAGATGCAAAAATTGAAAATACAAAAACTTGTGTAGCTGCTTATAATAAAAAACAAGAATTTTTTGGAGGTTTAATTGAAGCAAACTTTATAAATTGTAAAAACTTTATTAAAAGAAAAGAAATTGACAAGAACTCTTTAATAATTGAAAAAAATACTAAAATATGAGTTTTAGAATAGAGGAAAAACTTTTTATACTAAATGAAAATTTAATAGAATTTAAGGATTCCTTAAAAAAAAGAAAAGCAAAAAAAATTTTTAATTCTAGAAAAATAAGAAGCCTATATTTTGATAATATAAATCTTGATATGTATAATGACTCTATAGAAGGGCTTACACCAAGAAAAAAAATAAGAATAAGAGAATATCCAGAAAGCGATGATAAAAAAATTTATTTAGAAATTAAACACTCTTCAGTTGAAGGTAGATTCAAAACTAGAAAAACAATATCTTTTAAAGAACTAGAAAAATATAAAAAAATAGGTTTCTTTGATAATCAATATGGAACTTGCTTGCCGAATTTCTACGTAAACTATAATAGAGAATATTTTGCAATAGACGATGTCAGAATTTCAATTGACCAAAATATATCCTACGAAAATTTTGAGACGAAGAGAATTTATAAAGACCAAAACATAATTGTTGAAATCAAAACATCAATTAAAAAAAACTTGGATGAACTAACAAAACTATTTCCTTTTCAAAGGATAAGGTTTTCAAAATATTGTTTTGCAGTAGATAGCCTGTCTTATAAATCAACTAATTGGTCTGGGCTTAATTACTAAAAAAATTGATTGTTTAATAAATAATAACTATTATAAATTAGCTTTAATAAGGCGAGGTAGCTCAGTTGGTTAGAGCACAGGACTCATAAGCCTGGGGTCGGCGGTTCGACTCCGCCCCTCGCTACCAGATTTTTGATAATATGAACAACCACATAAATGTTAAAAGATAAATTAAAAAGAGGAAATCTACTTTACAAGCCATATCTGTATTACAATCTTTTTATTCATCACAAATGTTTCTTAAAACGCGAAAAGTACTCACAAGGGGAAGAAGATAAATTTATAAATTATTATTTTAAAAATAAATTAAAAGGATTTTACATAGATATTGGCTGTTATCATCCGATCTTATATAGCAACACTGCAAAACTTTACAATAAAGGATGGTCCGGTATTAATCTTGATTTAAATCAAACATCTATAGATCTTTTTAACATAGCAAGAAAAAGAGATAAAAATTTTTGTGCTGCAATATCAAACCAAAATAATGATGTAAATTGTTATATAGATAGCAATTTTAGTCCACTAAATTCTTTAAATAAAAAATTTTCAGACTACACAATCAAAAAATTTTCTAAGGGCCATTCCACTTTAATCAAGGTAAAAACATTTAAACTTTTAAAGTTATTAGAATTAAATAAGATATATTTTAATGATATTGATTTTATAAACATAGATGTTGAGTCGCATGATCTAGAAGTTTTACAAGGCATAGATTTTACTAAAATTAAACCCAAACTACTATGTGTAGAAATGTTTAATGAGTCTGGAGATATAAATTCTTTAAATATTAGAAATTTGTTGAAAGAATTTAATTATTCAATGATACACGAAACAGGTGGAAATGGTTTTTTTGAAAGGAGCAAGTAGTCTATGAGTAATATAAAAATGTTTTGTTTAACTTTACAGCCAGAACACTTAGAAAAAATTAAAGACTTAAGTTACATTCCGGTAGGTCTTGGAGACAAATCTTTCAATAAATCATGGCTTACAGATAAAACAGGAGACAATATATCAATAAAAAATAAATTTTATGGTGAGTACACTTTTCATTATTGGATATGGAAAAATTACTTAGATTCTCTCAACGACAGTTGGATAGGCTTTTGCCAGTATAGAAAATTCTGGGGTGAAAAAAAAATAGATGTAAAAAATTTAAATTTTGAAACTTTAAAAAAAAATGTATTAAAAAATTTCTCATCCGAGTTTAATGATTTTGAAAGTGTAATTGGAGAACCATTTTATGTTAATCAGTTGAGATTGACTAAATTTATTAAAAAGGGATTTAAAAAAATACTTCTTAATCCGTCTTTTCTTTATAATAAAAATAAGCGTAATATTAAGTTTCATTTTGATCTATTCCATGGAGAAGGTAATATAGATAAAGCAATTAAATATTTACCCCAAGAGGATAGACAAGATTTTAAAAATTTCATCAGTACAAATGTTTCTTTTAATCCTCATAACATGTTTATATGTAAGTCAAAAAATATTTTAAAAAGATACTATGAAGCAATTTTTCCGTGGCTTGATCAATGTGAGAAAGAATTTGGATTTGAGAATTTAAAAGGCTATGGACTTCAAAGAATTTACGGATTTTTGGCAGAGAGGTACATGTCCTTTTGGTTTCAAAAATATACAAAATATAAAATTTTGCCTATTTATTTTAAAGATATAACCGATCTATAACTTAAGACCTAATCTTTTATAATTTTCTTTTTTAATTTTTTTAAAAAACTGTTGATTTTGCTTATACCAATTAAATGTTTTTGATAAACCATCGGTTAAATTGGTTTTATATTTCCACTTTAGTTTCTTGAAAATTTTATTAGAATTTAAGGCATATCTAACATCGTGACCAGGTCTGTCTTCAACATACTTAATTTTTGTTTTGTTACCTAATTTTATTTTATGCTTTTTTGATATCATTAGTAATTTTTTTACTAAATCAATATTTTTGAGAGTTTTACCAGTTCCTATATTATAATTTTCTCCAACTTTTCCATTTAAAAAAATCTTCAACAAAGCAACACAAGTATCATTAACGTACATCCATTCTCTCGAGTTGTTACCTCGACCATACACAGGTAAAAATTTATTGTTTAATATATTAAAAATCATTTTAGGTATTAATTTTTCTGGAAATTGATTGGGACCATAATTATTACAAGGATGAGCTATTATTGCATCAATTTTGTAAGTTCTTTGATATGCTTTAATCATCTGATCTCCACTCGCTTTTGATGCAGAATAGGGAGAACTGGGATTATATTTATAATTTTCATCTGCTTTTACTTTTTTTGGTATGTCCCCATAAACTTCATCAGTAGAGACATGAAGAAGTTTCATTTGTTTTTTTTCTTTTTTAAGCTTTCTTAGAGATTCTAACAAGCTGTAAACACCCATAACATTGGAGTTTAAAAATTCTTTTGGACTATCTATTGACCTATCAACGTGCGTTTCGGCGGCCAAATTAATAACTCCTATTGGTTTATATTTCCTTAGAATACGAATTATTTTTTCTTTATTACTTATATCTAATTTAAAAAATGAATAATTTTTTTGTTTGTTAAAATTTCTAACATTATAAGGATTCGCTGAATAGCTTGACTTATCAATATTTATGATAAAGAAATTTTTTTTTAAGAGGTAATCAATTAAATTACTCCCTATAAATCCCGATCCTCCAGTCACAACAATTTTTTTCATATTCGTTTTACAATAAAGGTATGATCTAATAAGTTAAGTTTTAAGATAATTAGAGTATAAAATCAATTATGTTTAAATAATGTCAACTGCAAATAAAGAATATAAAGATATAACTATAGTAATAACTTCTTTTAAAAGCGAAAACAAAATCAGATTTTGCTTAAATTCTATTGATAAGCAGTGCAAAGTTATTAACGTAGAAAATTCAAGTGACCAAGAATATAAAAAAAAAATAGAAGAAGAATTTAAAAATGTAGAATGCATATTAACAGGAGAAAACTTTGGTTACGGCAAGGCTAACAATATTGGGCTTAAAAAAGTAAAAACAAAATATGCATTAATTTTAAATCCTGATACAGAACTTTCAAATGATGCTTTAGCAGGTTTCATCAATTTAGCTAATGCAAAAAAAAATTTTGCTATAATAGGACCTGGAATATTTGAAAAGAGCAATACTTCGTCTAGTGTTAACACTTTAACAGCAACTACATATAAAAAAAAAGAAGTGCTGGTTTCTTCAGTAAAGGGATACGCAATGTTTTTAAATTTAGCTCAATTTAAAGACATTGGTTTTTTTGATGAAAATATTTTTTTCTTTTTAGAAGAAATAGACTTGTGTAGAAGATTAATAAAAAAAAATAAAGAAATTTACTTCTCTGATTTGATAAAAGTTTATCACGAAGGAGGACATTCCCATGATAGTTCTTTTGACCATGAAATGGAGTTATCTAGGAATTGGCATTGGATGTGGTCAACTTTTTACTTTAATAGAAAACATCATGGTTTAATAATTTCACTGTTAATTATTTTACCAAAACTACTCTCTTCTATTTTTAAATTTTTACTTTTTCTAATTGTAAGAAATAATAAAAAAAAAGAAATTTATTATCATAGATTTTCAGGTCTAATTAACTCAATCATGGGTAAAAGTTCTTGGTATAGACCTAAAGTTTGAAATCTTATTGATTTGTTTATTTTTTTTTATATAAGTAATTAATGTCTTCAAATAAACTTAAAGTTTTAGTCACTGGTGCCGCGGGATTTTTGGGTTCACATTTAGCTGATAAACTTTTATCTCAAGGACATGAAGTTATCGGTATAGATAACATGATAGGTGGTTATGAGGACAATATTCCCAAAAGAATTAAATTCCATAAAGTTGATTGTTGTAATTTTAATGAAATTAAAAAAATAATGAAGGGAGTAGATGTATTGTATCATTGCGCGGCAACAGCTCATGAGGGTTTGTCTGTATTTTCACCTTTTGAAATTGGTAAAAATAATTACTTAGCATCTGTTTCAATGTTTTCTGCAGCTGTATCGGCAAAAGTGAAAAGAATAATTTTTTGTTCCTCAATGGCTAGATATGGATCTCAAAAATATCCTTTTAAAGAAGATATGGAACCAAACCCAGTTGATCCTTATGCAATTTCAAAAGTAGCAGCAGAAAAAACTTTAATAAATTTGTGTGATCTAAATAAGATAGAATGGGTGATAGCTGTACCACACAACATAATTGGTCCTAGACAAAAGTATGATGATCCATTTAGAAATGTTGTTTCAATCATGATTAATAGAATGCTTCAAAATAAAGCACCAATAATTTATGGCGATGGCAACCAAAAAAGATGCTTCTCTTATATTGACGACTGTTTAGATTGCTTAACCCCAATGCTAGATCAAAAAAATTTAAATAAACAGATTATAAATATTGGGCCCGATGAGGAGTTTGTTACTATAAATAAGGTTGCTGAGCTTTGTTCTAATATTACAGGAAGCAATCTTAAACCAATATATAAAAAAGAAAGACCCCAAGAAGTTAAACATGCGACCTGTTCTGCCGACAAAGCGAGAAAACTTTTAAACTATAAAACTAAAGTGAATCTTTTAGAGGGAATACAAAAAACATTTGACTATATTAAGAAGAGAGGAGTAAGACCATTTGATTATAATATTAAACTAGAAATAGATAATGAGCTTACACCCGAAACTTGGAAGAAAAAAGAAATTTAATTAGTGACCGGGAAATTCAATTAAGCTTTCAACAAAGTAAGATTTTTTTTTAAGTAATTTTTCGCCTGGAAGATCAAACAAATTTATTACAAAGATAAATCCAGC
>MDSZ01035864.1_pt1 | contig 17646 bp, 13 predicted proteins | sample 811201 | NCBI WGS metagenome assembly MDSZ01 (sample SAMN05326647, study PRJNA326480) | marine metagenome | isolation source: seawater | place: Indian Ocean: North | collected 2010
ACCTGGGTCGATGGTCAGGTTAGAATCCCCACAGAAACACCAATTGAGGATCTTTCAGTGCAACAGCGGCGGGAACTGGAAGAAAGGCAACGTGACATTCTAAGACTTGATTCGAATACTCGACGCCAGTTCATGGAGGTAGCACGGGTATTGGCCAATCCAGCAAATGAGCATCTTATTGCAGCTGCTCGACTATGGCACTCATGGATCATGTCTCGTGATCCTGCAGAGCGAAAATCCATTGTCAGTCTGGATATGGCTGAGCGAATCGAGTGGCTCGATCGCTATTCGCAACGTCAAGTCCGAATGCAATCTCGACCATCTAGCAATCAGTCAAAACAGCAGCGTCGGGGCTTCCAGTATCGCGAAGAAAATTCATCACCTCCGCGTTAAATATCTCGGGTGCTTCAAGTGGTGATAGGTGACCAGCTTGAGGAATTCGAACAAGCGTGGAGTCCGGTAGTTTTTTTTGCATTTCTTCCATGAGTGAGGGAGGAGTGAATGTATCTTCTTCCCCAACAACGAGTAGCATAGGAGTGTCAAGTGCTTGCATAGGGACAGTCATGTCTGGCCTGGCCCCCATAGCTAAAAGAGAAGCTTGTACCGTTGCAACGGGTTGTCTTGCAATAAGGTGTTGAAGGAGTGATTCAATCTCAGCCCGTTGGGGTTTGAGTTGAGCGTCCCTGCTTTGCGCGAGAAGTGTTTCCAGCATTGTCGAGATGAGTAATCGAGTGCCTCGGCGACCAATTTTTTCTGATAAGCCGGCTCGGGCTTTCCGCGCTTCAGGCGTATCAGCGTCGAGTTTGGTATCACATAAAATGAGACCACGCACCCGTTTTGGATGTCGTGCAGCAATGTGCTGAGCGACATAGCCTCCCATGGACACTCCACAGACCAATGCAGGTTCAGCAATATCGAGAGCATCAAGAATGGCTATGGCATCATCAGCCATGCCTTCAATGCTCGTAATGGGGATGTCAGGTGATGAATTGCCAAATCCACGCTGATCAGGAATGATGAGCCGGAGGGTATGTGCAAGTGATTCCTGAGCTTGCCACATGCCATGGTCAAGTGGAAAGGCATGCAGAAGCAATAGCGGAACCCCATGGCCCTTTGTGTAAACAGTGAATTCTGTGCCAGCAGCAGAAATGACATGGGGAGCGTCCATCGTTATTTCTCATTTTGCTGTGATGCTGCCAGTTGCTCAAAGGCTCGAAGATTTTTCTGGATCAACTGACTATGAGGTTCGTGTCGCATAGCAAGTGTCTGTGTACGAATCGCCTCGGGGTAGTCACCTGCGGCTGCGTAGCAATGAGCAAGCGTATCTAAATAACTTGCACTGTCGAATGATTTGCGGAGTGAAATTTTAGAGTAACGAAGAGCTTTTGAGATATCTCCTTCCGTATTGGATACGAGCCATGCATATTCATTGTAGGGATTGGGGTCTTCTGGGATCTGTTTGATATCTTCTTCCATCCGGGCAAGAGCAGAACGAATTCGCTTGAGGGCGGCTTCCTTTTCAGCAGGGGTATTGTGGAGCTTATACAGCGCAATAAGCGCATCTACATCCGGAGCATTTTTTGAAGAGGCTTGTTCAAGAAGTCGTCGCTCAGTTTCTTTATCACCGGCCTCTCTTGCAGCACACGCACGGAAATAATTTGCACGAGACTTCGTTAGGGCAGGATCACGGCCAATTTGCTCAAGTGCCGGTTGGCGTGGACCTGCGTCCTCACCAACACATCTCTCCAAGACACCCGCCGCCTCACCATCCCGTCCACGGTCATGGAGAAACTCGGCATACATCACCGACGCTAGCACCTGTTGTTGGGGCGGGGATTCATCGTCGTCAACAACAGCTGTGTATTCACGTGTGGCCCAATCACCAGCTCCCCACTTTGCAAGCAGGATGCCAGCTCGAAGACGATCGACAAAATCCATATCCTGATCATCAAAAGCGGTTCTTGCGAGTTGTTCAGCTTTTTGCTCATTATTTCGCGTTCGTTCACAGATTGCCTGGGCAAAACGGAATATCGAGTTATTCAGAATCGCTTGATCCGCATTCGTTGGAATATCATCAACAACATCAGGAAGTCCATGAGCGGCTGCCCAGATCATTGTATCTGCAAGATTCGATGCAGATTGAAGTGGGCTGTCTTCGGTTGAAAGAAAGTCTCTAAAGGACTGTTTTACAATGTCACGTGCTTCTGTCGGTTTTCCAGCGTCGATCAGCATCAGGACAAGGCAACGTTCAAAAATTCTTTGTGTTGTTTGGCCGAGGTCACGAGTAATGGCGGCAGAACTTTCACCATCTTCAGTATCTTGAGTGACAGAGGCAGTTTCATCGGACGGCCGGGCACGATCTAACAAGTCGATAAATGTTTTGGATTGTTCCAAAGCTTTTTGTCGATCGTTAGAAGAATCAGCCCGACTATAACTCAGAACTTGCATCAGTAGTTGAGACGTTGGTCGTTGGCTACGCCCAAGACCGGTAGTAATGTGCTCTGTTAGGTCTTGCCAATATGGATTGTTAGGAGTCCATTCACGAACAAGGAGAGCTGTGGCCACCCGAGAGGCGGTCAGGTCACGATCGAGGCGGGCAATCCGTGCTAAAGGAGTGATTCCAGTATCATGATCCAACCTGAGCAACCAATGCATGAGCAGCACACGTTTTGCAAGTGGCTTGGATTTGTAGTCTTTCAGAAGTTTTTGTGCCTCTGATGAGTCGGTTGGATCATCTACGGGTATAGAATCTGCTAGCCAACCAGCGCGTAAAGCGACTTCAAGATCATCACTCATTTCAGCTGCTGCGAGTAATTGATCAATCGCGGCAACGCCTAGATCATCAAGCTTTGCAGCAGCTTGTTCACGACGGCCGTACTGAGGATCTCCTAACTGCTCAATCAGTTTTGCAATGTGATCGTCACTTGGTGTAGCCAGCACGGGCGCAGAGATAGCGACTGCGAGAAAGACAAACACGTAAAATCGAAAGAGCCCCGTCATGAGGCACAACTACTCCGGAGAAAGTCCTAGATCTTGAATAGTCACCAAAGATTCAAGAGGTATGCCCTGCGCTGCTAAGGTTTTTTCAGCTCCTGCAAGACGGTCAATAACAGTGATGACTCGATCAACAACCAAACCAAATTCTTGTATTCGTTCAATGGCAAGGAGTGAAGATCCACCTGTTGTAATCACATCTTCTAAAACGACGACATGCTGTCCTGGCTCAACGGGGCCCTCAACATAACGTTGCATCCCATGTCCCTTTGCCTCCTTACGAACCATGAAGCCTTTCATTGGGATGTCCGCAACTCCTGCCATGGTTACAACGGCGCTGGTTACCGGATCAGCACCAATAGACATGCCACCAACTGCCTGTGGCAGACAGCCGTGGTGAGTGAGGCGTTCGAGAATCGCTCTTCCGACCACCATCGATCCATGGGCATCAAGTACCACCTGTTTGGCATCGAGGTAATAAGATGCAGTTTTCCCTGACGCAAGCGTGAACGTACCCCGCTTGAGGGATTTTTCTCTGACAAGATCGATGAGTTCAGAAGTAAGGGATGACTTCAAAGTGGGGGGAGTAGTTTCGGGTTTCATACTGAATTAGTATAGCGAGAGTCGCTCTTGTTTTTGACTCTTGAGGGTTGCATTTTAGAATTCCTCGTGTGGAAGTGTTAAAGAGGAAAATCCCATATAGCGGGGCAGTGATGCGTTTGTCACGAGATTGGTTTTGGGGAAGAATCCTCGTTTTGGCGTTAGTTATCACACTTTTGCAGTGCCAATCGTTCGCTGCTCCTGCGAAAACGCCATCTGGATTGATGCTCACGTTGCGGTTGCCAATTACAGGAAATCGTGACGTTCAACTCGAATCAGCGATTTTGAAAAATCTGGAGACCCTGAAGGAAGACCCAACTGTCCGTGGGGTACTCGTCATTCGATTCAATAATCCTGATGATGACGGTCAGTTGGGGAGTGATTTTGGGCGATCACTTGATTTAGCCAGATTTCTGACGAGTGAACGTTTGTCTGGGGTCAAGACAGTTGCCTTCCTGCCGAATGGTGTCAAGGGACATGCGGTTCTCGCGGCGCTTGCCTGTGAGGAGATCATCATGCCAGCAAACGCAATGTTAGGACCAGCGAATGCGAATGAACCAGTCATCGATGATGCCATGCGGGCAGCCTATCGGGAGATTGCCCTTCGCCGCAAAACAGTGCCGCCTGCGGTTGCCTTGGGCTTCCTTGATCCAGCCTCAAAAGTTATTCGAGCGTCTACTGAGGATGGTGAGCAATATGTGACAGTTCAGGAACTCCCGGCGTTAAGGGAATCAGTGACCGTGCTGGAGACAGAAGCAGTAGGACCGACGCCACTTGAGATGACAGGTCGCCAAGGTCGTGAGATGGGATTTGTTGCTCGGCTAGGAACAACACCAGCGGATGTGGCAAAAGGATTAGGTATTGATGACGTTTCACTGAGGGTCGATGCAAAATCTGACGGAGGTTGGCAGCCAGCAGTCGTGGCCATCCGAGGGCCAATCACAGCAGACACAATCGTTCGAACAAAAGCACGTCTTGCTCAAGCTTTAGATTCGGGTGCTAACTTTTTGTGTTTGCGCATTGACAGCCCGGGTGGATCACCAAATCAGAGTATTATTTTATCAACATGGCTTGCTGAACTCGAAGCTTCTGAAGTGCGCACTGTTGCGTATGTCCCTCGTGAAGCGAGGTCTGATGCGGCTCTAATAGCGATGGCGTGTGATGAGCTTGTTATGCACCCAGAGGCAGTTCTTGGGGGTGAGGGAGCAGCCACGCTGAGTGATCGTCAGGCACAGGCCGTAGCTATTGCGTGGAGGGACGGAGTCGCTGGTGTTCGCGGAATATCATGGTCGTTACCCGTTGCTCTTGCTCTTCCTGGGATCACTATTGAGCGAGCTGTTCAGTCTACAACAGGCCGTGTTGAATACTTCAGTGAAGAAGAGCTCGCCTCTCTCAGAGACCGAGAATTATGGGAAGTCGGAGATCGAGTTGGTGTAGGGCCACTTCAACTGACTGGACAAACAGCAGAGAAGATGGGACTTGTGACTCATCTCGTGGATAGTTTTGGCGGATTACGAGACGCCTATGGTCTTACTGATGATATCCCGTTTGCCGAACCAAGATGGAGTGATACGTTACTCGATGCCCTTGCCAGTCCCAGTCTGGCATGGATCCTATTATTTATCGGAGGGGCAGGTTTGTATATCGAGCTACAAACGCCTGGTCTTGGTTTGGGTGGGTTTGTAGCGATGGTTGCCTTTATTATCTATTTCTGGAGTCAGTATCTTCACGGTACTGCCGGTTGGCTTGAGGTGATGTTATTCATTGCTGGTGTGTTCTGTGTCGCAGCTGAAATCTTTGTGCTGCCGGGCTTTGGAGTTCTTGGGCTGGGAGGTGGAGTACTTGTCATTTCATCATTAGTGCTAGCGAGTCAGACATTCATCGTGCCAGCTAACGATTACCAGATGCGTCAATTACGTTGGTCGCTTCTTGGTCTCTTAGGTGCGGTTATGGGAGTTGCACTTTTTGCCTCTGTAGTACGGCGTTGGCTGCCAGCCACACCTGTCTTGAGAAACGTTCTCCTTCCCCCACCAAACAGTAACGACACGTTTCATTCAGAGATGACAGATGAACTTGTTGGCATTGAGGGAATAACAACAACACGCCTTGCTCCGGCTGGCAAGGCCAGATTGTCAGGAAGTGTGTACAACGTATTTGCTGATGATGACTTGATTGAGCCAGGCGTACCAGTGCGTGTTGTTGAAGTAAAAGGACGACGAATTATGGTTCGTTCATTGGAGACATGATTCGAGAGGAAAATTATTCATCATGAATGCAACTCTGTGGGTGGTGTTGCTGTTGTGTGCGGGCTTGGCCGTCATGATGTTAGAGGTCTTTGTACCGTCTGGTGGCGTCCTGGGATTTGTGAGCGTTGCTGCGATTGTATCTGCCATTGGTATGGCTTTTTTTCAAATCAGTATTGCAGCAGGACTTATGGTTTTTGGCGTCAGTGTTCTAGCAGTTCCAGCAACATTAGCGTTAGCATTTCGCTGGTTTCCGAATACCACTCTTGGCCGCAGAGTGCTGCCTCCACCCCCAGATCCAATGGAGGTACTTCCTGCCATGGATAGACGTAAAGAACTGAGAGAATGTATTGGTCGACGTGGCCATGCGGTTGACGAACTCCTGCCTTGGGGAACAGTTAATGTGAGCGAGACTGTTCAGAAAGCAATGAGTGAAAGTGGTGCAATTCCCGCAGGGACTGCCATTGAGGTTGTGGGTGTACAGGGGATGTCACTGGTAGTTCGGATGGTCGACGGTGATACGGTTGAGGAAAGTGGCCCCGTACAGCCAGTACAAACCGTTCTGCCCAAACCGTCTGGTCACTCAAAAAATGGTGAAGAAAATGAACAATTGGACGTTCATGAGGATGATTCTCCCCTCTCATCAATGCTTGAAACGTTCAAATTTGATGATCTTGACCAGAACGGTGCTTGACTATTCGACTTCGCCGAATGATTCTTGAGAGTGGAATCTATCGGAACAATACGACGAATGTGTTTTGGCTGTCTTGGATAAGGGTGTTTTCATGTTGATGTTGATTCTTCTCGGCATTGGACTGCTTCTCCTCTTGGTGGTGTTTGCAGTACTGGCTCGATATCTTCGGTTATGGCTTCAGTCATATGCATCAAGTGCAGGCATTGGTTTGTTTGATCTTGTTGCCATGAGTTTCAAAAAAGTGAATCCAACGGTTATCGTTCGAAGTAAGATCATGGCAGTACAGGCTGGATTGAGTGATGCATCAGGCATCACTCGGCAAACACTTGAAGCTCACTATCTTGCTGGAGGGCGTGTCCCATTGGTCGTGCAGGCACTGATCGCAGCGAATAAAGCAGCCATCGAAGAGCTAGACTTCAAACTTGCAACGGCAATTGACCTAGCAGGTCGAAATGTTCGTGAAGCAGTTCAAACAAGCGTGTATCCAAAGGTTATTGATTGTCCTGGCAAAAAGAGTGGACGTACATCTCTCGATGCGGTGGCCAAGAATGGGATACAACTCAAAGTTCGTGCTCGAGTTACGGTGCGAACAAACCTCAATCAATTGATCGGTGGTGCGACAGAGGAAACGATTATCGCAAGAGTAGGCGAGGGTATTGTTTCTGCTATTGGTTCAGCAGAAAAGCATTCTGATGTTCTGGAAAACCCTGATGTCATTTCAAAAACAGTTCTTGCTCGCCGACTCGATTCCAATACAGCGTTTGAGATTGTCTCGATTGATATTGCTGATATTGATGTCGGTGCCAACATTGGTGCTCGCCTTCAGGCAGATCAGGCGGAAGCTGACACTCGTGTTGCTCGTGCAAAAGCCGAAGGACGTCGAGCTATGGCTGTGGCTAAGGAGCAGGAAATGATTGCAAGCATTGAGGAAAGTCGAGCCTCGCTTGTGGAAGCTCAGGCAGAGGTTCCGAAAGCCGTATCCGAGTCACTCAATGCGGGGCAATTAGGTATTCTTGATTACTACAAGTTGAGAAATCTTCAGGCTGATACAGAAATGAGAAAGTCAATTGCAACTGAACAGACCCCTGTTGCTTCAACGGCCACATGATATTTGTCCCAGTTCAATTTTATCTAAAGACTGAATTGATATGTCACTGCTGATCGCTGCTGCAATAGATTGGTTGGAAACGCTTCTCCCAGTACTTTTCGTAGGCTGGTGGATTCTTTCGCAGATTGTGACCATTTTTCGTCGACCCAAAAAGCAGTCTCCAAGGGTGGATGTCGTAGGTGATAAAAAATTAAAAACGATTCCTTCACAAAAGAGGGATATGAGGCCATTAGATGCGCCCGCATCAACGATACAAAAATCACAGCCAAGAAAAAGCATGTCACCCAAAACGGTTGCTTCGACGAATGCAGATCCTAGTCGGAGAAAGATTGATCAGGAGATTCAGGAATTTCTAACAAAGAGCCGTTCAGAAGGTCGTGCAGGGACACAACAAGAATTAACAGTAGAGAAAAAACAGATCAACGAATTAAGAAAACGTATAAGCTCAAAGTCAGGCCGTGTTCCTGATACATCTTCAGAAGTATCAGTCGAAGCATTCCTAGAAACCAATGGGGCTGAAGAATCGGTAGCTGAACATGTCTCTGAAGCATTCGCTCATGACCTCAAGCATGAGGTTCCTGGCAAAGAGCTTGTGGCCGCACCTGATCAAACCCAAACAGAATCGTTATCTTTTGCAACACTCCTTCGTGATCCACGTACACTCCGTCAACTCGTTGTCATGAGAGAAATACTCGATCGTCCAAGCGATCGTTGGTGAGCAATCAGTCTCTCATTAAGTGATATCACAGCATGCTGTCGCGAGCATGATGCTGTGTCGGTCAACTTCACGTAATCTGCCTCAGCCTCCCTCATGCCGTCTCGGATACCCTATTCGGGGGGTGCCTGAATTGCCCCATTTGGCTCAATGATCGGATCGGAAGACATCAAAAAATCATGACTTGAGCAAGGTGGAAACCTGATTTAGAAGAGAGCATGTGGGACGTGATTCAGCCCACCATTCGACGCGTAGACGAGGAAGCCCAAGCCTCGTCTACGCGTCATTTTTTCTGTTTTTAGCAGCAATCTTGACGTCACGGCAGTCGATCTTCATTCTCCTCTGTCTCTCATGGTATTTGCGTTTCCGGGCTGTCAGTTCATGTCGAATCGGTCACTGATTATCGTTGCGTGTCTAGCCTTCGGGATATCTTCCCATGTGGCAAGCGCTGATGGTCCACGAGATGTGTTTCCACTATCTGTACCGGTGACGGCTGAGTACTCATATCTACGAGCTGGCCCAAGTAATGATTTTTATCCTACGGAACGACTTGTCCGTGAAGATGTTGTTGAAGTGTGGGCGATTGATCCTGGCGGGTACTGTGCCGTTAGGCCAGTCACTGGAAGTTTCAGTTGGTTGCGAGCAGCTGATATAGATGACGAATTTCTTTTAGAACAAGAAGCAAATACTTCACGAAACGACGCAAACAATGTTCGAGGGTCTGAACAGTCAGGTGAGGATTTTATAGGAGTCGTGGTAACAGATGGAGCGGTGTCGCGAGTAGGATCACAACTCAATGATCTTCGGCATGTTGCGCAGGTCAGGCTCGAGGCTGGTGAACGTGTTCATGTACGTGAGACGATCAGGATACCGGATGGTAGACATGCCGGTCTTTGGGCTCGTATCGAACCACCATCGGGAGAGTACCGTTGGATTCATGGGAATGACATTTTATTACCTGAGGCATTGGTGCCTGCCTCACTGAAAGCACCTGTCACAGAAATTGATACGTCAGTGGTGGCTGTGGAGGCAGCGGATGCTCTTCGTGAAGCAGGCGATGCAATTGCGGAAGTTCTTGCGACAGCTGGGGAAATGGCTGAAGAGCCACTTGATGATCAAACTACGGTTGTGGATCCAGCACCTCCCAAGACGTTGGGGCCCATACCGATGGCCAAGCGATTATTCTCCGGCTGGCTTCCGCTCGGCTCGAGTGTCCTAGATCCAGCAGTACCAGCAAAGCCTGTGGCCGTGAGTGGCGGGGCGGTTGCGACTTCCGCTGATGAACTTGCTGACATCGATCTTGCTTTATCACTTGCTGTGACGGGACCGAGTGAATCGTGGAACCTTCAATCCCTTCGGGAGCGACTACGAGTCGCTGCCCAACGAGCAACCACGCAGGATGAGCGTTTACGTGCCGAAGCTATTGATGCACGCTTATCCAGATTTGAGTCCGTTCAAAGTAGACAGCGGGCATTGATCGCCGGTGCAGGTCAAGATCCGTCACCACTTCGTCTTGGTGGTATGTGGTCGAGTTTGTCAGAAATTGGTTCTCGTCCGATTCGTCCCGGTGTCTTTCCTGGCGGAGTGCCTGCTGACGGACAGCCAACATGGACACCTCCAGAACAGATGGAAACAACTGGACGTTTAGCAACGGTTGTATCTCGTCGACCTGATGCCCCTCGTTGGGCTATCGTGGATGGCAATAATAATGTGGTTGCCTTTGTAACGCCTTCACCCGGAGTTAATTTAGCTCCCTTGGTAGGTCAGCAGATATCTGTGCGTGGTGCGAAGGGGTATATGCCTGAATATAAGCGACCTTATATGGTGGCCACGGAGGCGCGCCCTCGTGTGGCAACAGCACCTCCAACCTCAACAGACACAACCCGATAGAAACACCGTAGTTCTGGATGTTACTGGTTTTGTGGTAACCAGCGTGCAGCGAGTTGTGTTTGAATTGGCGGTTGTTCGATCGCCGAGGCTGCTCGTACGCGATTATTTCCAACTGCTCGTGTAATCGCAACAAGTTTTGTCTTTTCCTCTTCGCCCGTTCGCGGCAGGCGTTTGACCATCCGAATAACACCCTCAGGGTTTGTTTCAGCGGCACCTGAAAAGTTACTCATAAAGACACATATTTCATGAAGGTTGACTGCTGCAGAGCGAACAATCAGGGGTTGAAGTGTACGAGTAACGATTTCCAGTCCGGCTCCATCCATGTCGACAAAGGCATCAATCTCAACCTTCTGCAATGATTGGCTGATAGTGTTTCTGCCAACCGGAGAGTATTGGACAAGGATAACACACGACCCTGTGAGTACTCGTGGTGCTAGAGACCCTGTATAAGCTCCCCGTCCATGAAATACCAGCAAGCCATTCTTGCCATGATGCTCTTCATGGACTAATCGTACTCCGCCAACTGTTCCATACCCATCACTAAATCTCCACTGCTTTGATCCTGCAGGGTCAAGAGAGAGCCTCGTGATCCCCAACATTCTCCAGATGTCGACAATCGCTTCTGGTTTATGGAATGAAAAATCAAGAAGAGCGTTATCGCAAGAAAATGTCTGTGGAGGTAAGTGTCGATAGAGGGTTGTTTCTCTTATGCACTGTGCAATCAGTTGCTGATGAGGCTTTGGAATGCGATCGAGAGGTAAAGCTTTGATTGCTTCTTGTCGTGCTGCTCGAGATGATGAGCCTCCATCGACAATAAAAGCGGTGAGTGAATGAACAGCTGCTGATTGTTCTATTGCGTGAACTGTTTGGGCTAAGCAAGAGGAAACAAGTCCCACCAAGAAGAACACAAAAAACCGTGAAATCATTGTCCCCCCTTATGTCACACCTCAAAGACCAGTTATGAGGTGGTGCACCCCAGTTGCTGATGAGAAACTGTTCGGCTTGTAATGGTCATTCTGCCCAGTCATTTCCATTCGTTTTGCTGGAACTACCTAGGCTCCCTGGTTTACCATGTCTCGTAGCAGCGTGGCTTGGCCCTGCTTCGTAGGTTCCCTACGATCGCCTATCAACGAAGGGACACAAGACAACGTAGGCGGGTTGAAATATCAATGCAAAGTGATGGGCAACAGCAACGGTTTCTTCGGCACGACACCGGTGGCTCTTCCACAAGACGACTGAGTTTACTCAGTCGTGGTTTTGTGCTCTGGACTCAGTTTTGCCTGCGGTTGCCTGCTGTTATTACGCTGATCGCAATACTTCTTGCAGTGTGCAGTGGTATCTATGCGACAAGGAATCTTGGATACAAAGTAAGTAGGATTGATCTTCTTGATCCAGATAGTGAGTACAACAAACTATGGATTGATTATATCGCAGAGTTTGGTGACGACGATGATGCCGTTATTGTTGTTGAGGGACAAACTCGTGAGGAGGTCATTCAGGTTCTTGAGGAGGTGTCTCATGAGGCTGGTGAGCGGAGTGATTTGTTCCACTCCGTCCTTCATGAAGTTGATTTATCTACGATCCGTGGAAAGGGACTACATTACCTCTCTCCGTCTGATCTAACATCCATTGAACAATTCATTGAACAGACCCAACCAATTATTGATGGAGGGTGGTCTCAATTAAGAGCAAGTTCAATGATAGCAGGGATGGCCAGTCAGATGGTTGCTGGCAAAGAATCACAATTAAGTGGTTCACCTGAATCGCCTGCTGCTGTTCTCGAACGATATGCTGAAAGTCTGCTTGCTGGTGTAGAGGGATCGAGTCGAGGTAACGCACCACTTTCGATGCCGTCACCCTGGCCAAGCATGCCAGAGTCTCTTTCCACGCTCCGAGATCTCTCAAGTGAGCATCTTCTTGCGAAAGATGGGCTCTTAGGCTTTGTCTTGCTACGACTTACGAAGACGGAGGGGGGGTTTGCAGGTGCATCGGTTGCTACTGATGAGTTGCGTCAAATTATCAAGAAGGTGAGTGACCGTCATCCCTCTGCAACGATTGGTCTTACTGGTTTGCCAATCATGGAAGACGATGAGATGCGAACCAGTCAACAGTCGATGATCTGGGCAAGTGGTCTTTCGCTTGCAGCTGTCGCGTTAGTCATTACAGCTGGTTTTGGTGGGATTCGCCACGCACTTATGGCAAACGGAGTCCTTGTCATTGCCATGTCGTGGGCCTTTGGTTGGGCAACCGTGAGTGTAGGTCACTTAAATATCTTGAGTGTCACTTTTACAGTGACAATGATTGGTGTTGGTATCGATTACGGTACGTATTACGTTGCTCGCTATCTGCAATGTCGACGAAGAGGTCTTGATTGTGATGATGCGCTCCTTGAAACAAGTGGCGCTGTTGGACCAAGCATTCTAACTGGTGCCATTACTACGGCAGTCGCTTTTTTTTCTGCCTCACTTACCAGTTTTGTAGGTGTTTCAGAATTGGGCACGATTGCTTCCGGCGGAATTCTCCTGTGTGCTGCAGCAGAGTTGTTGGTTCTCCCTGCAGTGATTGCCCTGGTTGATAGGAGTGTCTTTGGAAAGTGGATTCCACAACCGGTTCCTGTTCACACGTGGTTGGCACCAATTTTCAAACACCCGCGATTCGTTGCACTTGCATCCGTGGCGGTCACCCTTGCCATAGCGTCAGGTTTTCATGAACTCAAGTATGATCACAATCTCCTTAATTTGCAGGCGGACGGACTAGAGAGTGTGGCAGTCGAGAAAAAACTACTTGAAGAGTGTGATCAAAGTGTGTGGTATGCACTTTCGATAACGGATTCACGTGAGGAATTACTCAAACGCAAAGAGGCTCTACAAAATTTACCGAGTGTTGAGCGTGTCGATGAGATTGCCTCGTTACTGCCTTCGGAGGAGGATCTCAAACAACCGATTATTCAGCGCATTCATGAACAACTTGACTCTCTGCCAGAGCGACCTCCTGAAATACCCATAGACCGACTGGAAAATCTTGGCGAGACACTTGCCTGGGCACAGAATGAGTCATCAAAGCGTCCAGCGGGCTTAAGATCGGCCTGGCACCTTGAACGAACTCGAGAGGCGCTTCGGAAAATGTCGCCAGAGGAATGTTTTCAGGCACTGGCCAGTTTCCAGCAGCGGTCTGCTGGTGAACTATTAAGTAGATTACACGCTCTGGCTGGAGTTGCGAATCCGGAACCACCGACACTCGATGACCTTCCACCAAGTCTTGTTGATCGTTTTGTTGGTCAAAGTGGTAAACATCTTTTAAAAATTTATGGACGTGGTGACATCTGGGATTTCGAATCGCTTAAAAAGTTTGTGAAGGATGTTCGAAGTGTTGATTCATCCGCTACTGGTAATCCACTTCAGGCCTATGAAGCTTCACTCGAGATGAAAAAAAGCTATGAACAAGCAGCCCTGTATTCTTTGGCGGTCATTCTTGTTGTGCTGTGGCTCGACTTTCGCAGTCTGACCTATGCGTTACTTGCGGGTCTCCCTCTTGCCATCGGCATGGCTCAGACCCTTGGGCTTATGGGACTGGTGGGTATCGATCTGAATCCAGCAAATTTGATTGGTATTCCCTTAATTCTTGGTATTGCTGTCGATTATGGTGTGCATATTGTTCATGATGCCCTTGAGCGACCAGGCCCCTATTCAATCAGTGCTTCCACAGCAAATGCTGTGTTAGTTGATGCTCTTACAACGATTTTGGGATTTGGCGCACTGATGGTGGCAAGTCACAAAGGACTTGAGAGTTTGGGTAGAGTACTCACGCTAGGGGTCACAACATGTACGTTTACGTCTCTCGTATTCTTGCCAGTCGTGTTGGCCATGCTGAGATCTGGCACAACGGATGATGAATAATCGGATTGAATAGGAAGTCAAATCTGTCTTGTGTTGATCCGTTGTGGCATGGTACTTCCCACTGAAACTGCGCGTTTTATCATCCCCTACGGTGCCACTATGTTAGCCACGTTAATAAACACACGACTCCTGTCCCGTGCTATGGTTTGTGCAAGTGTTCTCAGCACAATTTTTATTGGCCTTCCGAAACAGACAGTCCTCGCAGATTCCAAAACACGAGTCGTCAATATCACCATGGAGGATCAGTTTCGTACCCGGTGCGAAACAGGTGCCTTCCTTGGAGATGTTGTGGTGCTTGTATTCGCGGAGCGAAGAGGAGCAGAAGCAGCTCATGAGCTTGGTAAGAAAATCCATGTCTTGTTTCATCCTACGGCCATTTCTGTGAGTGATGAAGAATGGGCACACCAACCGGTGGTCAGTCCACCTGGGTGGCCAGTCGATATACGCCCTCCCAATGTTCATGCCATTCCCGTCGCATGCCTTTCAGAAGTTCCACGAGCCATGCACCCAGTTGTTCGTGCTCGCATTCGGAAGGAATCTCCAGAGATTTCTGTCTGGCTCGATTACGAGGACATCATGGATCACCATTTCGGACTTGAGAGGGGAGTTCCAAGTGTTGCCATTCTTGACACACGAGGAATGGTCCATAGCGTGCATGTCGGGCCGTTCAGTGATGAAGCGATCAATTCGTTAGTGACAACAATTGATGAGATTCGTCAGGCCTCCCGTCCTCAGATCATCACAGCCGCTACCCCAGGGGCATTGCGGCGGTAGAAAGATTTATGTTAGGCGAAACCACAAAAAAGTGGTGATGACCATAACAACATAGCCAACAGGTAAGGCCCATCGACAGGTTCGGTCTATCACTGCAGCGCGATTCTTTTTGCCAACCCGTGAGAGAGAATAGACATACAGACTTTGAGGGATGGTAACAGACATCGTTACAAAGGAAACCAGCAAAAGTGTATCAGTAAATGTTAGGTATGACATGCGGGGCATATTTTCAATGATCACAAACTGGTAGGCAACAATGGTCAAGACACCAATGAAGGAGATATTGAGGCGGTCAGCAAGTGACTCCAGGTCGATCCAGAAAATGGACCAGATCATTGAAACAATCAAGAGCATTGGAAAGAGCATCTGCCAGACGAGTTGCCAACTTCTTCTCTCAAATGTGATTGTCGTAATGATTTGTGAAATATGTTTCACCTCATCTTTGTAGACAACTTCAACCTCAGAAGCCTTCATTGAAAGTGACTGAAGATCCCATCCAGCAACGTTCACGTCATTCTCTTGGCGCACGTGATTTTCTGTGACCCCAATCGCACGTTCATCCACTTCGAGTAATACTTCATCCTTAGTGTTACCAAATGGAATCATGAGGACGCGGAGTTTTTGGGTATCAAACGGATAATCTTGGAGTGACATGGGCGTTTCGAGGATGGCATTTCTTTGTTCAAAGTATTTGACTTTTCCATCAGGATAGATCTCAATTTTGATTGCACTCACATCCCCACTTCCTACTTGATTCACAATAAGAAACTGTGGCCACCATCCAGAGAACACTTCAAGGAACTGAAAATCGCCTTGGAAAATTTTGCAATCAACACCCTCCTCGTCAGCGTCAAAAGCGAGTCTGGGATCGTTCCAAGAAGCGATAAGTGCTAACTCAACCTCAAGAGATTCCTCAACGTCATCAATACTAATGACATCAAGAATCATCAGGCCACACGTGACATGTGTTGGTGACGCCGGCGGATTCGGCATGCCGGCCTCAATCGCCCAGGTGTTTTGAGCAGAAAACAAACTGCTCAAAAGGCAAATTCCTATAGAGAGACATGCAGAATACAATTTTCCTGCTGCAATCCACGTAGAAATCTTTGTAGAAAAAACCATTACTGTGATCGTTGCTTAAACCGTTCGCTTGCACGAGTGAGAGTTTCTCGCTCTGTCTGTGAAAGGCTGGACTCTCCAGACTGACCAATTTTTTCAAGAATACGATCGACCTCTTTTCGCAAATCTTCGTCATCAGCCTGCTGTTGTTTGCGTGGCGATCGGAATTCATCATCAGGATGAACAACTTTCATTCCTCTAAGGCGACGCTTCATCTGAAGCGAAAGGTCGGTCAATCCACCCAGATTCCATCCACGCCACGCATACAGGAGACCAAACGCAGCACCGGCGAGATGAGCAACGTGTGCGACATTTGTTCCTTTGGACGTAGCCCCTTGAAGGTCTAAGACAACAAACAAGACTCCAAGAGCCCATGCAGGCACTGGCAAGACACCATAGATGTAAACGGTTTGTCTCGGAAAGTACCAAATAAACATTGCAAGGACTGCCATGACAGCGCCACTTGCTCCGACAAGAGATGTACGCGCAGCAATCTGTGGCTGACCAATCTGGACACTAGCTACCCATGCAATTCCAGCAATCACAATTGATGTGACATAAAAAAGAAAAAATTCAGAACGACCAAGAAGCGCCTCAACCTCTCGCCCAAAAAAGAAAATAGCAAGCATGTTGAATAACAAGTGCCATGGGTTTCCGCTATCGTGAACAAATCCGTAGGTTACGAGTTGCCAGACCTCGAGGAGGTTTTGTGGTAGGTCGCCTCGAAGAGCGAGAAAACGATTGATTGGTAATGTGCCAGCGGCAATAAGGTTGGCAACCCAGATGGCAACATTTGCAACAATGATGGTCAGAACCGCAGTCCACTCATTCATGACTGGTCCACGATTGTCATATGCATAACGGCGTTCAGAAAATCCCATGATGGGCAATGGTAGGCGGAGGTTGCCAAACTAGGCAACTGTGAGGCAAAAAAGAAGGATGCCGCCGCCTTTATTTCCGGTGTGATCCACTCCAGAAGCCAAGCAGTGGCAGAGTATCGCAGGACGTCAGAAACTTTTTTCCACAGTGGAGGAATTCAAATGACGCCCGACGGTGTACTGGGTAGAAAACTGTAAATGGGGCTCGACGAACGCCCAGTCACATCATCCGAGCGATTTTTTTGGGGGCAACGGCAACGTGCGGCGTTGGCACGATTGCTTGTGATGCATCACAGCTGCTTGTGGCTGACGAGACAACCGAGAGTCTGAACCGTCAAACGTATAATCGAAGTTGGTGATCTGATGCCAGATATCCAGTGGTGAGAGGACACAATGATGTCGTCGGCAACCCACATGCAAGCCTTGGCAACCAAAACGGAGCGATGGGCGGAACTGGTGAACCAATGCCTCAAATCACGTTAGAAAAACGCTTTAATGACCTCCATCAGAAAATGTCTCGTCTCAAGATGCTCGATTCAAAATCGATGCTTGGCCGGTTGCTAGAACCGATAGCGAACCGATAAGATCTCAATTCTCGGGCAAGTCAAGCGAGATGTGGGTTTATGTCTAAATTAAAAGGAGCGTGAGACAATGGCAGAGAAGATCGCAGCCGGAATCATCGGCACTGGATTTATCGGTCCGGTACATGTCGAGGCTGGAAGGCGATTGGGGAAC
>MDSZ01244571.1_pt1 | contig 17641 bp, 9 predicted proteins | sample 811201 | NCBI WGS metagenome assembly MDSZ01 (sample SAMN05326647, study PRJNA326480) | marine metagenome | isolation source: seawater | place: Indian Ocean: North | collected 2010
TTCCCAAAGTGCTTTTTCTTTTTTACCTAATTTTTTCTTTAAATTATAAATTAAAGACTTTTTACCAATGTATTTTTTTCCTGTTGGAGTATGAGTTGTTTGATAAATAAAACCAAATGCTCCTTTAGGGAGGTCAATAATTTCATTAATTTGTTTATCTAAGTAGTACCACATAATCTTTAATGTATAAAAGAAATTTTAGGTATCCCAACGAAGAATAAAAGTAGTATCAGTTTCATCAGACATTCTTATAGGTTGACCTAATTTACCTACTACTAATAATTCTTGGTTTTCATTATATAATCCTATAGTAGTAACATAAGGTTTAAACAAAGAACTTGTGGCAAACCCTGCTAATTCATTACTATATTGTGATTTTATTTTTCTAGCTGATATATTTAAAGTATCATTATATTCATGTTCATCAACAGTGCACTGATATTCATTTTCATATATTAAATGTGATCCTTGGAATTCTAATTTGTAATCATTTTTTATTTTACTTTCAAGTTGAATTACATTATTATCTCCAGTTAATATATAATATCTATGTCCTGCTGGAAGACTTCCAGAACTTGGCATAAATTGTACATCATGTGGACCAAAAGTACTATATCTTCTTTGTCCATCACCTCCACCAACACCGGCTTGATATGAATTTTGTATAGCTTGTATGTCAGCTGTTTTATTAATTTGTGCTGTTGTTATATCCCATGGTGTAGTTAAATCATATTCTAATATTATAGGACCAGGTCTCTTAGAAACAATAAACATTTTATTACCATTAGGACTAAAATCTATACCTCCTGGAAAATTACTAGCACTTGGAGTAGAATCTAAACTAAATGTTTTTCCTGTAAGTCTACTTGTAGAAACATCATATGGAGATCCTGTTATTTCTAATTCAGTTACATATGCTGATCCTGAAAAACCTCCTACAAGAAAATAATTATATTCATCTTTCCATGCAAAGCCTAAAGCATCTCTAGTATTATTTTTCTTAGGAACTGCGTATCTATAACTTTCTGTATTAGTCCAATCTCCATAACCCATTACAGATCCTGTTATTTCAAATTCTGATGATCCTGTTATTACGTATAATGCTGTTCCTGGAAAACCTGATGCTGAATAATTTTGTGTTAATAATATTAAATTTTTACCATCAGGAGTGAATTGCATATCTCTAAGTGAGTTAAAACTTCCTGTTCCGTGTAATCCAGATCCTGATAATAAAGAAGCAGTACTATGAATTGTAGATGTAGTTACATCCCAAGGTTCACTTAAATTAAATTTTGCAATTTGGTTAACATTATTTAAATACATTTGAGTTCCTGAAGGGTGAAAATGCATTCCATTGCAAAAAGAAAAATCATCACTAAAAGCAGCACTTGATGTTAAAGCACTTTTATAAAGAAATAAAGAATCTTCTGTTGGTGTTTTAGTTTTATATGAATTTACATTAAATAATTCAATTTTATTACCTGGTAAATCTACATTTTGAAAAGATGGATGAGTTATTGTTGCAAATCCATGTTGATAAAACATATTTCCTATATAAGGTGAAGCGTTAATACTTGAAGAAATATTAGCTATTTCTGTTGTGTTAAAAGACTTACCATATATATTTATATTATTTAAAGTACCATTAAAAAATTTAAAAAGATTATTTACTCCTTGATCATTTTTACTTTGTTGTCCTTTAGTTCCTATGTAAACATTAGCTGTGTTTTGAGTTTGATCAGTTTTATCTATTCCGGATGATTTTAAATCTCCATTAATATATATTTCTAAATTAGATCCTGTTTTTTGACATAAAATGTGTGATAAAGTTTTTATAGATCCGCTAGGATTAGCTACAGAACCAAAAATACCTGAAGCAGTTACTATAGCATTAATAGAAGTCGTTCTATCTCCATCAGATCTATCAAAATATATAGATTCACTTTGCATATAAATTTCAAATGGAAATTGTGGTTCTGCTGATGCGTCTATAGATTGTAAATTACCAGATACATTTGTCCCTAATATTTCTGATTGGCCTTCTTTTGAGGTAGGAATTATAGTTTTTGTAGTGCTTTTAGCTATTATATATCTTTTTTTATTATCAAAACCAGGATTTGTTTGATCACTTTTATATAATGCCTGTTTTCTAATAGCAAAACTAAATACAGGATGAAAAGATGACATACCTTTCATTTTATGTTGTCCTGTAAAATGAAATCTTCCATCAAATAATCTAAAAGTTGAGAATTTTGTTGGACTGAATTCTTCACTAATAAATATTGAAGTTCCATTCCCAAAAATTAGTGGATTAAAGGCATTTTGTGGAAAAAGATTAAGAGGAGATCCATTTTGATAAGCAGTCATTTGTGTAAACTTATCTCTAAATTTTTCTGGAGCAGCAAACAAAAAAGGAGTATTATCTTTATTAACAAATATTTCTTCATCTATTGGATTTCCTCCAAAGTCAAAATCAGAATTATGATAGGGGTCTAAACTTTCACTTACTCTAATTATTTCAGCTCTATTAGGTATCCACCAATCATCATAACCATTAATAGTACTATTTAATATGTGAGTATAAATAGGAGTAAAATCTCCAGATCCTATTGTATTAAAATTTGATATTCTTTGTGTCATTAAAGAACCACTACCAAATCCTGAAATATTACCTCCTGGTATAGGATCATTATTAGTTCCTGCTGTTATATCTGTACTACCTACATTTATTTTACTACTAGAAACCGTTTGAAAATCTCCAGCACCTATAATATGAGGATATATTATATATGCTTCAGATCCTGTTATTTCAAATACTATTCCTCCACCAAATTTCATTCCTATACTTACATCTTCTTCTAATATAGGAGTAGGTTCCATATAAAAAGAAATTGCAAAATCATTTTCTTGATTAAAATTAAAATTTTCACTATGAGGAATTACTATATTAGATCCTGTTATACTGTTAAATTTTATAGTAGAAAATTTATGATTTGGTGATCCTAGTTTTGACTTTTTAAAAGTTACATTATTATAAGTAATAGAATTAAAGAAATAACTATCATCTGTGTCATTTAAACCTTCAGGAGTTGAATAAGTTAAAGAAGCATTAGGATCTGTTTCTCCTTGTCTATAAAATCTTTTTATTTTTTGATAAGCACTTTTATCATCAGATATTATTACTGCGTATCCATCTTCTACTTTTAAATCATATGATTTATATCCTTTTATAGGATCTATTCTTAATAAATTAGATCTAATATCTGTAGGATAATTATTTACATTGGTACCACTAATAATAAGATTACCATATGTATCGTCTACTATTTTATAATTACTTGAAGATAAGTAAAAAGATCCTGGTTTTACTTCATGTCCATATAAACCTGTAGGGAGAGATATTATATTTGTTTTTTCATATAATTCTCTTTTATGTCTTAAATAGTCTATTTTTCCAAATCTATTACTTAAATCTATTTTATAATTTTTATAAAATAAATGATCTATTTGTTTATATTTTATATGATTTATTTCATCAAAAAGACCATCAGGATTAGTACTTGCACTACTATAAAGAGAAACAGATTCAGAAGTATAACTAGAATTATAAATATTTATACTATTACTTGAAGCAGAGGCAGAAACAAAATTATATTGTTTATGGGCAGTAAAAGGGGTTACTGAATAATCTTGAGCTGTAAACTTTTTATATACTTCTGACATTCAAATGACATTTTAGTAGTCTAATTTAACTCTAATAAGTGCTTCTTTTGTAAAATCTTTAACAATTGGTTGACTTAATTTTGCTACAGCTACTAAATCATTATTTGCATTATATAATCCTACTGTTGTTATGTAAGTTGTAGGGTTATTTATCATACTATTAAAAGTTAAATTTCCTTGATTATCAGCAAAAGATGGATTAGTAGTATAATTAAAATGCATACTTTTTGCTCTTACAAAATAATATTGAGATGTTACTTTTTCTTCACTATCTACTATAAAATGTCCTGAAGCTGAAATAGATTTATGTATTTTTAAAGGATTTTTATCAGCATTATCAGTAGATGGAGGATTTCTATCTGGTTTTAATCCTACTCCAAAAGCATCTCCATTTAGTATAATTAAACCAGCATCTGGGTAGAAATGACCATATGATGCACTATTTGCTATTTGAAGTTCAGTAGAACCTGAAGCTATACCATTAGTTCCTGATACTATATTAAATTGTCTACCTATATTTGTTTGTCTAGCTGCTCCATTTTTTGTAACACTATCATCAGTTAATTCAATATCAAAAGCTGATGTACCTCCTGTTCCTTGTCCTGCTAAAGAACTTGATACTTTTAAATTTAAAGATCCTGGTTTTAATCCTTGTCTATATCTAGCTCTATTTACATTAATAACATAAATATCTTCAGGAGTATGATTACCAAATACAAAATTTTGTGCCTCATCTCCAAATACCAAACTTCTATATTGACCATAAGTAGCTCTTGCTGCATTTCTACCAAAAGAGCCTGTATCATGTGTAAAGTCAGGAGATCCTGATCCTAATCTATTTCCATAAGCAACTGCATATTGAACTTCAGCATTAGTGTCTGTAGATTCTACTTGAAATACATTTATATAGAATTGACCTGAGCTAGTAGGAGATGTAAATACTCCTTGTGTTGATGAAGTAAAAGCTGTTGTTAAATTATTTATATTATTAGTCCATGTTGAAACTGTAGATTTATCTGTACTTATTACTCTATCTTCAGTTAAATTAAATTGTATTAGGCTCATTTTTTATTATTTTATTTATATACTTTCTGAAGGTATACCTTCTGTTTTAGTAGGTCCTACTTGTGTTCTATTTTTAGATACTTCAAATGGTATTGTTAATCTAGCTCCAGAATTTCTTCCTTCTATTGTTAAAGATGTTAATAATTTTTCATTATTTCCAAATAATGCTGTTGTTGAGATTGCAGTTCCTGATAAAGAAGTTCCTACTTCTGTGTCAGATAAAGCCGTTGCAGAAAAAGTAGAATATAATGTTGTAGATCTATCTCTAGGACTTGTAGCTCCTCTACCTGCAAATAATGGTGTTAATCTAACATCATGTATAGTAAAATTGTATCCTTGTGGTTCTACTCCTCCTTGTGATATTCCGTTAAAGTTTATTGTAGTAGGGGATACTGTGAAAGTACCTCCTAATGCTACTTTAATTATATCAAATCCTACACTTATAAATGGTATTGTGGATGTTCCTCTTTCTAATGTAATTAATTTAGAACGCATTATATTATTTCCATCTGGAATTGCTTCTATTAAGGACATATTTTCTATAGCTTCTCCAGAAAATTGAGTACCATTTGGATGATTTTCATTAAATAAAGTATAATCAACTTCATCATCTCCTAATGCGAATTGTGTTATATTAAAAGAACCATCATTACGTGCAAGTAATTCACGTCCTCTTTTTGTTAAAATTGCGTCTACTGTAATTGTTGAACTGTCTAAATATCCCATTTTGTTTATGTTTTATTATAAATATAATTAGTTTTAAAAAATATTAATTTTTTATGCTTTTAAGTTAGTTGCTTTATCTAATAATCCTGCTTTTTCAAGGTAATATTCAAGATTCTTTTTAATTGTACCATCTAAATGTTCAGGAATTAAAACTACTCCATCATTTCCTATACCATCAAATAATTCAGAATCTTTATCTATATCTGATATAAGTGTATGGTCCTTATCTAAAAAGGATAATTCATAGCCAAATGATCCTGAATAATTTGTACTATCATGTGGGTTTTCATTTCCTATAAGATAACTATCTCTTGCAAATTCTACAAGAGTTGCTTGATTAACATCATTTAAATCAAATAATAAACAATAACTACTTGTTACTGGTGTTTTAGGAATAGATGGTAAATATGGTGTTCCTCCCTTTAATTGTAGCATATGATATAGTGGAGTATCATGTCCTACAAAATCTCCTGGAGGAAGTGTAGCAGCTGCTGCTTCAGTTTCATCATTTATAAGTCCTTTAAAAGATCTATCTACTTCAAAAGTACCTATACTTCTTTCGTCATTAAATCCAGGAGCTAAAGTTTTAGTTCCTCGATTTATAGTTAAGTGTAATTCTGTTCTTTGGAAATTCTCATTTAAAAAACCTAAAGTGTCATTTAGTAAAAATCTACTTGCTGATAAAAAGGCTCCTTTTGGTCCTTCATTTACGTCAGGAAATTGAAGACTTCCTGAATAGTATTCTCTTGTAAATTTATTAGCTACTACGGAAGCAGAAACATAACTTGGACCAAAATTAACATCTATTGGAGCAGCTGAAGAATGTGCAAAATTACCTGTGTTAGGTGCTCCCGAGAAACCAGTATTTTCTTCATTCTTTGAACCAAATTTAAATGATAATCTATTAAGTTTAAAATCTAAACCTGTAAAAGTGTTAGCACTATCTCTTTTAAATGTAGAATTATCAAATAATTCTAAAGGATTAAGTGAACTTGTATTAGTTACATTATCTATAGTATTATTAGAATAATCAAAATATTTAAAGGTACTTAGTAAAAATCCTTTATTCATTTTAACATGATAATTACCTTTTAAATTGTGTTGTATAGAAGGGTCTAATATTTTAACATTAAATTTTGCTCCTGTTGGAAAATCTGATGTTACAAACTTATGAAATGGATCAAATGATAATGTTTCTCTGTCTATAATTTCAACAGTATCTTTGTCCTTATCTATTAATAGTATTTTTTGTATTCCTACATATGAATGATTTTCAATAGTTGCAAATTGTTTATCTTCTCTACCTCCTACCACTGAATTTGCTATATATACTGCTTGAGTTTTTCTAGTTACAACAGGATTTAAACCATAAGTAATGTCTCCTTTTGTATATTCATTAATTTTCTTTCCTGTTAATTTTGATCCTTCATATCTAACTCCAAACCATCCTTTTAAACTTTCTAAACTATCATCAAATTCTACAGTAAAACTTTCAGATATTGATGAAGTTGATGTTGTTATATAATTAACACTATTAGCTGTTGTTGTGTTTACATTACTACTACTATAAATTATTTTTCCTCCTCCATTTAATGATCTGAAAAATTTATCTGATAATCTTCCTTTTGTAGCATTTCCTAATAAAACATTAGATTTATGTGGTATATACCCAACAGGTTTAGAACCTGAATATGGTTGTATTGGGGCTTGAGCTGCATTTTGTGGTTCATCTAAAATTAATCCACTTACATTTATTGTAAAATTTGTTCCTTGTTCTTTTCTTTTACCATTACTACCTGTAGCAAGTGTTAGGTTATTTGTAGTTACTATATTTCCTCCTCCCATTGAACTATTTGATAATGTATATAGTTCATCTATTGTTTCTCCTTTTACATCAACATTTATTGTTGTAAAAGAACCTTCAACCATTGTTTGGCCATCTTCTATTACAGGTAATTGTCTAGCAAATTTATTTCTTTCTAAAAAATGAGGTTCAATTAAAAGACCAGTTTTTGTATTAGCTTTCATAGGAACAAATTGTTCCACTAATTTAAATAAAGTATGATCTGTATATTGAATTAATTTAATGTAATCCCAATAATTAAATCTTCTTTCTAATTTTTTAAAATATAAATTTCCTAAAGAAGATAAATCTTCATAATTAGATGATGTTTGAACAGAAGGTAATGGAGAACCAATATAATCATCTAATCTAAATGATCCTAAAGTATAAACTATATCTTCATTTATTTCATTTGTTGGTGAAAAGAATACACCTAAATCTTCATAATCTAATGGTTGTCTGTCTAATAAAGAAGTTTCTGCTTTTTTGTCTACAGATAATATATTATCGTCTATGATTCCTTCATCTAATCTTATTTTTTCACTTGTAGTAGAAATACCTACAGTATCAGGTGTAGGTAAATGATGTGTTTCTATGATTTCTTTAAAATTAATACCTGATTTTATTTCACCAGATGTTTTTGTACTTTCATCTATAACAGAAAAAGATATATTTTCTATTTGTAATTTAGAATTCATTTCATTTGGACCTATTGTTCCTGGAATAACAGGACTATTTGGATGATTAGATAATGTTTCTTTAAATAATATTCGTATTCCTTTTACAACTCCTAAATCTTTTCCTGTGTCTAAAAAAGTAGAATTTTTTGGACCATAATAATAAGCCATGGCTGTTCTAGAAAATGGTCTTGGATCTGTAATATTAGTAGTACCATCATTAGCTTCATCTGTAAAACGCCATGTAGATTCGGCTGCATATCCTTGTTGTGCTTGAGATGGTGTTACAGGATTTGTTTGAGAAGGACAATCCTCTGGCCAGTTTCCTGTAGTTAAAGGAGTTGATGTTACTTGATCTATTATTTCATAATTTACTCCATCATATGTTACAGAAACATCAAATACCATAGGTGCTTCTGCTGCTATTTGGCTATAAGCACCTGCTGGAGTTTTAGATGAAGATATTGTTATAGCAGATATTGGTTTTCCACCATGAAATATCCAATCAAACTGTAATCCTAAACTAGCTGTTAAATTAGGAGTAGGACCTGATGGTGATAAAAGTACTGATCTTCTTCCTCCAAATTGATTAAAAGCAGTTCCTATTCTATTGTTAGTAGATGAATCAAATTCTCCTAAACCTGCTGTTATTCCTGCTGATCCTGTTCCACTAAAAAATCTTATTTGTTTTTCTCCAATAAATTGTGATATACCAAATGTATTTCCATCTAAAGCTCCAGGACTTGATTCTCTATATGCTTTATAAGGCGAAGATATATTTTCAAAATTAAATGATTCTCCATCAGCATGATGATTTCCTGGATTTGATATTATAAATGAAGTATTTGAAAATGAAGAAGTGTTTACATATCCTAAATCATTATTTAAAGGAAATAATAAATTAGAAAAACTTCTAAAAGCATTTAAATAATCTACATTATAATTTGGATGATAACTAGCACTGTTTTCTTGACAATTACTTCCTAATGGTAATCTTAAAACTAAATGGTTATAAGAAGAAGAAACAGTATTTCCAGAATACATAAATGGATCTAAAGCATGTTTAGTAAGGGTATTATCTGTTAGCTTTTCTCCAAAATAATATCTTATTTCTTGCATTGAACCTGAGTATCCTAAAGGAGCTACTACAGATTGAGAAGGATATCCATTAGCAGGAACTCCTCCAAAATATACTTGAGAAGAACCTGAACCATTATCTTCAGTTCCCCAACATGTATCATAATAAGAGCCAGATTCTTTTGCTACTCCTACAATGCTTGAAGTTATATATCTTGATACATTTTTTAAATGATTAGATTGATATGCACCAAATTGTACAGTTGTCTTATGAACATTTGTAAGATTTTTTTCTGCTGCTATATGAATATTCCAAAAATTTCCATTAAATATAGGAAAATATGCTGTTGAGCCTGATAGAGTATCTCCTACATATAATTGTAGTCTACCATAATCATTAGAATCTCCTGAAGAAGATATATCATTTCCTGTATATCTATTTAATATTAAATGTGTATCTAATGGAGAAGAAGATGAAGGATGCAAATCTGCTCCTTTACATGATCCTGATAAGGTAAATAAATGATAATCTACTGCTGTTCTTTTAGGTAATATTCTAAATTCAACTGTTTTAGCTTTATTACTTTTTGCTGTGAGTGCGTGTGTAAGTGAAGAACTCCAAAGTGTTTTAACAAAATATCCACTTGCACTATTAGATACTGTTTCTGTCGTTAATGCTAATCCAGATTTTTCATAACTAAATGTTTTAAAAGAGGATTTATCTTTTACGGGACCTCCATATTCTTTTACATTTAATATAGTAGAAGGAATTCCATAACAACTCATTAATGCTTTTATTCCTCTTTCAGTTCCTTTAGTTTTTAAAAGATAAGGAGCATTATGATAAAGTCGTTTCCATACTTCTTTTGATACATCTCCTTTAGGAAGTGAACCCTCATTTGATGCTGTTACTAATGATTGTGAAACAGGAGTATTATAAAAGGCACTGCCTGAACTTCCTTCTCCTAATATATATTCTATTAAATTAGAATTTTCAAATTGATCAAAAGTTTCTATTCCTAAACTTTTTAAAGTAAAATATACTAAATCTTTAGACACACCTCTTACATGATGAGTATCATTTATATCTGTTAATGCTTTTATATGAGTCCATATTTGATCAAAATGATGACCAATCATGTGAGTAAAAGTTACATAAAAATTATTGTCTGGGTTTTCAAGTATATGGTTTGGTATTAAAGTTTTTAATGAATAATCATTTTGATTATCAAAAAAAGATGCTGATAATAATTGTCCTCCGTAAAAATCAGAAGTATCTATTTCACTACCTAACCAAGTTAATGCATTAGAAGAAGTTACTGAGTATAATATATAAGGTTTTGATGTGTTTTGTTTAGGCCAAGAATATGTTCCTGATTCATAATATAAAAATCTTTCATATCCATCAAACCCTTTTAGTAAATTTTGTTGTTTTTGTTTAAATGATTCTTTATTTTCTATAATAGAAAATGATGATGATGTATTTCCTGTTACTTTGTTTAATGTTCCTATTTCTTGGTCATATAATTCTAATAAATTTAATTTATATTCAAAATTCTTTAATCTTTCTAATGCACTACCAAAATGAACAAAATTTTCAAAATGAAAAGGTCTAATACTTTCATCTAAACTTTCAGAAATAGGTCTTATATAATCATAAGCTATATGAGGTATTTCTTCTTTTTCTAAACGATTTATTAAATTATTATAAGAAGAAGTTACAGAATAACTTAAAACTTCATCATAATTTTTAAAAGAAGAAGGTATACTATTATTTAATCTAGTATCTATTTTAAAATTAGGTCCTAGTAAGTCAACTGTTTTATCAAGTGCACGAGGAATTCCTAAATCTACTTCAATTGAAACTGGATCTATAACTGATTCTACTATAGAAAAGTTTTGATTTAATTGTATAAAAGAAGGTAAAGGTTCTAATGTTTTTATTAATAATTCAGATTTTTGTTGACCTTTATTTAATAATAAATTTATACCAGTTATGTTAGTATTATTTCCAAAATTTAAAACAAAATCTCTAAAATATAAAGATCCTTCAATTTCTGAGATAAAACCACTTACTGATGAATCAAATACTGTGTTATCTATACCTAAAGCTATTGATCTTATTTCTCTTCTAGTTTGAGATATTTCTTTAATATTAAATGGAGGAATTTCTAAATTAAATATTTTTTTTCTTTGAAAATTAAAATGAAGTTTATATTTTCCAGAACTAAAACCTCTTTCATTAAGTATTTTTTCAGGGTCTACAACTAATACTCTTGTTTCAATTGTTGTAGTTTGAGGTTGTTCATTATTAGTACTTATTTGTTCCTCAGATACCCATATTAATTCTACTCCATTATTAAAATAATAACCATTTTTTTCACCTCTAGGACCTGGTCTATTTCTTATTATTGTTCCTGCTCCTTTTCCATCAGGATTTAATATTGCAGGTTCAACACTAGTAGGATAATCTATAGTAGAAGGAGGAGAATCTACTTCTTCATTTTCTTGAAAACTATAATCTATAAAATCACTTTCAGAAAATATTAAAATATCATTTACATCAGTAATATGTAATTCTACAAAATCTTCAGCTCTTCCAAATGATTTTCTTATTTCTTTAGAAGAAACATTTGCCTCAAATTTAATTCTTGGCTTTGTTGTTATTTTTAATATATTAGCCATAGAATGTATTTGGGTTTTCTTCTACTGGATCAACTGGTTTCGTGTATATATACCTATTTACTCTTAAAGTACCTATGTGTAAATCGTTTTCTTCTACAATGTCAAAAGATGAAGGTATATTATTTATTGCTTCTTGGGATACTAACACACAAAATTCTTCATCACCTTGTCCTCGACCTCCAAATTTTGATTTTAATGCATTAAATGTACTAGTATTTTTTATTCTTCTTTTTTTTCCTGATTGCATTATATATTTTTCTTCTAAATTTTCTTTAGACGCCAATATCATATTATTTCTAAAGTAAGGATGTTCTTCTTCTATAGAATCTATTTCCTCTTGAGTATTTTGATATTGTTCTTTTAAATCTTTCAATTCTAATTCTTTTGGATCAGTAATTACACCTACGTATTTAGTGCCTTCTTCAACAATCATTCTATGAGAAATTCCATGGGTTTCTGTTTTTTCTTTAGGAATTTCATAAAATAAATTTTCATATATTCTAAATATATCATTTTCATTATATTTAATAATATTTAATTCTGTAAATTCTTCGTCTAAACTATCATATGCTTGATTAGATTTATATACAGTTTTTTCAAAATTTATTTTTGTTTTCATATTTTAATAATTTGGGTTACCTAAATAATCTACATCTGCTGCCATATTTCTTGCTTTAGATAATCCAGGATAACGTTTACTATCACGATCACCATTCATTGTCCATTCATAATCATTAAATTTATGTTCTTTAAAATATGCTACTTTTCCATACATGTCATATGAATTACCTCTAATAGTTGCATTTACGGCTCTTTTATCTACTATTAAAACATATCTTCTATCATTAAGAGGTCCTGGTCTTTTTTCAAGTTTTCCTTTAACAAAAAAGTAACCTCCTGACCAATCTACTGGACTACCAAGATCAGCTCCTATATTGTAATAAATTTCCGACCCATATATATCAGTAAATTGTGTATTTTTTATGTCTTCTGGATCCCAACCTGGTCCTTCTATTTCTATTGTTTCATTTTTACTATAATAAACATTTGAAGGATCATTAAATACTCTATCAAAAATATCTGGATTTTCTTTTTGTAATTCAGATATGTCACTTCTCCAACTTAAATGATGATCCCCGAATCCATTTTTAATAAACATTCTAGTACCATAATAACTATATTTAGGTGCTCTAAATTTTGGCATTATTTCTCCTGTATTAGGTCTATCAGCATATACTAATCTACTAATTGATCCTGATAATTCAAATCCAGATGTTCCACTAAATTGAACAGGAGAGTCTTCTTTATATTCTATTCTAATATATCCTGTGTCTCTATAATCATTTGTAAAACCTAAACGACCTATTTTATCAGCATCTGGAGGTAACGATGATTGATCTGCTCTTACTCTAAATGGTTGAGTTGTACTTCCTGGGCTTATTCCTCTAGATGTTTTATTACCACTTAACCCATAAAAACCTACTCTACATGCCTCAAATCTTTTATTGTAAGTATTTCCCGGTACAAAAGTACGTATTCTACCTGCAAAATCAGTTACAACATCTTGATTAGATCCATATAAATTACCATCTTCATCTACTCCAATAACATCAGGTTCCTCTAATGTTCCTTCTAAACAAGTAACTCTTACAGTATAATAATCTACATAATTAGCTGCGTTTATATCTGTAACTTGTGCATCTGTTAATGCTATTCCTACGGGTAAATTTAAATCATTATCATTTTCTATATCTGGACCTGTGTCTAATTTATTTATTTGAGAAAAAGTTAATTTTTCTGCTATGTCTTGGATTTTATCATCAACACTAAATCCTAAAGCTCTTTTAGCTGTTAAAAATGTGTCAAAAGATTTAAATTCTCTTTTAGCTCCATCTTGCATTACCCATATTGGTAAACCTTGAGGTGAATCATCTATATGATTTATAACATCAGATATTATTGAAGTTCTTAAAAAAGTACCATTAGTATAAAAAGGATGTTCATTAATTTGTGGGGTTTCTTTATCAAATAATATATCATCTAATTTTTCATTTTTTTCAATCCAATTTTCTATAGCTACATCATAAGGATTTATATAGTTTCTTATAAAATCATGACTTTGTCTTATAAGAGTTTCATGTGATCTTACACCCCTTTTTGGTATTTTATAAAATAATTCTTTATAAATTTCACCAAATTTTTTTATATTTACATTAGGACTAATATTTATAAGTTCACTAAAAGATCTATCAACTAGTTGATTTGCATCTCTATTGCTATACACTGATTTATTAAGATGTATATTTCTAATTTTATCTTTAGAAGCCATTATCTAATTACTTTAAAATGATAATTATTATCATAAACTACAACTCCTTCATTATTTTTATGTTTAAATAATAAACGATAATATCTTTCTGGTTGTAATCCTTTCATATATAATTTAAAAAACATACCCTCACTATCTGCACTTAGTTTTGTGAATTTATCATCAAAAGGTATTATTTCTTCTTCTGTATAAGCATCTCTTACACTATAATGAGATGCTGTTGTAAAATATCCTATATCTAAAAAATTAGATGTTGTTGAAAAAGTTCTAGTAGGATATTTATCTCTTACATGTATTCTAAAAAGAGCTTCATCATTTTGATTATATTCTTCTTGATTTCTATAAAGAGTTACATTTAATTCTCCACTTTGTTTAGCTTGAGAAGCATAAGGATGTGTACTATCATCCCATTTAAATATTAATTTTGGAGGATATATTGTATGAGTATCTGATGAAAAATATTGTATATCTCCTACACTAGCAGTAGTATTGGTTTCAATTGTATCTGGTTGTTTTATTAAAAAACCATTATTTATAATACCTGTTGGGTAAGTATTACTTACAAATAAACTTGATGAGAATTTTTTTACTATAGAAGTAACATCAAAATTTGTATCTAAATCTTCACCATGTAAAAATTGTTGAGATGTTTCAAAACCACTTCCTGTATACCATTCTCCTCCTCCTTGTGTTAATAAAGGAGTTAATATTGATCCAGTTGATCCAGCTGCAAAACTAGATGTTCTCCATTTTGTTTGTAAAACATCATCATCTCTATATATCCATGTTGCCCCATTAGAAGAAGTAGGTAAATTAGAATATCTACCAGATCCTGCATAGAACGATTGAGAGAGGGCAAATGTTTGAAGATTTAATGTTGAAGCTAATGTAGTAGCATCTGCTACGTATAGTTTTAAATTAACTTTACTATCACTATTATTAAAATTAGTGGAACCTATAACATCTCTTATTACATTTTGAATTTCTTCATTTTTAAATTTTATAAGGATTCTTGAAGGATAATATTTTTGGTCTGTGTGTTTTTCTTTTACAATTTCTAAAATCTCATCCATTCCTGTATTCATACCTTTACGGTCAGGGTGACTATATATTGTTGTATCTGTTTCGGGAAATAAAAAATAATATGCCATATTAATATGTTGTTATACGTCCTTTAATATCTTTATTTGGAAATTTACATTCAAAAATACTAGGATCTAATGAAGGATATATTACACCTTTTTTTGTTGCTCTTTCAAAATCATATCTATATTGTGAATATCCTCTTGTTAATCCATTTTTATTATTAAAAACTACATTTTCTACTGTTTGTACACCTTTTACTCCTGCTAGTAAATTTTCTACTTCTGATATTATGATAGGTTGATTTATTTGCCATTTATCTATTATAAAATGATCTTTTAATTCATTTATACATTCTAAAATAACTGTTTGGTTATTGAAATTTTTATAGGCGGTTATTGTAAAATCTATAGAAAAATTAATTACAAATGCATTTTTTATATTTATAGCATCTGTTAACATTCTATATTGTTCTAAATAAGTTGACAAATTAGTTTTAGTTGCTGTGTTAAGGTTTGTTAATTTTTTACCACTATCAAATCCTAAAACATATAAATTTAAAGCTAAAGGATTAGGAATACGATTTGGTTCTGTGGTTAAAGGTGATATTTGATCATCTTGAGTAATATATGCTTTATCTACTCTACCAAAATGAGGAGGCATTGATAATGTTCTAATTAAATAGTCTTCTTTAGTTACTGTTCTATTTTGAGCTGAAAAATTAGCCATTGTGTTCATTCTTATTTCTTCAGTTGTATCCCCAGCTCCTCCACCTCTAGCAGGTTCAGGATTATTTACACTAAAAGAATTTTGTATAAAACTTACCATTCCATTATCTAAATTAGGTTTTATTGTAAATTGAGTTGTTTTAGGTATTGTAATTGTGTTAGAATTAACATTTGCATTTAATCCACCTCCTTTAATATATCTAACAGTTAAAGTAGTATTAGCAGGAACTTGTCCATAAGCTTTTGTGTATAAAAAATTTGATGGATCATAAGCTACGTCTAATTTACTTCTTCCATCTTTTATTCCTAATCCTATATTTTCTGGATTAGGAATTATATGTTTATCGGGTTCACTAGAAATTCCACCTCCAAAATGTATTTCTAATTCATTTGTATTTTTAAATCTAGAAATAAATCTTCTAGGTACTTTTTTTATTTTAATTAAATAAGGAGTTTGATTATTAAAACTATATAAATCAGGATCGTTAGCTGCTGTATTTTCTATTTCATCAAATATTGTATCTTGTGCTAGATAAGGTACTTCATGATATTCATTTCCTTCTGTGTCTTTTATAGATTCTATAGAAATTATATTATCGTCAAATAATGTTATAGTTTTAAATCTTTCTACATCTCCTATTGGGAAATTTTGAGTTATTATTTCTCCAGATATTGCTTTTGCTTGTTTTTTTAATAAAAAATAATTTGGATCATTATTATCATTATATTCAAATACACTAATAGTTGTAGGATCAAATGAAGAAGAAAAATCAAATCTTACAGTATCTGTTAAATAAAAATTTGTACCTTCAGTTGATTGGAATTGTGACCCTTCTAATACATCTAAACTATAATCAAAATCAGGTTCATATGATCCATTTGTAAGTTTAGAAGGAACTAATTGAAAAACTTCTAAATTAACATTTGAAGCAGTAGTTACTTTAGGTTTATATCCCATAGCATAGGCTAAATTATATAAATTTTCTCTTTCTTGAGCTAACATTAAAAAAGATTCTCTTAACTGTGTGTCTGTGTAAAAAGATAAAACATCTCCTACATAAGATGCCATTTCTAAAAACATCATTCCTGGATTACCTTCACTAAAATCATTAAAATTATCAGGAAAATATGTTTGAGCAAATTCTATTAATTGTGCTTTATATTGATTAAAATCTTTATTTAAATATTTTATATCTTTTTCTTGATTTTTACTTGATACTTTACTATATGCCATTTTCTCTAAAATTTAATTGAATAGAATCTTCTGTATTATCATGAATTATTCTATAAAATAGTCTTACATACAATAGATGTTCATCTCGAACAAAATTTATATCTGTGTTTGTTAAACTTATTTCTGGAACATAAATATTTATTTGGGATGATACTATTTGATTTAATGAATCTACATCTATATCAGGTTCAAATAAATAATTTTTTAAGCCCACACCGTAATCTGGTAAAAATATTCTTTCTCCTTTTTCAGTTAATAATACATTAATTAAGTTTGTTTTTACTTGTTCTTGTACAGTTTCAGTTCCAGAGAATAAATTTCGTTCATCAAGAGGAAAAGCGACCCCTATCTTAATATTTTTATTAAGATCTAAAGGACTAATTCTTCTTATAGAATTTATTATAGGCATTTATTATTTTCCTTTTTTCTTATCTATTGCTTTCATTAAACTACTATAATCTCTATTTACAA
>MDSZ01142316.1_pt1 | contig 17640 bp, 14 predicted proteins | sample 811201 | NCBI WGS metagenome assembly MDSZ01 (sample SAMN05326647, study PRJNA326480) | marine metagenome | isolation source: seawater | place: Indian Ocean: North | collected 2010
AATCATCTAAAATTTTTTTTCCAATGAATGCATTTCTTGCAAATTTAGAAAATGGTATAATTCCTTTTTTTTTTAACACTTTAATTGTTTCATTAATTATTTTTTTATAATCAATTTTTTTTGCATTTTTAATCTTTGAAATTAAGCTAATTCTATAGTCTTCTAATTGTTTTAAATCATGAAAATATCTTAAAAAATTTTTTTCATAATTATCAATAATTTTATGAGTATGATTTTTAACTATATTAAAATATTCTAGCTTTTCATTTTTTCTAAGAAAATGATAGCTTTTAATAATTTTTTTTTTTAATGAAAAATCATAACAACTATCTGCAATTTCAAATTCCACTTTGTCATGCAAATATGGATTTTTTATTAGTTTCTTGCACCAATGATTTACAATTTTTTTTGAAATATTATTTCCTAAATTTTTTGGTAAAAAGGAATTGAAACTTAACCTAACATCTATATATGGTCGTCCTGAAAAATTGTACATTAAATCGGAATTGACATTCTTGTATTCCATTTGCTTCCTGGCAATTGACCAAGAATTCTTAGTAATTAATTCCTTGTAAAGCGAATATGAAAGTTTGGTCGGAAAACTTCCAATCATTTCCACTGGATTCCAATCTGGCATTAAGCCCAGTACCGCTTTTTTATTATATTTTGAATTTTTTTTTTCAAGATTTAAAAATTTTTTGCTTAGATTGTTTAATTCCATTCCAAATTTTTTTGTATCAATTACCCTCCATTTTTTTTCTGTTGTTATTGGTCTAATTTGAAAAATATGAACATTTTTTTTCTTGTCTACTGCAAACTCAATATCTATAGGTGAGTAATTAAATTTTTTCTCTATTTCTTTTATGGACTGTACCAAAGGTCTAAATCTTGCAGATTTCACGTTATTTAACTTGTCCTTAAAAACATAAAGTGCTCTGAAACCTGATTTACCACCTGATGTAACTGTATCTGTTAAATTAGATGTATCATCATAATTGATTACATAATAAGGAGAACCATCATGTAAATTAAAATTTGTTACAACACCACTTAGAATAGAGTCAGATACATAATTTTGAACAAAGATATTACTATTATTTACATTTTTTTTATCAAATTTTAAATATTGCTTTATAATTTTATTAACATAAAAAATTATATTATTTTTTGAATTAGATATATTTAAATAACTCTCAAATTTTCCCGCTAATGAACTATTAGTATTATCCTCAAGAGCAAATGAGGAACGAATACAAATTTTTTTAGATAAGTTTTTAATTATTTTATTTAATAAAATATTTTTATCTGACTCAATCCATTGCTTTACACTAAAATCAATAAATTTTGGTACTTTTGATTGTCTTAAATTTTTACTTATTAAAGTTTTTAAATTTTCAGATTTGCTAATAAACATTTGATAAACTTATGTATGGAATTTTAAATATATATATATATAAAAAAAATAAAACAATTAATGCTAAATAAAATTATTGTAATAGGATCAGGTAATAGCGGTTCAGGAGCTATATTTGATTATTTAAGTTCTCAAAAAAACAATTTACCTTTTTTAAATGGAAAAGAGTTTAGAATTATTCATGATCCAGACGGTTTAACAGACCTCTATCTAAATAATTATATTAATTTCTCAATTAATAATTCAGCAAGTGCTTTTGAAAGATTTAAAAAAGTATTAGATAGATTCGAAAAAAGAACAAATCAAAAAAAATTGAAAAAAATATTTCAAAACTTTTTTAATAAAGTCATAAATATTAATTATAATGCTTATCCCGAATTTTATAAAAACAGAATATATTTAAAAAAAAAATTAAATTTTTATTTTGATAGAATTGTTTTTAAGAAAAAAATTAAAGACCTACAATTAATAAATATGACAATACCTGTTGATGAAGATCAATTTATTAAAGAAAGTCAAATTCTAATAAATAATATAATTCAGATATTCCATAAAGATAATAAAAAATATAAAAACATAATTTTTAATCAATCTGCTAATTATTGGAACATCGATTTGAGTACAAAATTTTATGATAATAAAAAAATAATTATAGTAGACAGAGATCCAAGAAGTATTTTTTGGAGCATGAAACGCACTGAAGCATTTTCATACCCTGGTCATGATGTAGAAACATTTATTAAATGGTATAAAGAAATACAGAAAAAATTTAAAAAAAATTTTATTAAAAAAAAAAAATATTTTACAAATAAATTATGAAAATTTTTTAAACAATTTCGATATTGAAAAAAAAAAATTAAATAAATTTACCAATACAAGTAAAGATGATTATGGAACTTTTGATAAAGAAAAATCTATGAAAAATTTATATAAAGCAAAAAAATTCTTAAATAAGACTGAATTAAATAAAATTGAGAAAAGTTTAAATAAATATTTAAAATGGTGATGAGAGAAATAAATTATATTTCTGATCTTTCACTCCCTAATAAATCTGCATATGCGGTCCATGTGATGAAAATTTGCGATAATTTTGTAAAAAATGGATTTAAAGTAAATTTAAATATTTATTCAAAAGACAAAAATTTATCATTGTCTAAAATAAAACAATTATATCTTTTAAAAAACAAGATTAATATTCAATACTGTTTTAAGAAAAAACCAAATAGAAATTTACTTAGAAATTTATACTTTGGATTCTGGTGTTTTAAAAATATTAGTAAAAACTCAATTATCTTATCAAGATCAATTATACCTGCAATTATACTAGTTTTATTTAATTTTAAAGTGATATTAGAAATTCATCATGAGATGTCTGGAATTACAAAGATTATTTACAATTTTTTTAACAAATTAAAAATTCTAAATAATATAAGATATATCTTTATACACAAAAATTTACAAAAAATTTTTAATAAAAAAAAAGATAAAAGTATCGTATTAGATGACTGTGTTGAAATTGAAGATTTTAAAACTACTTATAAAATAAAAAAAAAATGTGTTTACACAGGCAGTTTCACAAAAGGGAAAGGTATTGAACTTATTTTTAAGATTGCAAAAAAAATTCCTGAAGTAGAATTTTATGCCTATGGTAATACTGATACTTTAGAAAACTTTAATTTTAAATCTCTTAAAAATTTAAAATTTAAAAATTATATTAGTTATAATAAAATTCCTGGTGTACTTAAAAGTCATCTTATTTTATTAATGCCATACCAAAAAAATATTGGAATACTTGCTAAAAATTTAGATGTATCAAAATATATTTCACCACTTAAACTTTTTGAGTATTTAGCAGCCTCAAATATTATTATTGCTTCAAAACTGCCTGTTTATTCTCATATACTCAAAAATAATTTTAATTGTATCATGTGTAATCCAAATAATGTTGATGATTGGTGTAAATCAATTAAATCTATTTTCAAAAATCCTAAAAAATATGAACAAATAAAAAAAAACTCTCTCAAAACTGCGAAGAATTATACTTGGAAAATAAGATCTAATAAAATTTTGAAATTTGCAACTGATCAAAACTTGTTTTAAATTTTATAATAATCCCTGTACCACTCTACAAATTTTCTAATTCCATTCTCTGGACTAACTTTTGGTTTATAACCAATTTTTTTTAATGAACTTATATTTGACAAAGTACTTTTTATATCACCTTTTTGTAATGGTAAATATTTTTTCTTTGCATCAATTTTTAAATTTTTTTCAATAATGTATATATATTTCATTAAAGAAGTTTTTTTTCCACTTCCGATATTAAAAATTTTAAAAAGAGAATCACTTGAATCTGGAGGAATATTTTTTTTCTTATTTCTATTATTTATATTAAATATTTTTTTTGATTTAGTTAGTAAAATTATACCTTCTACAATATCGTCGATATAAGTAAAATCCCTAGAATGATTTCCATAATTAAATATTTCAATAACTTTATTTTTGATTATATTATTCACGAATTTAAATAAAGCCATGTCGGGACGACCCCATGGTCCGTATACTGTAAAAAACCTTAGACCTACTGTTTCTAATTTATACAAGGAGCTATATGCATGCGCTATAAGTTCATTTGATCTTTTTGTGGCTGCATAGAATTGTATAGGATGATCTGCTGTATGTTTTTCACTAAACGGTTGTTCTATGTTTGACCCATAAACACTACTGGTGCTTGCGTATATAAGTCTTTTAATTTTATATTTTCTTGATATTTCAATAATATTAAAAAAACCATTAATATTGCTTTTAAGGTAAGTCTTTGGATATTTAAGTGAATATCTTACACCAGCTTGTGCAGCTAAATTTATTACATAATTGATACTATTAATCTTAAATATTTTCTCGACATCATTATAATTAGAAATATCTTTTTTGAAAAATTTAAAATTTTTGCCTGATATTTTTTTTAATATTTTTAAACGATCGAGTTTTATTTTTTTGTCATAATAATTGTTAATGTTATCTATGCCAACAACCTTGTTTCCCTTTATTAGTAATTTCTTTGCGGTATGAAATCCTATAAATCCTGCAACACCTGTAACTAAAATATTCATTATAATCTAAAGCTTGTATTTTTTTTATTAAATATTGACTTGAGATCAAAAATTTTACCTTTTGAACTTAATTTATTTTTTAACTTTCTTATTCCCAATTGTTTAAAATATTTGTGACCGACACTAACTAAAATTATATCAAATTTTTTGTGAATGTGTTGAAATTTGCTAAAATTTTTTTTTAATTTAGGGTTTATTTTTAACTCTTTTGAAAAATAAGGATCCACAACTGAATAATTTATTTTTTTCTCATCTAATTTTTTCATAATGTCAAAAACTTTTGAATTACGAAAATCTCCACAGTTTTCCTTAAAAGTTGCTCCCAAAATAAGTATATTTGATTCATGATATTTTTTTTTTATTTTATCTAATTGATTTACAATTTTGGCAAAGACATAAGTAGCCATCTCATTATTCAATTTTCTTCCTGCTAAAATTATTCTACTTTTTAATCCCAATTTTTTTGCTTTATAAGCAAGATAATAAGGATCAACTCCTATACAATGTCCTCCAACTAATCCTGGATAGTATTTATTAAAATTCCACTTTGTCCCAGCTGCCTCTAAAACTTCAGTTGTATCTAAACCCATTTTATTAAATAAAATAGAAAGTTCATTAACAAAAGCGATATTAATATCTCTTTGGGTATTCTCAATTACTTTGGCTGCCTCAGCGATTTTAATACTAGAAGCTTTAAAAGTACCAGCTGATATTATTTTTTTATATAGATTGTTAATGATATTAGAAACCCCTACTGTTGAACCACTTGTTATTTTTATAATGTTCTCTAGTTTTTTTTTGGATTCACCTGGGTTTATCCTTTCAGGGCTATAACCAAGGTAAAAATCTTTATTATATTTCAATTTAGAATATTTTTGTATAATTGGCATACAAAACTCTTCTGTACAACCAGGATAAACTGTCGACTCAAATACAATTATAGATTTTTTAGAGATAACAGTTGCTAGAGTTTTACAGGCTTTTTTTAAATTTGATAGGTCAGGTTCATTATTTTTTTTTACTGGAGTAGGTACTGTTACTACAAAAATTTTACAGTTCTTAAGATGTTTTATATCGTAGTAAAATTGTAAATTTTTGTTATTTTTTTTTAAATTTTTAATTTCACTAGTAATATCAATACCCGCTTTTAATTGACTAATCCTATTTTTATCTACATCATAACCTAACACTTTAAACTTCTTAGAAAAGGCACTAGCAAGAGGCAATCCCACATATCCCATTCCTATAATACCAATAGATAATCTTTTAATGTTTATCAATTTTTTTTGATTTAATAAATTCTTTGAATAGTTTAATATAAAGCATCATAACTCTATTATTCAATTTTTAATTTTATACAAGATGTTTAATGCTTAAAAATTTTGATCTTATAATTTTTTTCATCTTTTTTCTAATTTTTTTTGAATTTTTTTTAATCTTAGTTGTAAAGTCATTTAAAAAAGACTTTCAGTGGATAATCAACAAAGATGATGAATTTCCCTTTAAGACAAATGCTGGAATAAAAGAATTTATTTCAAATTCTTATAATCATAATACAGGATGGGATAGAAAAAAAAATACAAGTGGCTATGAAACCCTAAATAAAAAAAAAACATTTTATAAAATTTCTAAAGATGGATTTAGAGAAACTTTTTGCGGAGGTAAAATATCTTTAATATCAGTTTTTGGAGACTCTTATGCCTTCTGCCGGTATGTAAATAACGACAAAACATGGGAGGCAAAATTAGAAAATAAATTTAAAAAGTCTGTAAGAAATTATGGTGTTGGAAATTTTGGTTTGGATCAAAGTTTCATAAAGTACCAAAAAACAAAATTACCAAAAACGACCAAATTGGTAATTTTTGCATTTGTGCCAGAAACAATTTCAAGAATTAATTCTTACTGGAAGCATTATAGTGAATTTGGTAACAAATATGGTTTTAAACCAATTTTTGAATTTAAAAAAAAAAAGTTGATACTTCGAAAAAATGTTTTGAATAAAAACATTACTATTAAAAAACTCAAACAAAAAATATTGTCTATTAAAAGTAAAGATATTTTTTATGAAAGAAGATTTTCATATTACATGTTCAAATTTCCATATTTGTTTTCTTATTTTAAATCAATAAGAAGAAATAATATAATATTCTTAAATCTGTTTTTGTATAAGTTATTTGATTTTTTAAATTCTCCCAAAAAAAAAATTTTTTATTTAAATTGTTATAACAAAATAGTTAAGGATAATATAATTGATGCTAACAAAATGTATGCTGAAAAAAAACATGAAATACATCTTTCTGAAATGATGCTTAAAATCAATAAAACTTTAAAAAATAAAAAGTTAAATTGTTTATTTTTAGTTTTACCTCAGATGCATGACATATTTATTTCAAGACAAAAAAAAACTAACTATGAAATTTTTTACGAAAAAATTAAGAAAAAAAACAATCTTAATATTTTTGATTTAACGTCTATATTTAAGAAAGAAAAAAAAATTAATGCTTTATATTTGGAGGATAAATATGGTGGTCATTTATCAATAAAAGGAAATTCACTTGTTGCAAATAAATTATTTAAATATATTAATTCAAAAAACTTATTATGATACTTTGGTTCACGGGTATTTCTGGAGTTGGCAAGAGTTTAATTGCTAAATTCATATACAAAAAGTTAAAAAAAAAAATTAAAAATATAATCCATATCGATGGTGATGAATTTAGAAAAATGTTTAAAAATGATCTAGGATACACTCTAAAGGATAGAAATAAAAATGCAGAAAGAATAATTAATTTTGTTCATTTTCTCAATCAACAGGATATAAATTTAATTATTTCAGCAAACCTAACTTCTCAAAAATATAGATTATATTGTAAAAAGAATTTTAAAAAATTCTATGAGGTAAATATTTCTACAGATATAAAAACGTTAAAAAAAAGAGATAGTAAAAAAATTTATAAAAATAAAAATTTAAAAAATGTTGTTGGTTATGGAATAAAAAATATTAAAAATAACACTGCTTACCTTAAAATAAAAAACAATGGTTCTAAAAAGAAATTTCTAAATTATAGTAAAGAAATAATTAAAAAAATTAATAAACAGCTAAATTAAAATATAAATATTACACTAAATTTATTAAATTTTAATTTTCATCTATGAAATCTAAGGCTTCTTCTGAGTTTATTATTTTAAAATCTTTTTTGTAAGAAAGGTAGTCATTAAATTGCATTGATTGTAGTTGTGGCATTTTATGATATTCATAACCTTCTTTTAATTTCAAAATTCCTACTCCAAAATCAATATTACATATTTTAAAATCTACATTCTTTGAATGATTTAATTCAACTGCTACCTTCCATACATCTCCTGACCATTTGTGATAATTTGGAGGTACCGATTGTTCTAAATCACATCTTGGTAGCATATCATGAAATAAAATGACTCCTCCTTTATTTAAATGCTTCATCGAATTCAAACAATCTTTTTGGCATTGATTATAAAGATGCAGTCCATCTATAAAAATAACATCAAATTTTAAATTTAAATTTTTTTCAAAAAACTCATCAGAGGTCATTCTAAAATTCCCCCCTCTAACAGGATCTACACCGTATTTATCTGACATTTTTAATGGTATTGTATCAAAGGTGCTATTTTTATTAGTGCCAATCTCTAAGTACTTGCAATTTTTAAACTTAAAAATAGCCCTATTAACAAATGCTTGTCTTTTAAAACAATTTTTTTCATATTTGAAAGAGTGAGTTGTCTTTTTTTTCTCAAATATTAATTGATAATATTTTTTGATTAAAGCTTTATTGAATATTGGTGGTAAAAAAATTTTTAATAACCTTAACATTCAGTCTAACTATAGCATTTTAAATTGTATTTCAATAAATTATAAAATGAAAAAATACTATTAATAATATTGAAATTTATAAAAATCTTGAATATAAAATGAAGTTAATTTTTTTTATAGTGTATAAAAAAATTAATAAAATAATATAATGCTTGGTAAAGTACTTTTTAAAATTAATCAAAATTTTGGAAGAATTTTTTTTAATAATCCAAATAATCTCTATAATAATATATTTAATCTTTCGCATAAAATACTTATTTCAAAAAAAACAACTAATACTCATGTTCAAAAATTTCTGAGTCACGGTTTTTTTAAACCTGAAATAAATTCGAATGACTTTTGTGAAAAAATAAATGCAGAATTAAATTTGCAAAAAACTGAAGATGAAAATGGTTATTTCCATTTTGAAATAACAGATAAAATTAAAGATTTAATTAAAGAACATATAAATAATAATTTTAAAAACTTATTAAATGAATTTGAACATTACTTTAATGCCAATATTTCAGTAGCAAAAGTTATAATAAAAAGAAATTTTAACATTGATAAATTTGAGAACGAAGTATACAGCAATAATTACCATGTAGACCATAACACTTATAATCACTTTAAGCTTTTTATAAATTTAATGGATACTGATGAAAGAAATGGTCCACTCCATATTTATTCCAAAGAAAGTACAAAAAACTTTGTTAAAATAAATAATTATAGAAATAGAAATAATTATAAAAAAAATGATTTAAATGACCAACTTTATATTAATTCTGGTAAAAAAGGGGATTCATTAATTGCTGACACCTCAATGTGTTTACATAAAGCAGGTAGAGTCGAAAAGGGACAGTATAGAGATATTTTATTTATTACATTTATAACAATTCCTAAAAAAGTTGTTACAAAAGACTTCTTTTATTTTGATGAAATATTTCCAGGTATAATATGGATGCCAGTAGGTGGAAGTAAATTAATAAAAATTGCGAAACCTTCTTCATTTAGAAAAATGGTCTCTACATTTTTTGATTATTATAAGAATAAAATTAATTAAATTTAATGTTAGACATTAATGTAATATCAAGTAACACCGTATACGTCTATTGTCCAAAGCATAGGGTTATCCATTATTGTTATCATCTCGATTATGTTTTTAAGGTAAAAAAAATAATATTTCTTAAAAATTTAAATAATATAAAAGATGATCAATTTACACTATTTATCGATCAAAATTTTTTCAAAGAATTTGTAAATTTAATTCCTAAAAAAAATATCCAATTATATACAATCCTATGGAATGGTGATTTTGACTATGCCCTTCATCTAGAGGAAATTAAACAAATTAATAAAAAATATCACTCTTTTAAAATTATTACTCAAAATAATTTTTATAAAAATAATAATATACCTCTTAATAGATTTGAATTGTCAAAAAAAAAAAATTTAAAAGAAATTTCAGGAATAAGTTTTTACCAAAAAATAAAATATTTCAATTATTTTTTATATTCTCTATACAATTTTTTAAGATATTTTAGAAAAGCAATAAAACTTTTTATTTCTAAAAAAATAGTTTTTGTAGGTAGAGCAGATTTTAAAGATACAATTGAATCTATCAAAATATTAACTAGATCAGATAATATTTTTACAAAAAAATTTTGTGATAAAATTATCGACGATTTAAATTCTAAACAATTCGCAAAAAGCTTTTCTTTTGAAGATATTTTAAAAAATAGAGATTTTAAAAATTTATATTTTTATGAGAAATATTATATTTCGAATGCAATTATAAGATATATTTTAATTAAACACCTAAATAAATTTAATGTCTTTTATCATAAAAATAATTCAAAATATCCATTAGATTTATTAAATTCAAATGTTTATAAAAACCTAATTCAAATAGAATTAGGAAGTAAAGTTGGTAATTCTGAAATCTATTCAAGAAGAATTATGATAAATAAATTTTATCCAAATTCTTTTATAAAAATAAACTTTTTTAAAAATAATATTAATTATAATTATGATAATTTGTTTGAAAAAAGATTGTTAAAAATAGATAAATTTTTTAGTCAATTACATAGTTATGATAATTATAATATGAGTCAAAAAGAGATGGAAAAAACCTTGAATGATCTAAATTCTAAATTTTTAAATGATTAAGATCTATAATCTTATCACAATCATTTAAATCTTCGGGAGTATGTGAAATTGAAATAATTGTTTTTAATTTTGATAATTCTTTTATTTGTTTCAATATAGTATTTTTAGTTAAAACATCTAATGAACTAAAAGCTTCGTCAAAAATAATTATGTCTGTGTCTCTGTATAATGCTCTAGCTATACTAACTCTTTGTCTCTCGCCCCCTGAAATTTTTCCTCCAATCTCTCCTAAATTGACTAAATAATTATTATCTAATTTATGAAAAAAATTATTTAGGCCTGAAAGCTTAATTGAATTATCAAGTTTTTTTTTATCAATTTTTTCTTCATTCGACTCAAATGTTATATTAGACAAAAAACTATCATTAAATATATTCACAGTTTGTGGAACGTAAGAAAATAAATTTTTCCATTCAGGATTCTCAGTGTTTATTTCTCTTTCATTAAGATAAATATTTCCTTTGTTTGTTTTTAATAAGCCTATTATTATGTCTACCAAAGTTGATTTTCCAGATCCAGACTCACCAACAATACCAATATAATCTCCTCTATTAATTTTTAATGAAAAGTTTTCTAAAATATAATTGTCTTTCTCGGGATATTTAAAACTTATATTTTTTAATTCTATTGATTTAAAATCATAAATGTTAATATTTTTAAAATTTTTAGAAATTAAAATATTTTCATCTACGGCTAGATCACTACTCACAGACTCTATAGTTGCATGATACTGATTTTGACGTTGAAGTGATGTTATAATTTTACTCATTGATGGAATTAATCTTAAAAGTACTACGGTAAGTATTGCTATTTCAGGCAATGTATCAGTTATTTGATTATTGCTTAAAGTTTTAAAATTAAAGAAAATTAGAACCCCTACAACAAATAACATTTCAAAAAATGGTTTTAGATAAGATCTAATTATAAAAGCTTTTCTTTGAAAGGTTTGAAATCTTGACTCTTCTTTGTAAAATTGATCAATAAAATATTTTTCTTTTTTAAAAATTTTTATTTCTTTAATCATTGTAAATGTTTGTAATAATCTTTTAAGCGCCTCACCCTGAAATTCAAAAGTAAACTCTCCATAAGTAATAAGAATTTTTTTAAAAAAATAAAAATATAAAATTGATATTATTATTACGATTGATACTGCACTTAAAACAAAATAAATATTTATTAAACTCATCAAAATAATCAAGCCGATTAACATAAATAAATCTGTGAAAAAGATCATTGCCACTCTTAGAGACATCATAACGGTATCTGTTGCTGTATTTATATTTCTTACCAGTTTTCCAGTATCTCTAGATATGTGAAATAAATAATCCTTTAACAAATATACATTAAGCAGTTTTTTTTTTAATCTTAATTTAAAGTCTCTTTCAAAAGATTGTGTCCAATGAACTACAAAAATGAGGAATAAATTTTTTAATAAAAATATAATTATTATTATTATTGATAGGTTAAAAAATACTGACTCGCTCCCAATGAAATTTTCAAATATTTCAAGATTAACCCAAGATTCTTCATTAAACTTAGTTTCTGATGAAAAGAGATTAACAAATAAAGGATATAATGATCCTATGCTTAATGTTTCAAATAAAACTTGCGACAAAATTAATATAAGAAATATAAAAGATTTTTTCTTTTCTTTTTGGGACAACAGTTTCCACAAACTCTTTAAATTGTGTGTTATTGTCCCTTTTTTATCAATTTTCATTTTTAATTTAATTAATTTTTTTTAACAAATAAGAATTAAAATTAATTTTTTGTAATTTAATTTTTTTCAATTTTTTCTTTTTATTATTGTTGATAACTTTATTTATGTCTTTTTGTATTTCGTGAGCAGTTAATTTATCAAATTTAGATAAACCATAATTTCTAGATAAAATAAAATCTTCATTAATATTTGATAAGGTATTTCTAATTAATTTATTTTTAATTAATAATTTTTTTAAATCAGACTTTATTCTTTTTAAAATTATGTTGTTGTTTTGAAAAGATTTTAAATCTAACTTAGAATTAACTTCCTTAAATTTTTTTGAATTAAGAAATTGTAAGAAACTTTTATAAAATGTTTTATTTCCAAAATTCTGAATAATACTTAAGCTATTACTTCGGTTAAATTTTAATTTTCCTCTTATTATGTTTGAAATAATTTTTACCTCATTATGATTATCTTCTAGATCAAAACCCAAGTTACCCATCCAATCTCTGCGATTATAATTATAATTATTTAGATAAATAATTTTTTTTTGTAATTTTGCTGCTTCCAAGACAGACGTGCAACCTCTATGCATATATATTGCGCAAGCACTAATATATGGAGAAATTGAAAATCTATTCTCTATAAATATATTTTCACTGACCTTACCAAACCTTTTTTTTACTTTTTTATAATCTTGTCTTGGATGTGGTCTAAATACAAAATTAATTTTAGGGTTTTCAATTGCAAGTTTTTTTACTAAATTAATACTATCAATATAATTTTGTAGATCTTTTCTTAAAATATCGGACGATCTTTTTATAAAATTTCTATCATCTATAGCTTGTTTACTTCGCCACATTAAATAATCTTTATTATCTATAATTTGATCTTGATGGAAGTTTGATGGAAAAAAAACAAATTTTTTATATTTTTTTTTAATAAATTTTTCTTTAGACTCAAACATATCATTTTTTTTTGAAATCAAATCAAATTTTGGATGACCAAAATTCAAAATATCACTTTTGATGTTTGTATATTTTTTAATAAGTTTCTTGTCCTCATTTCCCCAAGTAAAGTAATAGTTGCAAAGCGAAAGAACTTTATTTGAACATCTGTTTTTAAAGTCCTTTAACCTTAAATTAATAAGAGGACCTTCCTCATCCAAAATCGAAAAAAAATTATTTTTTAAATGTTCTTTTTTAAAAGTAAATTTTTTTTTAGGGCCACCTTTTGAAATTAAAAATATTTTTTTGGATCTTTTAAAAATTGAGTAAATTTCAGATTTTTTTCCAATAATAACTTCGTGCTTTGAATATCTTAAAATATAATATGCTAATAAAAGCTTTGGTAAATACTCTCTTGTTTTAATTTCTATTGGTAGAGCTATAATCATTTAAATTTAATTTTTTTTAAACCATAAATATCATTTAAATAATTTTTTTCCATTTCAATAAGCATTTTTTGATATTTATTTGAAACTCCTTTATTAATGTAATCTAATTTTTTTTTTCTTAATTTATAATTAATAATTTTTGGACATTTTTCTTTCTTAATAAATTTAAGAGTTTTTTTTGAAAGTGAGGTATTTAGAAATTTTGAAATTTTTATTAGTTCTTTCTTTGTATTACTAATTATTGTTTCATAATCTGTAAGATAAATATATTTTTTATTATAATTTTTTTTTAACTGATTTACCGATCTCTCAGTTAAAATTTTTACATACATAATACATTTTTCAATTTCATTTAATTTTTCCCAATTCTTTGGTAAATTATATAAATGCTGTGAATAAGGTTTTTTATTTTTCTCTATCAAAAGTGTAAAAATCCTTTTATCTTTTCCAAATCTACTTGATAATTTTCTTTGTTTCCAAGAATAAACTAAATCAATAGGATTTCTAAATATTTCAATTATTTTTATATCTAAGTCCAGCTTAAGGAATTCATTGTAATTGCACATTATGTCATGTGTAACAAAAGGCAAAAAAGGTTTTTCAACCATTATTTTTGGCATTATTTTCTTACCCTCTTTTGTCTTAAGACGTTTTTTGTACAATTTAGGATTTTTATAATTTTCAATCCCAGTTCTATCATTCTTTCTAAAATTTACGTTTCTAGATAAATATTTATTGTATAAAAGTTGATTGATGTAGTTATGAAGAAATGCTTTAGAAAAATCTGTAGAAATTTTTTTTAGTTTTATAGCCGGAACTATGTGTTGGAAAATTTCACCAAATTCTAAATGTTCCATTTTATTTAATGATGCAACTAAAGATCCTGTAAGAAGTTTCCCTGTTCTGTTTATACCATCAATAAAAATAATATTTTTTGAAACTTTTTTAAGTGCAAAATATTTAATCATTATTTTGATTTAATATAACCGTTAAAAACATTTAAGCATTTTTTTAAAAATGAAACACATTTTATTGGATTGGATCCTATTGCAGTTTCTGCCGCTAAAACCAAGCCAGATGCACCTTGTTTAAGTGTAGAAAAAATATCATTACTTTCAGCTCTTGTTGGTTCTGAATTTTTAATCATAGTTTCTAATAAATTTGTGGCTACATAAACAGGCGTATTATTTTTTTTTGCAATCTTAATAATTTTTTCCTGGATTGGTGGTATTTTTTCGATTTTGAAATATCTAGATAGGTCTCCCCTATCTATTAAAACTGCTTCAGATAATAAACATATAGATTTTAAATTTCTCACAGCATTACTTGTTTCAATTTTAGAAATTAAGAAAGATTTTTTTCCAATCAAATTTCTAATTTGCATAACATTTTCAGAATTATTGGCAAAAGATAATGCAAATATATTTACTCCATTTGCTTTAGCAATTTTAATTGCAAATTTATCTTTTTCAGTAAGTGGAGGTAGTTTTATATTTTGACTTATATGAACACCTTTATTGTTTTCTAAATAACCACTAGAAATAACTTTTGCTAATACAAATTTATTATTTTTCGTTGTATTTTTTACGCTTAAAATCAAATTATCAAAGCCGACTTTAATAATTGTACCTGCCTTTAAAGATTTTAGATTAAAGTTAGGATTTAAACAAATAATATTTTTTTTTTGGTTATTTTTTGGATCTGTAATTATTTTAATATTTTTATTTAATTTGAGATGTATTTTTTTTTTTACATTAATGGTTCTTATTTGAGCTCCTTCTGTATCTATGCAAATGCTTTTAATTTTATTTTTTTTTAAATATCTAATTGTTCTTAAAATATTTTCCTTTTTTGTATGTGATAAATTGATTCTAAAAATATCAACTCTTTCTTTTTTTAATTTATTTAAAACTTTTAAACCAAAGGAAGCAGGACCTAATGTGCAAATTATTTTTTTTTGATAGATCATTACGAAAAAATTAAATTATATTTATATTGAATATAAAAAAACTCAATTAAAATTATTAAAACTTAAGAATTATATCTTTTTAAAGTTTCAATATCTTGACCAAAATCTTGCCATTTTTCTACCATGTGAAATATATTTATTTTACTTTTTTTTGTAACTAGATACTGAATTAATTCATCAATTTTTTTAAACTTTTTTTTTTTAATAATTTTAATAATTTTTTTGTTAAAAACATAAACTCCTGCATTAATATCGAAGTTTTGATCTGGTTTTTCTTTAATTGAAATTAAATTTTTTCCTTTTGATATTATTGTTCCGTAAGGATTTTTTAATTTTATTTTTTTTATACTCAAAGTCATTAAGCATCCACTTTTAATATGAGAAGTATACAAATCTCTCAAATCTACATTTGAAATAACATCACAATTTAAAACAATAAAATTATTGCTTATGTTTTTAATTAAGGACAATGAACCAATTGTTCCTAGAGGTTTCTTTTCTTCAAGGAAACTTATTTGCTTATTTAGAAATTTTTTATTTTTAAAAAATCTTTTAATTTTATTTTTCATATAATAAATTGATAAATATAAATTTTTGATACCATAGATAGAGGCATTATTTATTACATGTTCCAATAATGTTTTTGATTTATATTTAAGCAAGCCTTTTGGTGTTTTTTTTGTTAATGGATACAATCTCGTTCCAAAACCTCCAGCCATTATTACCAATCCTGTATTTGTTAATGTATAATTTTTATTTATCTTTGATCTCATTTTTCTAAAAGTAATTAAGCCAAAAATTTTTTTGTTTTTTATTACTGGAATAGGTTCGTTAAATTTTTTTAATGTATTTAATTTTTTTAAATTTTTTTCGTATTTCTGATTAATATGTATAGATTTTTTATTTACAAATTTTTCAATAGTTGTATTCAATCCCCCTCCTCTTAAAAATGCTCTTCTAATATCACCATCATTTAAAACACCTAAAAATTTTTTATTAGAATCTTCAACAAGGACAATTCTTAATCCAGAATCTGATAAATTTTTTATAACTTCATAAATTGTTGTTTCTGAACTGAGAATAATTCTTTGTATTTTTTTTAAGTTTAAAAACATTTAATTTCAATCTAAGTTGCTTGGAATATTAACTATTTTTTTTTCTAATTTAATTGATGATTCTAAATTATCATGATGAAATTTCTTTAAATGATTTATTTTGTGTAACAGGGTCCATACTGGTCTAGACTGTAACCCACTTTTAATTAATTTTTTAATTAACATGTTTCTAAAAGTCATATTTTTTGAGTTTAAAATTAAAGTTTGTAACCAATAATTACTTTTGCAGTTCTCAGGCTCTTCTAAAACTTTACAATTTTTTTCATTTGTAAAATTGTTTTTAAGTTTAAAAAAAAGTGACCTTTTGTTTTTTAAAAATATGTTTATATTTTCAATTTGCGCTAAGCCAAATGCAGCATTAATATTTGGCATATTATAATTATAACCAATATCATCATAATCATACTTATATTCATGATTTTTTTTCGAAATCTTAGATAATTTTCCAATTTTCAATGCAATTTTTTTGTCATTAGTTATTACTGCACCCCCTGCTCCTGTGGTTATAATTTTATTACCGTTAAAGCTTAGTATTCCAGCTTTACCAAAATTTCCCACGTGTTTATTTTTGTATAAAGATCCAAGTGCTTCAGCAGCATCTTCGATTAAATCGATATTAAACTCTCTACATACTTTTTTAATTTCGTTTATTTTACATGGGTGTCCAAAAACATGAAGGATTATTAATGCTTTAATAATTTTTCCTGTTTTTTTATTATAAGAAATATTTTTTTTTTTTTTCACAATTTTATTAAGATAAGATTTTAATTTTATAGGATCTACGCCTAAAGTCTCACTTTCAATATCTACAAAATGAGGTGAAGAATTAGTGTACAAAACAGAATTTGCTGATGCTATGTAATTTAATGAGGGCATCAATATTTCATGTTTTTTATTTACCTTTAATGCCTCTAGAGTTAAATGTATTGC
>MDSZ01228887.1_pt1 | contig 17637 bp, 30 predicted proteins | sample 811201 | NCBI WGS metagenome assembly MDSZ01 (sample SAMN05326647, study PRJNA326480) | marine metagenome | isolation source: seawater | place: Indian Ocean: North | collected 2010
TGTTTGCTGCTTCTTTAACTTCTTCCAATGTTCTATACTTTCCGATAGTTTTTGAACCTTCAGTTATATCATCAGCTTTATGGATTAATACAAAACAATTTTCACAACCAACAATTGAAGTTGAACATTCAACTATTAGTTCGCCCATATCAGTTTTTCCCAATTTTAAAATCATTAATTAAACCTTAAATAAAATGTAAGTAGATTCTTGTTCATCTATAGAACCATCTACAGGGAAAAATTCCTCAGGTTTTTCCCCCGATAGCTCATAAGCCATAGTTTCAGTGCGAGTTGATTGCTCAAACATTTCAATAATATCTTGCCTTTCTATCATTAACATATTAGCTCTTGGTGAATCCGAAGGGCCAACATCTAGAAAATGAACATAGACATATATATCATCATCTTTATTAGACATCTATAACCTTATTTGTAGTAAACCGTCCAATAATATGTCTGGTCTTTTACATTAACTTTTTCTGTATGACTATTAAACTCTTTATAATAATCTTTATTTTTATTTTGAAGAGATATCATTTTATCAAAATCTTTTTCTTTATAGCAAGAGAGTTCAAAAACATTTCCTTTAGAAATATCTAAAACTGTATGATGAATCTTTTCCCAAATTTGATTAACCAACTTCGAATCTCTCATTTTAGCTTTTAAAGACCTTAGAAATTCAAATGGAGTATACCCATTAGTTTTTCTGCTATATTTTCTACAACGGGAGCATGAATAATATTGTTTACCTGATAAGAAATCTCCATTTTGAAATTCAACTCCACAAGTTTCACAATTAGTTATCATTTTTTTCCTCCATCATTTTTATTTTTACCATAAATTTCTTCTAAATTTTTCTTTAGGATATCCATTTGCTTTCTAGAACCTCTCATTCTATAATACTGAACTATAATATTAAATAGAAAAAAAGTGAAGTCGCTGGCTAGCATCGCTAAATATACAACTACAAACAAACTAATTAAATTTAATTCCATCATAAATCCTTCAAAATTTTGTATACATTTTCAATATACAAATTAAACTTAGAGATAGTTTTTTCAACACTATCTTTCATTAATTTAACACCGTCATTACCTATATCTTTTCTCATCAATCTAATATTCCTAAAATCAGTTTTTTTCCAAAGTTGAATTTTACCTTTTATCCTAAAATTTGTTGGTGAAAAATTATCTAAAAGATTTTCTTTTTCTGTTCCATAAAATTCTATCAATCTATAAAGATAAGCTACAAAATAACTTTGAGACGTTTTTATGCCAACCAATTTTTTATATTCTTTGGTATTTCCTAAACCCATTCTTTCCATATTTTTTAAATTTTCAGAAAATTTATTTTCTAATATTAAGTTGTTATTAAAATCTTTTAAAAATTTGTCATTTAAAAATTCAATTAGTTTTTCGTTTGACATCATTTTTCTCTTTCGTTTTAATTTCAGATTCTTTCGGTTTACAGTTATTAACTTTTTTTCTAACTTCTTCCCTATCAGACCAATCACAATACGTATAACTCACTTTAACTGGCACGCCAACTCCTACTTCAATATTTCTTGTAACATTTTCTTTTTATCAATCATCTCAAAATACTTTTTTCTACTTATAATTGACATTCTTAATTTAATGTAGTGTATATTTGATATTTCTATTATATTATAACCTATTTTATCATTTCGGTAAAGAATTTTTTTATCTATCGGATCTATACTCAAACTTTCTTCCAAATAATGTATTTCATACTTTATTTGGAGTCCAGGGTTATCTTCAATATACTTTTTGAATTTACCTTGACTCACTACTTTAGTTTCTGTAATATTAACATCTATATTCAAATCTTCAATTTTTTTAATTATATATTCTACAAGCTCTTTCTCTAACTGTTGAACCTCTTCTGAAAGATTTTTCCTGTCACCTTCCATTAAAATTCCTTAGTTATATATTTTATACAAACTTTAGTTGGATACGAGTATAAATCATAGAACTTTCTAAAATAAAGCTTATTTCCTTGAACGTAGACGTTTTCTACAGGAGTTTTAATATCATCGTCTAAAAAAACCTCTATAACATATTGATTTAATATATCAAACGGTAATAAAACTGTTTCATCTTGATCAACATATCTTTCTAACAATATTATAGGTTTCATATTAGTATTTAGGGGCGGAGATAAAAACTCCACCCCTATTACGAGTTTATTGCGATAGTTGTTCGAATAGAGCTAAAGCGTCATCTGGGTCAGATACTACCTCTTCAACTGTATCCGAGGTTGAGGAGGCTTGAACACCCTCAACTTCAACTATTTGAGTTGCGTCATTATTTCTTGTTAGAGTTTGACCTAAACCTAAAACCTTATCAAGTCTAGCTTTAAGTTGGTCATAAGTTTTAAAAGATTCAGCTGAAGTGAAAGTCGTTAAAGGTTTTATTTCATTATAAACCTTTTCTAAAAAGTCTTCATCTTCATGTAAGGCTGTTGTTCTATCGAAAGCTGAATCGTCATAATTTAGATAGTCGCCTTTCATTTTCATTCTAATTTTAAAATTAGCGCCAGTCCACATATCAAATGGGTCAATCGGTTCTTCATCCTCAAACTTAGGCGAGATTGCTTCTGTAATCTTGTTAAATATGGTAGTTCCGAACTTATACAAGAAAACTTTACCTTCATTCTGAGGGTTAGCAGGATCCTTCACAACATAGATATTAGCATAATAGGAAACATTCCTTTTCTGCTTTCTACCTTGAGCTTTTAACGCTTCATCTCCAGAATTATATAAAGTTCCATTATACTCATAAACAGGATCTTTCTGCCCAATAGTGGTTAGGGACTTTTCAATATACCAGCCTCCTGGCCCTTGAAAATAGTGAGAGAAAACTTTAACCCAAGGAAGCTCGTCACTATCTTTAGATGGAAGGAATCGAATAACAGCTGACCCTATTCCAGCATCAGCGTCGAAAACTGGTTTCCAATATTCCTCATCATTATTACTACCCTTTGATGAAATAGTTTCAAGTTGAGATTTCAATTTATCAAAGTTACTTTTTCTTTTTTTCTTTAAACTTGCAAAACTCATAATTTATTTCTCCTTAGAAATCGTGTTACTTAAATTGTAACGATTTATTAGTATATCGTCAATACTAAATGAAAACTTTTTTTAAAATATTTTTATATTTCTCTTTTGAGATGGATAGGAACGGTTTATACTTTTTTATTTTGAAGTGTAAATCTTTCCACATAAAATCATCTTTCATACTATTATCCCAGTGTCGAAAATAACCTAAGACAATATCAATTATAATCAAAGTTTCTAGGCATATATCATCTTTAATGTAGTGTTTTAAAATTAATGGGTGTGATTTAGACTTAACACCATTTTTAATAATAGAACACTTAAACATATCATTAAAAGGGACACCTAAATCTTTTAGAAAATTTAAATCTTGTTCAAAATGATACGGTAAAGAACCTAATCTTGACCTCCATTGACTGTATATCTTATCATTCTCAACTCCAATAAATTGATCTAATCTAAAATTGTTTTTGTCATAATGGGTAAACATACATACAAGAAAGTTTGCGAACTCATCACCATACTTCTTTTCAAGTCTAAAGATAAAGTTCTTTCCTCTTTTCTGTTCGATATCTCCAAACTTTCTAGTTTTACCTCTATACTTAAAAAAACAATAATTTGTTGTGAAGTGTAATCTTAATGAATGATAGAGCTTGAAATATTTTTCTAGGTTTCGATACTTATTTTCTTCGATCATACAGGAAGTTTAGAACTCTTTTTAATAAAGTTTAAACTCTTTGCTTCCATTTCCAATTTACTTCTAAGATTAGGTGATACAAGTTTCGATACTCTATCAGGTTCTAAACCAGTATCTTCACAATATTCTAGGATAGCCTCCATCCAACCAATATCATACTTGTAAACTCGGTCTTCAATCTCTTGAAAGAAATCTTCCATGTTTTCTTGTAATGTTTTGTTTTGTCGCATTTTCATCCTTTATTAATTAAATTATAATACTCCTTGACTCTTTTATCAAGTTTCTTCACATAATCTTTTACATTTTTTTCAAACACCTGTATCTGACCATCTCTAACGCAAACCAATATTCTTATATTTTCTATCAACCTTCCAGTTCTTTCATAAAAAGCATATGAGTAAAATGTAGCTTGTAAAAAATAATCTTCAATCCACTCTTCTTTTTTCGGTTTCTTAGCGTTTTTAAAGTCTATAATAGCAGGAACACCGTCGAATTCGGCTATACAGTCTACTCTCCCAGCTATCTTTAGATTATCCGAGTAAAGGGCTGTCTCTAGGGCAATAACGTTATCAATCCTGTCTAAAAGGCTTTTAAAGCTACTAAACATCCACTTGTCCATAGTAGATAAATTTGAGATATCTTCTTTTGTTAGTTCATTATTCAAATATTTCTCTGAATTATCGTGTAATGCGTTCCCAATAGTTGTAGCAACTTTTGATATTCTTGCTGCTTCCGCTTCTCCAACTCTTTTTTTCCAAGCTTCGATTGCCGGATTATCTTTTGATGATAAAATTGTAGTGATTGAAGGGTAAGAATTACCTTCAGGGGTCAAATATTTCCTTTTTCCGTCTAGATTTGTTATAGATTCAAGATCTGAGTACCCTAAATCCACGTTCTGGTGGCTAAATATCTTCATATATTATATTATATACTATTTTTTAAAGAATGTCAATACTTTTTCTGAAATTTTTAATATTTTTACTTTTAGTAAGAATTTTTTTCTACTTATTTTCTCTGGGAGCTTTTCTAAGAACCTTACTGTTGATAAAATAACAAAAACGCATAAAGTCCATCCAATGATTAATACAACTAAAAACGACCATCTGATAAGATCAATAAAAAAATTAAAGGAATCCACTAAAACTTTGGATAATAAATTAAATAATTTTTTAATCTTGTCGATGCTCATCTTAAAATAATTTTATTTTATCTAAAAAACCTTCCGATTTATCTTCTTCTTCATTCTTCTGTTCATAGTGTTCTATACTGTCTCTCCAAAACTCAGTGTATTCATCTGGTAAATTATTCTTTGCTAGAATATACTCCCTGACTAATCCAGACCTTACAATATCATCTTGGTCAAACTCCATCATACTGAATGACTTCATCTTGTAAAGAATGTCCATAAATTCTGTTATTCCAGTTTTTCTACCTAAATCTGATTGATTAAAATCTCCGCAGAAAATCAGTCTACAATTATTTCCGGATCTTGTGATAATAGAATCTAATTCATGAAAAGTCATATTTTGACATTCGTCAATAATAACAATAGCATTCTCAAAAGTTAAACCCCTAACGAAAGAAGTTGTAGCAAATTCAATTTTACCAGAATCTTTCAAATCTTCATAAGCATTTTTATTGATGAATAGTTCTGTACAAATATTTGAGTAAGGCATTTCATACACATTTGTCTTCTCTTCAATATTTCCTGGGAGGAATCCGATATCTCTTGTCGGAACTACGGATCGAATAATTATAATTCTTCTTGCTTTTGAATTACCTGATAGAATTTCGTTAAGCGAAAGATACATTGCCATGAAGGTCTTACCTGTCCCTGCCATTCCGTGCAAACAAAAGTTCTTTCCTTTATGGTATTGTTCAAATGTTATTTGTTGCTTTTCAGTTTTAGGTTGAATATCAGATAATCGCAAATTCATTTTAAGTTTCTCTTTAGGAGTTGTTTTTGGTCTTATTGTTGTCTTTACTTTCTTAGGCATTTGTCTATCTTATTTTCATCCCACCGTTTGGATGATTTTTCTTTATATTATTAAGAAGTCTTTTGAATCCATCATCAACTTTTTTAACACCTAAATGTACTGGGTCTCCAATTTTTACAGAACTATTCCCGAAAGCCATTTCAACTTCCGTTGAACCACATTCCGGACATTCACTTGATTCATTTCTTTTTGAGATAGTTCTGAATTGTTCAAATATATTTTCGCAATTTTTACATTTGTAATCATATGTTGGCATTTTAAACCTCAAACGTTTTAGGTAGATTCAAGAAATCATATATATCATTATCTAGAAACCAATCAATACTCTTATCATTATAACTTATATCTTTTGATACGTCAAACATATTTATAATAAATTCAACCGAACATATACGTTTTTCATTTTTTATCTGTAAGTTTTGAATTAGTTTTATTTTTATTTTCTCACCAATTTTATTGATACATTTTTGAATTATATTTCTATAATCATAAAATTTAGTTCTTCTCACTTCTTTTATTTTGAGAAATCTTTCAAAAGCGATACCCTCTTCTACAAAAAAGGAATCTGCTTTCTTCATAGCTATTACATCATGTTGGGTTTTATATTCCCCTAAAGTATCTAAAAACACGCCTTTCCTATCTATCCCTATTACTGAGCCGTGAGCTGATACGAAAACGACGGAATCAAAATAAGAGTTATGGAGTACTCGATAAATTATGGATTTTAGACCTTTTGTGCGAACTAAATATAGATTGTAGAAATATTGTTTTTCTATCATACTACTATTTAGGTTCTTTTTTAGGTCTTTTTCCAACTTCTACGATTTCATTACAATCTGGACAAAATTTATTTTCGTTCTCGTTAATAGAATATTTTAAACATTCTTCAACCCCGAAATTCATTATTTTATCGGAATAATATTCTTCAGCGAATTTATGACCTTCTGGACATTCATATATGATTTTGATACAATATTCTTTTAGTTTTAATTTATTCCCATTGGATATTTTTTTACCAGTTTTAAAACTGTATATTTTTGCCATTTATAAGCTCATCCCAAAATTATATTGGCTTAATGGGGGCGCTTTTTTATCTCCGCTACCGTTAATATTAATATTTGTTGTATTTCCTCCAACATTATTTTGCTGGACTGAACTTGCATCAATATTTGTTGAGTTTTTATTTGGGTTTTTAATATTACTTTGTTCATTTTCTCGTATAGTATAATCATTAAGGATTTTAGAATTATCGGTATTTGATACGGCATTTTTGATGCTAGAATTGAGTCCATTTTTATCAATATTATTAGATTTTTCGAGAATATTTGGCGATTCTTCCCCTACACCTGTGAGTCTATCAGATATCCCTGATGCTACTGTGCTAAGGATGGCCCCTCCGAGTAATCCAAGCCCAGTTCCTAAAGCGACACCTAATGGTCCGCCAGCAATTCCTAGTTTAGCTCCAAGCATCGCTCCCGCTTTACCTCCAGCTATAGCCCCACCAATACCTCCAAGAATAGATGAACCTGTTCCTGCTAAAGCTTGAGTTGTGGTCTGGTCTTGACTCTTTCTATCATAAAAATCATAACCTGCAAAAAGCGTAGCCCCTAAGCCTCCTAGCTTCCCCAACCCTTTAGGTATTTTTTTTATAATATCTTTACTCTTTTGAGCAGCGCCCGTTATGGCATCTTTAGTTTTCCCTTTAATATGTTGAAAAGTTTCTTTAATTCCAGCAAAACCTGTAGGTTTTGGAATATTTCTAGGCTTTACATTAACCCTTCTCCTCCTACGACTAGTGGGGGGGAATCCTTTCCCTTTCCCTTTCCCTTTTCCTTTCCCTTTTCCTTTCCCGTCATCACCATCTCCAGTAAAGGGTATTATTCCCCCACCGCCACCTGTTCCTTTTCCTTCACCTTCACATTTGTTGAGGCAACATTCTTCTATAGCCTTTTTTAAATCTTTAAGTAATTCGGCGATTGCTTTTAAATTTTCAGGCCATTCAAGTTGTTTTTCTAAAAGCTCTTCTTGTTTAACTCTAAGTTTTTCATCGTCAATAGATTTTTCTTGTTGAAGTTTTAAACTATCTCTTTGGAGTTTTTGCTGTTCGTCTTGGTATTCAACCAATTTATCTAAATTATCTAATTGTTGTTGCTCAATCTCCCCAAGTTCTTCACTTTTCTGCTCACTTTCTCCGAGTTCACCTCTTTTTTGTTGAATCAAAGATAAAAATTTATCTTTTTCCTCTTTAGATGCAGCATCATCTTTAGATAAAGTTTCTAACTCATCAACCTCTTCTCTTAACTCAACCCTTTTATCTCTTTCAATTTCACTTTTTCTTCTAGGATCTAGAAATTCTCTGAACTTCTTTAAAGGTGTGATATAATCCTCAAGCTTAAATTTATCAGAACCAATATCAGTGAGTTCTAAGAGTTCACCTTTTACTGCTTGAACTCCTAAATTTTTCAAATCAGTAAAAAAATTACCAGTCTTTAAAAATTTAGCAGCCCTTTCTTCAAAAGGCTTCTCTTTTTTCTCTTCTTTTTTATCTTTTTTATCTAATTTAGGAGTTTTTACAGGTAAAGGGTTTGTAGATTTTTTTAATTCAGAATTTTTTCTATTTAATTCGGATTCTTTATCAAAATCCAAGGATTCCTTGAGAACGTTACAAATTTCTTTCATTATAGATGAATTATCGTCTAAGATTTCAGTAAATCTTAAATTATCCTTAAAATTTGAACTAACCCCTCCCCTATCAGAATCATAAGTTCCAAAAGAGGAATCAATAACAATCCCAGTAACCAAAGCTTTCATGTCATTGGATGATTGAGTTCCGTATAATGAATTTAATTCATTTTTCGCTGAAGATAAATTTAGTTTTGGTAAAGTCGCCATGATCTTTATTTATAATTAATTTTTTTTCATTCTAGAATTCTCTTCATCTATTTGTTGAATTAATAAAGCTACATATATTTCCCTCTCAAAAGGAAACATATTTTCTAGTTCTGTAAGAGTAAACCTTTTGTTGTAGACTATCATACTATTGGTTCTATAGTAATTTTCAATGTTATCGTGTGATAGTCCTAAGATAAAAAAGATTGTACCCCCTCAATAGTGTGAGATTCTTTTTTACCACATTTAGAACAAGTCCACTCTAAATCATAACAAACTTTAGGCATAGTACTAAAATAATCCTTAATCATTTCAACATGAATCATATTAAAACTTAAAAAGAAATCCATTTTTTCTTCTTGCGTAAAATCTTTCATCATGTAGACTTCTTCACCCTGTATAACCATTTCAATACAGTTTACAATTACGTTAGAAATCACCTCAAAATCTTCATCAGATCTTTCCATATTTAAAACATCTTTATAATTTGGATATTTCATTTTCAATTTAATATTTTCTGGGCCATCTAATTCTAAAATATTAGTATGGTTTTCGTAATTTTTTAAATATATTTTTGACAAGTCCATAGAAACGTCTTGAACATGATCACAATCAGTTTCTCCGACATGAGACATTCTAAGGTCTATAATATCCCCAACAGATTTTTCTCTCAACTTTAAAAAAATATATTCAATATCAAATAAAGATAAAGAATCTAAGTTTTCTAAATTAGTACAAGACGATATTAAAGATTTAAGAGATTCATATATCATGTCCACATCTTCAGAATCTTTTGTAAGCTGAATATATTTTTCTTCTTTAACTAAAAAAGGTCTATATGTAAAATTTTTACCTGTTGATGGTAACTTATCGCTAAATCTTGGCGCATTCAGTATTGGTAATTTGGTACTCATAATATAATTCTCCAAAAAATTAATTTATTTTTTATTTGTAATATTCAACTTCCCAACATTCATAATTAAAATTAACAGTAAGTTTTAAATTATCTTCTTTATTCCATGCAAGGTCTTGAGCTGTAATAGCTACTGGATAAGCATTTTTAATTGTATATGTACAAGCTTTTGTCATTTTTAAATCAGATAGAACTGGCCCTTGGTATAAATTAATTTTTATACTCGGAGAAACATATTTATCATAGTATGTAACTCTTTTAGTGTTGGTTCCTAAAATATATTCCATCCATTCGTCAAAATATCTTCTTTCTCTCATATCACTTGAACAAATAAAAGTTAAATTTAAATCAGCATAAGTTACGCCCAAAACATGTTTTCTATCTATAACATAATCTTTAACATTACTAGTTTCAAAAGTTTTTCCTGGTAATTCAGCATCTTCACACTTAAACTTTAAATTATCTTTGACTTCTTGTGTAGAAACGTCCTTCATTAATGAACAAGGTTGAATCTCAACATCCATTAAGTAAGATTTAGCGACACCGTCCTTTTTAAGCATCTCTCTAAAAGCGCTAAAAGGGCTTGGGGGTGGTTTTTGTGGGTTGTCTGTCATATCACTTATTATTTATAATACTATTTCTAGAATCAATATAGATAGTTTTCGGTAAAATTTTATTTCCTTGTTTATCAAAGAATCTTGAACTGGGTAATATCATTGCAAACGCCCATTTATCTGAAGGTATGTGATACATGGGAGTTTTCATTTGAGAATATAAATACCTTTTTAAACAAGGTTTGTAAAATTTCTTACCCCCTATTGACTTTAACATATTATATCTTAATAGAAATTTAGCATCTTCATCTAATTCTCCTGTTGGAGATGATACAAAGTTCCAAAGTTGATCCATAAAAGCAAATCTTAAAGGTGTCGGTAAATAATGTAAATTAAGACCTAAAAAACCATCTTTATATTGTTCCAAAACTATAGACATTGGAAAAAAATCATAATATTTAAGTTTAGATTTTGTTTTTGCGTCATATACAAACTGATATATATGACCCCATCTACCAACTTTTTCTATTTTAGACGCATTCTCTTTTATTAGTTTTTGAGATATCGCTTGACTGCGATCTAACATCCACTCCATAGATTTATCTATCATTATATTTTTTCTAGAATCATCTTTTTTAAAAAAATCAGATAAACTCATATATTTAATTCCTTTTCCGTTATTATCTTAAATTTCCAACCATACTTGTCGCAAAATTTTTGAGCTGAAATCCATTTAGCATTATTTATCTGCCAAGTAACATTTTCTCTCAATTTTTTCCTTTGTTTAATTCCAAATTTTCCAGTTTTCGGTTTTTTTACTTGAGATTTAGGTTTTATTTCTATCATTAAAGTTTCTATTTTACCTTCACGATTTAATTTCTTAACTATGAAATCTGGGTAGTATCTATGAACTTTACCATCTAAGGGTGACCTGTACGGTACGCTGAATTCTTCGGAACTCCACTCTATTATAGAACTATGATCGTCACAGAAAACCATAAATTTCCTCTCCCATGAAGACCTATAAACAATATTGTTCGGATTACCTCTATACTTTTTTTTATTTTTTATTTTATATTTCCCTTTAATAGGCATATAAATATATAGTATATATGAGGGGAAATATATGGATTGGAAAAATAAGCTAAAACATACAGGTATAAGAGTAGCTAAACAAGAATTAAACAAAGCTAAGAATAAAAAAGTTAATAAAATTGACAATAGTTTAGTTAAAAACTCAGTTCAACAATCAACCAATAGAAGATCCAATAGTAGTAGAATGATTGAAAATTTATTGGAAACTACCGCAAAAGATAAAGCTAGAGCCGAATATTCTAAACCTTTAGGTAAAGTTAGCGATAAATTAAATTCAACAGTTGTTGGGAGTATTTTAAATAACGTAGTAGACGTTCCTGGAATGGTTCAAGATAAATTAGACTCTCAGGTTGATAGAGCTATTAAAAGTTTCAAAACCCCATCAACAAAATCCGAAAAGAAGAAAAAAATTGATGAGTTGAAAAAGGTTGAAAGCGCTTCTGATATTGGTAAAGGCTCTAAAGAAATAAAGCAAAAAATAAAAGATAAGCAAAGTAATCTCCTAGAAGATATTGAAAAAAGAAATATAAAAAATAAATTAGAAGAGGGTGTTAATGGCCTTATAGAGGTTTTTCAAAAAACAACAAAAGTTAAACAAAAACCTTTAGCGGATATAATTACTGATAAAGCTTTAAAATATAATACTAATTTAAAAAATAATCCGAAAGCTGTTAAGCAAAAACAAAATCAAGAAACAAAAGTTATATCTAATAAAATTGACAGCGGAACAGACCCCAAATTAAGATTCACTGTTCAAAACGAAGAGAGTTTGAATACTGATGCCCTTAAAAATTTTTTGGAGTTAAGTGGTATGGGGGAGTACGCTGAAGAAGGAAAAAAGGGAATTAAAAATAGATCAAATACAGGAGCTATAGGTATTGGGCCTAAAAGTTATAACGACGTATCACAACAATTTGAATTCCCAATACAAAAAAATACATTAACAGAATCATTTAGTTTTAGTTATGAGGCTGGTAAAAAGTCATTAAATAGCGCTCTTAATAATCTTGAAGTTGGTGATAAACAAGGAGGTCTTTTAGGGGTTGTTCAAGCAGTTATAAATGCAACTGAGAAGGGTAGACAAATAGATGATATGTTATCTAAAGCTGGGAGGCAGGGTAATTTAGCCTACAATCCAAATATTGAACAAATATTTCAAAACGTTGATATTAGAGCTTTCAACTTTGAATTTTTACTAATTCCAAAAAATAAAAAAATGTATGATAAATATATGGAAAATATTCAACTGTTAAAGTACTGGTCACACCCCGAACAAAACATAGGAAGTTTTCTAAAATACCCAAGACCTTGGCAAATAGAATATATATTACCCAAAGCAGCTGGTGGGGTTGAAAAAACTATATATGCTAAGGAAGTTTATTGTACTGAAATATCAGTTCAATATGCTGGGGGTGCTGAATTTTTACTAAATCTTGAGGATGATAGTTTTAGCGCTATAGAATTAAAGATAGGTTTTATAGAAAAAGAAATATTATTGAGGGATAATTTTTTAAGGTAATATAAAGGGGAAATGAATGTCTAACTTTTTTGAAAATTATAAAACTGTTGATTATACTTTATTCAATAAAACTTTCAACTTAACAAATATAACGCTTAGGTATAAATTTAAACAAAATCTTTCCAAAAATATATACAATTTTTATGACTATATTCTGACTGACGGAGAAAGATTAGATCACGTAGCTGATACGTATTATGGGGATAGTAAATATGTTTGGGTTATAGTTTTAGTTAATGATATGATAGACCCTCAATTTGAAATTCCGAGAACTTACTATGAGTTTAGAAAATATGTTGAAAATAAATATGGGTCTTGGCAAAATGCTGTAACTGGAGTTCATCATTATGAAAGAATAGCTGTTTATAAAAGTGAAACTGAAAAAATTACAAACCTAGATCCTCCATTAATAATAGAAAAAAAAGTTTATGAAAATACTATAATTGATGGCGTAAAACTTTATGAGGATGTAGAAGTTCTTCTTGATGACGAAAAAAGGGCAGTTACAAATTTAGAATATGAAGAACAATTAAATGAGAATAAAAGAACTATAAAACTTTTAGATATTAGACAACTAGGATTAATCATAGAACTAGTGGAAAGTGTTTTTGAATGAGCTTTTTAGATACACCATCAGAATATGTTATTGAATCTATATTAATACAAAAAACTAAAAAAAATGATAAAGGTTTTTTTGAGAGTTTTGATATAGTAAATTTATTTGATTCAATCATAATAAATGAAGGTATAAATTATAATTTTATATACGGTTCTGTTAAAGTTACTGACACTAACGGAATTATAGAATCTTTACCGATAATGGGCGAAGAATCTATAAATTTTAAGATAAGAAAAAAAACAGGAACTGATTTTTTTGAAATTAAAGGTCTAGTTTATAGTATAACTGACAGAAAAAAAGTTAAAAACTATAATAAAGTTGAAGAATATAAAATAAATTTTATATCAGAATTAGCTATGTTAAATCAAGTTCAAAGAGTTTCTAAAACTTATGAAGGTCATGTTTCAGATATGGTTAAAAAAATATCTTCAGAATATTTAAATCTAGAAAAAATAGATAATATTGAAAATGAAATATTTAAACCGTATGAAAATATTTTTATTGAAAAGACTATGGATGAGAATAAAATAAACATACCAAACTTAAATCCAGTCGAATCTATAAATTTTTTAACTAAATTCTCATACTCTCAAAATCAAAACGATACAAACCCTTTCAATACAATGTTTTTCTTCTATCAAACTAGACAAGGGTTTTTCTTCCAATCAATCGAAAATTGTATTTTAAATTTTAGAAAATTATTAAAAGAAAAAAAACTAGTAAAATATGAATACAATATGATGAAAAACACTTTGATTAAAAATCAACCTAATAAACGTTTTGATATTAATGATTTTTTTACAGTTTCGAATTTTGAGATATTAAATTTTTATGATAATTTTGAATCTGTAAATACTGGATATTATGGCGGAACGAATATTGGATACGATACGTTAACAAAATCTTTTCACAAATACGAATTTAATTATCAAGACAATTTCGAAAAATTAGTAAATTTAGAAAAATATGATACTAACAGTAAAGATTTCATTTTTAATAAAAATTCAGAAAAAACTAATATATTAACTCTACCGACTAAAGCTGGTTCAGATAAAAGCGATTACATATCTCAAAAAACTTCTAAGGATATTTTTTACGATAAAAGAGAAAAAATTAATTTATTGAAATATGTTAAGAGAAGTAGATTTAACAACGGAATGGTCATACAGGTATCTATACCTTCAAACCCAGATATCTATGTAAACGATTTAATTAATTTAAAATTTCCAAGTTTCATTAGAGTTGAGGATCGAGAGAAACAAACTTCAGGGGATAGATATTTAAGTGGCGACTATATTGTTATAGAAATAAAACACATAGTGTCTAATCCGCAAACTAAAAAATGGACAATGATTTTAACTCTTTTGAAAGATTCTTATAAAAAGGAAGTGGAGTGATATATGTTCGGTTTTAATCCAGTATGGTTTATAGGTGTTGTAGAATCTAGAGTTGACCCATTAATGTCTGGTAGATGTAAAGTTAGATGTTTAGGTTTTCACACAGATGATATAACATTATTACCAACAGAAAGTTTACCTTGGGCGCAGTTGTTAATACCTTCCAACAGTGACTATGAAGTAAAACCTCCAAAAGAAGGTTCATGGGTTTTCGGTTTTTTTAAGGACGGAAAAGTTTGTCAAGAACCTATGATTTTGAGTATAATTCCAGGAGTCCCTATAGTACCAGCTCCTCAATCAAAGAATGAAGGGTTTTATGACTTAGGGAAGGACTTAGAGACTAGACCATCCCCTCCAGAGGATTTAATTGCTAGTGGAGGGTCAGTTGTTCAGATAAATGAATCAGAGCCTAATTTATACCCTCTAAAGAGTTCTGAGAAGCCCTTTATGAGTAATGTAACGGAAGAGCCTGATACATCTAGAATAGCCAGAAAGGAAACTATTGATAAAACGGTTATTCAAAAAAGAATAGATTGGTTACAAAAGAATGTACCGAAAGCTTTGAGTAGTGGTACTTGGAATGAACCGCAAACTGAACACGATTCAAAGTATCCTTATAATAATGTTCAACAAACTGAGTCTGGTCACGTTTTTGAGATAGATGATACTAAAGGAAAAGAAAGAATATCAGAACAACACAGATCTGGAACTTTTTATGAAATTCACCCTGATGGTAAAAAAGTTGAAAAAGTTTTAAATGATAAATTTGAAATAGTGCATGGTAACGAATATATTTTAAATTTTGGGGGACTGGAAATTTGTATAAAAAAATCTAAAGGTGAGTTGATAGAAGGAAATTCTAACGTTGAAGTTAAAGGTAATCATAGGGAAGAGGTTGACGGGACTCATGTAACAATTAGTGAAGGGTTAATGAGGATAAAGGGTAAAAAAATATATATGAATTAACCACCTGCGAAGACATTACCACTACCACTAGCAGCTGCTGAACCGCAAGAAACCGGATCACCGATTCTACCAAGGTCTTTATTGTTAGCAAAAACTGTTGAACTTCCAGCAGCTAAACTCCCTCCATGACAAGGAATTCCGCAACAGTGAACTGCCCAACCATCACCTTGTCTATGTACTGGGATTCCGTTACAGAAAACATTCCCACTTCCGGCAATATTATTTCTTGGGGGGAAACAACCATGACCTGTACCTGTATCACCTTTTCTATGAACTGCTGGCATAATATATCCTAAAAATATAGACTGAAAGACGGTTCTGAAGTTGAAGCTGCGAAAACATTAGTGACTAAAAAACTTAATTCATCAGTCGTATTAATAATATCACCAATATTTATATCTCCAATGTTATTTGTTAAATTTAAAGTAATACTTTCATCCTCTAGGTCTTTATTTTGTAATTCTTTGGACGAATAAACATCGGCATTAAAATTATCAGAATAAAAATAAGTTCCAACCTCAACAAAGTCATCAGAGTTTACAATATTACTTAAACTTTGATTAATACTTTGTAAAGAAACTCCTATAATTGAAGTTTTTTGTAAATTTTCAGATAAATGTTTTAAATACGATTCCCCATCATAAAATTTTTCGCTTTGATATGTGTAGTATTCTACATCACCTCTAGCTATCTGCTCTTCCAAGTATCCGTTAATAAACTGATTTCTCATAGCTGAATAATTCCTACCGACAGTTATAGTAAATTTTTTAGTAGTTGATTTAGCATTCTCTTCATTCATATTAGTTTCATAAAGATTTACGGTTAAATTTAAGTTTATAGTGTATGATGATGGTTGATTTACAATGTAACTGTAATTACCACCTGCTTTTATTAAGTCATAACCTTGCTCATAAAAACCGTGAGGGCTGTCGTATTGATCGAATGTAAAATTATCTGGTAGGAAGAAAGGCGGTGCGTAATCTTTAAGGAAACCGAGACTACCATCTATAGTTATTTGTAAATTTGACCCTACTATTGTGGTAGTAAGTAATAAATTTGGTGGTAAGTTAGAATCAACTATTAATTCATAAGTTTGATAATCTGGATTAAAAGTATCAGCTGTTGAGGTTCCTTTTGAATATGTTACCATTAAACTCGATTGAAAATCCATTATTTCAAAAGAATTATTTCCACTATAACCATAGATTGAGTTATCAGCTTTATTTAATAACTCTTCATCACCTTCTTCAAAATCACCACTCCATTCCCAAGTAGAAGTTGTTGCGGTGGTATTATCAGTCATTATTTTCCTCTTCTATCGTTGGAGATAGATTATCATTAAATCTTACTGAAAACGGTTCTCCAGTTCTAGGGTTTTTTGATGTATGATTGCTAGTCAAAAATAATTCTTCTGAAGTTTTTAAATTAAGATCCCCCATAATTAAAAATCTTAAATCTCTATCATACTTTAAAGTGTCTCTTTTCTCAGAAATAGTATCTTCATCAAAATCAAGTTTAGATAAAAAACTAACCAATCTCTCAAGTCTATCCTCTGGGATTTTAGAAAGTATTTCTAGTATTTTTAAATACTTATCTGCTCTCGTTTCTTCTTTTACAGTTTCTATTGATTTCACCCACAAGCCCCTAATAATATCTCACCTGTCCACATTAAAAAGAATGGCGACATCAACATTGCTATTGCAATATAAATCGTAAAAAACCATCTGAAGAATATTTCTAAATTCCCCGCAACCTTAATAAAACTTCTTTTAAATCTTTTTTTCATAATCTAATTCTCCTTTATTTGAACAACCAATACACCTTCTGGTAAAATTATTCTATGAACTTGCCTTTTAGGGATTTCAATAATATCACCTTTTTTAATTTCAAAGGGTATCTGATTGTCAAATTGAAA
>MDSZ01216494.1_pt1 | contig 17636 bp, 18 predicted proteins | sample 811201 | NCBI WGS metagenome assembly MDSZ01 (sample SAMN05326647, study PRJNA326480) | marine metagenome | isolation source: seawater | place: Indian Ocean: North | collected 2010
CCTTCTGATGCCACAACTGAAAAGTTGCTGGATCGAGGCTCTACATAGATTTCAACTCCAAGGAATTTTGAAATCTTCATTAAATTCGAGTCAGTTTGTCGGACTCCGTTCTCAATTTTCTGAATAACTCCAACTTTCATATTCAATTTCTCTGCAAGGTCCTCTTGAGTCAAACCATTTTCTTTTCGGGCCAATCTAATTTTATTGTAGAAATCATTTGATAGTTCCAGTTTATCTCTAGTCATGATATCCATACCTGAAATGCCCTTTCCAAGAACCTGACTCTCAGGAATCAAAGTCGAGGAGATAGTTGGTGGTGGCGTATCAATTTTCAATCCCATAGAATCAATACATCTATTGCAGCATTCAAGTATGTTTTGAGAAACGTTTGCTGGCTTAGTACCTACTCCCTCGATGCCACAGAGCTCGCAGGCGCCCATGTGTCATCCAGCATTGTACCATGCATGAGTTCTTCGCAGGAGTCATAAGCAACTAATTACTGAGACATTCATGTCAAGTGAGGCCGACGAAACTGTAAGCGGATCCGATTTAGTATCAAATACTGATCCAGTCCAGAAAGCCTTAGATAACCTGGCCAAGGACTTTCATGAGCTTTCTGACAAATCACAGCAATTGCTCACGGAGAAGATTTTTCTTGAAAATGAACTATCCCAGTTAAAGAAGAGGGCTAATAGACTAGAAGAGGAGATTTCCAATATTCGATCTCCTCCTTTAATCATTGGATACGTTCAAGATATTGTAGACAAACAAGCAATAGTTCGTAGCTCAAACGGAACTGTATTTTTGGTCTCTGTAAATAGAAGATTGGATTCTGATAAGCTGAAGCCGGGTTCTAGAGTTGCGCTAAATCAGGATACTCTGTCAGTGGTAGATATTCTCTCCGACTCATGGGATCCATTGGTCAGTAATGCAGAAATTATTGAAAGCCCCGAAATTCGTTATTCGATGATAGGAGGATTGGACAGTCAGATTAAGGAGCTAAGAGAAGCTATTGAACTGCCATTCGAAAAGCCAGAGGCATTCTCAGATTTCGGCATAGAGCCACCTACTGGAGTGCTGTTAACTGGGCCACCAGGGACTGGGAAGACGATGTTGGCAAAGGCAGTTGCCAATTCAACGAAAGCTACATTCTTAGGACTGGTTGGTGCTGAACTAGCACAGAAATATATTGGTGAAGGAGGCAGGATGGTCAGAGAACTATTTGAGATGGCAAGGCAGAAAGCTCCGGCAATCATCTTCATTGACGAAATTGACTCAATTGGCTCGAAGAGGCTCGATGTATCGACTTCTGGAGATCGAGAAGTTCAGAGAACTTTGATGCAATTGCTTTCAGAGATGGACGGGTTTGAGAGTTTAGGAGATGTAAAGATAATTGCAGCTACAAATAGGCCAGAACTACTAGATGCAGCACTTATCCGCCCGGGCCGATTTGATAGAATAATCGAAATTCCTCTCCCAGACTTAGAATCCAGAGAGAAGATTTTTGGAGTCCATGGAATTTCTATGCCGATGTCCAATGATGTAGACTTGCGAGCACTTGCAAAAATCTCCGAGGGTTTTAGCGGGGCAGAAATAAAGTCGGTTGTCGTCGAAGCCGGAATTTCTGCAATTTCATACGGACGTAAATCTGCAAGTAAAAGCGATTTTCTTACTGCTATCAAGAAAGTTGAGGATAAAAGAAAGGAGGCGATCTCCAATGGAGATGGCTTCTATAACTAAGCAAACTCTCTTGACGGCAATACTCTTCCAAGGGTCGTGTCAGGTGCATTGGTCGAGTGTGTACCCAATTTTAGCGAAGGTAGGGATCAATCAATTATTGATCAAATAATATTTCCAATAGAGCAAAATGACGATGTCGCCCTACTGGATGTCGACATGGGTGCAGATTTCAACAGGACTGTTGTTACTATGGTTGGTAATCCGGAAGAAGTCCTCAATACTGTAATTGAGTGTACAATTGTTGCTTCAAAGCTTATTGATATGAGGTCGCATACTGGGGAGCACGCTAGGATGGGCGCCGTCGATGTCGTACCATTTATTCCTATTAGCAATATGTCAATGGCCGAGTGCGTACAATTATCCAATAGGTATGCCGAGGCTGTTTCCAAAATGCTTGACCTACCAGTATATCTCTATGCAGAAGCGGCTAGAACTGAACAAAGAGTCAAGCTTCCCGATATTCGAAGGGGGCAATACGAAGGCCTTCAGGAAAAGCTGCAGTCAGAATATTGGATTCCAGACTACGGACCGGCAACTTTCAACCCCTTGTTGGGTGCAACTGCTACTGGGGCACGAGAAATTCTAATCGCTTTCAACGTAAATTTAGACACAAATGACAAATCCAAGGCGAATTCAATAGCCGGCTCGATTAGGACTAGTGGCGTGCTGGTTAAGGACGATAATGGACAGAAAGTCTTCGGTGAAGATGGCAAGCCATTGAGGATTCCTGGCCGATTTCCGTCACTGCAGGCTGCTGGATGGATGTACGACGAGGAAACTGCCCAAGTTTCCATGAATCTACTTAATCATAATGAAACCGGTCTGAGTGAAGTAACGGAGGCAATCAAAGAAATTGCTGATGAAATGCACCTGAAAGCAGTAGCAGGAGAACTTGTCGGTTTGGTACCACTGCAAGCAATGATTTCAGCCGGTGAATACTATCATGAAAATCACGAATCAGTGGACGAGAAGGATCTTGTTAATGCTGCAATATCCGGTCTGATGTTGGATAAGCTTGGGGCCTTTATACCAGAATCAAGCATTATTGAATGGGCAATCGAAGGGGTTAGATGATGAACGAAGGTTACAGAAACGTCCTCCTGTCCATTGGCAGTTCGGATCCTACACCCGGTGGCGGCTCAGTAGCAGCTCTCTCCCTAGCTCATTCACACTCTCTAGCATTGATGGTTGCAAGGCTGACTTTAGCCAAGGAAAAGTGGGCTAATGGACACGTGGCTGCCAATAGCGTTATTGAAATCTCAGTTCCGGGTGTAGAAGAGGCGATCCGCCTGGCGGAACAAGATGCAGAGGCTTTCGATTCTGTAATGTTAGCATACCGTCTACCGAAGGAAACTGAGTCAGAAAAAATCACTAGGAAAGTTGCGATTAGAGATGCTACTATAGGGGCTGCTAAGGCACCACTTTCTACAGCATCAAGTGCCCAAAATCTACTCAGCAGTTTGGAAAATCTATGTGTCTCCTGCAATGCCAATGCCCTCACTGATCTTGCTTCAGCATCTGAGATGGCCCTCTCAGCTGTCAAAATCGCTGCAATGAACGTGAAGATTAACTTGCAATATATCAGTGGTGAAGATGTAGAAATGCTATCTTCACGGATTGAGCATATCGTTAGGGAATCGGTAAATTCAGCAAATAATGTGATGGTCAAGGTTAACGAGAGGCTGGAGTGGTAATGTCAAACGAGGACCAAAGAATTTGCGGAATTCCAAAAACTCTGCCCCCGAAAAAAGAGAGGGATACATCTGTTCCTCACGCTCCGATAAGGCCCCAAGTGCTTAATGAAAAAGAGAGAAGGTTAGCTATCGAGAACTCCCTTAGATATTTTCCAGTGGAATGGCACCAGGAACTCGCAGCGGAATTCTTGGAGGAATTAGACACGCTTGGGCACATATACATGCACAGGTTCAGACCAGATTACGAGATATACTCTAGGGAAATTACCGAATACAAGTCGAAAAGCAAGAGCGCCGCAGCGATAATGCTGATGATTCAGAATAATCTTGATCCTAAAGTCGCACAGTATCCGCACGAGATGATTACATATGGAGGAAACGGGGCCGTATTCCAAAATTGGGCACAGTACTTGATCACCATGGAATATCTTTCCAACATGGATGATGACCAGACATTAGTGATGTACTCTGGACATCCATTGGGACTCTTCCCTTCATCACCAGAATCCCCCCGTGTCGTAGTGACAAACGGGATGGTTGTGCCAAACTACTCTTCACAGGAAGACTATGAGCGAATGAATGCGTTGGGCGTATCACAATATGGCCAGATGACCGCAGGTTCATACATGTACATCGGCCCTCAGGGAATAGTTCACGGTACTACAATCACGATTCTTAACGCTGCTAGGAAATACCTTGGGAAGGATTCCGAAAGTGGACTTGGGGGCACCCTATACGTCACATCGGGTTTGGGGGGTATGTCTGGTGCACAGGCTAAGGCTGCGGTAATTGCAGGGGCGGTATGCATTGTTGCTGAGATCAATCCAGTCCCAGCTAGAAAGAGGCACGCCCAGGGCTGGCTCACAGAATTATACGAGGATCTAGAAAATCTTTGCATTAGAGCAGAGAAAGCCGTGTCGAACGAGGAGGCAGTATCGTTGGGATATTTAGGAAACATTGTTGATCTACTGGAATATTTGATCGAGAGGGGTTTAACCCCTGAACTAGCCAGTGATCAGACAAGTCTTCACAATCCTTGGCTAGGTGGCTACATGCCTGCTGGCATTTCATTTGAAGACGGGCTTTCACTGTTGAGTTCAGAACCTGAACAATTCAGAGCATTAGTAAAATCCTCTCTGAAAAGACATGTTAACGCAATAAATAAACTCGCAGATTTGGGAACTAGGTTTTGGGACTATGGAAATGCATTCCTACTAGAATCTAGCAGGGCGGGAGCAGATGTGCTATCTGATGATGGAGCATTCCGATATCCTTCATATGTTGAGGACATTATGGGGCCAATGTGCTTCGATTACGGCTTCGGGCCATTTAGGTGGGTGTGCACTTCTGGAAATTCTGCAGACCTATCAATTACTGATAAAATTGCTAAAGGAGTACTTGAGGATCTTGCTTCGGAATGCCCAGAAGAAATTAGAACACAGTATTTAGACAACATCAAATGGATTTCCGAAGCAGAAAGGCATGACTTAGTCGTTGGAAGCAAGGCAAGAATTCTGTATGCAGATGGGCAGGGAAGAAGACAAATCGCACTCCAATTCAACGAGGCGATATCTGAAGGAGCGATTTCAGCTCCAATTGTCCTTGGTCGCGATCACCATGACGTAGGTGGTACTGACAGCCCATTCAGAGAGACTGCAAATATTTACGACGGTTCAATGCACACAGCCGATATGGCAGTACATAACTTCGTTGGGGACTCATTCAGAGGTGCCACTTGGGTCAGCCTCCATAATGGCGGAGGAGTTGGTTGGGGCGAAGTGATCAATGGGGGTTTCGGCATGGTAATAGATGGCTCTGAAATGGCAGCCCGAAACATTGAGTCGATGATTTCATGGGATGTGAATAATGGGATTGCTAGGAGGTCATGGGCAAGGAATTCTGGGGCAATTTCAGCTACAATTAGGGCGATGGAAGATGATAATAGACTGGATGTGACTCTGCCCAATCTGGTAGACCGCATCATTCTTGATAGCTTGTTTGAAGATACTCGATGACTCTATTTGATTGACCGGTATGCCAGATACATGAGTGGAGTTCAGATCGATGGACACTCTCTGACGCTTGAAGAGATAAAGTCAGCAATATTCGGGCCCCTAGAAGTTTCTATCTCGGAGAACTCTCGAGAACTAATGCAAGCATCAAGAAAGGCAGTACAAATGGTCATAGATTCTGGAGAAGTCGTATATGGGATTAACACCGGATTCGGGGCCCTTTCTTCAGTATCTATAGATCAGGATGGTCTCGAGTCACTTCAGACTAACCTTGTGAGAAGCCATGCATGTGGGATCGGTGAAAGAATGGATCCAGAGAGCGTACTAATGATGATGTTGATTCGCGCTAACTCCCTTGCGAAGGGAGTTTCCGGTGTCAGGCCCCTGGTAGTAGACCTAATTCTGGGAATGGTAAACTCGAGAATAGCGCCAATCATTCCCCGAATAGGCTCATTGGGGGCTTCAGGAGATCTAGCCCCACTCTCCCATATGACAATGGGCATGATGGGGGAAGGCGAATGCGTAGTTGAAGTCGATGGAGAGTGGGTGTCCAAAGATGCAAGAGCCGCATTGGAAGATGCAGGGCTAAATCCAATTTCACTACAAGCAAAGGAGGGCCTATCTCTAATTAATGGAACAAGTCAGATGTGTGCTTACCTCACTCAAACCCTACTCAACATGGAGGCATTGATCCTTGCAGCAGATGCCTCAGTTGCCTGTTCAATTGAGGCCATTAAGGGCTCTCACAAGCCCTTTGATAGGAGGATACACGACTCAAGGCCACAGGTGGGGCAATCAATTTCCGCTGCTAGGATATTTGAGCTACTTTCAGACTCGGAGATTGCAATTTCTCATGAAGACTGCGATAGAGTACAAGATGCCTACTCATTCAGATGCTCCCCACAAGTCCACGGTCCAGTTATTGATATTCTAAGAGAGACGAGGAGGATTCTTGAGATAGAGGTCAATAGTGCTACAGACAACCCACTTGTATTCATAGATGATGATGAGGTTGAAATAATCAGTGGGGGCAATTTCCACGGACAGAACTTAGCTCTAGCAAGCGATTCCATCGCCATTGCATGTCACGAGCTTGCCAGTATTTCTGAAAGAAGGATAAACCAAATCCTGGATCCAAATTGGAGTGGCCAGAAAGCATTCCTAGCAGAAAATGAAGGATTGGAAAGCGGCCTGATGATTGTGCAGTATGTTGCAGCAGCAATCATTTCTGAATTACACATTCTATCCAGTCCTGCTACAATAAGCAATGTACCCGTTAGCATGGGTAAAGAAGACCATGTTTCGATGGGGGCAACGGGATCTTTTCGCTCTCTGAAATGTACAATTCTTCTGTCCCAGGTAATTGCAAATGAGCTCATATGCTCTATAGAAGCTCTAGAGGCAATAGATGAGGCCCCTGGAAAGGGTGTGTGCAAACTGGTCAAATGGGTACGCTCTAATGTTGACAAGTTAGATGGCGATAGGTCTTTGACGGAAGATTCTGAAAGACTATCAAAATCAATTCTTGATGGTGGGCTAACTAGAATTTTCGGGTGAATATATGCAGGAAAAATTGCATATGAATCAACACCCAGGAATAGACCCTCCTCCGTTTACGACTACTGTTGTAGGAAAATTGGAAAATTCTCTTTTTCTCAGAGAGTCTACCTGTTACCCTAGGGGAGGGGGTCAGCCAGGGGATACTGGGAAGATCAGCGTTATTGATGACCCGTCAAACATGGATAATTCCGCTTCTAAGTCTATATCATCCAATATGAAAGAGGTGCTGCCGGGTAAAATGATTATACATCCTGTTGATGATGCTTCATTATTCTCTGAAGGGCAAAAAATTCTCTGTAGCATTGACAACGACCGAAGGAACTCGCACACGATGATGCATACTGCTCAGCATATTTTTTCTGCACTATCGGAGGACATTTGGGGCGCTGAGACAGTCGGAAACCAAATTGGAGAAGAAAGATCCAGAGTAGACCTGCTTTTCGAGGATAAGAGCGTATTCGATCCAGATACAATAATCGAAGCTGTAAACACTACCATTCACTCAAAAATTTCAGTGCACGTTCATGAATGGGGCCGTAAGAAGATAATGTCACATGAGAATATGAGGCATACAAAGTTCATGCATAGGATACCAGAGTCAATTACTCATCTCAGAGTGGTGGAAATTGAAGGAATCGATCTATGTCCTTGTGCTGGTACTCATGTTTCAAACACATCAATGATACCTAAGGTCAAGTATGCCGGAAAAAAGAACAAGGGCAAAGGTAGATTGAGAATTTCATATGAGTTTGAATAATTGATTAATTAGAATCAATTCTATTGGTGGGCTCGGCAGGAATTGAACCTGCGATCTTCGCCATGTCAAGGCGACGTCATAACCCCTAGACCACGAGCCCTGGCTGTCCGTGATGAAACCCATTGAAGAATCATTCTGAGAGCTATGATACGATTTTCGATATGCGCCCTTCGCATCCAATTCTCGAGCAGGATCCAGCAACCCTACTCCTACCGTTAGACATGGAGAAAATTTCTGGGCGAATAATCTTGACATTGGACTTACACTTCATGCAAAATCCGTGAATTTCGTCGGCCATGAATTTTCGATTAGTAATGTGGCTAAATATTTCACCATATAGGGGGTATTAGCAATATATTGGCATATTTTTCAAAAATCGTTATACTGAAAGGAATATTGTATAAAATGAAAATCAAATATTTCCGATAATCCATGTTATCAGAAATATATGCGCGGAAAATTTATACAAATTTTTGCTGAATTCGAAATATTATTGTAAAACAAACAAATTATTGAAAAATTATTTGAGATGTTTCAATGTTAAATAATAATATATACTGAATCAATACACTATATTTGAATTTACAATGTCGCCATTTTTCATGGTAATGCTGACAGGAGTGCTTCCTGGGGTCTGACACCACGAGTCTGCGGAAGAAGACCAAAGCACATTCAAGTCAGCAAGTCCGCCCTCGGATAAGACGCCTCTGACTTCCTCATTATCGAACATTGTTGAAGCGGGATTCCTAGTTGCAGCAACAAGAGCTACTATTGGATCCACCCCCAAACGATGTGAAAGAATACTCCCAATCATAGGTAGCGAGGTGATAGGGCAATTTGGATTGAAATCAGTAGCAATTGAGAAAGGCCAATCTTCTTCTATACATTGTCTAATGGGCAAGTCAATTTTCTTTCCTAAAACATAAGGGGTTCCTGGAAGAAATGTCTGTACGGTTCCTGCTTCTGCAGCTTTTATTCTAGAGTCTATATTTGAACAAGCAACATGATCCCCACTTTCTGAACCAAGTTCGGCTGCTAAAGCTAAACCACCACTATCAACAAACTCATCTACATGAAGCCTAGAACCCAACCCATACGATTTAGCAGCATTCACAATTTCTTCGGTTTGTTCGTTAGTATACCAGCCTTCCTCACAGAAAACATCAACCCACTTAGCCAGAGATAACTCGGATATTACTGGCAGCTGATCAGAAATCAATTGTTCAATGTATTCATCCTTGCTAATTTCCCGGGGAAAGTCATGTGCACCCAGCCAAGTTGGCTTGATTTCGCAATATGTTGATCTGTCAATCAGGGACACACATTCTAGGATTTTTACTTCAGATTCGACGTCTAAACCGTATCCACTTTTTGCTTCAAGAGAAGTTGTTCCGTTATTTTGAGCCGACTCAACTCTCCTAATTCCAGCCTCAACCAATTTTCTTTGTGGGCAACTCCTTGTTTCGTGAACGGTTCGAAGTATGCCTCCACCAGAATTCGATATATCCTTGTAAGAATTGCCAGACAACCGCATGGAAAGCTCATTAGATCGATCTCCAGACCATACAAGATGGGTGTGGCAATCAACGAATCCAGGGACAACTGACATCCCATTAAGATCGATTACCTTAGTTCCGTTTGATTCTGTCTGTGCGGGATACCAAGGAGCATACTCATCAATAATCTCCCCCATTGGTCTAATTTTCTCTATTCTGGCTCCTTCGATTAAGATGCCCATCCCATCAGAGTGAACAAGATTGTCTCTTTCCATTAAGTGACGGCCAGATAGTGGGTATTGGTCGTCTCCAGTTGAGAGATGTGCTATCTCCCCACAGTTGAACAATATGGTCGCCATGCTTGCTGCTGGTTACGATAGTTGAAAGAACTCCCGCTCCTGCGGAGTCTGTGGAAGGAGTTATCATTGGCATCGAAAGCACCGCACATACATTCTCATTTGGCTCTGTAAGTACTAATGGTGTGTTATTTCCTTCTCAATCATCACTGTTTAGACCAGAGGAAGGGGGGATTCATCCTAGGGAGGCTGCAGACCATCATTCTGATGTCACCTCTGAATTACTAAATAGAGTTTCTAATGCTGAATATTTTAGTTGGGACTCAGTAGTAGCAATCGCGTTTAGCCAAGGTCCGGGGCTGGGCCCATGTCTACGGGTAGGTGCTTCTGTAGCAAGAACTCTCTCCACATCTCTCCAAGTTCCACTAATTGGTGTGAATCATTGTATTGCGCACATAGAAGTAGGAAGAAATCAGACTGGGTGCGATGATCCTGTATTGCTCTATGTCAGTGGAGGCAATACGCAAGTGATTGCTAGAGCTGATGGCAAATATAGGGTTCTGGGTGAAACACTGGACATTGGAATAGGTAACATGCTGGATAAATTTGCTCGTCATAACGGCATTGCATTTCCCGGAGGTCCAGAAGTAGAAAGGCTAGCAAATAATTTCACTAGTGAAGGGTGGAAGTCACTAGATTCTGTATTACTTCCCTATGGTGTGCATGGTATGGATATGGCATTCTCTGGTATTCTAACTTCCGCAATTCAGAGGATTTCTGATGGCCACTCATTGGAGGAAGTATGCTGGTCCCTACAAGAGCATTCTTTCGCCTCTTGTGTAGAAGTCGCTGAAAGAGCATTAGCTCACACCGGAAAGAATGAGTTACTACTAGGTGGGGGAGTGGCATGCAATGAGAGATTGAGAGAAATGAGCACAATAATGTGCGAAGAACGAGGCTCATCATGTCACTGGCCTGAAAAGCAATATTGCATAGATAATGGAACTATGATTGCGGAACTTGGGCGGAGAATGCTTGAGGCAGGAATCAGCACCGAACTCTTAGACAGTGCAATCAGCCCAGGACTCAGGACTGACAATACTTCAGTCATTTGGCATTGATAATTCACGAACTCTTATGAAAGGCACTCTGACCGGAAGTTCAAGGATTGATTAGATAGTGCAGAGAAGAAGAAGAAGAAAGGCAGAGCCGAAGAATATTTTCGGAACCAGCGCATCTTCGACACAATCCTCTTCTCCAACAAAGGCTCGCCGTGAAAATACTCAGAGAATTAGGCCCCAAGCGGCTCCACCATCAGTTCCCGGCGCGAAACCAAAACCTATGCCCAGAAAACGAGATGTTGTCAAAACAAAACCAAAGAATGATCCAATTAAATCAAAGACTTCCTCTGTGAAAGTAGTAGATGAATCTAAAGTGGCTCAAACAAAAAATTCTGAAGAATTGATTGTTAATAATATTGAGAATATCGACGAACAGCAGTCAGTTGAGAAAAATACAGTCTCTTCAAAAGAAATTATTCCTGATAAGAAAAGTAGGAAGGATTTAGGACTCGAAACTAAACCAATTGAAAGGCTAATTGAAAAAAATCAAACACAAGGTACGAGTCAAAAGGCTAGACAGATCATTCAAGATAGCCTAATCAAAGCTTCTCAGTCTATCCAAAAGATCTCGAAGGTTGATGTTGGTTCAGAGAAAGCCGCAGGAACAAAACCCACTGAAAAACAGAAGCCCCCCCAAAAGAAGTTCAGAAGCAGGGTCTCTTCTTACCAACCGGCTTCGAGGGCTAAGAGATTAGATCGTAGCAGGCATATGGAGTACAAGTATGAAATGAGGGGCCTTTTACAAAAGATTTCAGTTGCTGAGGAACACAGATCGAATATTCTGGCAACAATTTGGGCTCGAGGCGAAAGACAAACGAGTAGTGAAGCTAAGGAATTTATTCGTGAAAAACTATCAGAAGGAATAATCGACGAAAAACAGACTGAATCTTTAGAAAAAATTGTAGATCAGTATACAATTAGAAGATGAATCTGAGAATGGTTCTTCTTATGAGACCTGTTGGGCCCCATGTGGTGAATGAATCAAACCCTGATTGGATTGGTGACATTGGATCGGCGGGGAATCCCCCTTATCGTAGGGGGATACATCCTGGGATGTACAAAGATAAAATATGGACAATGAGGCAATATGCCGGGTTTTCCTCGCCAAGAAAGACAAATCAAAGGTTTAGAAAACTCCTGGATAGTGGTCAGACAGGAATTTCTGTTGCATTCGATCTCCCCACGCAACTTGGTATTGACTCAGACGACCCACTATCGATCGGAGAGGTTGGGAAGGTTGGAGTCGCAATAGACTCCATACAAGATATGAGATTACTATTCGACTCGATAGACTTAGGCAAAATTTCAACATCGATGACAATAAATGCCCCGGCAACTACACTTTTGGCCCTATATGTGGCTGTCTCTGATGAGAAGGGAATTGATAGGGGCGACTTATCAGGTACGGTCCAGAATGACATACTGAAGGAGTACATTTCGAGGGGACTCTATATATATCCGCCCGAACATTCAATCCGATTAACTACAGATCTAATGTCGTGGTCGAAGGATTGCACTCCTAAGTGGAACACTATTTCTGTAAGCGGATATCATATGCGTGAGGCAGGCTGTTCTGCATCGCAAGAGATCGCTTTAACCCTATCAAATGCACTATATTATACCCGGAAAGCAATTGAAAGCGGCATGTCGATAGACGATTTCGCACCAAGGATGTCATTCTTCTTCGCCTGTCACAATGACTTCATTGAAGAAGTAGCAAAATTCAGGGCTGCGAGGCATCTTTGGCACGATTTGGTTGAAAGGGAATTCTCCCCCAATAACAAAAAGTCTTCACAACTCAGGTTTCACACGCAGACTTCGGGAGTAACATTAACCGCACAGCAACCGATTAACAATGCTATCAGAGTTGCGTTCCAAGCATTATCCGCAGTTTTTGGAGGTACTCAGTCATTACACACGAATAGCTATGACGAAGCATTGGGTTTGCCTACTGAAAACTCAGTGGAGCTTGCTCTCAGGACTCAGCAAATCATTGCTGAGGAAACCGGAATTTCACGTTTTGTTGATCCTCTTGGTGGTTCCGAATCGATAGAATCGCTAACAAATGAAATGATTAGTGAATCAAATATATTAATTGAAAAAATCGACTCACTAGGAGGCTCTATGGAGTGCGTAAAATCTGGATTCCAGCAGAAGATGATCCATGAAAGCGCATGGGAGCATCTCAAAAGCGTCGAGAGTGGTGAAGAACGTATAATTGGAGTAAACGCACATGTTGAAAACGACTCCCCTGAATTCGAAGGTTTAGTATTGGATCCAACTGCCGAACGTGAAATTGTCTCGAGTCTTTCTTCTTTCAAAGAGTCAAGAGATATGCAATCTATTGAAAACGCGCTTTCACGGCTACGAAATTGCTGTAGGGACGGAACTAATGTAATGGAATCGATAATTTCGGCTGTTAAGGTTGATGCTACAGTAGGGGAGGTCAACAAAGTAATGAGGGAAGAGTTTGGAACGTGGATTGCCCCCAGTGGTGTTTGAATGTCTTCCGGATCCATCAATCATATCGGTATTGCAACAAATTCACTAGATAATGCTGAAGATTTTTGGAATTTACTGGGTTACTCACGGAGTCACGATGACACGGTAGAAGAGCAGGGAGTTAGAATTCGATACATGAAAGGAAAGGAGGCGCCTGCCATAGAATTATTGGAGCCTCTTGGGGAAGACTCCCCCATTGCTAGATTCATATCAAAAAGAGGTCCTGGAGTACAGCAGATTGCAATAAATGTGACAGATATTTCAGCTAAAATAGAAGAGTTGATTGGTATTGGAGTAAGAATGATCAATGAAGAGCCTCTAATTGGCTCTGGCGGGCATAGAATAGCATTTATCCATCCTTATTCTAGCGGTGGGGTCCTCATTGAACTTGTAGAATCAATCACATGATAACCATCAAAAAGGAACCATTATTCGCATTGTCATGATTAGTTCGTTGGACAAGTTCGACTCTGTAGGAGTCTCAAATACTAATGCTATTCAAGACGAAATCGATTATCTGCGTGATACTCTTGAGGTTCTAAGGGCTACTGGCGATATAACAAATGATGCATTCTTGGAGGCCGGTGCCGTACATGGCGGTCTCTCGTTGATACTGAACTTGATCAGTCAGGGAATATCGGATGACGAAGCCAATGAGCAGCTCCAGAGCCTAAAACAAAGGGCGATTTCACTAAATAACACCCATCCTGACCTAGATAAAATGGTGGAAAGTAAAAGATAATACTCCAGTATTACCTCAGTAATACTTATTTTTTACAACTCGTTCGGCATTATATGCCAAAAATTAGCCTTGATATGCCAAGTGAGATTGTTCATGATTTGAAAAGTCATGTTGGCGATAACAAAAAGTTTGTGAGTTTGGCGGATGCAATTAGAACTGCATGCAGGAAAATGCTAGATCAACTGGACGAAATTGACTCAAGACACGGAAGGATCTGAATGAAAACAGTAAGTAGAAAACATGCAATTATGGCCGTAGAACAAATAGTTCGATACATCGAGAATTGTGATGACGAACTGCGTGAGGGACTAGTTAAGACTCCTGAGAGGGTCATCGACTCATATGAAGAAATATTCTCTGGTTACTCTATGGATGCCAAAGAAATTCTAGACTCAACATTCAATGCAGAGGGATATGATGGCATTGTACTACTACGTGATATTGAGTTTCAGAGTACTTGTGAGCACCATCTTCAGCCCTTTTCTGGTCGAGCCCATATTGCATACATACCTGTTGACAGAATAGTAGGGATCAGCAAACTTGCTCGTCTTCTTGACATGCATTCAAAGAGGTTGCAGAATCAAGAGAGAATCACAATTGCAATTGCAAATGACCTAGAAGAAAATCTCAACCCATTAGGCTGTGCTGTAATTCTCGATGCTCAGCATGGCTGCATGAAGTGTAGGGGGGTAAAGAAACAGGAAGCAATAATGACCACTAGCTCAATGAAGGGTGTTTTCTTTAAGAAATCAGAAGCCCGTGCAGAACTCTTACAATTAATACGAGTTCAAAAATAAGGTGGCGAAAAATGCTGAAATATCCAATTGTTGAAATTTTCCATTCCGTTCAGGGAGAAGGGTTTCACACTGGCTTGCCACATGTGTTTGTCAGATTTGGAAATTGTAATCTACGTTGTGAATGGTGCGACACAGAATTCATGACATTCGAAGAGTTGGGGATCAATGAAATTGTTGACAAGGTACTATCTTATGACTGTGACAGGGTGATATTTACTGGTGGAGAGCCTGCTTTACAGGACTTGTCATCAATAGGACGACGATTGAAGCAGCATGGAATATCACTATCGATTGAGACAAACGGCACAATTCCAATCGACCCAATAATTGACTGGATATGTGTTAGTCCAAAGGACCAAATTTACCCCAATGTTGCAATAAAGCAACGTACTGGTGACGAGTTGAAAGTTGTATACTGCGGTCAAGATTTATCAATCTACGACGGATTGAAGTTAGGATTTGAGCATCATTACATCCAACCATGCTACATGGAAAATGAATCGATAGAAGAAAACGGTGCGTCATTCAAGATTGTTGAGAAACTGGTAAAGAATAATCCCGGATGGAGGCTAAGTCTACAGACTCAAAAATGGATGGGAATCCTATGAGAAGGGCAGTCATGTCACTTTCAGGAGGAATGGACAGCACTGCTCTGCTGATGAGGTTGTTAAGTAAAAATTTCAAAACCACTTGTCTAACGTTTGATTATGGGCAAAAACACTCAATTGAGATAGATAGGGCCAAAGCAAATATTGAGTATCTAGAAAACAATGGAATATCAGTTGTCCACCACGTTATTGATCTTAAACCTGCAATGAAATCTCTCAATTCAGCGTTAATTTCCGATGAAATGAATATACCCGAAGGCCATTATGAGTCCGATCAAATGAGGCAGACTGTGGTTCCGAACAGAAACGCAATTTTCAGCTCGATAATTTACGCCCAGGCACTAAGCATCTCTTCTAAGGAATCCGCCAATGTCTCTATTGCACTTGGAGTACATAGTGGTGATCATGCAATATATCCTGATTGCAGGCCGGATTTCTACACATCTCTGGAGAGGGCATTTTCAATCGGAAACTGGGGCTCTGAGAAAGTTTCATTCCATCTTCCATTTATCCAATGGGATAAATCAAGAATTCTTGTTGATGCGATTGAGTCAATTAAGAAACTCGATCTAGAATTCGACATTGTTTTTGCAAACACTAACACTTCGTATAACCCCGATTCCCAAGGACGTAGTTCAGGTAAATCTGGAGCTGACGTTGAGAGGATACTGGCTTTCCATACGATTGGACGGGTAGATCCTGTTGAATACATAGGGGGCTGGGAGAATGCCCTTTCTTCGGCAATATTAACACAGAAAAATTTCGAGGTTGGAATATGAAGGAGAATATGCCCCGATTTAATCCAGAAAGGGATAGAGAGTGGAGAGAAAGGCTAACTAGACTACAGTATCATGTGACAAGAGAGTCCGGAACAGAACCGCCTAACTCTGGGATATATTACATGGAGGAAAGAGAAGGAAAATACCTATGCATTTGCTGTGGTAACATTCTGTTTACTTCAGAAATGAAATATCATTCAAATTGCGGGTGGCCTGCATTTCATACAGAACACCCAGATGCAGGAATTATTCGTATTGAAGACAATTCTTTCAGAATGCTAAGAGTCGAAGTTCGTTGCGGATCTTGTGATGCACATCTGGGACACGTTTTTGATGACGGCCCATTACAATTTGGCGGTGAAAGGTATTGTATCAACTCGGCTAGCATTGACTTCGTACAGGGGGAAAATAATGACGACTAGTATCCGGAGATGGGTGGAGACAGATACTGGACACAGAGTCCCTAATCACAAGAGTAAATGTAGGAATATGCATGGACACAGATATAGATGGGAAGTTGAGATTGAGGGAGATATTGTCGAGAAGCCGAACGTTTCTGATGAAGGTATGTTGATAGATTTCTCAGATGTTTCCGAAATACTAACCAAGCATATCCATGACGTTGTAGATCACGCATTCATAGTTTACGAAAATGATGCCCTTGCTATTCAAGCACTATCGCATTTAGGAAATAATCACAGAACTGTCTTAGTTCCATTTATTCCTACAGCTGAAAATTTAGCTAAATGGGCTTTCGAGCGAGTAAGTCCGCACATTAAATCTGCATATGGGAACTCATTACGCCTTTCCGCATTTCATGTCAGGGAGACTCCGAAATCTTCGGCTACTTGGAAACCCTAAAGTTTGGAAATATTATGTAATGATTTGATCATAGGACGCAATTATTAGCACAGATCGATCTCAATGTTCATGGATACGGAGATGGAAGGTAAGGTAGCACTAGTCACAGGCGGAGCTGGGGGCATAGGCCAGTCAATATGCAGGCACTTGTCAGCAGAAGGTGCCATTGTTGCAATACACTACCATACTTCTGAGAATGATGCTGGAAAACTTGCTTCTGAGATAGGAGGGTTCACTGTTAATGCCGATTTACGCATTCCTTCAGAGGCAAGGAAAATGATTTCTAATATCGTTTCTAAAGTTGGAGGTTTGGACATTTGCGTTGCAAACTCAGGACACTACCCCTCGCGTTCACTGTCATTCTGGGAGATTGATGACGAACGTTGGGAGTCGACCATATCCTCAAACTTAGGAGTAGCCGTAAATACCTCTAGAGCTTTCCTTGAGCATGCTTCAGTAGCAAGATCCGGATCCCTGGTTCTTGTAGGTTCGACTGCTGGAGTTTATGGTGAGGCTGGACACTCCGATTATGCTACTGCAAAGGGAGCCATTACATCAGGGCTGCTTCTCACACTAAAGAACGACGTTGCCAAAATTGGAAATGTACGTGTAAATGCTGTTGCCCCTGGTTGGACAATCACAAAGAAGAAGGAAATTGATCCTCCCAACGA
>MDSZ01013427.1_pt1 | contig 17635 bp, 9 predicted proteins | sample 811201 | NCBI WGS metagenome assembly MDSZ01 (sample SAMN05326647, study PRJNA326480) | marine metagenome | isolation source: seawater | place: Indian Ocean: North | collected 2010
CTTACCAGTGGTGCTGATATTAATTTAACTGCTACAACAGATATCAACGTTCCATCTGCGGTTGGTCTTACCTTTGGTGATGATGGTGAAAAAATTGAAGGTGATGGCACTGATTTAACTATCGCAAGTAGTGGTAAATTAAATTTATCAGTCACTAGCACAGATGCTGATGCTATTAGTTTATCAACTAATACAACTATTAATGCTGATCTTGTTGTAACTGGTGAAATTACCTGTTCTTCTGATGCTACCATGAAGAAAAACATTAGAAATATTGAAAATCCTGAAGAAAAATTAGAACAACTTAATGGTGTATCTTTCGAATGGGCCCTTGGACAAATGGAAGGTAAATCTACCTATGGTATTATTGCCCAAGATGTTGAAGAAGTCTTGCCCGAAGCTGTAACTGGTCCTGATGGCCAAAAACGTGTAAACTATAACTGTGTTGTTGGTTTATTAGTTGAAGCACTCAAGGAACAATCCGAAAGAATTAAGACTCTTGAAAGCATCTTAGAAATTGAAAGAGAATAAATAATTAAATGATATTTGAATAATTTATAATTATATCAATAAATATAATATTAATACATATCATGTTTCAAATTGAAAACATAATACCTATTAAAAATGATGTTTCGTTAATTAATTCATATTTAACTTGTAAAAAATTTTTGAATGAAAATGATATTAATAAAATTTTTTCTGTAATAAATAAACAACAATTATTTGATAGTAATCTTACAACTGGTGGTATAATAAATAAAAATGAAAATATTAGAAAATGTAAACATGCCGCAATCCCTGTATGTGAAGAAACAAAATGGTTTTATAATAAAATAATAGAAATTGTTAAAAATATAAATAATAAATATTGGAAATTTAATATAAATAAAATAGGTGAGTCTCAATATTTACAATATGATATTAATGGTAAATTTGATTGGCATTTAGATATTGGTAAAAATTATAACAATAGAAAAATCTCATTATCATTACTTTTAAATGATAATTATGAAGGTGGTGAGTTTGAAGTATTTAGAAATAATATAACAGAAACTATTACAATAAATAAAGGAGATTTATTATTATTTCCTAGTTTCCTATTACATAGAGTAAAACCAGTCACAAAAGGTATTAGAAAAGTAATTGTTATATGGATCCATGGAGAACCTTTTAGATAAAATATTAAAATAAAATTATCATAATATTATATGAAATCTATAAATTATTATAATAATTTAGGCAACAAACTCCAACTTAGTGAGGATAAAAATAATATAATAAAATCAATTGCTGTATTTGAATATGCTTTGACAAAATACCCATATTCAGCCATTTTATATGCTAATTGTTCATTATCATATAGAAAAATGAAACAGTTTAATAAATCTTTAATTTATGCTAAAAATGCTGCTGAAATTACTGGATATGAATTTGGATATTGTAGAATTTTAGAGAATATATTGAAAGATATTAAAATACATAATGAAAAATATACAGGTGATATCAAAAAAGATATAGAAAAAATATGGAAACTATGTGAAAAAAATGGTCATATTAAAGATTGGAGACAAAGGTCATCACATATGATAAAATATCTAACCGCAAAACCTTGGTGGGATAAAAGTTTTTTTGAAAAAGAAACAAAGTTATTAGAAGATAATTATGATATTATAAAAAAAGAACTGGAATTTCTAATTAAAAATGATTACTTTAAAACTAAAGATAGTGAGAATTTAACTGATGAAGATAAAGGTTGGTTAAAATTTCGTTTTTTCCAAAAGGGAAAAACATTTGTTGAAAATCATAAATTATGTCCAAATACATCTAAAATCATAAATCAAATAAAAAATGCTACAACTAATGTTTATGGTCAGATACAGTTTTCAAAGTTAGAACCTGGAACTCACATCAAAGAACACTGTGCTTATACAAATACAAGAGTAAGAATCCATTTAGGAATGATTATTCCTAAAAATGTAAAAATTAGATCAGGAAATATAGATAATACTTGGACTGAAGGAAAATGTATATATTTAGACGATTCTTTTATTCATGAAGTATGGCATGATGGTGATCAAGACAGATACATTTTTATGGTTGATGTGTGGCATCCTGAATTAAATACTATTTATAAAAGGTATAATTCATTAAATACTGATTCTGAAAAAGATTTATATATGAAACTTTTAAAAACCAAAACGTCAAATGATATTAAAATATATAAATTAAGTACAAAACCTGATAATAAACCTAAAACAGGAGATGTTGTAAAATATCATTATAGATGTATAATACCAGAGACTGGTGTTGAAATAGATTCTAGTTATAAGAAAAATAAACCATATGAGTATAAAATAGATTCATTTAGTGTAATTAAAGGTATTAATATTGTCTTAAAAAATATTAATTATGGAGAAACTATTACTGCTATTATTCCATCTGAATTAGCATACGGAGAAACCGGAATTCCTGGATTAATTCCAAAAAATACTGATTTATGTTTTTATATAAACCTTTTGAACTAAATATTTACACATAAATTTAAAAAGTTAATTTAAATTTTAGTGTAGGTATATAATACGATATAAAATAAAAATGGTGCATATCAGAGATATAGTAAATCCAATTCCAAAAACTATGGTTTTCAAATATAAACCAGGTGATAATGTATGTTATAATGATAAATGTTATACCATCCATCGTCAAAGAGATTGCGGTGGTTCCCCATCTTACCTCATTAAAGCCTGTAAAGGTAATGGATGCGTCGATAAAGTTTTAGAGAGTGAATGTAGCGACTGTTGTTCTACTCATATTATTAATGAAGCTTGGCCAGATTTCGTTTACACTGGTGATAATGCTGCTGCTAGTGATTTTGTTCTTAAAATGGTATCACAAACTTCATGTTGTCAACGTGTCTCTTATGGGCCAAATGCTGATAATACTGCTTATACATTATCTTATTTCTGTGAAGGTGATAACGTACAAAAAACACTTACAAAAAATAAAGCGTAAATTATTTAAATAAATCATATACCTATAATTAAATACTCATAGATATATGTCTTTTATAGAAGCTTATGAAAAATTAAAAAATAAAATATCAGAGGGAGACTTTAGTTTTATAGGATTAAATCATAAATTTTTTCAAATATTATTAAATCTAATATCGGAGCCAATTGTTTTACACCAAATTTTAGAAAATACTCATGATCCATTTGTAAAAACTATTATAGAAACATTCATTCCATTATCTAAAGCATATTTCCCTATCAGAGATGATAAAGTGGTATTACGTAATTTACGTAAGGGTATCATGAATATAGAACAATACATTTATAGTGTAAAAGATGATGAAAAAATTAATAATATTTTAGTAAATATATTTAGTTATAACTTTTTATATGATACATCATATTTGAATTGTAATATAAGATATTTATTGAGTAGTTGGTCTATGATATTCAAAAATTATGCTAAAAATAGTGTAATTTATCACGCTCCACACGCCAAGAAAACTGGACGATATTCTAAAAAAATTCGTATCGGATTTTTTAGTGATAGAATTTTCAAATTTACTAGTGTATTTCGTGATAGGGGCCTGACTATTAAAAATTTAGATAGAAGCAAATTTGAAGTAATAGTATTTACAAGTGAAAGTAAACAAACTGAATTTAATAATGAAGATGAATCATATATAAAAAAAACTTTAGACACAGTTGTTGATTCAGTTGATAAAATTGTATATTTAAGTAGTATTTCTAGAAAAACTGTTGAGCAAATCGCAAATCATGAATTGGATATTTTAGTGTATCCAGATATAGGTATGGATGCTCCTACATTTTATATGGCACATTCACGTTTAGCACCAGTTCAAATTAATACTTGGGGACATTCAAAAACATCAGGTATAGATACCATAGACTATTACTTTTCAAGTAAATATTTTGAATTAGAAAATTACGAACAGGCTAATTCTCATTATTCTGAAAAATTAGTATTATTTGATTCACTTTCAACTTGCTATCCGAAATTTCCAATATCTGAATTTATTTCACGAGAAGATTTAAAGAATTATCCTTTAAAAGAACAAGACGAAGGAGTAAATGTCTTATTTTGTTTACAAAACCCTCGGAAAATCAGTTTGGAGTTTATGGGAATGCTTTATAAATTACACACTGAATACCCAAAAAAATTCATTGTTCTATTGCTTAAAGGAACAAAATACAAAGGAGACGACTTAATTAGTCGATTTAAACCACATTTTGATCCAATATTTTTTAAAGAAACTATTCGAACAATAGAAGAGTGTAGCTTTATTCGATATAATTCTTACATGTATCATTCAGACTTAGTATTGGATACTTATCCATTTGGATGTTGTAATAGTTCATTGGAGGCATTTATAAAAGGTAAAGTTGTAATTACAAGACCAGCTGAATATTTATCAGGTCGTTTTACACTAGGTTTTTATAAACGTATGGGTATCACAGAAGGACCAATAACAAATTCAGAGGAAGAATTTATTGAACGTATAGTTTATTATACTGATAATAAAAGTGAACGAGAAAAATTAAGCAAACATATTTTAGACAATTGCGATAGTTTGTTTAATGAAATGGCGTCAGTTCGCGAATGGGAAAATCGTTGTATTGAATTAGTTAAACCATATGTAAAATTAGGTGAACAAATTGTTGATGAACGTGTAAATATAACTGAAGATGAATTGAAAATAAATGAATTAGTAAAAAAGGGAAATTATAGTTTTATACAATACAATGACAGATTCTTTCAATTTATATTTAATAAAATTGTAGACAAAAAACTATTAGACAATATAATACGAAATATTAAAGATCCAATAATACAACAATTTTTCAAAACAGTTAAATATTTATCAAAGGCATATTATCCAGTAAAACATGAGAATATTGTAATTTCAGTAATTAATAAAGAATTAGATTATTTATTAGAGATACAAAAGAAGTTTCCAGTTCATGAATGTCGTATTGGATTAGCCCTGTTCCCATATTTGTATGAATTATCATATTTTAATCATAATAAAGCACCATTATTAAAAAAATACGCACAATTTATAACTGGATTAGGACTAACTTGTCAACGTTATATTCGTTCAGAATGTTATAAAAAGAAAAAGAGACGACGTGTAAAAGTTGGAGTAATCAGTTTCATGATTAATCAATTATCCAGTGTATTTCGTGATCGTTCAAATATTATAAAAGGATTAAATCGTGATAAATTTGAAGTGACTGTATGTAGTGTTCCATTTAAATATAGAACTGAAATGGAACAACGTGTTTTGACTGATTTTAACAAGAGTATAGAACATTACAAAATGATAAATGTGACTGATCTAGATGAATTAAAGAGTCTTGATTTTGACATAGTAATATATCCGGATATAGGTATGACTGGTAATAGTATAATAGTTGCTTATAATCGTTTAGCACCCGTCCAAATAAATACTTGGGGTCATTCAGTTACTTCAGGTATTCCCACTATAGATTATTATATGTCAAGTAAATTTTTTGAATTAGATGATTTAAATGAAGCTAAGAAACATTATTCAGAAAAATTAATAGCTATGGATTCATTATGTACTTGTTATCCAAAATTTGAATATGAGGAATATGATAGCAGAGAAATGCTTGGACTTCCACCAAAGGGAGAATGTACGATTTTATTTTGTCTTCAAAATCCCAGAAAGATTAATAAAACTTTTATGAATACTTTATACAAGATATACAAAGCCTATCCTAATATATTAATATTATTATTAAAAGGTATACAACAAGAGGATGATTTAATTGGTAATTATTTGAATAATAAATCATTAGATTCAGATTTTGTAAAAGCGATTAAATTGGTAAATTACACAAGTTTATCAACATATAATTCATATATGGAACATTCTGATATAGTATTAGATCCGTATCCATTTGGTGGTTGTAATAGTTCATTGGAGGCATTTTCTAAGGGTAAAATTGTAATTACAAGACCAGCTGAATATTTATCAGGTCGTTTTACACTTGGATTCTACAAACGTATGGGTATTGTATCAGGTGGACCAATTGTATCATCTGAAGAAGAATATATAGAAAAAACTTTGTTTTATATAAATGAAACTCATGAACGTATGAAATTAAGTGAAATCATACGTGAACGTAGTAAAATTTTATATTATGATGAGGCTTCTATTCGTGAATGGGAAGATACATTAATGGAATTAGTAAAACCATACGTAAAACTCGTCAAATGAAATAATATATGATATTTTTTAAAATATAGATTTTTGTAAATGATTTAAATTAAAGACGATATAAATCATTTATATGTTGTTAATTTATTTATGTAGTCATAAACATTTTAAAAATAAGATGTCTCGTGTGAGATTTCATGGAATTCAGGCATTAGAAAAGTTAGTTTTTGTAAAATGGTGGGGACCAGGCTGGCCTGGTTATGATAATACAAAAACAGTTCAGCAAAATTTAGATACATTGGATATGCGTTTTGATATGGCAATTGTGTACAAACCGTTAGAAATGCTTGAATTCAATCGTATAAATATACCAAAATGTATTCGTTATAACGAGATGTTTGACACAGATTGGACAAGAAAAGAAATTCGCGAATCTGGGGCTGATTTGGTAATATGTCATCATTTGAATGAGATGCAGTATTATACTGACATGGAACCAACATTTGAACATATAGCTCACTGTGCGAAAAGTGATATATTTAAACCACGTCCTGATATAGAGAAAGAATATGATTTATTATTAGTTGGTGCTTTATGGGATAGATATCCTATACGTCTAAGAATGCAGAAAATATTTAAGGAGATAACTAAAGTTCGTCCTGAATTGCGAGTGAAAATTCATACACATCCGGGATATGATATAGGTGATGCTCATACAGATAGACCATTAATAGAATTTGCCAAAGAAATAAATAAAGCAAAGATAGCAGTCACATGTACTGGAAAATATCGCAGTAGATATGGTAAAATGGTAGAAATACCGATGTGTGGAACTGCTATAGCGAGTGATATACCAGACGAAGAACAGAGTGAATTCAAAAAATTTGTGATTCGTATCGGTAATTCAATGACAGATAGTGATATAATGAATTCACTATTCTATTTTTTGGATAAAGAAAGTGAACTGGAGAGGCGCGTTAAATTAGGTTTAGAATGGAGTTCTAAATATACACAAAAAGATTATGCCAGACGTTTTTTAGATGTTATTTTTAAATTTTTAGATAGAGATCACCATTCAGAGCCTATAATCCAGAGTTTATGGATAGGTGATAGTTTATCAAAAATATGTAAAATATCGATTAAAAGTTTTATTCAGTTGGGACATACGTATCATTTATATACGTATTCTAAGTTAAAGGATATTCCAGAAGGGGTTGTAGTGCGAGATGGAAATGAAATATTAGATGAATCTGAAATATTCCGATATAAGAATGGTTCAGTATCAGCATTTTCAAATGCGTTTCGTTATAAATTGTTGTTTGACTGCGGTAATTACTGGGTTGATACTGATTTTGTCTGTGTAAAACGATTTGATTTTCGTCAAGATTATATAATTGGTTCAGAACCAGTATTGAATTATACACAAACTAAGTTAAATCCGTGTGTAATAAAAGCGCCATATAAAAGTATGCCGATGTTTCAAGGTTATCAGGTTTGTATGCAAAATAAACCCAAGGTCTTGGATGGAACAATACAATGGGATTTAGGTCCTTCATCACTAAGATTTTTATGTGAAAATAATGATTTAAGTAGATATGTTGTAAATTGGCGAACATTCAATACATATGAAGCAAAAGATGCTTTTATTCCATTGATTTCAAGTAATATGGTTAATGCTATGTTAACACAGATGAATATGGAACCATATAAACATAATCGAGATTTATATAGTGCTTTTAAAAATTATGTAAATTTGGACAATTTACCTGATGAAACCTATGGTATTCATTTATATAATCAGACATGGAAGTGGAATAAATATGATAGTGAGGCAAGATATGCGGATGATTGTTTATTTGAACAATTAAAAAACAAACTTGGTGTTAAAAATAAGAAGGATTCAGAACCTATAATGATAAATATACGAATATAATAATATCATATAAATATAATATGGTAGAAAAGGAGGAATTAAAAGTCTTAGGATTTTTAAAGAAATTATGGTTATTGTTTTTTTACATATTGGAAAAATTATATAAAATAATAATATTTATAGTTATTATTGTAGTAATACATTATTCTTTTACTATAATAGCAGAGGGTTCAATAGAGAAATATGGTGAAAATTTTAAAGCATTCGTAAGTAAAGAAATTCTGATAAAAATATCCAATTGGAAAATACCTCCTATAATTGGTCCATCATTGATAGTTATACCAACAATAATTTATAAAGTATTGTACAAAATACGAACATTTATTTGAGTGTATACAAATATTTATATTTTCTCTATATAGAATATATTAAAATGGTATTTGGTTTATTACTATGTCAAAAAACATTAGAAAATTTTTCAGATAAGCAAACAGATGTTCATCGTGTAGATGGAACTCGTATGACTGAAAAGGAATTAATGAATTATTATTTATTTCGTATTACATTTTCATTACCTTTTATGATTGTTGCTGGAATATTAGCGTGGAGATGTAATGCCAAAGAACCTATGTTTCTTAGAGTATTAATAACAATTTTAGCAGCTATGTTTTCAACAATATATATATTATTTTATCTTATATATCGAGTTATTTTGAAACACCCTTGTAAGTAAAATAAAAATAAAATAAAAAAATAAAAATAATTAAATGATAAAATATATTTTTTAATTATTTAAATTTCAGGGGATTAAAAAACTTCTCCTCATAGAGTACAAATAAATATGTATCCAAATCATTGTAATACAAACTGCCCTACACCTTGCCCACCACCAACTGCAGTATGCCCTCCACAAGTAGCAGCTCCACCTTGTCCTCCTCCACCCAAGAACTGGTGTATTCCAGGTGAACGCGGTCCACGTGGTGAACAAGGACCTCGTGGATACACTGGAGCTGACGGTACTAATGGAAAAAGTGCCACTGTAAATTGCTGCCGTTTTACAGGTGGTAATTTTACAACATGTATTACCACTTTAACACCTAGTTCAGGTGTTGATCGTCAAGCATTAGAGGCTCTCATTGTAGAAATGAAAGCCGCAAAATGCGTTGATGGTTTCATCATGATGACTAAAGTAGAAGGTGCTTTAGCTAAATTTTGTTATGTATGCGACGGTAAAGGAGGTGCCGTAGCTACTGTTAAACCATCCCCACAATACCGTTCTGGTGTTTTCAGTTATAGTTCTAAGAGTGCTTTTGGTGTTGATTTCAATGCTATTACTACTGGTATAGACGCTGCTGGTGCCACAACTGCCAATAACCCAACCTCATTTGTCCACCGTGGTTATTTACCACCAGGAAATGCTGATTTATTATCTAATGAACCAGTATACAGTATTATTCCATACAAAAATGGTGCTAACTTAAAAGCATATTCTTGGAATTGGACTGGAACTCCAGGTATGAGCATTTACTTTAACTTTGTTGCTTTCAAATGCGATTCAACTGGTGCTCAATATGCTGAAGTATACGGACCTAAAGTTCAAGGTGTTAATAACACAAGTAAGAAATTAACAGGTAATTCACAAACTTATTACGTAATCGGTTCTCGTTGTGGATGCCAAGAAATTGATTTCAAAATGCCTTGTGGAAGTAATGTTGCAATTTACATTCGTGATGTTAGAAGAACTAATACTGTTACTCCAAACGCAGCAGGTTCAGCTTCTTTTGTTTCAGACTCACTTAATTGCGTTGTTCCAACTGATATTAAATCAATGGTTGTATGTGATCTCGTATTAGAAAACTTAGCATACTTAAATTGCGAAGGTGCTCCAGAATACGTATTAACCAGAAGTGCCACCGCAGGTTCATTCGATCCAGCAGTTCCTTATGTTACCTTAAATTACGCATCTGGAACCCCAGCAACACACGATACTTGGCAAGGAACAGCCACAACATCAAAAGATTGCCTCGAATTTGTTGAAATGCATCCATTTATTGAATACGTATCAAAGAGCACTACTAAAGATGTATACTATTTATTAGCAACTGCTAGAAGAGTTCAATATTACACTAACACAGACATTCCAAGTAATCACAATAAGATGTATAAATTATTGATTACTCAAGAAGTAGACAAAGGTAAAGCACCAACTTTCTTTGCTTGGGCATCAACTACATCTAGTATTATCCCAAGTGCTACTAACAAGATTAAGATTTCTTCAACATCCAGAGTATACGCATATCCAATGAATGATATGGTAACAACACCATTACCAGTTCCAGGCATCTTACCAACAAGAACCGCAGGACAAGGTGGTAGAATTGATATCGCTAGATTTATGAATAATTTAACTATGTCTCTTGAATTCTGTCAATTAGACGATGCTAACAAATTACCATTCCAAGTATCTACTGTTGCCCCTGCTACATTACCTCTCACATCTAAGAAAGCATGGCCAGAACTTCGTTCTACAACTAATAAAATGAGAACTGTTAACGAAGTTTCTGAAATCATTAAAAAGGAACGTTCCGATTTATCACTTACATTCAAATACATTAAGAACGGAGAAACTTACACACAACCAAGCAGCACAACTGTTATTATCTTTACTTCAGGTGATGCTGATGCCGTTTCTGGATACGCTATTGTATCATACACACACGCTCCAATCTTAGGTTAAACACAATTATTAAATTTGTAATAATCAAAAAGTTCTATCAAAGCTGAATAATATAAATATGCTGCTATGATGGTACATACATGAAACAATTGATGACTTGAAAATACTATATTAAAAAAATCCTTATGTAATCTTTCTGGTATATACGAAATATAAAAAAATATACCAGTCATGGCAACTGTTAATGTTCCTAATAATAAATATAATTGAATGTCTATCCGTTCTATTATATCTTGATTACCCTTTAAAAATACCCTTCTATGAATTATAGGAACGAAACTAGATAATCCTAACATTAAAAAACTGGCACTTCTAATTATATAATTTTTATGACATACGAGAAAGAACGATAATACTCCTACAATTGATAATAAAATATAATACATTATTTGTAATTTTGTATAACAATAGAATTCATAATGTAAAAAAGCAATATATCCAGTAAAAATAAGTGTGAAAATACCACCATAATCGAAAGAACATAATATACTACAACACTTCTTAGAATGGGGGTATAAAGTATGCATTATTACACTGTTTGTGAAACAAGATATTGTTCCTATTAAAAATAGACTAATGGGTATAGAAGATATTGGATAACTATAGTACTTTATTATAAAATTTATCTGTATTGATATGAATATAATAATTCCTATTAAATGCGACCATATATTAAAAGTCTCATTATGTAATGTGAAAATTGATTTTATAAGTTTAAATATAGATAATTCGGGTTTCCTATATCCATAATAAATATATGGATTATTAGAATACCATTCTGGTAATTGATCATAAGTAATTAAATCGTGTGATAATTTCAATAATGAATATTTGTATTTATCATTATGATTATGATTTTGAATACAATTTGTATGTCTGTGATAATCATCAGATAATAAATAACTATCTTCTAATATTTCTAAATTTAGATGTTTAGTATCATAATCCATTATATCTAAACATAATTTTAATTTTAAATGCGTATAAATATAATTTTATTGCGTAAATAGTTAAAAAATAAATATATAATAGATATTATCTTAGATTTTTAATATATTTTTACTATAATAGATATTCTTAATTATGCCTGGAGGATATATGCAAATCAAATCTATAGGCACTGAAGATTTGTACTTAACAGTCAAACCTCAGATGACCTATTTTAAAATGGTATATCGTAGATATACTAATTTCTCAATGGAAAGTGTAATTTCTGATTTTGAAGGAACACGGGACTGTTTACAATTATTTGAAGATAGCGAAAAGACGTTAAAGATTAAAGTTCCGAGACACGGTGATTTAATGGGACAAACATATTTATTGGTTCACATCCCTGATATTTATAGTTATGCTGCCAGTGATGGAAAAACTTACAATTTAAGATGGATTAAAAATTTAGGATTTCAAATGATTAAAACTATTTCTGTTTTAATTAATGGAAACATAATTGATACACATACAGGAGAGTGGCTACAAATTTGGAATGAATTGAAAAATACACAATCAAAGAAAAATATTATCAATAAGATGATAGGTAATGAAACATCATTATATAATCCAGTTAATGCTGAAGGTATATATCCAGATAGATTTACAACAGGTACAACTGTGGATCCACCATCTATTCCTGGTAGAGATTTATACATACCATTAGACTTTTGGTTTTGTAAAGAATCAGGGTTAGCTTTACCATTAGTTGCTTTACAGAATTCTGAAGTTGAAATTGAAGTAGTTTTTAGACCAATTAAACAAATGTACGTTATTGATCAATCAGTAAATTCAACAATAGTACAATTATCTGAAGTAGCAGATGAAATTACAATTCCCGCATTATCACAAACTACAGAAGAAACAGCCTATAACAATTATAAAAATGCTAATACTGAAATAAATTATACTTTACCTAATGTATTGGGAAAAGTTTATACAACATTTGAAAGTAATCAAAAAATGCATGGAACTGGTGAAGTCCCTACAAAACAATGGAATTCCATTAATATGGCTTCCGGATTTTTAACACATGAAGATACTATATTTACTGTAGGAAACACTGATTTTGGTGGTAATGTATTTGGTGCGACAGGACAGAGTGAAATAGCTAATGTAAAAAAGTTAGTAGCATATCCAAAATCTATGACTGCTTATATTAATGAAAATGCTGCTTGGACTAAAAATTTTCCAGTTTGGAATACATTAGCTGAAGAGAGTAATCCATCAATAATATTAGATTCGAGTAAAAATATTTACATAGCTTATATCACAAAAAGTGTTGTATCAGGTGGCACTTCAGCAATTAATATTACTTCACCACATTTTGATATAGCCATAACAAAAGTAAATAGTGTTGGTCAGCTTCAATGGGTAAAACAAGAGCCATTAATTAAATTAGATACAACTGGTTTAGAATTAATTAATAACGAAGGTTGGAATACTAATAAAAATGATATAAATCCAGAAATTATCATTGATAATAACAATGAATTTTTGTATATTGTATATAATACCGAAGGTGATTCAACTTCACAATCCTTATTAGGTAGTTCAAAAGCAACAGACATAAATATCATCAATCAATGGAACTTGATAAATCGTTCTGCTATAGATAAAAGTGGTATTGCTATTGTTAAAATTAATGCTAGTAATGGAAGTCTAGTTTCTGGATGGCCTAAACAATTTGCTCCATTACATACGGCCTATCCTACATATGGTGAACCAAGTATTACAATTAGCAATGATAACGCATATTTATTTGTATCATTTATGGGTAAATTCGCCTCTGGTAGAAAAAATATTAATATTGTAAAAATATCAACGGATGATACTACAACAGCTATAACAGCTAAATTAAGCACTTCTGCTGTCTCTTGTACTGATGATATTGACAGATCTTCGGGACCATTTTTTGATTTTAGCAATCCAGATAATTATAGAAAAAAAGGACCAGTGTGGTTCTTAGATTATTTGAAAACAGGTGCTACAAATCCCAGTGATAGAAGTCTTGAAAACTACCTTCCTAAATTACCATTACGAATGTGTGATGATGTATATGTCCCTGAAGATCCACGAACCTTTTATGTAGAAACTGTTGAAGTGAATGAAATATTTGTTCGTGTTGAAAATAGAAGTGGAAACAATAAATTTGTCTTATATTCTGATAAAAATTATACAACAGAGATAGCATTGACTTTATTTCGCCCTGGAGTTATGTATCGTTTTTATACGCATGATACAAGTAATACTGGACATAAATTATTATTTTCTACAAGTTCAACTAGTCAATACGCATCCACTTCAGAACAAAAAACTTATAAATCAGGGGGTGAAGCAGGTTCTTTCTTAGAATTTGATGTACCAAATGGTATTAGCACAAGCACTGTTTTTTATATGGTAAACAGAAATATATCAAACCAATCAGACGCTTTTAGTTATGGTTCTCTGTATGGTTCACTGGGTAGTGGTATTGGAATATTTAACGCACAAACTATCCAATATTATGTAAAATCATTACCGAATATACCAGAGGGAGATACAATTAATTATTCTACAAGATTATCTGAAGTTCCAGCTGGAACAGAAATAGTTAAATATAATGTAAAATCTGATGTAGGCAATTCAACAATTAATCATTGGGTAAAATCTATCAATGTATTTGAATATTATACTCGATTAGAAATGAGAGGTGGGGATAAAATAGTATTATATTACGACGCTGCTTTTACAAATGAAGCAGTGTCAATCGCATTCATTCCAGGAAATACATATATTTTTAATCAACTCACAGGTTCTGATACAACGGGCCATCCGATTGATTTTTCAACATCAAGTTCCGATACAAGTCAAACTTTATCAACTTCAAGTTATACTGGAACAGCAGGTTCAACTGGTATAAGAACTATCCACATACCACAGACAGCTCAAACAACAACTAAATATTACATGTTTTGTGCTGCACATAATAATTATGGAATAGGCTCTATTTATAACGGTAGTAGTGGAATTTCTCATGAAATTAATTATTGGGTAAAATCAAATCCTGAACCAGGTAATGCTACCGTAAATTATTGGGTTAAATCTGTAGAAAATATACCCGTAGGAACTACTCATAATTATTATGTAAAAGCCCATAAGAGAGCAGGTGAAACTATTAATTACTGGTTAAAAACAACAAATACTTTTGTTTATTATGTTCAAGTAGAAAGTTTTGAATTTAAACTGTATTATGACAGTTCATATACTGTTTTTGTTGAACGATTATCTCTAGTAGAGGGAAAAACATATATTTTTGACCAAAGTCACAGTTCAAATGAAGGTCATCCATTGAGATTTTCAACAAGTTCTGGGAGTAATAATTCATCTTCTTTTGAACAAATTTTTTATGGGACATTAGGAACTGATGGTATGTTATATTTTGGTAATGTCCCAAGTAATACATATTATATGTGGTGTTCTGTTCACGGAGTTGATATGGGAAATTTATATAATACTCCAAGTATTACAAGTGATATTAATTACTGGGTTAAAACGATTCCTTTGCCTGAACTTGAACAAATCAATTATTGGGTAAAATCTGTTCCAGATTCTTCTGTGTTAACCACTACAAACTATTGGGTAAAGAGACCTGAAACTGGAGCAACTACTATTTATTGGGTAAAAACTATTAATAATCATTTTATAAACAATATTTACACTTTTTGGGTAAAAACGATAAATGCTGGTGCAATGAGTAATCTTAAGTATTATGTAAAAACACGTGATGCTATCGTTTATTACGTAAAAGTTGAAGTGCGTAGTGGTAATAAATACGTTCTTTATTCTGATAGTGGATATTCAACTGAAGTATTAAATATTGATTTTGTAAGTGGTAAAACTTATATTTTTAACCAAACACATAGTTCAAATAATAATCATCCATTACGAGTGTCTACATCATCATCTACAGACACTTCTAATTCTATCAGTGGTCATTATTGGTTTGGTACTCCTGGAGTAGATGGTGAAAGTGTTTTTCATGTAACAACAACAGATGTTCCATATTACATATTGTGTACTAACCACGCAAATATGGGTTCATTATATAACTTTCAAGGTATTATTAATAAATATTGGGTAAAAACAGCAAGTAATAAATTTGAATTATATTCAGACTCTGGATATACAACAGCAAATAAATTAACATCGGACGGTTTACGTTTTATTCATAATAATACATATATTTTTGATGTTAGTCATAACTCAAATAATGGTCATGATTTAAGATTTTCCTCTACAGGTGGTGGTGGAAGTGGAACTGTATCAGAAACAACAACTATAAATCATAGTCATGGTTTATATACTTATTCTTCTAAGAATGTTTGGAATAATACTGATGATAAATATCGTTATGTTGATCCACGAGCAAACACAGTCGTATTGCCTGCGTTTATAGGTAGTAGTCCACCAGAATGGAGCCCACGAACTTGGTTTTTAAGTTATACTGGAAATGCGGCAAATGGAACAACTGATTTAAATGTGTATATGACGCACAATAATATGAAAGCTACACTTGATTTTAGTGATGGTTCAGTTAGTTGGGCAAATCAACCTACAGAATTTACTGGTAGTTCTTATTTAGGTATAACATTATACAATAGTGCTACTACAGCAGGTTCTTATTATAATTATGGACCAGTTATCCGTTTTGAAAATAAAAGTAGTGAACTATTTGCCCCTGAAAGTGTTATAATTACACACAATAATAATGAATGGAGAAATTCTTGGTTTAAACGTATTCGGTTTGTTCCAACTGCTCTACGTGGAGGTGGTGGTGATACATATATTCAAATAGCTGAATTTGCTATTTATAATAAAGATGATGTTAATGTAGCAGTTGCTCCTAAATCAACAGTTACCTCATTAGGCGTGTCTCCCACTGGAGAACAAGTAAGTAAATTAATTGATAATAGTAGCGTTGGAGGCAATAAGTATTTATCTTATGATGGAATAAATACTGAAGTTATCTTTACTTTTGCTACAAAACAACATGTTAAATCATATAAATTTTGGACGGCGAATGATGGCACTTGGAGAGATCCAGTTAGTTGGGAAATATATGGTAGTACAAGTGATTTTGGTGATGATTGGATTATATTGGATACTCAAACGAATGCTTCTGTAACTACATCAAGAAATACAGCAACTAGTTTATTTACACTCGGAACAACATCAAGTGGTTGGCAACTTTATTCAAGTGCTCCAAGAATTTTAAGCAAAATGGTAGATTCAGCATATGTTGATGCGGTTTATGAAGATTATAACCATACTATGAGTTGCGCTACAATTTGTCCTCCAAATTATCCAGGATTACTTCATTCTTGGGATTTTAGAGGAGCTTCTGGAACAAGTGTAATTGATTCAGTTGGAGGAACTGTAAAAGCAACTATAATTAATTCAACTGGGACAGTATCTTTCTCACAGGTTGGTGCTATTTTTAGTAATGGAAGTAATACTGGTTCCAATGTTGGATATATAAATATTGATGATTTTGAAATAGGAGGTGATATGACTTTTGAAGCTTTTGTTAGGTTTGGTTCAACATATGCTTGGCAAAGAATTTTTGATTTAGGTGATGGTCAGGCAAATAATAATATATTATTAGCAAGACACAGCAATGGAAGTCAAATCACAGGAGATATATATGATGGCACAAGTATATCTTTTACAGATGATAGAATTACTGGAGGAACAATTACAAATGGAGAATGGACGCATGTTGTTTTAGTATGTTTTTCAAACAGAAGTATGAACTTATATCAAGATGGTATTTTAA
>MDSZ01013964.1_pt1 | contig 17635 bp, 18 predicted proteins | sample 811201 | NCBI WGS metagenome assembly MDSZ01 (sample SAMN05326647, study PRJNA326480) | marine metagenome | isolation source: seawater | place: Indian Ocean: North | collected 2010
ATCCTTAACATTTCTTCACCATAATCATCATATCTTCCACTTTCCTTCCAAATTTCTGATGATTGAATAGTAGGCATTAACATTTCTTGTGCTCCAATAATATTTTGCTCTTCTCTTATTATTTGCTCAATTTTTTTCATTACTTTAAAACCTAAAGGCAACCATGAATAAATTCCGGTTGACGATTGTTTTATCATCCCTGTTTGTAGCATTAATTGATGTGACTTAATTTTTGCCTCGGATGGAAGATCTTTAGTAATTGGTATGAACAAATTGGATAAATACATTAATTTAAAAATTCCCTCAAATTTATAAGGTTGATGCTTACAAGATAATATATCACAATAAATATCAATGAAGTAATTATAGTAGTTATTAAAAACCTTTTTGCAATTTTTGGGTTAATTGGCGCTCCTGGATCGCTTCCTCTTATAGTTTCTTTAAATTCCTCATTTTTTGACTGAATACCAATAGGTAAAACTGAAAAAAAAACTATCCACCAAATAATGACATATACAACTATAGAGCCAGTAATACTCACTAGATTCTCGCAATATTAATATTGGTAAAAGGTTTTTTGCCAGTTTTTTCTTTAACAATCCTTCTACAATTTTGTTTTAGTGTATCGATTAGATTTTGTTGTTGTTTTTTGCTTTCCATAGAAAAGGTCCTACAAATACTTAAAATTTCATCTTCCATTTCAAATATAAAGGTATCATCATCATAATTGTTTGGGATCCCACGATAAGAAATAATTGGTTTTTTTACGCTACCGTTGTTTGAGACTAAAAGCGTAATTTCTAAATATCCGTTCATTGATAGATTTTTTCTATCTTTAATTGATTGAGAATCTGACTCATCATTTATATTACCATCTAAATAAATTTTTCCTGATGGAGCTTTATCAATAATTTCAGGTTTATCCCCCGGTAAAATTTTTATTATATCTCCATTTTCGATTAATAAAGCTTTTGGCACTTGCATTTCTTTGGCAAAAGTAACGTGCTCAGCCATGTGACGATGTTCGCCGTGAACAGGGATAACACACCTTGGTTTAACCCATTTATACATATCTTTGAGATCATCTCTATTTGGATGACCAGATACATGAACAAATGCGTTTTCCTCATTTATCATTTCAATTTTATTTTTCACGATTAAATTTTGCAGGTGATATAATTTTTTTTCATTTCCAGGTATGATTTTAGATGAAAAAATAACACAATCGCCACTCTCTAAATAAACGTCAGGATGTACACCATTAATTATTCTATTCATTGCTCCCATTGGTTCGCCTTGGGTGCCCGTTGCTAAATATAAAATTTTATTTTTTGTAATCTTTTTTGCATCTTTAGTTTCTACTGGTTCTATAAGACCTTTTAAATAACCACATTTTTTTGCTGCTTTATATATCCTTTGCATTGACCTTCCAACTAAGCAAATATTTCTTCCAGTTTTTTTTGCACAGTAAAAAATTGACTCCATCCTTGCAACATTGGAGGCGAACGATGTAACGAGAATTCTATTTGTTTTAATTTCCATAATTCTCAATAAACTCTCTCTAACTTCAGACTCAGATCCAGCTCTTCCTGGGCTAAAAATATTAGTTGAGTCACAAATCATTGCTGACACTCCAGCTTTACCTATAGATTTCAATTTTTCTTCGTCAATTTGCCCACCAATAAGTGGATTAGGATCGATTTTCCAATCACCTGTATGTAACACAGTTCCTAAAGGGGTTTTAATACTTAATCCATTAGGTTCTAAAATAGAGTGTGTTAAAGTGACAAAATCAATTTCAAAGTTTTCTAGTTTTATTTTACTGTTTAATGGGACTACTTCTAAATAAGGTGAAATATCAATTTTTTTTTCTTTGAATTTTTCAATAATTAATGCCGCTGTAAAGGGAGTGGCATACATCTTACATTTTAGCTTTGGCCAAATATGAGCAACGGATCCAATGTGATCTTCATGAGCGTGGGTAAGAATTATTCCTAATAAATCATCTTTTTTGTCAATAATAAAACCTGCATCTGGCATTATAATATCTATTCCTGGAACAGAATCATCAGCAAATGAAACTCCCATATCTACTATTATCCATTTTTGATTATCCTCTTTCCCGTAAGCGTATAAATTCATGTTACCACCAATTTCTCCCGAGCCTCCCAATGGACAAAAAATTAATTCTTCTTTACTCATATTAAGTCTCTATAAACCTTAGCAATACCTTTAATTGTTATATTTTGATCAACAATACATTTTTTTTTGATATTTTTTTTAAAAAAATTAGCATATCCACCTGTTAATATAATTTTATATTTCATTCTCGATTTTAAATTAATTTTATCAATAATATTATTAATCAAACCTTCATAACCCCAAATAAATCCGGCATTTAAAGCTTCCTTTGTATTTTTTCCATAAAACTTCTGATTTTTTTTTAACTTAAACATTGGTAATAAAGCGGTTGAATTACTCAAATTTTTCATTGACGACTTTACTCCAGGAGCAATTACACCGCCTTCATATACTCCGTTCTTAATTATGTCAAATGTTGTGGCTGTTCCAAAATCAATGATTAAACAATTTTTATATCTTACACTGGATATAGCGTTAGCTATTCTATCTGAACCTAATTGATTAAATTTAGAAATATTTATTTTAATTAATTTTTTAATTTTCAAATCTTTGATTTCAAAAACCTTATAAGATGATTTTTTAAAGATTTTTTTTATTTGTTTGAATGCATTGGGAACAACACTAGAAAATAATATTTTTTTTTGGCATTTGCTATTTACAAAACCTTTAATCACTTTTTTCAAAAAGTTTATTTTAGATAATTTATTTGTTTCAAAAATTTCTGATTTAATTATTAAATTATTTTTATCTAACAAGCAAATTCTTGTAGTTGTGTTTCCAATATCTCCTACTATATAATTCATTTAAGTTATCTATACTTTCTTTTCAGACTTAAATAAGTAAATCTTTTTGTCTCTCCTAAGAAATTCTCATATTTTGTCTTTATTTTTCTCAAAATTTTATCGTTGTTAATTTTTGTATCTATTATATTTTGTAAACAAGTTGATAAAAAGCTTTTATTGTTTGGAGAAAGATTCGTATTTAATCCTACACCAATTATCAAAAATTTCTTTTGATTGTAAATTATAGTTTCTTGTAGAATTCCACAAATTTTTTTTTTTTTAAAAATTAAATCATTTGGCCATTTTATACTTATTCTTTTAGAAATAAATTCTGAAATCAATTTTCTTAGAACTAATGCATTTAAAACAGCATATTGTTTAAAATTTATTTTTTTTTCCTTTATTTCAAAAAAAATTGAAAAAAATAAATTCCCTTTCTGTGAAACCCATTTTTTGCCCATAGTCCCTCTTCCTTTAATCTGTTTTTTGGAAGTCACTATTGCGGATAAGAGCTTATTTTTTTTAATAAGTCTAATTGCAACATCATTTGTGCTTTTAACGCTTTTAAATTTAATTAATTTTATCTTCATTAGTTGATAAATAAAGAATCAACAATATTATTCAAAATCGATGGATATAAGAAAAACGTTATCAAAATAGTACAACTCATAAAAATTGAAATTTGTGCTGTCTTGTTTTTAACTGCTTCAAAAGTTAACTTGCTATCATCAAAATATATAATTTTAATAATTCTTAAATAATAAAAAGCTGAAATTACTGTTGTGAGTAATCCAATAATTGCTAGCGCATACATTTTTTGCTCTAAAACTGCAGTAAATACATAAAATTTAGCAAAAAAACCTCCTAATGGCGGGATGCCAGCCAAAGAAAATAATATTATTAAAAGTGAAATTGCTAATAAAGGGTGTTTTTTTGAAATTCCTGAGAGATCTGAAATATTCTCTTTATATTCTCCATCTTTTTTTAAAAAATAAAGGCACGAAAAGGCACCAATATTCATAATTACGTAAATTGAAATATAAATAATAGAGCTTTCGTAGCCTGAATTTACACCTGTTGCTATTCCAGCTAAAACATATCCTACATGACCAATTGAGCTGTAGGCTAATAGTCTTTTCAAATTTTTTTGAATTATTGCTGCCACAGCTCCTAAGATCATAGACGCAATTGAAATAAAAATTATAATAGTTTGCCATTCGAGTAATATATTCGAAAATGGTACTAACATAAATTTTATTAATATTGCTACCCCAGCTACTTTTGGAACCACCGCGAAATAACTTGTTATAGATGTAGGTGCGCCTTCGTAAACATCAGGCGTCCACATATGAAATGGAACAGCAGAAATTTTAAAAGCTAATCCAACTAAAATAAATACCATTGCAAAAACAGCTCCAGTATTTTCTTTAACTAATTGATTTGCAATTATGTCGAAGTTTGTTGAGCCAGTAAAACCATATAACAATGAACAGCCATATAGTAGAAGACCAGATGATAAAGCGCTCAAAACAAAATATTTTATACCAGACTCAGTTGATCTAAGATTGTCTCTATCAATTGCAGCTAAAATATAAAGAGATAAAGATTGCAATTCTAAACCAAGGTAAAAAAGAATTAAATCATTTGAGCTAACCATAAAAAACATTCCTAAAATTGATAGTAAAATTATTACAGGATACTCAAATTTATCAAGATTATTCTCGATTATAAATTTTTTTGAAGAATTTAAAACAAACAAAGATGAAATTAAAATTAAAATTTTAAAAAAGTTCGAAAAAGAGTCTCTAGAGAAACTTTCTAGAAAAATTTTTTCTTTATCGTTTGGGTTGTTTATGATTATTAAAATAGTTAAAATTAAAACTAATGAAACTAGGTTAAATACTATATTAAAACTTTTCTTAGTAAAAACACCAAACATTAAAATACTAAATATTGATAAAGATAAAAAAACTTCTGGAATTAATATATTCAATTGATCAGTCATTTTTAGTTTTTATTTATAGCAATTTGATAATTGTCGATTAAACTATTAACAGAAATATTAAATGTTTCCATCAAAGGTGCTGGATAAATTCCAAATAAAATAACAAAAAAGGCCAAAGAAAATAACATTATAATTTCTGCTTTATTTACATCGCTCAAAGTTTTAACTTCGGCATTTATTGTTATACCGAAAATAACTCTTTTCGTAAGCCATAACATATATGCAGCACCCAAAATTACGCCGAATGTAGCTAATATAGCCATCAAATAACTTTTTTGAAAAGTTCCAGTCAAAACTAAAAATTCACCCAGAAAACCAGTGGTTCCTGGTAGTCCGAGAGCAGCTAAAGCAAAAACTAGAAATAAAAAAGAGTATTTAGGTAAATGATTAACTAATCCTCCGTAAGAACTTATTAACCTAGAGTGTAACCTGTCATAAACTACACCAACACATAAAAATAAAGCAGCAGAGATTAATCCGTGGCTAATCATTTGAAATATGCTGCCCTCAATACCTTGTTTTGTAAAAGTAAAAATTCCTAATGTAACATAACCCATGTGAGCCACTGATGAATACGCGATTAACTTTTTCATATCATCTTGCATCAAGGCAACGAGTGAAGTGTAAATTATCGCTATAATGCTTAGTGCATAAATCAACGGAGTAAAGTATTCTGACGCAAGAGGGAACATGGGTATCGAAAATCTTAAAAAACCGTATCCAGCCATTTTCAAAAGTATTGCTGCCAATATAACTGAACCTGCTGTTGGTGCTTCGACATGGGCATCCGGAAGCCAAGTATGTACAGGCCACATTGGCGTTTTAACTGCAAATGAACTAAAAAAGGCAAGCCATAAAATATTTTGATACTCTTTTGGTATTTTGATTTCATAAATTTGAGTGATATCTGTAGTACCCGTCAACCAGTATATTACAATTATAGCAACTAACATTAACACCGATCCCAAAAGCGTAAACAAAAAAAATTTAAATGCCGAGTAAACTCTTCTTGGTCCGCCCCAGACACCTATAATCAAGAACATTGGAATTAAACCTGCTTCAAAAAATAAATAGAAAATTACCAAGTCTAAAGAACAAAATACACCAATCATAAAAGTTTCTAATATTAAAATAGCTATTAGAAATTCTTTAACTCTATCCTTTACACTATTAATGCAAGATATGATGCAAATTGGGGTAATAAATGTTGTAAGAACAATAAATAATATTGATATCCCATCAATTCCTAATTTAAATTTGATAAAATTATTAATCCATGACTTTTCTTCAACAAATTGAAATTCTGCAGAATTTAAATCAAGAGAATACCATAAAAATAGGGATAATAAAAAGGCAGCTGTACTACTAAATAGTGAAATATAAATTGAGCCTGAATTATTTTTTTTTTCTTTTGAAAGAAAAATAAAAAAAGAACTCAACAAAGGCAAAAATATTAAGGTAGATAAAATTGGAAAATTCATTTTATTTTAATATTAAATAAGTTAAAAGAATCGAAAGCCCAAGTAACATCACAAAAGCATAATCATATATAAAGCCAGTTTGTAATCTACCAGCTTTGTCAGAAATTATTTTAATTAATTTTGAGACCCCGTCTGGGCCAAATCTATCTATTGTGCCTACGTCTCCCTTTTTCCAAAAGAAGGAACCAACTTTTTTTGCTGGTTTTACAAAAGATATTTCATAAAGTTCATCTATGTACCATTTGTTAAAAAGAAAATTATAAAGAGGCAAGTTAGTATTTTTAAAGTCATCTAAAATTTTTGTATTAGAAATATAGTAATAAAAGGAAATTGGTATCGTTATTACAACTAAAATAGGTGTAATAATTAATAACCATATTGGTATGTGATCATGTTTTATCTCATTTAAAAAAAGAATAGAACTTTTCCAGAATTCATTGCTTTCGTATCCAATAAAAATCTCTTTAAATAAAAAACCAGAAAATATTGCTCCTATACTTAAAAAAACTAGCGGCGCTAACATTATTAAAGGAGACTCGTGTGTTTTATTTATTGGTATTTTTTTATTATTATAAGGGCCGTGAAAGGTTTTAAAAAATAGTCTCCAAGAATATATTGATGTTAAAACTGCAGTTAAAATACCTATTACTGCGGCGTAGTTACCTAATACAGAGTTTTTTAGATATGCAAATTCAATAATTGCGTCTTTTGAATAAAAACCAGATAAAAATGGAAAACCGGTTAAAGCTAATGTTCCTATTAACATAAAAACATAAGTATAAGGTAATTTTTTTCGCACACCTCCCATGTATCTTATATCTTGCTCATCTTGAAATGCATGAATTACTGACCCCGATCCCAGAAATAATAAAGCTTTAAAGAAAGCGTGAGTGAATAAATGAAACATTGCAACGTGATATGCTCCCACTCCAGCAGCAAAAAACATGTAGCCCAACTGACTACAAGTTGAATAAGCAACTATCTTTTTTATATCGTTTTGAACTAAAGCGACAGAAGCGGCAAATATAGCTGTTATCATTCCTACGATTGTCACCAGATTTAATGCAACTTGAGAATACTCAAATAGCGGGGAGCATCTAACTACAAGAAATACTCCAGCTGTAACCATTGTTGCTGCATGGATTAATGCAGATACTGGTGTGGGTCCTTCCATGGCATCTGGTAACCAGGTATGGAGTAAAAATTGAGCAGATTTGCCCATGGCTCCGATGAATAAAAATAAACAGATTAGAGTTATTAAATTAAATTCAAAACCAAAAAATAGTAATTTTTTTTCAACAAATTGATTAGTTGTTAAAAAAACTTCCTCAAAATTTATAGTCCCAAAAAAGAAAAAAATTAAAAATATACCTACCGCTAATCCAAAATCGCCAATTCTATTAACAATAAAGGCTTTTATAGCTGCATCATTTGCACTTTCTTTTTTATACCAAAAACCGATTAATAAATATGAACATAAACCTACGCCTTCCCAGCCAAAAAATAATTGAAGGAAGTTATCTGATACAACTAAAACTAACATTGAAAAGGTAAATAGTGAAAGGTAGCTCATGAATCTTGGTTTATGAGGGTCGTTACTCATATAACCAATGGAGTAAATATGAACTAAAGCTGAAATAAAAGTTACAACTACCAGCATAATTGAACTTAAAGGATCAATATTAATCGACCAGTTTGCTACAAATTTTCCTGAACTAACCCATTCAAAAATTTTATAATTTACATAATGATCATTTTGTATTCCTTTTAAAAAAACTATTATAGATAAAATTGCAGAAACGGTGACCAGCAAACTAGTAAATATTTCAGAAAAAAATTTTGCTATAGATTTTCCCAAATAACCTATGATAGATCCAATTAAAGGTAGAAATATAATTGCGTACTCCATCTACCCCTTCATCCCGTGAATATCTTCGACTCTTATCGACCCTCTGTTTCGATAATAAATAACAATTATAGCAAGACCTATTGCAGCTTCTGCGGCTGCTACAGTTAAGATTAACATTGTAAATATTTGTCCAACAATATCTCCAGAAAATATTGAAAAAGAAATTAAATTTATATTTACAGCTAACAAAATTAACTCAACAGACATTAAAATAACTATTACATTTTTTCTGTTCAAGAAAATACCAATAACACCTAAAAAGAAAATAATTGCCCCTAGGGAAAGATAATGTCCTAAACCAATTTCAGTCATCTATCTTTACTCCTTTGTAAGATTCTACATTTTTTAATTCAACAGCAGTTGATGGGCTTCTTGAGATTTGTTGAATGTAACTTTGTTTCTTAACACCTTTTCTTTCTCTAAAAGTTAGAAGAATGGCTCCTATCATCGATAGAAGCAAAATTATTCCAGCTAACTGAAAAAATAAGATATAGTCTGTATACATTACTAGACCTAATTGATGAGTGTTAGAAATATCTGAAATCACTAAAGAGCTACTTGACATTAAATCTTTTTTATATTTCCAGCCTCCGACAACAACTAAAAGTTCTAAAAGTATTAACAAACTCACAATTAATCCGGTTGGCAAATGTGTAGATTTTTTTCCAATAAACCATGACTGTTTTTGCTCTGCTACATTTAACATCATCACAACAAATAGAAACAGTACTGCTACTGCTCCAACATAAACTATTAAAAGTATCATTCCTAAGAATTCCGCTCCTACCATAATGAATAAGCAACTTACTGAAATGAAATCTAAAATTAAAAAAAAAACAGAATTAATAGTACTTCTTGATGTAATAACCATCAGAGATGAAAAAATTGCAATAATTGAAAAAAAATAAAAAAAAATTGAATGAACTATCATCTATCTATATGGTTTATCTAGTTTTATATTTTTAGCTAAAACTGACTCCCATCTATCACCGTTTTCCAAAAGTTTTTCTTTATTATAGTAAAGCTCTTCTCTTGTTTCGGTTGCAAATTCAAAATTAGGTCCTTGAACAATAGCATCAACCGGGCAAGACTCTTGGCAAAGACCACAATAAATACATTTTAACATATCTATGTCATATCTCGTTGTTTTCCTGCTACCATCGGCTCTTTCTGCTGACTCTATTGTAATAGCTTGTGCTGGACAAACAGCTTCGCATAATTTGCAAGCTATACACCTTTCTTCCCCATTTGGATATCTTCTTAAAGCATGCTCGCCTCGCATACGCGGGCTTATTGGTCCTTTTTCAAAAGGGTAATTGATAGTCTTAGACTTTCTAAACAACTCTTTAACAGCTAAAATCAATCCTAAAACAAATTCTACGAGAAATATTGTTTTTAAAATTCTGATAAAATTCATTAAAAATTTCCCTCTGGTAATTTATTAAAATAGAATAAGAAACTTGCTGTCAAAACAAGATATATTAATGAAAATGGTAAAAATACTTTCCATCCTAACCTCATTAGTTGATCATACCTATACCTTGGAACAATTGCTTTAATTAAAGCAAATAAAATAAATAGAAACAAGATTTTCAAAATCATCCAAATAGGTGCTGGAATTAAATTAAATGGATATATGTCAACGATTGGTAGCCATCCTCCTAGAAAAAGTATAGCACCCATTGCACACATAAGTAAAATATTTGCATACTCTCCTAACCAAAACATAGCGTACATCATTCCCGAATATTCAGTTTGGTAACCTGCAACAAGTTCAGCCTCCGCTTCAGGTAAATCAAAAGGTGGTCTGTTAGTTTCAGCTAGTGCTGAGATGAAAAAAATTACAAACATTGGAAAAAGTGGTAAAACATACCACATATCCTTCTGTGCAATTACAATATCTTTTAAATTTAAAGAACCAACACATAAGAGAACGTTAATTATTATAATACCAATCGAAACTTCATAAGAAACCATCTGCGCGGCAGACCGAATAGCTCCCAAAAAAGGATATTTAGAGTTAGAGGCCCAACCTCCCATTATAATTCCATAAACACCAAGAGACGAAACTGCAAATAAATATAATATACCAACATTTATATCTGCTAGAACAAATTCCTCACTCATTGGAATAACAGCCCAAGCGACTAGCGCTAAAGTCATTGTTACAATAGGCGCAAGAATGAACACTGTTTTATTGGCACTAGCTGGTATGATTATCTCTTTAAAAATATATTTAAGTGCATCAGCTAATGTTTGAAGCAAACCAAACGGGCCGACAACATTTGGTCCTCTTCTTTTTTGAACTAAACCCCAAACTCTTCTATCTAACCAGACGATCATTGCTACAGATACAAGAATTGGAACTAATAAAAAAAGAATTTTATAAATCTCATGACTCAAAATTTCCAAATATTCAAACATCAGTTATTTGTCCCTGTTTTTTTTGATTTTTGTTTTATTTGACGACACTCACTCATTGTTTTTGAAGATCTTGAAATTGAATTTGTATAAAAATAATCTAATTCTCTTATCACAATATTTTCACTAATAAAACTAGATGCGCCATCTTCATTTTTAGTTTCTTCATAAATCGGAAGTTCATTTAAATCTGAAAAACTTGGTAATAAACTAATTACTTCTTTTCTTAATAAGTCAAAGTTCGGTAGATTAGAATTTTTATCAATGTTTTTTAAAATTAAATTAAATATCTTCCAATCCTCAAGGGCGTCTCCGATAGGATAAGAAGCTTTTTTACACTCCTGTACTCTTCCTTCTAAGTTCGCATATAGTCCATTTTGCTCAGTGTATGCTGCGCTTGGAAGAACTACATCAGCTATTTCTGCTCCTCTATCTCCATGGCTTCCTTGGTAAATAATAAACTCTTTATTTTTTTTATTTCTAAATTATCTGAGCCCAATAGATACAAAAGTTCAAATTTGTTATTACTCAATTTTTCAAAGAACGAGCAATTTTCCTCATCATTTTTTTCCAATATCTTTAAATCTATCAGACCAACAGTAGAAGCATTTTGTGGTAAAAAATTAAAAGCATTCCAGTTTTTTGTAATAAAATTATTTTTTTTTAGTAATTTTTTAATTTTTTCAAATATATATTTACCGCTTTTAAGTTCTAAAACAGATTCTCCAATTATAAATAATGGCTTTTTTGATTTTAATAATTTTTTTGTAAATTCTCCTTCTCCATTAATTATCTTATTAATTTCATCGGTTTTAACACCTAATAAATCGTAATCATAAGTCAAATCTCCTGGATTTCCGATTGAATAAATAGGGACACGTTTTTGTACAAATGTTTTTCTTATTCGTGCATTTAACATTGTAGCTTCATGTCTTGGATTTGTGCCAATTAAAAGTATAAGGTCAGATTGTTCTATACCCTTAATCGATGAATTAAATACGTAATTACTTTTATTTGAAGAGTTAATATAAAATTTCTTTTCTCTAAACTCTAAATTCCTACATTGAATAATCTTAAAAAATTTTTTAAAACTTAAAGCATTTTCTAAATTAACCATATCACCAATATGTCCGCCTATAAGATTTGGCTCGGTTGATTTGACTTTGTTTGCGATTAAATTTATTGCTTCATCCCACGATGCTTTTTGTAACTTGTTGTCTTTTTTAATGTATGGGGTATCTAATCTCTGTTTGAGCAAACCATCACAAGAATAACGAGTTTTATCAGATATCCATTCCTCATTAATATCATTATTTAATCTAGGTAAAATTCTTTTGACCTCCCAATTATAAGTATCAACTCTAATATTTGAACCCACAGCATCCATTACGTCTATGCTCTCTGTTTTTTTTAACTCCCAAGGTCTAGCCTCAAAGGCGTAAGGTTTTGAAGTAAGTGCACCAACTGGACATAAATCAATTACATTCGCTGAAAGTTCAGACTCCATTGATTTCTCTAAATAAGTTGTAATTTCCATATTTTCCCCACGCCCAATAGCTCCTATTTCAGGAACACCAGCAACCTCGGTCGCAAATCTTACACATCTGGTACAATGAATACATCGAGTCATATGGGTTTTTATTAATGGGCCCATATTTTTTTCCTTAACAATTCTTTTGTTCTCTATAAATCTAGATTTATCAATTCCATAATACATAGATTGATCTTGCAAATCACATTCTCCTCCTTGATCGCAAACAGGACAGTCTAAAGGATGATTGGCTAGTAAAAATTCCATTACTCCTTTTCTAGCTTTTTCAACTAAATCTGTGTTTGTTTTTATATTCATTCCATCAGTAGCTGGCATAGCACATGACGCAATTGGTTTAGGAGATTTTTCCATCTCCACAAGACACATTCTACAATTGCCTGCGATTGATAATTTTTCATGATAACAAAACCTGGGTATTTCAATATTAGCTTTCTCGCATGCTTGCAAAACTGTCATACCTTTTTCAAACTCTACTTCTTTTCCATTAATAGTTATCTTAGGCATTTTTGTTTTCCAGTAAGTGTTGATCAACTAAATATGGATTATTTATTTTTTTCTTAATCAAAGGTTCTTCTCTACACCGACTTTCGATTTCTTTTTTAAAGTGTCTTAATAAACCCTGTACAGGCCAAGCTGAACCTTCGCCAAAGGCACAAATAGTATGTCCTTCTATTTGTTTTGTGACATCAGATAATAAATCTATATCATTAAAAGTTGCTTTTCTTTTTTCCAGTCTATCCAATATTCTCCACATCCATCCTGATCCTTCGCGACAAGGTGTACATTGACCACAGCTTTCGTGCTTGTAAAATCTTGCAATTCTAGCCATACAAGCGATTATGTCTTGATCTTTATTTATAACAACTATTCCTGCTGTACCTAATCCACTTTTATTTTCAACTAAAGTGTCAAAATCCATTGTTATCGTATCACATATTTTTTTTGGTAATAATGGCATTGATGAACCCCCTGGAATAACTGCTTGTAAGTTCTCCCAGCCTCCTATAACTCCCCCAGCATGTTTTTCGATAAGTTCTTTCAATGGGATCCCCATCTCTTCCTCGACATTACAAGGTGAATTAACATTCCCTGATATACAAAATATTTTTGTACCAGTATTTTTTGGTTTTCCAATTGACGAAAACCATTTTCCACCCCTTCTTAAGATTGTCGGTACAACAGATATCGTTTCAACATTGTTTACTATCGTTGGACAACCATACAATCCTACTAATGCTGGGAATGGGGGTTTTAATCTTGGCTGTCCTTTGTTTCCTTCTAAACTTTCTAGCAAAGCCGTTTCTTCACCACAAATATAAGCCCCGGCACCATAATGAATATGTATGTCAAAATCCCATCCAGACCCACAAGCATTTTTACCTAAATAGTTTTTTTTGTAAGCTTGATTGATAGCTTCTTGTAATCTAATTCCTTCATTGACGTATTCCCCTCTTATGTAAATATAACAAACATGTGCGTTAACAGCATAACCAGAAATTAAACTTCCTTCGATTAATTTTTGTGGTTCGAATCTTAATATATCCCGATCTTTACAAGTTCCAGGTTCAGATTCATCTGCATTAATCACCAAATAATGTGGTCTTGAACCAACTTCTTTTGGCGCAAACGACCACTTTAAGCCTGTTGAAAATCCTGCTCCACCTCTGCCTCTAAGTTCTGAGGTTTTAATTTCATTTATTATCCATTCTCTGCCTTTGGATATAATCTCTTTAGTATTTTTCCAGTCATCTCTTTTGATTGCGTTGTCAATATCCCAGCCAAATTCGTTATAAAGATTTTTAAATATTTTATCCTCTGACTTAAGCATGTTTTTCTCCATTAATATTTTGCTTTTGCTCAGGAGCAGTACTTTTGCGTCCTCTAAAAGAGCCTGGGTTTAAAGGTTTATCATTTATTAATGAGTCTAAAATTTCTATAGTACTTTTTTCGTCTAAATCTTCATAGTAATCATCATTAATCTGTATCATTGGTGCATTTACACAGGCACCTAAACACTCCACTTCCATCCATGAGCAATTACCTTTTTGTGATATTTCATTTTCATTGGGTGAAATTTTTTCTTTACACAGTTTAACTATTTTATCCGCTCCACGTATAAGACATGGGGTTGTAGTACAAACTTGAACAAAATGTTTTCCTACAGGCTCTAGATTATACATTGTGTAGAATGTTGCAACTTCATAAACAGAGATATAAGGCATTGATAATAAATTAGCTATATACTTCATCGCAGCTAATGGTATCCAGTTATCATTCTGTCTTTGAGCTAAATAAAGAAATGGCATTACAGCACTTTTTTTATTATTTTCAGGATATCTTTTTAAAATTTCCTTACTTTTTTTTAGATTTTCTTCAGAAAATTTAAAATCTTTAGGTTGTTGATTATGTACTTTTTTTAAACTCATCGGTCAACTTCTCCAAATACTATATCTAAAGAACCTAGAACTGCGGGAACATCAGCTAACATATGGCCACGAATTAAATAATCCATAGCTTGAAGGTGTGAAAACCCAGGAGCTCTAATTTTACACCTATAAGGTTTATTACTTCCATCTGATATCAAATAAACTCCAAATTCTCCTTTGGGAGCCTCGACAGCAGTATAAACATCACCTTTAGGCACTCTATAACCTTCCGTAAACAGTTTAAAATGATGAATTAATGCTTCCATTGATTGTTTCAAATCATCTCTTTTCGGTGGAGATATTTTTCCATCAACAGATTTAATTGGGCCTTTTGGAATTTTTTCAATACACTGCAAAATTATTTTTACACTTTCTCTCATTTCTTCAATTCTGCAAAGATAACGATCGTAACAATCTCCATTTTTTCCCACCGGTATTTTAAAATCTAAATCTTTATAAACTTCGTATGGTTGTGAACGTCTCAAATCCCATGGAACGCCTGAACCCCTTAACATTACTCCTGAAAAACTATGATCCAGAGCTTCTTGTTTGGTCACAATTCCTATTTCAACATTACGTTGTTTAAAAATACGATTATCTGTTAATAGTGCCTCAAGATCATCTATGATTTTTGGAAAAGATCTACAGAACTTTTCAATATCATTAATTAACTTTAACGGAATATCTTGATGAACACCTCCAGTCCTGAAATAATTTGCGTGTAGTCTTGACCCAGAAGCTCTCTCATAAAATGTCATTAAAGTTTCTCTTTCTTCAAAACCCCATAAAGAAGGTGTTAATGCTCCTACGTCTAAAGCTTGTGTTGTAACATTTAATATATGGCTTAAAATTCGTCCAATTTCACAGAAAATTACTCGAATATATTTTGCACGTATTGGTACTTCGATGTTTAATAATTTTTCTGCAGCCAAAGCAAACGCATGTTCTTGATTCATTGGAGCAACATAATCAAGTCTATCGAAATAAGGTAAAGCTTGAGTGTATGTTTTTTGTTCAATTAATTTTTCTGTACCTCTGTGTAGTAAACCAATATGCGGATCTGCTTTTTCAACAATTTCTCCGTCTAACTCGAGTATAAGTCTCAATACACCATGAGCTGCTGGGTGTTGTGGACCAAAGTTTAAGCTCATTGATTTAGTTTTTTTTGTCATTATTTTCTATTTTTTTTATTTTTTTAATATAATCAGTTCCTTCCCAAGGACTCTCAAAATCAAAATTTCTATAATTTTGTTCAAGTTTAACTGGTTCATAAACGACTTTTTTTTGTTTTTCGCTGTATCTAACCTCGTTAAAACCTGTTAATGGAAAATCTTTTCTTAGAGGATGCCCTTTGAAACCGTAGTCTGTTAGAATTCTTCTTAGATCTGGATGATTTTTAAATTTGATACCATACATATCAAAAACTTCTCTTTCCATCCAATTTGCAGAGGGAAAAATTTTTGTAATTGATTGTATTACTTGGTCGGTATCAAATTTTATTAGCAATTTAATTCTAATATTTTTTTCATGTGATAAAAACAGATAAACTAAATTAAATCGTTTTTCGTCCTCTGGATAATCCACTCCTGCAATATCTATAAGTTGCCTAAATTTACATTCTTCATTTGATTTTAAAAATTGAACTACTTCGATTAAATCATTTTCTTTTATTTCCAACAAGAGTTCTCCGAACTGTATTACAGATTTTTTAATTTTACTTGTAAGTTCAGAATTAATTTGTTTTTCAAAATTTTTTAAAATATTTTCCATCAATTATCTTTTTAAAGTACCTTCTCTTCTTATTTTTTTTTGAAGTTGTAAAATTCCATATAGAAGCGCCTCTGCAGAAGGAGGGCAACCTGGAATATAAATGTCAACAGGAACAATCTTATCGCAACCTCTTACTACAGAATAAGAATAATGATAATAACCGCCTCCATTAGCACAGCTTCCCATTGAAACAACATATCTCGGTTCAGGCATTTGATCGTAAACTTTTCTTAAGGCAGGAGCCATTTTATTTGTTAAAGTACCAGCTACAATCATTACGTCTGATTGTCGTGGCGACGCCCGTGGTGCTGCTCCAAATCTTTCAAGATCATATCTTGGCATTGATGTTTGCATCATCTCAACAGCACAACAAGCCAAACCAAAAGTCATCCAATGTAATGATCCTGTTCTCGCCCAATTTATTAAATTTGCTGAGGATGTTGTAATAAAACCTTTTTCTGCAAAATCTTTTGCTAAATCTTTAAACTCCTCTGGAATTTCTTTTTGCTTTTCAGAAATAAGTAATGATTTTATTCCCATTCTAAAGCTCCTTTTTTCCACTCGTAAATAAATCCGATTGTAAGTATTCCTAAAAAGATCATCATAGACCAAAATCCAAGTGCGCCAATTTTTCCAAGAGTGATAGCCCAAGGAAAAAGAAAAGCTATTTCCAAATCAAATATGATAAATAGTATAGCTACCAAATAAAATCTGACGTCAAATTCCATCCTTGAATCATCAAAAGCTTCAAAGCCGCATTCATATGCTGACAATTTTTCAGGATCCGGGTTTGATGGGGACGCTAAATAATTTGCAATAATAAATCCAATACTCAAAAAAAGAGATATAAACAGAAATATTACTATTGATAGATAGTCTGATAAAAAATTATAAATCATGTTTTGTATTAATACCTACTTCAATACTAATAGTTTGAAGATTCTTGCATTAATTAACTTACTTATAACATTTCAAACGAAAGTGTACAGGATAAGAAGGTAGCAATAATAATTACGAATAGTGCCACTTATTTTGAAGATGAAAATGATTATCAATTAGTGGCGGGAGTGACGGGACTCGAACCCGCGACCTCCTGCGTGACAGGCAGGCGCTCTAACCAAGCTGAGCTACACCCCCATTTTATTCA
>MDSZ01157327.1_pt1 | contig 17631 bp, 14 predicted proteins | sample 811201 | NCBI WGS metagenome assembly MDSZ01 (sample SAMN05326647, study PRJNA326480) | marine metagenome | isolation source: seawater | place: Indian Ocean: North | collected 2010
ATACCTAGGCAAGGAGACAATACCTGATGTGACCGTAGGTAAGAAGTGGTTCCTTGATGCGATTGATAGAAGCGGTTTTTATCCTGGATTGTTATCAATAAATGATTCAATTTCTGGAGAGCGCTTTCTTTGGTTCTTGGGAGTAAGGAGGGATGAAGAAGAAAGGACAGGGCAGGAGTTGAAGAAAAATATAGTTCCGAGTCATTGTTGTGTTTGTGGAACCTCGTCTATGGACTTTGAAGAGTTCAATAGTGAGGAAAAAAGAAGGTGTCCGAAGTGTGGTTCTGTGGAAAGAACTAGGGCTTTCCTAGGCTGGCTGTCAGAAAACTCTGATTTGGAGGGTGCAGAAGTTTTCTCTGTTGCTCCGTCAGCTTCCGAGAGTGCGTTCATTGGAGGATTTGAAGTCAAGAGATTTGATAGATGCGACATCAGACCTATTGGGGGTTACGAGATACAAGCAAATATTTCAGATATGCCCCAAGTTGGTACGGAGAGTTATGACTTAGCGATTGCAATCAAAGTTCTAGAACACTGTTCAGATGATGAGGGGGCGATTTCAGAATTATCCAGAATATTACGAGTTGGTGGCAGACTATTGATCAATGGAGATATAGTGGAGGGCAGGGGGACTACAATTCTCGAAGACCCGACATCATACTACGGAAAGGAAAACTTCGAAGAATACAATATTGGAACATTCAGGAAATATGGATTGGAAGATCTAAGTAGAAAGCTGAGTCGATTCTTCGATGTAAGAGTCGTTAAGATTTTTGATGAGGCTACCCAATTTGAAGGGGTCTTATTGGACTGTATCAAATTGGAGATTGGTGGGTCGGAAGATTTTGAGAAAATGGACGATAATCGCTACCTCATTATTACTGTTGATACAGAGGCGCAACCTCCTCGTCAGTCTGAAGACCATGTTGGAAAACTGATCTACGGTCGAACTGAAGTGGGCGATTTGGGGATCACGGAAATGATGGATATAGCCGATAGTAACGAAAAAAAGATTACTTTTTTCGTAGATATTATGGCAGAATTGGTGTACCCGGGAGAGATTTCCCAGGTGTGTAAGGAAATATATGGGAAAGGGCACGATGTGCAATTGCACGCTCATCCAGAATTTGTGCCGAGTGACTTCTGGAAAGATAGGGGGATTGAGAGAGAGGGTTCAATGAATCTCTGGAATTTGAAACAATCAAGATCATGCATTAGATGGATGGTGGAAAAAATGTCCGAGTGGGGAATTGAGGGGCCCGTGGCAATTAGGGGCGGAGGGTATAGGTACAACTCGAACATTTTAATTGCTTCCGAAGAGAATGGAATAAACCTGGATTTCAATTATTACCACTTACATAGGAAAATTCCGCTGACTGAGAAAGTCCAGCCCCAGCCATTCAACATCGGGAACTTGCCAATGTTCAGTTGGTCAAACGGTGTTATTGAAGTCCCAGTTAGTACAATAAGAATGGAAGAGGATTTTGCTAAGTCAGGAAGTAGGAAGAGACTTGACGAATATTTCATTCGCGACAATGCTGATTCGATAAATGAATTGTTTGACGCATACTTCAAAGAATGCAAGGGCCCTCAGGTATTGGTTATGGTTTTACACTCGTGGTCTTTTCTAGGATTCGATGATAAGACTGGATTTTATGTATACCAGGGATTGGAAAAAAGGGATAGTTTCGAAAAATTTCTCCAAAATCTTCCCGATGATATAGAAGTAATTACAGCAAAGAAGTTGTCAGAGATGATTTCCGACAACAAAATTAGAACAAAGGTTTCAGTTGATGTAGATATTGCCAATTATGGATGGGGTGAGAATGTTTGAAGAAGATCGTGGAAAGAGAGATTCAGGTTGCCAATTCTACAAAAAGGGTAATCATTGAGTTTGACAGCCCTGTGCTAAACGGTGCGAGGTTTCTTGAGCATTCTTTTGATAGAGCCACAAGAAAATCCTCAAAGAGAGTTGTCGCTGCATCTGGATCTTTACTGTATTTATCAGAAGATCTGGGAGATAGTTGGAGATGTTTGCCGATTGATGGAATAAAGACAATACAAAACGCATTTACTCTACAAAATGGCGATATTCTAGTTTCAGGATTCGATGAAAGAGATGCAAGTAATAACAGACTTTCATTGATTAGGGGATCTTCCACTATCTCTTCGGAAATCGTGGGAAAGAGTGGTTGGCATGCAACCTTTTCAATTGATCAAAGTGATGATTGCATCATGTTCTCAGAATACCCCACTAATCCTAAGGGATCGAAAGAACATGATGATGAGACTGATGCTAGGGTGTTCCGCTCAATGGATGGAGGAATCACGTGGGAGGTAGTCTTTTCAGTCGGATTTCCAGATATTAGGCACTTCCATACATGCACATTCTTCCCAGATTCGAATTCCTGGGTAATAACAAGTGGCGATACGCCAGAACAGAGTAGATTCTGGAATTCATTTGACAATGGGGAGTCTTGGTCCGAGGTAACTGATGGCAATCCAGATTCTAGTGGAGAAATTGAAAATCCTCAATCGATGCATAGGACCGTAGTAATGCATGAGCACGAAGGGAAATACATCTGGGCCACTGATGATATATTGGGTAGGCTAAGTGGTTATGACAGGGGGTATGAATGCATTGAGTGGCTTCCAATCCCTGGAGCTAATCAATATAGGGTACTAATCCGGAACTATACTACAAACCAACTTGTCTCAAAAAATATAATTGAACCGGAACAAGGTTGCTCTTTCATTTTCGATTGGGAAGGAGTAGAAATTGATCATGATCTTAGGTTTAGAGTGCAATACAGAGATAGAGAATCTTCCGGATGGCGTGACTCGAGTGAATATTCGACTATCTCGAGAGATTTTCGATGGAGTAAAACTCGCCTTTTAATGAATGAGGGGAGAATGAAGACTAGGTCGAAATTAGTATCTAGCGAGAAGGTGGGGGGAATCTCAATGGAGGAGATATGCGATCTTGGAATGCACATCAGAAGTATGATTGATGTTGGCTTTGGGTACGTTTTGTTTTCAGAGGCCAAGTATGTTGATATCGCACCAAACCCCCAGGTTTTCCTAATCCTAAAAGAAGAGATCGATAATCCCCATCTGTTGATGAATATCCCCAATGAACGCAAACAGGTAACTGGAGTGACATACTCAAGAAGCAGTATTAAGGATCACAATGGCGTATTCTTTACTCAAATTGAGAAAGGCCTAATCTTCGAGAATACTGAAATTGTTCGCTGGAAAATCACTATTGAATAGGAAGTTGGGCAACTAGCGGAGGAAATGACATGGGCTTCTATCTGAATCCAAATTTATCTGAGGAGGTGATTTCTTCAGACGATTTGGTGGTTTTTCTGCATGCTCAGAGAACCGCTGGATCTTCCTTTAGAAGAGATGTTCTGGGAAAAACCCATGGAAAGGAGAAAATATATGCCTACCAATATATTGATGGATGGGAGAGCTGGCATTCAGTTCCAGAAGATGTTCTAGAGAATTTTGGAGTTTTCGTAGGCCATAGTGATTTTTGCAAAAGGATATTTTCTAGGAAAATTCATTTCATTACACTCCTTAGGCATCCTGTATTCAGAATATTTTCTCTCTATGATTATTCGAGAAAGGATGATTCCAGTCATTTTCATTATTTAGCCAAAAATAGAGAAATTCTCGAGTTTTATCGAGAGATGATGATAACCAGTAATGCAAGATTCAACTATTTCAATAATGCAATGTGCAGAAGGGTTTCCGGGCACTATAGTTTTGAAGCTGCAATTTCAATGATTGAGAAAAATTTTATCGCTGTTGGATACTGTGGAAAAATGGCGCTTTTTTCGAATTGGTTTTCGGAAAAAATGGGATTTGGAAACATCGGCATCAAATCAATGGAGCCGGATTTTTTCAGATATTCCGATTATCTGGAAAATGAAGAGTTGGTTAGAACAATTCTGAAATATAATCGAGAGGATGAGAAATTATTCAGATTCATGAATGAGAGATTTTTCAAGGAGCCAGAAGATTTTTTCCCTTGGTCTGAAGAATCGGGTAGAGAGGAAGGAAGTACTAATGCCCCAATCATTAGCGAATTGAAATGGAAAGTCGTAGATGGAATTGAGAAATACAGAATATTAATCAAGGACAAGAAAAATGATCAGTTCGTTGCAAAGGATATAGTTGAAGGCGGCGTTTACGAAATTAACTGGACAAAAGAGCTCATCAATAATGAGTTGATGTATCGAATCCAATCTCAAGATGAGGGGGTTTGGAATGATTTGTACGGTTACAAAATACTTGAGCCAACAATGGAAATAGTCTTCTCACTATTGGAGGAGGATGAGAGGGCTCTATTGACAAAACTGCAATGGGAGCCTGTGGCTGATTCAGAAAGATACAGGGTTCTAATCAGAAATTCTAAGGGTCTGGTATCAAAAAGGCAGACTCTGCAAAATGAAGCGTATTTTGATTGGGGGGGTGCGGAAAGATCTGAAAAATACATTTTCCGCTGCCAGTACCTTGAGGCAGGAGAGTGGAAAGACATTCACAAGCAGTATTTTGAAATTGAAAAACCATCTAAAATCTTCTTGTGAGTGGGAGCCATGTCTATGGGCAAAACAAATCAACTTACAATAAGGGGAAGATAACATGAGCGATGCGGGGCCAATTATTCTAGTAGTTGGAGCTAGGCCAAATTTCATGAAAATAGCTCCGATACATTTCGCTCTGAAGCAATGTGGGGAGAGTCAGGTACTTCTCCACACGGGGCAACACTATGATGAAAATATGAGTAAAGTGTTCTTTGATGATCTTGGTCTGCCGGAGCCCGATATTTATCTCGGAGTAGGGTCATCCTCGCATTCCATTCAAACGGCAGAAATTATGGTTGAGTTTGAGAAAATCTGCCAAGAGTTGCAGCCGAGGCTGGTGGTCGTAGTGGGAGATGTAAATTCCACTCTTGCTTGTACTCTCGTCGCTAGTAAAATGCAAATCACAACGGCACATGTTGAGGCTGGCCTAAGGTCGGGAGACATGCGAATGCCGGAAGAGGTGAATAGGAAAGTCACAGATGCCCTATCGGACATATTATTCACCACATCTGAAATGGCAAACAATAACCTAATCTCAGAAGGAAGGAAGGAAGAGGACATTTTTTTCGTTGGAAATGTAATGATTGATAGTTTGAAAAATAACTTATCCAGAGTTGAGGAATCAAAGATTTTCGGCAAACTAAAAGTCGAAAGGGGGAGTTATGGAGTTTTGACCCTTCATCGACCTTCAAATGTTGATGAAAGTGAGGTGTTTAAAGGAATAATTAGTTCATTGGAGAAAATCTGCGAACATGTGAAGATTGTCTTTCCAATGCATCCGAGAACCAAGAAAAGGGCCATTGAATTTGGCTTAATTAAACAACTTGAAGAAAATCCAAGAATGATAGTAACAGAACCACTGGGATATTTGGACTTCATTGCACTAACCTCAAACTCTGCTTTGGTCCTTACTGACTCAGGGGGGCTACAAGAAGAAACTACAGCCCTTGGGATACCTTGCATCACCATAAGAGAGAATACAGAGCGTCCGATTACGGTAAAAATTGGAACAAATAAGTTAGTAGGTTGTGATCCTGAGAAGATTTTCTCCGCGGCTATTGAATCTCTTAATTCTGGAAATATGGATCACAAGATCCCAGAAAAATGGGATGGGAAAACAGCACAAAGGATTGCGGAAGTACTTTCCTCGAGAGGTGTTTGAACTGCAGCACACGCTTTCCCGGGATCTGGAAGAATTCCTTAGTGAAGCAAGGGAAATAGGGATGGTTCGCTCGGCTCTGAAATGCATTGGGCATGAAGATTATTTGGCAATTGATTCTGCCAAGGCAAAGGTGATATTATCATCAAAAATTACTGAGATTGAGAAAGAGTTGGATGACCCCACATATGTATATGAGAGTACGGCTTTTCACGCCGATCCTCAGAAATCGGCGACTAAGGCCGTAGAAAAGGGATATCTGTCTCAAGGAATCAGGATCAGGATTGAGCCACCTGAAGAATGGGGTTTGATTGCGAAATTCTCCAGAAATGTCCGTTATAAGATTCAGGCATGGATTGTCCTAGACGCACCCTTGTATGCCCATTCCCAGGGGAAGGGGGAAGAATTCCTGGATCCGTGCATTTTGCATGTTAATGACTGGATTGACTCCTTTATCAGGAATGGGGAGAAAGAAGATTTTGCTTGGTATGATATGGCAGTTGGACAAAGAGCGACAAAACTGTCATACGCACTTAGGATGATGATGAAAAATGGTGATTCGATAGAGGATTTAGCAGCCGCCATTGTGAGCACCCATGTTCATCTTCAAGAGTTGATGAGAGAGGAGAAGATTGCTTCTCATTCCAATCATGGACTTTTCCAAATGGTAGGGCTACTGACCATAGGAAAAACTCTGCCTTTTCTTCCAGAATCTGCAGAGGCGGTGGATTTTTCCACTAAGAAAATAAGGGAGATGGTCTCTCTTCATTTTTCAAGTGATTTCCTGCATAAGGAACATTCTCCAATGTATCACGTCTTCATGACCAATTATCTCTCCATATTGTTGGATACCGGAATGATTAGCGAAATAAAGGATCTAGTAGTTACTGCCGAGGGTGCTGTTGAGGCAGCTTCATGGCTTTCCCAGCCAGATGGGACGATCATTCCTTTCGGAGATACTCCAAATATAACAACTCAAGAAAGGGCTAATTTCAAATTGTACAAAGAGAATGGCAGAGTTTGCTCACCTGAAGGATTGCGTGTTTTCCCAGAAGGTGGCATGATTATTCACAGCAGCTATGATTCGTATGGATATGCGAGTAACTTTCTTGCTTTCAACGGGTCTTTCCACTCCAGACAACATAAACATGCAGATGATTTTACTTTCCAATTATGTAGTGGGGGAAATGGCATTATCACAGATCCTGGGACATTCACCTACCAGTACGATCTTCCGGAAAGAATGTATATTGAATCAACTAGAGCACACAATTGCCTTTTGATTGATGGGATGAATTATTCCAGATTTAAATCGGATGTTTTCGGGAGTTCAATAGAGCAAGTCCATGAAATTGGTGATTTGGTGATGATTGAGGCTTTCGTCAAAAGAGGAAGATTAGTCGATGAAAGGATCCCCAATAATCAAGTCAAGACTAAACATGGGGTGAGAGTTAGGATAGATCATCGTCGAATACTGCTATACCATCCTGGCAAATTTCTGGTGACTATTGACGATGTCGAATCTGAAGAAGAACGCTCTTATTCTCAATGTTTCCAGTTGTTTCCAGAAATCAATGTCATGCAAGAAGAAGAGATGTCCATTCTGTCAAAATTTATTGATGGGGAATATAGGGCCATAGCAACAATGATTCCGCTTACTTCTGGTTTGCGTATTTCTGAAGTTAAGGGCCAAACTGACCCATTTCTCTGGGGATGGGTTTCTTCCAATGGGCACGAATTGGAAGAGGCGTCTAATGTCCAATTCTCTACAAAGGGTGGGAATGAGTTGATTGCTAGTGTAATTGATATGTCGCCGGAAGAGCAAGCTAAATCCAAACTAAGTATCTCTGGAGATGGAAAATATCTCAAATACTGGAGGAAGGGCGAGGTTGATTCTATTTTCGAGCTTCGTCAGAAAGGTGCGAGGCAGTTGCTAACTTACAATCATGGCAAAAGTTGCAATGAAGTAATAGTTGAATAGTTGCAGAAAGGCTACTTTTCCCGCTCTAACAAGTAAGTGTTCTCGACCTTATCAATTCCGAATGACACCGAAATGACTTTCCATCCTTTTTGCGAATATCTGTTTAATATCTCGCCCTTAGCCTCTGACATCATTCCTTTACCCTTCTCATTCCACAAAGATCTGGGTAATTTTGTCATATCCGACTTCCTAGTATGCATCATGACTAGTTCTCCATTCTCGTAAATGGTACGCCCCTTATTCTTCAACATAAGCATTTTATATTCAACTGGCATATTATCGGACCCCTTTGTCTACATCTTCCTCTTGAATATGTAAGTATTCTCATATGGCTCGCTAGAAAAATTAACGCCGACCAACTCCCAACCCTTTGACCCGTAAGTTGTCAGGATTTTTCCCTTGGCTTCTGACATCATCTTCTTTCCTTTTGCGTTCCACATATTTCTTGGGAGATCGGAAAGATCTGATTTCTTCGTATGTACTTTTACAATTTTGCCGTTCTCAATTACCTTCCTACCCTTGTTGGAAATTTCCAGGTAAAGGTATTCCCATTTGACTGCAGCCATGATTATACCCGATAGTGAGGTATTTTTAGATTCATCCCCAATGTGGAATTCTTCTATTCGATAGCAAACATGTTTTGGAGTTGCCGTGGCAGAAACTAATTGATATGATTTGAGTTGTGCGGTGGCTCAATGAAAGGGATGCAGACGGAAGGAGTTGAATTCTCGGAACATGGAGTTCGGGTTCTCCACATTCTTGCAAAGAGTTTTCCTGAATTGAATGGTTACTCGGTTAGGGGGTATGAATTAATCAAATCTCAGAAGGAATCGGGTTTGGCAAATCCAGTAGTTCTGACATCGCCATTCTACCCCGATACTGATTCAATGAGCGAGGAGATTACAGCCGGTGGGGTTAGATATCTCAGAAGTATGCCAATTAAGGAGAGTGAAGTTGGTACTCTGAAGATGAAGATACTGAATCTTAGAGGATCAAGGGTGGTTAATTCCAAAAATCTCGCACTGCCCAGTAATAGGAAAATACCGGCATATAGGAAGGCCTTGTCTCGTATGTGCCGAATTCTTTCTTACCCATTCAGAGTTACTTTCGCGGCCATCGATGAGAGGATTAGGATGGGTTACCTCAGGGAAAGGATCATTGAAGTTGTTCGTGAATACGATACGGACATTGTCCACGCCCATACGCCATTCAAAGTAGGACTCCCAGCAATGCAAGCTGCTATCGAATCAGACAAAAAATTCGTCTATGAGGTTCGAGGACTCTGGGAAGAGTCTGCAGTAGCAAGGGGAAAATTCTCTCGCTTTGGATTCAGATTCTGGAGGTTCAGAATGATGGAGAATAAGGTTTTGAAAGGTGCTGAGGTGGTTTTCTGCATCAGCGAGGGGGTGAAGAGAGAATTGATCGGTAGGGGAATAGATGGGGGTAAAATTACGGTAATCCATAATGCGGCTCCGAAGAGTTTCCTCTCATTCGCGAAGGAAGACGCAGATCCAATAATTGATGAAATGATAATGGAAAGTATTTCTGAACTCGAAAATATTCGAAGTAGAAGGAAAATTATTGGGTATGCCGGGAACGTCCAAGAATATGAAGGAATAGAGACACTCGTAGATTCAGTTAGGGAGATGGTTTCTGAGGGAGAAGAGGTCCATCTAGCAATAGTCTCAAACGAAGATGATACTAGAGGAGTTTCAAATTTTTGTGAGGAGTCCGGTATTGGAAATTATTGTACAATTATTGGACCGGTGCCTAGAGAAGCGATGCCTCGCATCTACAGATGTTTCTATGTAAACGTAATACCAAGACTAATTCAGTCAAAGATGGCTAGATTGGTAACCCCACTGAAGCCTCTCGAAGCGTTCGCACTAGGCGTCCCACTGATCATTTCAGATTCCCCTGCAATTAGGGAAATTGTCTCTGAGGATATGGTGACATTCTTTGATTCGGGAAGTTCCGCTGATCTCAAAAAGAAAATTAAATTTTTAATGTCAAATGAAGGGTTGCGATCTAGTAAGGTGGAAACTGGAAGGAAATGGGTAGCTCAAGAGGCAACTTGGGACCATCGAGCCAGAGATACCGTGGAAGAATACCTAAAGATAATTGATACTATTTCTAGCAATTAGGAGGGGGGAATCCAATTCCAAAGTATTTCCAACCTTTACTGGACAGAACTTGCGGGGAAAGGCACCTCCGACCATCAAAAACACGCTTTGATGGGCAACTTTCTGATAGTGAATCCCAGTCAATGTTCAGGCACTCGTCGTGAGCGGTTGAGACAACAACAATATCTATTCCAGAAACAGCATTAGGTTCTTCAATTGAGGAGACCCAGTCGGGAAGGGAGGAGTCATCCACATGAGGATCCCAAACGAAAACTTTGCATCCCGAGTCGAATAATTCCCTAGACATCACCTTAACAGGTGTTTCTCTTATGTCACCGGTGTTTTCCTTGTATGAGAATCCCAAGAGGAGGACCCTGGGTTTTTCCAAATCTATCAGAACATTAAGAATGGAGTCGGCGGCGAAAATTGGCATATCCTCATTGATCTTCCGAGCAATTGGGCTAATCATTGAAGGTGAACCGAGATTCTCAGCGAGAGAGGAGTAGTAGTAGGGATCTACTGGAATGCAGTGTCCACCTACGCCAATCCCAGGCGTATGGCGATGGAAATTCCACTTAGTTGCGGCTGCTGAAAGTACCTGTTCCACATCAATACCCATTAGTGGCAATACCGTAGCAAGTTCGTTCACGAAGGCTATGTCGATATCTCTCTGGACATTCTCAATAAGTTTGGCCGCCTCAGCAACTTCGATTGTACCTACAAATGATGATTTTGCAGAAGTGATATTTGAATAGATTTCGGCCAGATATTGTCCTACCTCGGGATCATCACAACCGACAATCCTGTCAACAGAGCTAGCAGAGTGTAATGGGTCGCCGGGATTTATTCTCTCGGGAGAATATGCTATGTGGACTTGTTCTCCGATTTCGATACCCAGATCCGAGCATATGAGGCCAAGTTCCTTTCTAGTCACACCCGGATAGACAGTGCTCTCAAGGACTACGATTGTACCTCTTTCTGGATCGATTTCTTCCATTACGCTCCTGGATGCTGATATAACGTAGGAAAGGTCGGGAGTCTTGTCCGCATTTACGGGCGTTGGAACCGTAATTAGTACAATATCTGAATGGGGGATGACCGAAGAGAAATCTGTAGAAACTTCCCATCTGGGATCATCAATTGGGATTGAAAAAACGACTCCTTCATCTACGAATGGAGGTTTGCCGTTTTGGATTGATTCAATTGTTTTTTCAGATACGTCAATGCCCCCGACATGAAATCCTGCATCATAAAAGGCAAGAGCGGTTGGAAGGCCTACATAACCTAGGCCCACTACTGCGACGTTGGTCCGATTAGAAATGACTCCCATTGACATGTCGGATAACTGCTAGTAATTAATTGGAAGGGGGAGTAGTTTCCCTAGAAGCGGGGATCTTTCTATTGAACATGAGTCTCCTTTTTTGCTTGGCTCTTAGAAATTTGGAAACCTCTGGTTCACAAGAAGGGGGGTGCTTGTTGATAATGGCTGAGACGTAGCCTGCGAACATTGCAATACCTCCCAAGATTGCAGGTTTTCTTGTCATTCTGTGAATTGATCTAGCAAGCAGGTACACTGGATTATAGCGCATTGAATATGAAAATTGACCTGCCTCATAGCACCCCTTAATCAGGCCAGAATGAGCTCCTGTCCTCCGATTGTGCTTTACTTGAATTTGTGGGAAATTTTTTGTTTCCCACCCATTCATCTGGGCCTTGATATTGTCAATTCCATCCCAACCATTGACTTCTGCGATGCCTCCGATGTCTTCGAAGCACTTCCTTCTGTAAGTCTTTAGAGCCCCTCTTGTGTGATCGGCAGATACTTTCTCTACTATCTTTCTGCCCTTTTCCAGAACATAGCAAGATCCACTGGCTATGCCAAGGTCTTGAGAGTCTGCAAATTCTGAAAATATAGATTCGAAATAGTCCACAGGAAGTTCAACATCAGAGTCGATTTTAGAAAGAAATTCCCAATCATGAGAAATTTGTGAAATTCCAATATTCACCACTCTTGCTATCTGAGCCCCACGTCTTCTAGTAGAGTCATCGACTACATGATGGAGAAAGATCCAATCAAATCCCTGGATCTCTTCTTCTAACTCCCTTAAGTTGGAATCTGAATAATTGTGTAAAACGATGAGCCACGAGTCTGGTCTGATAGTTTGATGTGACATTGTCTTCACCAAGTTTCTTACCAAAGAAACTTCATCTCTACAGGGGGTGACTACTACGTGCATATATGCCCCTCATTGAGATGATGGATGTTTCTCCCGTCAGGCATATGTATTTGGTTTGATTGGAGGGCATGTGGTTGGCATCATGGATGTCCAAGTTACGATTCAATTTGCGTTGACGGCATTGATGTTTATCCCGGCCTTTTACTGGTTCAAAATGAGAAAAGAAATCCCCTCGCAAGACTTATGCTTAATTGAAGAAGAAAGCGACCAGAGAATCCTAGTCATTTTGCCCATGCGAAACGAGGTTAAGAATGTAGAAAGAAAGATTACATCAATCATCTCTGAGATATTGCCTCACAAGAATGTATTTCTCACGATTGCCGACTCCAGTTCTAATGATGGGACGAGTTCACTTGCGGAAGAAATTCTTGAAGTTTCAAGTTTGGAGGGCACCAGGTGGTCCGTAGAGAATTTTGGGGTTCGGGGAAAGAATGTTGCACTTAACGGGGTGATTGATAGACACGAAGCGGACATTTTCGTCATGTCTGATGCTGATGCAGAGGTATCTGCAGGATGGTTGGAAGTATTCAGATCAAGGCTGTCTGAAGAAAATATTGGAGTTGTCTCGGGCGTGGAAAAAGAAAACAGTGGGAGTTCGGATTTCAATTCATTCTATAGGAGAAATTCGAATTGGCTTCGAATAAACGAATCCAGATTGGATTCAACTCCTGTTTTGGAAGGTAGCATACTGGCTTGGAAGAAAACAGCAATCAGTCCATTCAGATTCGATGAAGGGGCAAATGCCGATGATGCGCAAATTGGACTACATTCAATCAAAAGTGGGTATAGATCAATTGTCGATTCAAGAGTTACGTTCAAAGATTTCGAGGACAAAAAAAGGACTTTTTCTGAATCCGTTAGGAGGTCCCAGGGCCTTTCTATAGCACTAATTAGAAACTCACGCTTAGCCGTAATGAGGCAGAGGAGAAGCGCAAGGAGAGCGATTTTCAATGCGATTGTGTTGTATGTCTTCTTCCCATGGTATGCCCTATTTTTTGTAATTAATGCATTTATTGCATTCTACAACAATCCGATAATTGGGCATTCTTGGGAGTTTTACTCTGTTTTCTCGGTCTTTTTAGTTAGTATACTTCCACAAGGTAGATCGCTAATTTTCGGTTCTGCAGTCTCAATCATTGCGCATCTACAGGCAATTGCAGGAAAGCGGTACAAAAATTGGGAGCCAGTTAGATAGTTCAGACTACCGTTACGGACTTGGCAAGATTCCTTGGCCTATCGACGTTGACCCCTTTCTCCACCCCTACATGGTAAGCGAGAAGCTGGATTGGGATTATACTAGCAAATGGGGACAAAACAGGGAGTACGCTTGGAATCTGAATCAGGATGTCGGCCAAATCCGTAATAGGCCCCTCATTGTCTGTAATAAGTACGATTTTAGCACCTCTGGTCTTGCACTCTCGGATGCTTGACTCCATCAGATTTAATTTCGAATCTGAGGGGACGACTGCAATCACAACTGAACTATCGGATAATAGGGCGATAGGGCCGTGCTTCAACTCCCCTCCTGGCAATGATAAACATGGAATGTATGAGATTTCCATCATCTTCAATGCGCCTTCTTTGGCGACATAAGACGAAAGACCCCCTCGTCCGATGAAAATTGGCGGGTCCGAAGCCAAAATCAGTTTTGTTGCTTGTTTTATTGAATCGTCCAAGTCTAGAATCTGGGTTGAAACAGAATTGGGGATCTTCCTTAATTCTTTCACGATTTCTCTCTTCTCGGCATCTCCGATATCTGAGATCGTTAGTGAGAAAAGCAGGCCTGATGCCACCATATTGGAGAAGACTTTTGTGGAGGCTACGGCGAATTCAGGTCCGGCGTGAAGATATGCCCCATTGCCTGTTAATCTAGCCATTGTCGACCCTATCACATTACATATTGAGGCGATATTGCTACCGAATTTCTTCGCCTCGAAGAGAGCATCCAGAGTGTCTTTTGTCTCACCCGATTGGGAAACTCCAATTGTCAGAGTTTTAGGGGAGCACACCGACTTGGCAGGGAACTCGCTGGCTATGAACGCCTCTGAACGAACCGATGTTAGTGTTCGAATGTATGAAGAGATGATTTCGGATGCATAATAAGCAGTACCGCAAGCTACTAGGTTTATTCTATCTAGTTGCCTGATTTCTTCTGGAGAAAGTGAGAATCCACTGAGTTCGGCACTTAGTCCGTCCGCACTAATCCTGCCGCTAAGTACGTTCGACAAAGATGTCGGTTGATCATGGATCTCCTTGAGCATCATATGAGGGAAATTTCCAGGGTCTTCTTCGTCATAGACGCCCTCTAGGACCTCAAATTCAGGAACCTCAGTGTCAAATAGAGAATGGATGCCATTTCTGTCCAAAAGAAAGTTGTCCCCGTCTTTCATGTACGCCACTTCTGAACAGGCTCCGTAGAATGGCTGGACGTCGGATGCAATCGAGATGTTTCCTTCCCCCCTTCCAATCACAAGAGGTGCTCCCTGACGGGAGACGAGAATGCCATCCAAACCAGTAGAAATTACTGCTATAGCCCACGATCCTTCAAGTTTGGAGATTACCTCATTGAAAGCCTCCAAGAATCCATTTCCTTCGGGTTGGGTCTTTAGTTCGTGATCCAGGAGATGGACTATCACCTCGGTGTCAGTCTCGGAAGAGAGTTGGTAGCCGAGTTTAGAAATTCTTGAAGAAAGATCAACAGAATTCTCAATAATTCCATTGTGAACAATTGTTATGCTACCATCTGCACTGCTATGTGGGTGTGCGTTATCATTTGTTACGCCGCCATGAGTGGCCCACCTTGTATGGCCAATTGATATCCTTGCTCCATCAAATCTTCCGTTTACCTTGGTAACTAAGTCAGAAACATAGCCAGTGGTTCTCTCTGTTTCGACTTGAAGGTCGGTTCTGGAAAATATGGCTGCTAGTCCTGCAGAGTCGTAACCTCTGTATTCTAGCTTTCTAAGCCCTTCAAGAACCTTGCTCGCAGCATTATCGGAAATGCAGCCATATATGCCACACATCAACCACAACGGGTACTGGGAGTATATTTCAAAGCGACCCAAGATTGAGAGATGGTTCACTTATGATTTCACGGTTGTTGGCAGGGACTAATCAGAAAACAATTATTCGTTATACTCTGGCCCTAAAATTATGAGTCTCCTCAATGAGTTGTTTCCCGGGATAATTAATTGTAAAGTTGAGGCTATTCCAAAATGGGGGGATGAGGCTCGCCCTTGGGAGTTACTTGCTTCGGGAGAATCGGGATTAATTTCTCAGATTTCTGAACTTACTGGAGATGGGGTTTTCATCCACCCTGATGCAATAATTGGGGAATTTGTAAGCATCCAGGGTCCCTGTTATATCGGCGCGAATGCTGAAGTAAGACAATCCGCATTCCTTAGACCGGGGAGTTGGATTTGCGATGGTGCGGTTGTTGGGCACTCGAGCGAGGTGAAAAACTCGGTACTTCTTCCTGGTGCGAAGGCCCCGCACTTCAACTATGTCGGGGATTCAATCGTCGGCTTCGAGGCAAATCTGGGAGCAGGTGCCAAGCTCTCTAATGTCAGAAATGATCGGAGAGAAGTTTTCGTAACCCTGGGTAGCGGAGAAAGATTCGGATCAGGACTTACGAAGTTTGGGGCATTGATTGGCGACAATAGCCAATTAGGCTGCAATGTAGTTACGAACCCCGGCACTATTATGGCTCCGGAAACGATGATCTTTCCGAATGAAACTATTAGCGGATGGGTAGAAGTCAAGTCCTAATTATTCTCAAGAAAATAATGAAACCATCAGTCAATGATCTGAGTTTACTAGTCCCCCCTTTTCTTTGGCTCCATTGTACCTCGATCTCGGTGTGCCTTAGACTATTCCTTCGTGCAAGTCCGGCAATCTCTGCTTCCAAGTCGAAACCTGAAGAATGGATGTTCATTTTCATCAGTGATTCCTCATTGAAGCCCCATAGGCCTGTGCAGAGGTCAGAAATTCTCCTGCCATTCCTAATGCTAGAAATAAGAGAGAGGGCTTTGTTTCCGAAGTTGTGTAACAATGACATCCCTTCGGGCCTTCCACTCTGTGAAACAAATCTAGAGCCAGAAACTATGTCGGATCCTGCTACGACGGAATCCAAAATTAGTTTCACAGAATCAAATGAATAAGAGCCATCGGCATCCATGAAAACTACTAGGGGTGTTGGATTTTCCTTCCAAGCTGCTATTGCCTGTTTCACAGCTGCTCCTTTCCCAGTAGTTTCATTTTGATCGATTATGCTTTCGGAAAGCTTGGAGGCTATCGACTTAGAAGAGTCGCTTGTTCGAATATCGATCACGAAAATAAAATTAATTTTGTAATGTTGCTTAATTGAGGATGACTCGAAGTCATCAATCAGATATTTGAGGCCCTCTTCTTCATCCTTAACGGGGATAATGATGGTGGCTTCTTCCACAAACTCCGGAATACATGCGGCTTTTCACTTTTCCACCTTTGTTATTATGAGATAGACTGAAAAAGCGCTTTCTTGAAAGGTACTCGTGTCCGCGAGGTATTCGTGGCAGACGTTTGTGATGCAATAATTCTTGCTGGTGGTATGGGCACAAGGATGCTTCCAGCAAGCCTATATGCGCCAAAGGAGACATTGCCTTTGGTAGATACTCCGATACTCAATCATCTAATTTGGGAAGCGGCAAAGGCGGGTGCGACGAGGGTGCATCTTGTCCTAAATGAGAGGAAGCGGGTTTTGCTCGATCAATTCCTCGATATAGGTTCCATTCACGAGAGTGGTGTCAGGGATGACCTGCCACGAGAATCCCTATCACTGGGAGCCCAAGGGATACAGATTATCCCTCATGTGCAAACTACTGCTGGAGGGGTTGCAGACGCTATCTCTGTAGCAATCGAACAAATCGATGGCCCATTCCTTGTACTTCTGGGAGACATGGTGATATTGGACAGGCATGTTAGCCCCGAGAAATCTGGGGTAAAGGAAGCGTCTAGTGCATCTCTTGAATTGGTAAAGATGTTTCAAAGTACAGGATCTCCGTGTGTCGGAATCTACCCAGTAAAATCGGAGCAAGTTAGCAAATACGGAGTAGTTGGCCTATCTAAAGACAAGGTAATTGAAATTATCGAGAAGCCAGAAGAATTGGAGGCACCAAGCAATTACGTCCTATGTGGCAGGTATGTCTTTCCTGGTAATACTGCAGAAATTCTTGAGAAGTATCCAATTTCGGAGTTCGGAGAGATGCAATCAATTCATTTGCTAAGGCACCTGATTATGCAAGAAGGATTGATGTCGGTGAAGCTTGATGGTATGAAAATGTACGATAGTGGGGAGCCAATAGGGTGGCTCAAATGCCAAATAGATCATGCATTAATTCGAGAAGACTTAGGCGAGGACTTGACTGACTGGATTAGGTCTAGAATCGATAATTAATGGTGGACGCTGGGGGATTTGAACCCCCGGCCTTCTGGTTGCAAACCAGACGATCTTCCAGGCTGATCTAAGCGCCCATTGCCCTTCGGAAAGGCCCCTCATTATTGA
>MDSZ01163788.1_pt1 | contig 17630 bp, 15 predicted proteins | sample 811201 | NCBI WGS metagenome assembly MDSZ01 (sample SAMN05326647, study PRJNA326480) | marine metagenome | isolation source: seawater | place: Indian Ocean: North | collected 2010
AGCAGTCATTGCCGCGATTGGCTGAAAGAGTCCCTGCAGGAACGCGGGATCAGCACAATCATCTACTACCCCATTCCCATCCATTGCCAACCGGCCTACACCGATCAACAGCAAGGCACTCGGCTGGCCGTGACAGAACAGCTCTGCAGCGAAGTTCTCAGTCTGCCGATTTTTCCAGAGCTCTCCAGCGAACAGCAGGAACAGGTGATTGCCGTGCTGCGTTCGCTGCTGATCCAGAACGCACCATTGGATTCACAGACCTGCACTGTGGCGGCCTGAGATCAAGCTGGGATCTTTTCTACAAGGCCTTTAGGGAGCGAAAAAACTCCTCTGACTACATCAGCAACAATCCTTCCAAGAGATAAACAACCACTGAATGTGCTGGAAATACCAGCAACTGCTCTAGAATGGCAAATAAAGTTTAGGGAACTGAAGATGGGCCAGCACATCAAAGCAGCTTGTCTCGTCGCTTTGGGCACGCTGATCCCTGGCTCAAGCGGTGCAATTGCCGGACCCTTGGTATGCACAACAACGTTTGGCGAGAACAACAGCGGGGGGCAGGTAGAAAATATCTGCACACGTGTCGAAACGACCTACGAAAGACTTGAAAAAGAGCTCTACACCTGGAGACCCCCATATAACAGTGGAGTCGGCATCTTCCAATCAATGAATGAAGATGGCGGCATCGCCTATGGCGGAATTAATGGCACAAATCTTGTTGGCTTAGGCTTCCCAGAGCAAGCGATTATCTGGGATGCAGGCATTTTGCAGAAAAACGTTCAAGAACTTTTAGAGAATCAAACCGAGGCGTTGCCTCTGCGAACAGCAGATTTACCCAACGCATTTGAAAGCAGCTTGGCAGATACAAGTTTCTGGGAGACAACAACGATCCAAGAAGCTGAATATGGCGGACAGATCTTTGGTCACCCCCTTTGGTGAATCAAAAGGGAACTGGCAGCAGGAATTTCAAAGCCAGAGGAGCGATGCTCTGGAGCACTGAAGAAAACGGTTTCACCGATTGCGCAACTCCCTGCAAAGCAGCGCCTCCAAGCCCGTTACCAGATCTCGTTAATTGAGGCTCCGGGTTCTCCAGAACTTCGAGCTGCAACTGCTTCAAACGATCAGCTGCCTGAAGATCTCCACGCGCACGAGACAGACGCTCTGCTGCTGCGAAATCAGAAGCAGCAAGGACAGCTTTTCCCTGAAAACCCCGACTGACCCCACGGCCAGCCCAGCTCAAAGGCTCATCGTTTGACACCTCGATGGCCGCTGTAAACAGACGCTCCGCCGAAGGCCAGCGACCGGCCTCAGCCTCCGAAACGGCAGCGTTATGGAATTGAGCCGCATTCAACCAGTCACGTTGGACTCCTATCGCGCCTCGCCAGTGGCTAAGCGTCAAGGCAGAAGGATCAAGCAAAGCTCCCGTGAGGTCTGCAAAACGCAAATCAACGCCCCGAAGCTGAGCAGAACGCAGATCGGCACCGCGCAAAGAAGCCCCTGCAAGCGTGCTGCTCGTTAAATCAGCACCCTGCAGGTCGGCATAATCCAAATTTGCCTGACTCAGATTCGCCGATTGGAGCTGGGCTCCTCGCAAACGTGCTTCAGGCAGCTCAGCATGCACCAGGTCTACAGAGCGCAAATCACATTCCTCACAACGACGCTCCAGGAGCAACTTCGACAGTGCCTCAAGCTCAACAGCCCAAACAGAAGAGCTAATACCTGGCAAAATCGTGATCAGAGCCAGTGCGCGAAAAAACATTGACGCAGGAATAATGGTGACCAAGGAGTTAATGCGAAAAGCGCATAGAGCCAGGAGAAACGTGAGCCCACGGTCCATTTACCTCCCCTAAATGGGGGATGCAAACCTTACTCGGAAAAAAGTAAGGTAGACAGGTTGTGATTGCCGATGCTCCATCACCATGACCGCACTACAGAAAAAGCTCGTCTTGCACCTGATGGCGAAACGCCGCCAACAAAGCATTAATGGCTTCACACTGGTAGAGCTGATCATCGTTGTGGTGATCATTGGAATTCTTGCAGCGATCGCCATTCCTGCATTTGATGGAGCAGGGATCAAAGCAAAACAGAAGGAAGCGTCTACAGCGGTTGCGTCCTATGCCAAAGCAGCACAGGCGTACTATCAGGAAAACACAGAGATTGCTGACGATGCTGCAGACCTTGCACAGTTCATCGCAATCTCTTCATGCGCTGGTTCAAAACCCTCTGATTGCCAGGGCAAGAAAGCTGTAGCAGTCACGAGCGGTAAAACCTGGAATCTGCCATCAGGCCTCTACGGCGTGACTTTATCCTCCACGGCTGATACAACAACTTTCACCGCCAAACCAACGTCGACATTCACTGGTGGCTTGGAAGTGACTGGCTGCTTCAGCAAAACCTCAAAAACAACTCAGGTTTACGACCAAAAATCAACAACAGACACGAAAAAAGCTGCGTGCTGATTGAGCAAGCCTGAATCAGAGGCATGAAAGATATCAATAATCGAAAGATCCATAAGGGGCAAGAAGGATTCTCCTTGCCCCTCACACTATTGATTGGCCTGATTGTCACTAGCAGCCTGATGGGTGCGGTCTATATGGCAATCAATAGCAACCAAAGAACCAGATTTGATTTTCTGAGATTTCAAGGACGGAGCGGTCTTGACTCACTAAGAACACAATACAAATCCCTCCTCAATGATACCGACGGGGGAAACATCTACAATTATTTTTGGTTGGCCGACGGATGCTCGAAAAACTCTCCAGCCAATGAATGTCCGACTGGAACCAACCCGGGATTTCTACAAAACCCTTCGACCGCCTATTGGCCGGATGGAGTCTGGAAGCAGGGTGCAGGGCGACAAAAAGCGCCCATGTGCAAACCCAATGCCAATCAAGCCCTCGATTGGCTGTCGCCGCACAAAGCCATTCAACAAACCTTTTACCAAAAGGGGATCAAGCTCAATCCTGGCGTTGAACCAACAACCACAGGATTTGTGCATAGTTACACAACCAACGAAATCATCACAACAGGTACCAGCAGACAACAACTCATTAGCCTGGTTGGGGGTGAAAAGAATGGGGTGAATAAAGCTGGTCGCACCGCGATGATCAACCTACAGATTGCACGCACCATGAGCCAACCTGGGTTTGCATTTATCTCAGCTGGTTACAACGGCAATGAACGGGAACCAATTGCCCTGTCAAATTTAAAAATAACCAGCAATAGCGGCATTCCAACAGGTAGTATCCTGCTGCGCAAAAATATCTTCAATCCAGGTGAATGCGGAAATCAAATTCGACAATTCCGCACAACATACTCGCGATCACCCATCAGTGGGACGAGTCAATATGGTGGCTTGACAATCTATCCAGCAAAATTCCCAAACGACCTTGGAAGTCATTCCAAAAGCAATGGCTCAGTGAGTAATAGGGGAACTGCGATGCTGCGGAAAGCGGAAAATAATAGTGCAGCGAATCGACTAGGCCCGGGAGGAATTTATCAATTCGACGACCTTTACCTATTACCAGGGAGCAAACTCGAAATCAATACGTCGCGCCCAGTAACGCTGAAGGTGAAAGGAGATATTCATATTGCAGCAGGCGCAAAACTATGCAACGTTCGATATTTTGGGCAACAGTGCGGTAGTGGTAAAGCAAGTCAACTGACGATCATTCAAGGCAGCAACGCCGAAGCCACAAGCCAGGCCAGCGAAAGAGTGCAGTGCGACATCGCTGATCGGGCAAACTACCTTCACACGGGGGAAGCCAAGCCACTGAGCACAGCAGGGAGAACTTTTACCGTACAAAGCACAGGACGAAGCAATGAATCGTTGAATGCCTTCGTCTTTGCACCGAGCAGCACCTTGGTGTCAGCGGGAGTGCCAAAAAGCTGGAATAATGGTGGTCGCTACCAATGGCTACAGGAGCACACTACACGGCACAAATTTGCCGTCGTCAACAAGGGCGGATATCTCAAAGTCGCCAGAAGAAACAATCAATCATCGGCAACAATCTATGATCTAAGAGATGAAAATAACCGCACAATCAAAGCCTCAGATGCAAAGAGAAACAATCAGGACTATACGAGCGTTGGGGAGCTGCAGAACGGAAACCTGCCTTATTGGGCCAGATACTACAAAATCTATGTACCCAATCACATCATCACGCGGCATAATCTTCGAACCGGCCGTATTACGACCCATGGCCTGACATTCTCAGGCAACACAGCACGGGTCATGCGTGAGAGACCGATTCAATATCGAGACCGTAGCTATAGAAGAGTCTGCGGCTATCAATGGTGCCGAAGAAACTATTACTACTGGTGGTGGTGGGGCTCTTGGTACAGGTGCTATCGCTGCAGCTACCAATACGGGTGGTCAACCCGAAATCTAATGAATAGCAATATCTATGAAACCCAGATGTCTCAAAACAGCAACGCACTTAGCCGCTACTACAACATCCAACTGATGAGCTTATATAACAATGCAGATATTGCCAACGCGCCACGACGCTTTAAGGGAGCCGTATGGGGAAGAAACGTTTGCTTCAGCAGGGAGTCGGCCAATTCAAGCTATCGAAAAGACTGGATGAACACCAACAGCCCCCATAGCTGGGAATTCAACAATACATTCATCGATGAGATGGTCGATCGTTACGGACAGGAATACAATTTCGGCTTGCCAGAATATCGAGCTCAAAGCGAAACACTCGTTGACCCACAACGTATTTTGAGCAAGTGAACAATGAATCAGTTGCACTTATTGATACCTAGAGGCAAAAGACCAAATGCAAGGGTTCGAGAGGATGGCTTTGGATTATTAGAAGCAATTATTTCAGCAATAATTCTAGCAATTATGATTGCGACATCGATATCAGTCACGAATAAATACCAGGCGATGAACTACAGGTCGTCACTACGCCAGGCACTGGCTCAAACAATTGATGAAGACCTAACAGAGGTTAAACTGGAATTAGAGAGTTACCTCTATCAGAAGAAGACAAAAACAAATAACGCATGCTACGCCACAAACAGGTCATGCCAACAATCAACCGCAGGAGTTGGTCATTGCAAAACGATTGCACAACGAGCAATTGCATCCTCACCCATCATCAAAAATGGTGAGTTGTCATTCAATACACAAACACATCAACTGTTCAAGGGCCTGAAAGGTTCAAGCAGCGGCCTGAAGAGGATCGTGAGCATTGAGATGCCAGAAGCACCAAAACAAAGCAATCAAACCGTCAGCCGAATGGACCGGAGCATTGTTCGCGTGAAATACACATTAGAGGGTGACTTAGCAGAGGTACTATTTAACAGTGCTGCAGCAAAAACCATTGGCTCAGTTGATCTCTACCCACCTGCACATGCATCATGCCAATACTGAAAAAATCAACCATCATAAGAAATAATTCCGGGGGGTATACAATCACCGAGATGATCCTTGTGATTGTGATCACTGGCATTTTGGCAGGCATCAGCGTTCCCAGCCTGATCAACTGGAAGCACTTTCAAAACATCAAAACACGACAGCTCGCCTTAAAAACAACCATCGAAAAAATCAAAAGCGACGCAAAACGCTGGGGAGCAATCTGCACAATTGAAGGGAAGAGTCTCAAAAGTACTTGCAAAAGTGCGGTGATGCAGAAGAATATTACTGATACATTGGATTCACAGAGCACTCCGGAAGAAATCATCAATCCAACCGTGCAGAGTCGAACCGACGAAGACGTCTACATTGCAACGAATTTCAAGACAATCACTTTTTCACCACGAGGGTTTATCCATGTTGAGCCCATTATCAGAGACAAGAAGGATGCGATATTTGTGTTGGGCTATCAGAGTCAAAGCGATCCGTTTCAAGATCAAGCGCCTGAGCTCTGCATAATAGTTCAAAACCTGACAGGGCGAATCAGCATCAAACAGAGAAATAGTACTAAGTTGCAGGGGAATAATGCAGTTTTTGCAAATCCGACACTCACATGTTGACAGAGAAAGCATTAATCGAAGAAAATGCTTATATGAAAAAAAGCTTCGTTTTTTCAATCCAAACACCAACACGCCTTGAAGGAACAAAATGTTGAATAGATCAACCTTCCAACAAAAACGGCAACAAGGCAGGTTTAGCAACGGCTTTACCCTAACGGAACTCCTCATAGGCGCAGTGGTCGCATCATTAACGGTGACTGCAGGCTTAAAACTATCTCAAGTGATCGTTAATAATAATAAGCAAAGTGAGCGTAATTCAGCGGCCATCGAGCTGGTGGACAACAGCATTGATCAAATTCAACAGGAGATTCGAAATGGCGAACAACTGATCGACATCGAAGCCGATTTACCTAAAGGATGTAATGACTATCGACAACAAGGTATTCAATTCCTCTTTGCCATTGATATCCCAGATCAAGCCATGACACTTGGCGACTATGACATCAGCTCAGGCAAGCCGAATTTAAGGACGGTTAAATGTCCAATCATTTACGGAAGCAAAACATCAGCCAATGGAATTGAGCTTTATCGTGTAGGCACTGATCTCAATCAAAGTGGTTACTACACGGCCGCCAAGTCAAGTCAAACATTAGTACTCAAAGACATCAGCAAGAAGGCGAATCGGTCTCTGCAGTGTCCAAGTAGTAAATGGAAACACATCAAGAGAGGAGGAATTGAGGTGTGTATTGACCAACGCCTGAAAAGGATGGCCAAACTCACAATCACTTTAAACAATGGTCGTGACTTACCGGGACTGACAGCTGAAGGAAGCACAACTCAGCGACAAGGCTCAGCGATGACAGAAATTATGCGACAAGAAGCTGTGGCAGGAGCCAACTCCGGCACTGTATCGAAATGCAGAAGCGGTTCAGGCTGCAATTTTGGCGGACAACCGATTACATGCGATAAAACATCTTTTTTGATCGATGTATCAGGATCTATGGGTTGGGGTGGCTCCGGAGGAAGATGGATATATAGGAATGGGAGGTGGACATACAGCAGTTCTAACAACAGGATGGAGCGTGCGAAAAGAGAATTATTGCGGGCAATCGACTCTTGTTCCGACGATGCAGAGATCAACGTTACTGCATTCTCTAGCAGAGGATATAGAACAGAAAAAACAGCCTGGAATACTCCCAAAAAACTAACTCAATCAAATAGAAATTATCTAAAGCAGCTAATTAATCAGCTCTACGCTAGTGGTGGCACTGATCCATGGAGATACACACACAGGATGATTCAGGATCAAAATGTGAAAGAAATTGTGCTGCTTTCAGATGGCGGAACCTATTACAGAGGGGGGGTCAATTTGGGAGGACAATACTACTACGGAGATTATGCTCAATCGTACCAAAGCTACACCAGTCGAGTCCGGCAAAACAATCCTGTAGTCATTAAAACCGTTTCATTCGGGGGAGGAAATTATTGCGGCAACGGATGGATGGGTCGACTTGCAGATATGAATGGGGGGAGCTGTGTTATTGCTCCCTAATGACGATTTTAATTTGGCAAATATGGAGCAGCGACTCGGCTTGGGGTATACCCATATCCATAAACACCTCCCTGATCATCATCGATAATCTGAGGCGTCACCATGATCACAAGCTCACGTTTCTGTCGACTTAAAGTACTGCTGCGGAAAAACTGACCAACGATAGGAATATCACCAAGAACTGGCCACTTCTGGACCACTTGTTGGTCATAATCAGAAATCACACCCGTCAAAATTAAGGTTTGGCCTGCACGAACACGCAAATTACCAGTATCCAACTTTCTACGAATCATCGTCTTAATCGGACCACATCCTGGGACATTCTCTCCAGTACCAACAACAGCGGAAATCTCAGGAGAAATCACAAAAGAGACAAAGCCATTGTCATCAATCTTTGTGACCTTGGCACCAAGACGCAAACCAGCATTACTGAACTCTGGTTGGCAAGTGTTGGCTGCGCCATTCTGACCGGCTTGAACGTTATAACTGGTGATCTCCTCAATTCCAGAGACAATAAATGCTTCGTTAGCATTGGTTCGTCCAATTGTTCCACTTGTCTGATCAGTGGAAGATTCAGCTGAGCCGCTTCCAATTGCCTTTGGATCTTCGCTCAGAATCAAAGTCGGAGAAACGACAACTTTAGTAGAGCTTGATTCAATCTTAGACCTAACCAAATCGTACAGTGTTTTATAAATGTAACCGGCATTCTCTCCAGGGTTCACTGGTGCGGGATCTAAGGCATCGAGCTCGACAACACTTTGACCTTCTTCTAGATCGACATATTCAGATTTTGCAGAAGATGCTCCCCCCGCCATCGTTTCAAAAGTGGCATCATTAGGAGGTAAGTAATTACCAAAAGCACCAATCAGTTCACCGCGATCACTCACGATAAAACTATTACCAGGCCCGCGGAATGCAAATGAATTCTCAGTCGTTTTTGCATTATCCAAGGTGATATCCAAAATCTTGATCGACAGCGCCACCTGCCGCTGACGGAGGTCAATTTTTTTGAGAAATTGCTCAGCAGTACGAATCAGTTGATCATCACCAACCAAAGTGACGGATTGCAGGCGCTCGTCAGTGGTGGCAAGCAGTCCCAAAAGGGGGCCAGTCTTTGATCCATAGGGTTGAACATACGTGGACGTATCTCTGGTCGTCGTGGCAGCATTCGGTGCCCCACTGATCGCTTCAGCATTCGAGGAACCTTGTGTAATTGCCGTGGATCGCGTCAGCGTCTTCGTGACCGTGGCGCCGAGGTTGGCAAGATAATCAGCAGCGGAGCTCGCAGTCACCTGGTTCAGACGATAAGTGCGAGCAAATCGGGATTTAATGATCGTTTCACGAACTTTCGGCCCCACGTATACCAAGCCGTCCTCAAGTTTGGCTTGCATCTGAGTCGCCATCAGCAAGGCATTAAAAACTCTTGAAAAGGGTTGATTCCGCATGGTCATATTCACAAAGCGCGTGGAATCAGCATTGTTTGCAGAAGCAGCGCCAGCAGGAGTCATCGGCATCGCCGTAGGCTGAACCTGACCCTGACCACCTGGGCCCATCGGATTCATCGGATCGAATCCTGAAGAGGTCAGCTGTGTGCTGCCAACCGCACTTGAAGCAGGCGTGGCATTGAAACGTGGATCCACTGGAACCCAAACAAAGCCATAACCACCACGTGAAACCAGATCTTCAAAGGCATGCCGGGCGTTCATCTGCCGATACTTCACAGACACCACAGGGCCTGTGATGTTGAGAAGGTTCGGATTGGCAATGGCAGTCGTCCCAACAGCAATGTCACCCACAGCCGGAGCGATAGCACGTCTCTGCAAACGAGGAACGAATGCTTGCTGGGGCAGACGCCTCGGTTGCATCGGATCAAGAAAAGCTGTTTGTGAACCAGGTACAGGCTGAGGTGTGAACGCAAAGAGAACCCCTGTTGCTGTTTTACTCACAACCGCCTGATTCATCCCGCGGCCATCCTTGCGGATCACACTGAGGATCAAACCACCAGAACTACGATTCAGCGATACAACTGCATTACCTAACTCCGGCACAACAAGCCTGGATTGACCTTGAATCGTCCGCTGATTCTGAGACGTGCTGATTGCGGCATTCCACGATGATGCAAGAACTTTTTGCTTCACCTGGTTGACATTGCCTGCAAGATCAATCGCAATTGCAATTTGACCATTCGAACGCAATAGACGCATACGAACGACATCAGAACCAAAATCTGAGTCGATCAATTCTGCCCCCCCATTAAAAGGCTGGGCAGCAGCAGGCAGACGCGCAACCACAAAATCAGCACCAGCACTAGCACCAGCAACCAGGGCTAAAGCCGTGCTGATCATCGGGCGTGCTGTGGAAGACATTGGAGAAAAGGGAACTAGTGGAGTAGGAGGAATAACTTGTGAAACTTAGCCTGAAGAATCAGGTTCTAAGGGTTCCGAAATCTCCCTTTGAGGCACATCGACGATCAATTTGGCGTTAACCTCACCCACGTATCGAGGTTCGGGATTGCCTTCGGCTGACGCAGAATCACCAGTCGGGGGAGGTATGGGAGTCGAAAATACTTCAAAGCACAAGGGCGATATTGATTGCTGATACTGATTCAGGTAGCGGAGATAATCCATTACATTCAAGTAATTGCCGCGTAAGGAAAGCTGAAAACGGTTGACCTTAAAGATGCCAGACAAGTCTGATTGAAAAGCCGTCTCAAGAGGTGGAGGTGTTGCTGGAGGAGCTGTACTTGGGTCTTCCGGCTGCTCCAAACCAGAGGGCTCTGGCGGTGGCGGTGGCGGCTCATCCAACGCCAACTCAGGTTGATCCGTCTGTATGCAGGCAAAGGGCTCTCCCATTTCCATTGGAGTAACACCTAGCAATCGCACATTTGCACGCCGAGCTGTCTCACTAAAAAACTTTGAGGTGAACAACTCAACCGACTCTTCAGACACAAAACCACGCACAATATCGAACTCTTGACTGATCGACTCCTGCTTCGCCTTGAGATTATCGAGTGTCGCACGAAGGACGGGCACTTCTTCAGCCTCCAGCCTGTACTGATTAAGGGTTAGACTATTTTCACTCCATGAGCGCCATTCAGGCAAAGTCAACCAGTAAAAACCAACACCAAAAAAAGCAACGCCTCCAACGACAGACAAAGCCATTGGATTCACTTTACGACCCAGATCGGCAAAAGAAATATTTTTTAGATCTTCGAGCTTGATTTGACTAAGCTTGGAAATCTCACGGCCAAGATCGATTTGGTTGAGTTTTTCAATCGAGCTTTTAAGATTTTTTAAAAAAGAAGACATCAGCCATTACCTCCTATTTTTTCCATTAATGAGTTATACAATTTGAGCTTATTGTATTGACTGTAATCAGAGGCTCCGGAATATAGTTCCTGCAAATCAGACGGTGTTGAACTCAGGAAGGAGCCTTTGATAAAGGCCGAAACTGGCTGGAGCGGAGACAGGCTTTGACAAGATGCTGATGAACCCAGTGTTGAAGGATCAGAAGACATGTTCGTAAAGCGCACAGTATCTGCATCAACACTTGGCATCGCCTTGATCAGATCAATCAAATCCTCTAAAGCTTGATAGTTAGGGCCAAATGCACAGAGATTAAAATCAGAGCGGTCAAGCACAAAAGAACTCAGGCTTACCTCAGAAGGAATGGATCGCTGAAGATAAAAGGTAAATGGGTATGCAAGAGAAGAGGACGTAAATAGTACCGAAAAGTCTCGAATATCATTCTTTTGCTGATCTAATGATTGTTCGGCTGCTGAAATGCGAGCCGTTAACTGCAAAAATTGAGAATGTTCAAATTCCAAACTTGAAACCTGAGAGGCAGCAGACCGATTTCCTAGAAAAGGAACAATCCATGACCCAGCAAGAGTTAAAGCTGCCACAGCCCATGGAATTAGAATTCGCTGTTTAAGCCCAAAAATAGAACTATTCTTTTCAACATACTCGCCAAAGACCAGAGAGTTGTCTTTTTTCCAAGACAACAGATCCGAATCAGGAGGAACAAAATTGATAGGATTCATGGCTGGAGATATGCGGAGAGGCCAACTGCCAATTGAGGAAACAAGTACTGATGTCGCCCTAACTCATCAGCTTTCAGATTATCTGAAACCTCCATTAACCCAGAAGTTAAGCCACTTAAAAGCCTCCACGACCTAAAAGTCATTGGGAAAGATGGTCCAAAATTAGATAACCCATAACCTGAAATAACATATGAAATTTTGCCTTGCAGAGCTTGCTCATCCTTGACAACATCAAGACTCGATTGCAGGCGATTAAAAAATTGATCTAATAACCGAGATGACTGGTCCGAATACAAAGCAGTTCCAAATGGGAGTTGCAGCGAAGTAATAGCCATAGACTGGTTCTTAACAAGAATGTTACAGCAATTGATTTCAACGTCACACAAAATTGCAGATTTTTGTGGATCCTTAAAGTCTTGAAGCCAGTCGATCAACCCAGAATAAAGTGGAGAAATCCCTAAAATGGGCTGACCAATTGCTCGCAAAACATCAACCCAGGAATAAATAAAATGCGTATTGGCATAACTGACGCCACAGATCGAAGGCTTGCCCGAGGGTTGATTGTCACAAGGGCTTAGGTGAATCAGCGTTTCATCAGGCAGAAAAGGGCTTTTGCCTCTTATCTTTGAATTGGATAAATCCCAGTCAGAAATTTGATCAACATCAAAAGAATGATGACTAAACTTCGAAGAGGAGAGAAGAAGCAATACTGGGCATGATGACAAGCTCATAACGTCCATAAGATCCAAAATGATCTGAGAAACTTCGTTTACATTTTCTACACCAGATTCACCAATTAGATGAGTTGGCAGATCAATCGAAAAACAATCGTCGATAATCATTTTCGAAGTATTAGCCTTGATAGAGGTAAGAATCAGATGCTGCTCGAAACAGGAAATTACAGCAAAAGACTCAAAGCTCTTTGGTGTTGGAGAGAAATTAAACCGCTGACTGATCTTAGGCAGCTGCGAAACTGACAATCGACTCTGAACTTGGTTCCAATATTGACGAATCATTGCGAAACAAAGAGCTGATATTCAGAACGGCCATTTGAAACTGAGATACTCCCTTGATCGAAGGAGATTGCGACAACACGCAAACCTGAGCCATCCAGTGTTCCTAATGCCAAATGATCACCAAGTGATAGGGAGTCGTGACGCGATCCATCTTCAATAAGGGCTTTAAGAGATGAACCCTCTTGGACGATTCCGGTAAGACGGACTGAACGCAATCCAGCCGCAAAACCTTGACCATTTAATTGCGAATTTCCATCAGCCTGTACAGAGGAGCTAACAACGAAAGGGTTACGTTTGACATTCGTTGAACGTTTAGCCTCATTAACACGATTGGCAGGGATCGGACGCAAACCCTGATTGGAAGCCTCTTGAGGTTTGGACCGGGAAGAGGCTCTATCGGGCACCTCTTGATCGAGCTCCAGGTTTTGTGCGATTTGATTTAATGAGCGCGCTTGAGGCACAGCAGACGCCATGAACGCCATTGCCAGAGACAAGATCCATGCTTTGTGCGGGCTACGCAAGCTTCGAGCAAAAAGCACGACTCTTAAAAAATTTAACTAAAAATAAATAAAAAAACCAGATCTGTCAAGAGCATAAAAAATGCAAAAACTGCATTTTCTTTGCGAAGCATTTATGGTTATGATATAAATGGTATTTATTGCATCAACAGGTGCAAATGCAAGACCTCTCAGCGGTTCTTTCAGAAAAACGATGCGAAGAGTGTGGGGTCATTTTAATTTCTAAGAATAATTCATGCATCAATTTAGGTGCGATGAATCCCTCGTTTCCAGAAGTAAGGAAGCTCAAGGAACAAATTCAAGAATTAGGAGTGGAAAAGGTTGTTATTACAACAATTGCAGCAGATGACTGGGAGCGCTGGCAGGATAATTCCGGCAAAGCCGTTTTCACAGCAGAACACCAGACCATTCAGGATCATATTGATGCCGAAATCGAGCTACTGAATCAACAACAAGCCAGGAATTCTAACGAGCGCAATACACCACCACACAATCAAGGTTCAAAAGAAAAATCAGATAGCGTCCAAATCAGAAATGAACTTTCATCAGAATTGGGCTCGATAGGTGGCGATGTATTTTTTGAAGACATCGAAGACGAAGAAAAAGAGCAAGAAGAAGACATTGAAGCAATTACATCTGAAGCACAAAGCACAGAATCCGATCCAATTATTTCAGCAGTCACTTCTATATTATCCAATTGCAGAGAATTGAAAGCCTCGGATATCCACATTGAACCCCAGGAAGACAGCTTAAGAGTTCGCTATAGAATTGACGGGATACTAAAAGAAGTTTATTCACTTCCCAAAAAACGAACCAATGCAATTATTAGCCGTATAAAAATTGTCAGCAAGCTAGATATCGCAGAACGAAGGCTACCTCAGGATGGGCGTATTCGCGTTAACCTCAATGGGACAATTGAAGATTTTCGCGTCAGCACACTTCCTGGAAAGTGGGGTGAGAAAGTTGTCCTTCGGTCTCTGCAATCTGACCCCTCAATTCTCAATCTTCAAAAACTCATCACATCCGAAAAAGAACTCAAACTGATCAGAGATTTAGGACAATCACCCTATGGAATTATGATTGTTGTTGGTCCTACCGGAAGCGGTAAATCAACTACACTCTATTCTATTTTGAGCGAGCGTAATTCTCCAGATGTAAACATAAGCACTGTTGAAGACCCTGTTGAATACACACTAAAAGGAATTCATCAAGTCCAGGTAATCCGTGAAAAGGGTCTTGATTTTGCACGAGCCCTGCGATCTCTTATGCGGCAAGACCCGGATATTATTTTGGTCGGTGAAACAAGAGACCGTGAAACAGCACAAACGGCCATGGAAGCTGCTCTTACCGGGCATATGGTTTTCACGACCTTGCATGCCAACGATACAGCAACTGCGTTGACCCGGCTTGATGAAATGGGTGTGCCGCCCTACTTAGTTGGTGCTTCAGTTGTGGGAGTGATGGCACAGCGTTTAGTTCGTAAAGTTTGCCCAAGCTGTAGCACCACCCGTGCCACGGAATCGGGGAAAGATGATTTAGCTCTGTCTTACGGAATTGAATCTGTACGTGAAGCCCAAGCTGTCAATATCAACCCGGAAGAAAGCCAAAATGGTCAATCCTGCTGCACAGCATGCAATGGCACGGGCTACAAAGGTCGACTAGGACTTTACGAGGTGATGCCGATTGATGATGAAATGCGTAGCTTGATCTTGAAGCATGCGACAGCAGACACAATTCGTGAATGCAACAAACGCCGGGGAATGAAAAGCTTGCTAGATTATGGGATGAATTTGGTCAAACAACATCTCACAACTTTGGCAGAAGTTGAAAGAGTTTGTGTAATTGAGGAGCCTACTGATGTCTGATTTAAAACTTCATTCATTGATGACCGACCTTGTGTCGCGTGGAGGCTCCGATCTCCACCTGACGGGTGATATTCAGCCTTATTTCAGGATTCAGGGTCAGATGCTTCCTGCCGCTGATGAAAAATTATCCCAGGCACAACTGTGGAATGAGTTAACAGCAATGTTGGGGGAAAGTAAAATTAATTCCTTCAAAGAAAACAAGGAACTAGATTGTAGCTATGGGTTAGAGAATGTTGCTCGTTTCAGGCTTAATGTCTTTTTTGATCGCGGAAAAATAGCATGTGTGATGCGCGCACTCAGTAGCAGAATTCCAAACTTTTCCGCTCTTGGTTTGCCTGAAAGCCTTCAACAACTTCTCGCACGTCCCCGTGGTCTCATGTTGGTGACTGGTCCAACAGGCTCAGGAAAAACAACAACTCTCGCGAGTTCAATCGACTGGATTAATGCCAATCACTCCCACCATATTCTGACTGTTGAAGACCCTATTGAATTTGTCTTTGAGAACAAAAATTGCCTAGTCAGGCAGCGTGAGGTAGGCGAAGATACATCCTCATTTTCGAATGCCCTTCGTTCTGCACTAAGAGAAGATCCTGATATTATTTTAGTTGGTGAAATGCGCGACTTAGAGACCATCAGCCTTGCGATTACCGCGGCAGAAACAGGGCACCTTGTTTTAGGAACCCTCCATACATCATCGGCATCACAGACGATTGACCGAATTATTGATGTTTTCCCAACAGCTCAACAGCAACAGATCAGGGTACAACTCTCTGTTTCTTTGATAGGAGTCATTTCTCAAACGCTATGCAAGACAACGGAGAAAAAAAGAAAGCTTGCCGCAGAAATATTGGTCAACAATAACGCCGTGAGCAACCTCATACGCGAAGCAAAATCATCACAAATTTACTCACAAATTCAAGTGGGAGGTAAATTTGGCATGCAAACCCTCGAGCAAGCACTGTTTCAACTTGTCGACGAAGGCTTAATCACCAAAGAAGAAGCTTTTTATAAATGCAATCGCCCAAATGTACTCACAAGCCTTCTCGAAAGCGTTCAATAATATGTCTAGCTATGATTATTTAAAAGATAAAAAACTTCGAGACAAACTTAAGTCTATCCGCCAAAACCGACCGGCAATTGCTTCTGATTCAAACAGCTCATATCCAAATAAACTTTCAGAAGATTCGGCCCCTCTTACTCAAAGACGCGGGAAAGACACAACCAATCGTCAAAACAGTAGTCAACAAATTCCCAGCGGTAGTAAGCCTTCACGCAAGCGCTATCCAAAACCATCAACAAAAGATCTCGCCATATCAACAAAACAACTTGCTTCGATGGTGCGTACGGGCTTGCCACTGCTTGAAGCACTCAACATTATTTCAAGCAGCTCTGATAATAAATCGTTGAAGTCTGTCTACAAGGAGGTTGCCATAGGAATTAGCAAAGGCACTACATTACTCGAAAATTTATCGCTGTATCCAAATATATTTGATGAGATGTATTTAGCATTGGTTTCGGCTGGTGAAGCTGCCGGCAAACTTCCGGAGGTTTTAGATCGAGAATCGAAATTACTTGAATCTCTGGCCAAAATCAAAGGTCAGATCAGGAGTGCGATGGCATATCCGATTGGCATCTCAGTGATCACAGTCGTTGTGGTAATCATCATGCTGGTCTATGTAATGCCAGTCTTTGTCGAAATGTACTCCAAATCAGGGGCTGATCTCCCTGGCCTAACTCAATTTCTTGTGGATGCTTCCAATATCATTACTGATCCGATGTTTCTGGTGAAACTGATCCCAACGAGCGTTGTCATTTTTTTCTTGTTTCGCCTATTGCTCAAACAAGAATCAGTGCTGTTGTGGAAAGACCGCTTGGTTTTGAAAATCCCAGTCGTTAAAGGTCTCGTAACAAAGTCATCTCTTGCAAATTTTTCCAGAACGCTCTCATCACTCAATGATGCGGGCGTGCCTATTCTTGAAGCACTTCAAATTTCAAAGAGAACATTGTCCAATCGAGTGTTCAAAAATGTTATTACGAAAATGTATTACGAGATTGAATCAGGCCAACCAATTCACAAAGCACTGGAAAGAGATACCATTATTCCTGTGATGTTTACATCAATGTTTCGGATTGGCGAGGAAACAGGAGAGTTGAGCGAAATGGTCAACAAATTAGCCGACTTTTATGAGGACGAAGTATCCGAAAGTGTCAAAGCGCTTACGTCAATCATGGAGCCTTTGATGATCGTGTTGGTTGCAGGCGTGGTTGCCGTGATGCTTGTCGCGATGTATTTGCCGATGTTCTTCATGTTTGAAACTATTCAATAAACAATTCTTCTTTATTCAAAAGCTTTTCAAGATCGGATCGTTGCGTAGAGAACCTTGAAGTGGGCCTGCTGTTTTTTGTGATCGATCAGAAGCTCGGGATATCCACGTCGCTCCAGTGCACCGATATCACCACTGAGTAAATCCTTGGTGTTCACGTGGCGCAGCTCCGGCAACCAGTGGCGGATGTAGTCGCCTTCGGCGTCAAACTTTGATGCCTGCGTCGCAGGGTTGAAAATCCTCAGCGGTTTGGGGTCCATTCCACTGCTGGCACTCCATTGCCAGCCGCCATTGTTGGCCGCAAGATCGCCATCCACCTCCAACTCCATAAAGGCCCGCTCGCCCCAGCGCCAGTCGCAGATCAGGTCTTTGACCAGAAAAGAGGCCA
>MDSZ01152747.1_pt1 | contig 17618 bp, 13 predicted proteins | sample 811201 | NCBI WGS metagenome assembly MDSZ01 (sample SAMN05326647, study PRJNA326480) | marine metagenome | isolation source: seawater | place: Indian Ocean: North | collected 2010
ATGCAAACCGTTCCTTTCAACTTGAAACGGAAACTCAGCCGAACGCATTCCCTTTCCTGCATTACCATCATGGTAATAGGAACTACCAACAAAAGGGCGTAGAGAAGAACTACGAATCCATTCACCAGAGAATTTGACTGCTGAATCATCTACCACCACCCCCGACAATGATTTTGGGTCAATACCCTCTCCCGCACTTAAAATATTGCTTCTTTCAAGTGCTAAAACCTGTCCATCAGAAAGTAACCTTTTTTGAAGCAAATCATAGGGCAAGGACTGTACGTTCAACTCTGATTCAATCGAGAGCACAGCGGCTGTTGCAGCAGATTGACCTAAGATCATAAAAACGGGCTCCATTCGAATTGAACCAAATGCAATATGGGAAGAGGAAATGCACACAGGAACCAAAAGATTTGAACACTCTCCCGGTTTCGGCACGAGTGAACCGTATGATATTTCATATGGGCCTCCAGGATTCACCTGTATGTCTCCCTCATTCAAAACGTATGCCTGCCCTTGTACATTCTTTGCCACATATCGTTGAACATTATGCGAGTCCATATTGTAAGATCCCATTCCAACCGAATGGGGTGTTTCCTTGATGTCTCTTAAGTGCAGTTCAGTCATTACAAAACTGCCCACCATCCTGCGGGCTTCCCGCACGTAAATCTGATGAGGCCAATTTTCGTTGTCCTCAAACTCATCCTTGGCCAATCCCCAGCGGCTCATTCTCTCTCGCACGTCCTCCGGAACACGAGGGTCATTACTCAAAAAATAAAAATATCCTTTTTGATACTGTTCATGCTCTGCAATAATGGCCTTTCTTTCCTCGTACGAACCAGCTGGATAATCATAGTTCATTCCAATGTTGTCCGTACTGAAAGGGCCATGATTATTGGTGTCAGTCTTGGCATTGGGAATTGGATCAAACTTTCCAAAGACATGCCTCGAGCCCATCTTCAATGTTCTTAGCAGCAACTCATACTCCGATGGATCATAACCCTCTGGCTTTGGAAAGGGGAGCCTATTATCTTCAACCTGGGTTAAACAAACCCTAAAATTGTATGCCTGCATTTTTGAATCACCTTCACCTTCTGTACCGGGTCCATTACTGCTTATGCGAGCCAACAATCCACTACTTGAGTTTCCTTCCTTTACAAATGGGTCAATCATTCCGGAAAACTGATGTTTTTTTGCATTTTTAGTCTGAACACCACTTAGAGTTTCTCCATACTTGGAATTGGCTTCACGACCAATAAAGAAGGAGACTCCCGCACTTGCCATCAAGTCTCCTTCATAAGTGCAATCCAAAAACATTTTTCCATTATAAGTATTTCCAGACAGGGTAGTTATGGAAATAATCTTACCATCCTTCTTCGCTACGCCGTTATTACGGTCCAGCCACTCGTCTCTAACCACTTCAATCTCGTTTTCCTTAACCATGGATTCGAAGATCATTTCGGCTACCTTAGGCTCAAAAATCCACATCGTTCTTAAGTCTCCATCAATAGCGGGAGAACCTTGCCCACGATTGCCATAATCTTCTCTCTTTTCCCAATTCCAGGCATCCGCTCCCTGATAGTGCCTCCAAACGCGGTGATAAAACTCTCTGGCAATTCCACCAATTGCTTGCTTTTTGCCACTATCCGTCCAACCAAGACCACTACTTGATAATCCTCCAAGATGAGTGTCAGGAGAAACGACCAGCACTGTCTTACCCATTCTTTTAACTTGAACAGCCGAAGCAATTGCAGCGGATGTACCTCCGTAAATAACTACATCCACATCCTTTCTCTGCGAAAGAACAACCTGCGATCCAATCACCAAACCCAGAAGCACTCGCAAAAGACTTTTAAATCGCCATAAGATTGCCATCTAATTTCATCACTACGGAATGATTCGATGCTCGCAAGAAAAATGAATATGCCTATTCCATGGATCTAATTGCTGCATCGATTTTTGAGAACCTAAACTGAAAATCATTCTCTGATAAAACCCTCGATATCACTTTTCTACTTTTCAAAACCAATTCTGCTTCTGTTCCCAAAAGAACTGCTCCCAAGTACATCAACATAGTAGGCGCTGGAAGCCCTATTTTCATAGGAGCGAAAGAATCTCGCAATACTCTCATAAACTCTCGATTTGTAACTGGATTAGGTGCAGCCAGATTAACGGGTCCGAAAATCAAAGAATTTTTCATCAGGAATTTGGCAATTCCTACCCAGTCATCGATATGCAACCAACTTATCCATTGAGTACCAGGACCCTGCTTTCCACCAAGCCCAAGTTTTGTCAATCGTCGCATCACCGGGAATGCTCCACCACCCTTCCCCAAAACGATGCTTATTCTCATTGCTATCTTCCGGACATGCTCAACAGGTGCATCAAAAAAAGCCTTTTCCCAAGCCCTTCCCACTTCCTCGGAAAAACCTACAGCATTTCCTTCGCTATGTTCATCATGAGCAGGTAAATCCCCCCTTCGATCATTATAAATTGTAGCCGTACTGGCATTAAGCCAGACGGAGGGAGGATTCTCGCGTGATCGAATTGCTTCTCCCAAAGCTTTTGTGGAATCTACTCTAGAATTAAGAATTAATGATTTGTTTTCTTTGGTATATCGACAATCTACTGAGCGTCCAGTAAGATTAAAAACAGCCAAGGCATTTTCCAATTCGTCTACCCAAGCACCCAAACTTTTGGCATCCCATTGAACAAATCTTCCATTTTGTCCGGGTTTTTCAAGTCTTCCAAGTATCACCACTTCGTAACCTTCCTCAAGTAATGAAGTGGAAAGGGCTTGCCCCAAAAAGCCAGAACCTCCTGCTATAATTACCTTGCCCAAGGTTTTATTCATCGCGATGAGATTTTTTTGAAAATTTGGATGGCCTGATCAATTTTTTGATCATCTATGTGAAGATGTGTCACGAGTCTAAGCGAGTTTTCATCAAGAGCAAAACACAGCAAACCTTCATCCGACAAATTTTGCTGCCATTCATATGCTGGTGTTTCCGTTTTAACATAGACCATATTTGTTTGAACATTTTCCAATTTAACATTCAGACCTTCCATTTCAGAAAGACTTTCAGCCAGACGGTTGGCTCGTTCATGATCTCCTTTGAGGTGGGGAAGGTTATGATCCAATGCATATATGCCCGCTGCCGCCAAAACACCTGATTGCCGCATCCCGCCTCCTAACATTTTTCGCCAACGATGGGCTTGATCGATAAATGCCACAGTGCCTGCCAGAACACTGCCCACTGGCGCTCCCAAGCCCTTGGACAGGCACACAGAAACGGAATCAAACATGGAAACAAGATTGTTCGCATTTTGTTCACTCGCTTCAACTGCGTTGAACAATCGGGCACCATCCAAATGCAGTTTGCACTGTGTCTCCCATGCGACCTCCTCAACTTCTTTTAGAATTTCGAGGGGATAGCAAGTACCGCCTCCTCGGTTGGAAGTATTTTCAAGACATATCAGGGAAGCATTAGGAAAGTGACTACGACTTCCCTTTGATTTGCGGATCCGTTTACGAAGATCAGCTGGATCAATAATTCCGTTACTGCTTGGAACCAATGCCATCGAACATCCAGACAAGGCTGCAAATCCTCCCCCCTCGTAAACATACAAGTGGCTATGCTCCTCAGCTACAATTTCATCACCCGGTTGAGTATGCGTGCGAACTGCCACGGCGTTTGACATGGTACCGCTCGGAACAAAAAGGGCCGCTTCCTTTCCAAGCATTCCTGCAACTTTTTCTTGCAGACGGATTACCGTTGGATCGTCTCCGTTTACATCATCACCGACTTCCGCATTTCGCATGGCATTACGCATTCCTTCACAAGGTTGCGTAACCGTGTCGCTTCTTAGGTCGATCACATGGGATGGTTTACTTTCCATCCTTTGAGTGCTGAGTTCTTTTTCTATTTAAGGACAATGTTTTTAAAGTAGACCTTCATCGGTGGCCCAGAGTGGACTTGAAAGGCAAGCAATCCATCTGCACGACGAGTTTTCTTGTCATTATCAATCAATTCTGTCGTTTTTACCCCATTGATATATTGAGTGAAATGAAAGCCCTTTGCGACGATTCGATAATTGTTCCACTCTCCTTTTTTTACGGCTTTTCCTATCTCGTTGGTATCTCCAAACTTTTCCACTTTCTTCTGTAATTTCCCTGCATCATTCAGGGAAAGTGTGGTTTTATCTCCCCTCATTGAAAGGATTCCACGAAATGCTTCCCCATAACAAATCCCAGAAAAACGGTCACCAGACTCGAAGTCAGCCTGATATCCTCCGATTCGCCAACCGTCATGTTTCCCGGGCTTTACAAAACTTCGGTACTGAATCCCGCTATTACCACCATCAATCTTGTAATCGAGAGTAAGATCGAAATCTTTCAAAACCCCATCCTTCCAAATGAGAAATGTATTTCCCTTGGTTGGATTTTCTTTGGTATTCTCGCCAACAATCGCCCCATCTTTAACGCTCCAATGGACCGGATTGCCGTCCCAGCCATCTAATGTCCTACCGTCAAAAAGGTGTTTTCCACCGAATAAAGGGAAGGAAGTAAGAGTGAAAAGGATAATAGTGAGTGATAATTGATTCTGCATTTAATCCATATGTCTAACTCTCATCAATTTAGGCAAGGAAAAGTTGACCCATTACAACTTTTCTTATGAAATCGGGAACACTTTACATGATCAAAGTCCAAGATCTTAAAATCCATTACGGAGAATTCGTCGCAGTAAACAATCTTTCCTTTTCCGTAAAACAGGGTACGATTTTTGGACTCATCGGACCCAATGGGGCAGGGAAAACAACCACAATCAAAGCCATGGCGACTCTACTTGAGCCCACTTATGGAGAAGTTTTGATTGGTGATACTTCAGTTTTTCACGAACCGGAGAAAGCCCGTCGTATGCTTGGTTATATGCCCGACTTCCCTCCCGTATATGATGATTTGCGAGTAGAGGAATTTTGCGATCTTTTTGCACATGCATATCTCCAGACAAAATCACAAAGAAAGCGAAAGGTAGAGGACGCACTTGCCAGAACCAATCTGCTCGACAAGAGAAAAGAATTTTGCCGATCACTGTCACGGGGAATGAAACAACGTGCACTTTTGGCAAAGACAATCGTACACAATCCGTCAATAATGCTTTTAGACGAACCAGGTGCCAATCTTGACCCAAAAGCCCGCATTGAAATGCGTAACCTGCTACGCAAACTGGCCAATGATGGAAAGACGATCCTAATTTCTTCTCATGTTCTTACTGAATTGCAGGATCTTTGTGATGAAATTGGAATGATGAAAGATGGGGAAATGGTTGTTACCGGATCAATTGAAGAAATCACCCAAGACCGCAGCAATTCAAGAATTATCGAACTCGAACTGATTCATTCATCCTCAAGAATCGAGGAAATCGCCAGTGAATGGCCTACCCTTTCAGATCTCTCATCTCTTAATGAATCATCTACCCTTTTTCAATTTTCACATTCTGGAGACAGACAAGACCTTTCAAAATTTTTGGCAAAACTAGTGGAAGAAAAACTTGAAGTTGTCTCCTTTTCCACCCGCAAATCAAAAGTGGAAGACTTATTTATGGAAATCGATTCTTCCAATCAAGTTGATCTTGAAGAGTTATGAACGCACTTATCCTTAGAGGGATTAGGCAAAATCTTCGCCCTAAGCATTTGATTGCAGCTGGGCTTTTTTCCCTGATTGTCTGTTCCACGGCATATATGACTTCTTATCTCGAAGGAGCTAAGGGTAAGTACACCTACGATTCCCAGACACAAGAGTGGACCAGAGGAGAAGATTCGCCAATCAACGGGGCCCGCAATGCATTTACCTTTTTGGTCATAATTCAAGGATTTTATCTAATGTTCCTCGGGACAGGACGGGTCGCTTCCGTCACAGCGGAAGAAAGAGAGTCCGGTCTTCTTGATTATCAGAGGATGACACCGATGAACCCCTTTTCTAAGATTGTCGGTTATATTTTTGGACTTCCAGCTCGGGAATATTACATGTTTCTCTTTACCATCCCCTTCCTTCTACACTGCGTGGTGGCAGGTAAAATACCTTGTGATAATGTATTTCAATTGTATGCCGTATTTTTTTGCTCGGTAATCCTTTATCACCTTACAGCACATGCGGTGGGGCTAGTTGTACCCAAGCCAAGAGCTGCTTCTTGGGTATCACGAATAGTGGTGCTTGGCTTATATGTGGCACTACCTGGACTCGGACAGGCGGGAATATCTTTCTTATCCTTCCTCACAATTCTTCCCACTTATTTTGGTAAAATACTTCCAGTCTTACATCCTGTGGATAAAGACGTCAAAATGGGACATTACGAACAAATAGTCATCGATTTCTGGCAGGATGTCCCCTTCTTCAACTTCACGATCTCGCCCACGGCCTTTACTTTTCTCATGCAAGGGCTCCTTATTTTTACGCTACTTGTCACCGCCTACCGCAAGTGGAGAAACCAGGCCCTTCCCGCATTTTCTAAATCATCCGGACTGCTATTGTTTTTCGTCTTACAGTTTCTCCTACTTGGTTCCCTCTGGACTTTTTTTGCCAATGGCGAAGCATCTGGACTGATTGGAAATGCAATTTCTTCTAGCGAAAATGTCCCTTTACATCAGAAAATAGTTTTTTTTGTACTTGTAGATACGATCTATGCCGGATTGTCCATACTTGCTCTGTTGGCTCTTATCAACGTCTGCTGCCCGAACCGTCATCTTTTCTTGAAAGGCATACAACGAATCAGGAAGTTTCATCTCCCTCGTATCCCGGTGCTTGCGGATGAATGCAGTGGGTTATGGTTTGTGGCATTGCTGTCAGGAATGACCATCGCCGTTTTCACTTGCTTGACTTCACTTGCCTTGGATTCGAAAAATTGGGACATCTCACCCTCATTGTCTTCTTTGATCATTATTCCTTCTATTGGAATCCTAGCCACTGCCATTTATCTTCAGGCAGCGAGAGAGATGTGGTTCAATCTTGGATTTTGGGGGTATGTAGGACTCTTATGGATCACCCCATTACTTGCAAGCTTGGTACTCGCCGTGGGATGGCAGGAAGAATATCTATCCATTATATACAAGCTTATCTCCATTAACCCCTTGGGGCTAATAACTGTTCAGATGTATAATGAATTTGCTGACTTAATCGAAATCCCGTTGGAAAGAAGAGAGATTCTAGCCGAGGCAAAATGGTTTGGATTGATTATTTCATCTCTGCTGGCAGTTATTTTACAGGCTAGACTGCTAGCCATTCGAAAAGAAATCTTAACCAAACAACAAATATCCATCCAAATATGATTCGTAACCTCCGCATCATCGGAAACATTGAGGGAGTCTCTTACCTCATTCTTCTCTTTATCGCTATGCCGCTAAAATATTCTTACGACATGCCTATGGCAGTTAAGATCACTGGGATGGCTCATGGTGTTCTCTTTACGGCTTATTGCCTGCTCCTTGCAATTTGCATGAAAAGATTTTCATGGAAACTGGGATTCGGGATTTATCTTTTTATTGCAACCCTGATTCCTTTTGGAACATTTGTGACCGATCGGAAACTGAAATTGCTCAGAGGAACGGACCCTTAAGCAAGCAGGCTATTGATCGTGCCACTACTGTCGGCAAAACGGTTCATTTTTAGTCCCATTGCTTGTGCTTGAGTAAGCCATAGGTTGGCAAGTGGCACCCCTCCTTCTGGAGTTTTGTAGGTTCCGTTCACTTTCTTAACAAGCCCTGATTTCGAAGATACATTAAGGTGCTTGCCAGTTATGAACTTCCCGCCTCCTGAACCAGCGACAATTACGGGAAGCGCACTGTATTGATGGGTCGAACCATCGCCCAATCCGGAACCATAGGTAAACATAATATTGTCCAACAGGCTCTTACCGTTAGCTTCTTCAATGCGGTTCATTTTATTACAAAGGTAAGCAAACTGCTCCATGTAGAAATAATCCACCTTGATCAGCTCATTGAGAAACTTGCCTTGATTATGAGACATCTGGTGATGACTCTTTGGTTTATCAAATAAACTCTCAAAAAGATAGGGAGTATCCCATCTCTCAGGACCAACCATAAAAGTTGTCACGTTGGTGAGACCGGTTTGCAGGGCCGCTACCATCAAATCTCCCATCAATCGGATGTATTCACCACGGGGCATTTTTCCATCCATGGGAATATCCAAATCTACCTTGCTCAATTCCTGCTTCATTTCTTCGAGCCGAGATATCTGAGTCTCAATTGCCCGGATCGACTCAAAATACTCTCCAAACTTCTGCTGATCCGAATATCCCAACTCTTTTTCCAGCGAGCGGGCATCGTCTAGCACCAAATCGGTGATATTTTTATAGGCACTCCTTTCATCCGATTTGAACAATCGACGATAAGCAAGCAATGGATCACGCATCGAAGGAGCGACATGCTCAGTTCCATACCATGAAATATTATCAAACTGGATCGATTCCTTATTGTCCTTGTGACTGTTACAGCTGAATTCCAGAGTTTTGAAAGGTGTCTGAGCTCCGATTTTATCTGCAATAATATGATCGAGCGTCCTTGCCTGCGGGTATGGGGTGTGCTTGAGGCTAAAAGGACTGGCACTTGAAAGGAAACAGGAAGCACACTGGGCATGCACATCCGTGCCAGGTTGAAAAGTTCGGTCCAGACCTGTAATCAGAGTGATCTTATCCTTGAGTCCCTCCAACGGTTTCATGGTTTGGGTTAACTGCAAGTCATGCAGACCAATCTCAATATTCGATCGGGTACTTTCAGCGTCAAAACTGTCATTGGTAAACTTCTGCTGAACTATACTCTTTTCCTCTCCCGGAAAAAATGTCTGTCTGACCACCCCGATTGGCACATAATAGAAAGCGGCACGCTGCGGCGGAAGTAAAGTTGCTCCCCCATTGGCCAAGCTCTCCATCCAGGGAAGCGCCAAGATAGAACTGCCCATACCTCTAAGAAAATTGCGGCGCCCCAATGTATTCATATTTCCATTCTCCTTCTTATGGTTTCAGATGCAAGGCTAGTTTGCCATTTTTCCCAAGAAAGGGTTTCGATGCCACCACCGCGTGAATCATCGATTTCATCGAATAATCTTCTGCTTTTACTCTTTCAACAATCCCGTCCAGTGCCAAAGAATCAGAAGGGATCAGTTCACGCCCAAGCCCGAAAGCTAGAAGGTGTCCGGCAAGGGCACGCACAAATCGGTCTTTCTCTTTCAGAATTGCATCCTTGAATTCAACAACATTCGAGAATTCATGCTTTCTGAAAAGCGTTCCACCCGAATCAACATCACGGCCATTTTCATATTTTTGACGCCAGCGACCAACTGGATCGAAATTCTCCAGTGCAAATCCCAGAGGATCAAGTTTCTCATGACATCCCGCACAATCCGCCCGTTCGCGGTGGTCCGAGAAGCGTTCACGCAGGGTAAGACTATCATCATGGGCTTTATCCTCCGGCAAAGGAGGCACTTCCGCAGGAGGAGGGGGGGGAGGAGAATTGAAGATTACACCGGCAATCCAAGCACCACGAGTAATTGGTTTAGTCTCCAAGGGACCGGAAGTCATTGTCATCACCGCACCGTTGGTGATCACTCCACCATGTCGTCTGTCAGCAACGGGCTGCCTCGCAAAAGGAATGGTTACGGGACCGCCTAGTTTTCCCTTAGGCTCCTCACCATACCACTTCCTCAGCCTCGGTGAGCGGAAGGTGTAATTGGAATCAATCAGTTCGAGCACCGAACGGTCTTCGATTAAGACGGTTTCGAAAAGAAGTAACGGTTCCATCATCATATCCATGGTCGTGCGGTATAAAGGAGCAGCGTAATAAAAATCCTTGTATTTCTTTTCATCAGGAACCGCGGAAATTATGCGGTCCAACTGCAACCACTGAGTGGGAAAGGAATCGCAGAACCTTTTTACCTTATGATTCAAAAGCATTCGCTCCACATGATTCACCAGGGTTTCATCTTCGCTAAGAGTGCCATTTTTTGCAGAGTCTAACAAATCCTCATCTGGCAGGCTCCCCCAAAGAAAGAAGGATAATCTTGAAGCCAAATTGATGTTTTCGATTTGTTGCGACTGCTCCGCGGCATCACCCACATCGTACAAGTACAGAAATCTTGGCGATGCCAGCACCGCCGAGAGAACTTCTTTCATCACCTCAAGAAATGATTTTCCCTCTTCTAAAGCCTGCTTGGCATAGGAGAAATATTTATTACTTACTTTCTTGTCTATCGGCCTACGAAAAGCATGCGTCAATAATTTGCCCAACCGTTTCTCGATTTCATCTTCAATATTTATTTCGTTCCCTGGTTCCTCGAAATAAATCTTCCATGTGCCCACATTTTTAGAATTGAAAGATGGGCTTTGCACAATGCTTCGGCTAAGCCGGAAAAAATCCTCCATCAACAAAGGCGAAAGCGATAAATGGTCCCCTTGCGTATCATACCCATGCTCTGCCCTCAGATCCTGAGGGAAAGGTGCCACTCCGTCCATTCTAGGTTCAATCAAACCTGACTTACCAAGCGGTCGACTGCTTACAGTCATTTTGCTCGGCATTTTTCCGCTCTCCGGATTGAAGTATCCGGAACGGTCACGCATCATCTTTTCCGGTAAGGGGAACACCTCCACTTTCAAACCCAATAAATCTTTGACCGCATTTGCGTACTGGAAACGGGTCATTCTACGAATGGGTGCCTTTACCATCTTTTCATTCGAATTTATAGCCTCCCTAAGCATATTCTTTAATTCTGCAACAATTACTTTTTGATCGTTGGGAGGTATCGGGTCATTTTCTTCGGGAGGCATCTCTCCAAAATCGATTACTTCAAGTACCATTTGCAGAAGTTCGGGATCTTCTTTAATATCTCCTCCTTCAGTGTAGGAACTTAAATCGACATCTCCTTTTACCTTGTCCTTCGCACCATGACATTCGATGCAGTGAGTCTTAAATGTTTCCCCAATCGAAAAATCCTTTTTGGCAAAGGCTAGCTGAAAAAGGGTCAGAGAGGTAAGACCCGTAAATAAGAGGCTGGAAAAAAATATTCTGTAGAACCGCTGGATCACTTGACGTATAAACTGAGAATTATTCTAAGAATCCGAATTTTTATTACAAACATAGAAGTAAATATCTGATAGGTATGTTTTATGAATATCAAAAAATGACTCTAACATATCCATTTAAGACTTCTATTGATTAAATCGATTTAATGAAAACCGACTGTAAATTGCCTATTTCGAGCTTTCTTAATTCTAAATCTTTTGTGGGATTGTAAAAAACAATCAATTCCTCATGCTAGTCAAGCAATGTTTTCCCTGGGTCAACTTCAGCTAAAATCCAACTTATTCCTATCTCCACTGGCTGGCTATACCAACCTGCCCTTTCGTTTGGTAATTCGGGAAATCGGCGGTGTGGACCTTTGCACCACTGACTTGGTAAATGCACGCTCCCTCATCGAACAAAACCCCAAAGCGCTCAAATTGATCGAGACCAATCAGAAGGATAGCCCCCTCTCAGTTCAGCTTTTCGGGGGAGTCAAAGAAGAGATGCGAGATGCATCGATTATTTTGCAGGAGCTTGGAGTCGACTCCATCGATGTCAACATGGGGTGCCCCGTTCCCAAGGTCACCAAAACCGGCGGTGGAGCCAGCATGATGAATGAACTCCCCAAAACGCAAGAACTCATTCGTTCCATGGTTGACACCGTAAAAGTCCCAATTACTGCAAAAATGCGACTAGGTTGGGATGATAAAAATTTAACCGCACCTGATCTTGCCCATGCCCTTGAGGATGCGGGGGTCACTGCCATCTTCGTGCACGGACGTACCCGTGCACAAGGATTTGAAGGAGTGGTCAAACTTGATGGTATCCGTAAGGTCGTTGAGGCTGTCAAAAACATTCCGGTAATCGGAAATGGAGACATTACCACTCCACAAGCGGCCAAGCATATGATCGAACAGACCGGATGCCATGGCGTATCTGCTGGCCGCGGTGCCTTTTACAACCCTTGGATTTTCCTACACACGCAGCAATATTTGAAAACTGGTATGCTTCCACCCGAGCCTAGCTTCGAAGAGCGTATACGAGTCTTGCGTAGGCACTACGACCTAATGGTCGAAGTATTTGGTGAAGACCGCGGCTCGCTTCAGTTCCGAAAGATAGCTCCCTGGTATGCCAAAAGATTCGGTCCCGTGAAGCCATTTAACAACGCCGTTGTGCGCATCAGCTCACGGACAGATTTCGAAAAAGTTCTCACCGATTATCTGGAATGGCGCAAACCATTTACCGATGAGGCAGGCAATCTACTCCCACGATATGAATTACCTCCCATGATTGCCTCATTCATGCGGGAAGAGGAGGAATTTCAGGCAAAACAAAGAAAAGAGATCGGCGTCCCCAAAGGACCCGTCGAAGTCTGGTAACGGTTAATTACTATTTCCTGTTCCAGGGCATCTTGGCCATCATTATGCCCATCCCGCAGGTATCGGTCACGCCTGCAAAGACCAATCCCGCTCCGATAAAGGCGGATAGAGCAAACCCACCCGGATGCACAAACTGCCCGACCGCTGCTCCGATTACCACGAGCGAACCTGCTGCTATTCGCACCTGTCTTTCAAGGGACATCACTTTCTTACCTTCATCAACCGGTAACCCTGCCGCATGCCACGCCGAAGTCCCACCCTCGACATTTACGATATTTGTAAATCCGGCAGCCTCCAGTTTTTTACTTACTTTCATGGAACGCCCACCGGACTGGCAAATCACATGGATTTCCTGTTCTTTGAAAAAAGGTATTTTCTCCAACTCCAACGATTCCATCGGATGATTCACTGCCCCATTTGCATGAATCGAACCATACTCTGCTGGCGTCCTTACATCAATGAGAAGAATATCTTGAGACTGCTTTCTTTTGTCAAAACTTTGGGAAACGGAAATATTTTGCATTTGCCTGTTATTTGAAAAATAAAAGTTCGAAAATTAAAAGGGAAATTGATTAATTTTTAATCAGCGACTTCATAAAATTACTTAAGTTACTTACAATCAATATTTAAAGTATTTTTCTTGTTTTTAAATTTTTTCTTGCATTTCCATTTTTATTTATTTAGTGTATTTATATCTTTAACTTATCTACACTTATGAATATCCAACGCATTATCTCCAAACTAACAGTAATTTCCTTATGCTTCTCAACATTTTTGGCCTACGCCACCAAACCCAAAGTGAATGGATTGGACTTCGTCAAGGTTACGCCAAAATTCGACACGGAAAGAATCGGTAAGGTAAACCTAAACAGTGATCTACTGGCTCACTATTCTTTCGACGGAAACGGAGAAGACAAATCGGGCAATAACAACCACAGTTCCGTGAATGGACCAACTGCTACGAGTAATAGGTTTGGACATGAGGAAAATGCATATGCATTTTCGGAAAATTTTATTTTAACCCCTGATTTTTCTCAAATTCTCCACAAGGAACTAACTGTAACCGGTTGGCTTTACAGAAATCAATCTTCTTCCGGAATCGAGCAAGTCTTTGAAGCACTTACAAATGTTTGGGAAATCTTTCTTGAAACCCAGACTTCTTCAGGAGACACATTGGAATTCAATCATTCAGGAGATAACAAATACACCATTCGAAGTGGCAGTATTCCAAAGTCTGAATGGTTTCATTTCGCTTCGGTAATCGATGAGGAAAAGCAATCGATTTATATAAACGGTAATCTTGTTTCCAGTGTTGCCCATACAGGAGACTTGCAAATCCGGACTGCCTTCAGGATAGGTCGTGACTATGAGGGCAACATCCAACACTGGGATGGTGCCATGGATGATTTCAGAATTTATGGTAGGGGTTTGAACGAATATGAAGTCGAAGCACTTTATAAAGATACTTCCGACATGATTGACTTGGAAGCGGGACTTATAGGCCATTATCCTTTCAGTGGAAACTCAAATGATCGCAGCGGAAACGAAAACCATCTTGAAAATAATGGTGCAACCATGACATTGGATCGTTTTGGAATGGAAAACTCTGCATTCTCTTTTGATGGCCAAAGCAGCTATTTATCTACGGATATTGAAAATCGTAAAGGCGATTTCTCACTATCCCTTTGGGCTAAGGCTCAAAATATCGAACAAAGTCGCTACCGTTCAGTCATCAACATTCATGATAAAACTCAGGGATCAAGAGATACCTGCCAGATTCACACCAGTGGCGGTCGCTATCCCACTTATCAGTTTTTCTCAAGCAATCCGGAAAGCTTTGCTCTTGTTACTCAGGAATGGCAACATCTTGCAGTTACAGTGCTCGGAGATGTCATCCGCTTTTACGAAAACGGTGAGCGAGTTTACTCACAGCAACTAGAAGGAGGGGACGCAAATTCTTTCTCTAACATCATTATAGGAAAAAACCGTCGAGGTGAAAGAAAGTTCCATGGTTCAATCGACGATGTTTACGTTTACAACCGGGCGATAAACGATGCCGAAGTTGCACGAATTTTTGATGGAGGTCTTGAAGATAGTGACGGTGACGGACTTACTGACGAATACGAAGTTGGCAAAGGCAGGTACCAACTCATTGCAGGATCCTACGATTGGAGAAGTGCAAAATCTGACGCAGAGAGCAAAGGAGGTCACCTTGCAACCATAACTTCTCAAGAGGAATGGGAAGCTGTCCGAAGAGAAGTTGGTCCACTCCCCTCTACTTACTGGTTGGGGGGTACGGATGAGAAAAACGAAGGTGTATGGGAATGGATCACAGGAGAGGCATGGAAATTCACCAAATGGGCGGCGAATGAGCCCAACAACCTCGGAGATGAAGACTTCCTTCAGACTTGGGGACCATCCCTTGATGGTAACCGTGCATGGAATGACAACCAATTTAATGAAAATCGCAACGGATACATTCTCGAATTTGGTTACTATTCCAATCCAGATTCAAAGGATAGTGATGGCGACGGGATAGAAGATGGAAACGAGGTGCTTGCCAACACAGACCCAAATAATCCTTTCAGTCGCCCAGTGCCTAACTTTACTGCACCAAAGAGCACTCCCGGTGCTCCACCAGTCCCCGACTATGTCGATACCATTAACGAACTGACAGAAAAGGTACTTGAACAAACAGTCGAGATTGAAAACCTGAAGGACACCAATCAAGTTCTTACTTCTCAAAATAACGAGCTAAATTCCACCAATCAGGAATTAATTGTGAAAGTCCATAATCTTGAAAATGAAGTCGAACTTCTTACTCAGAAAAATGAGAATCTAACTCTTGCATTAGCAGAAGAAGTGGAGAAGAATGATGTTTTTGCCGCTCAAGTTGCAAACCTTACACATGAGAAAAACATCCTGAGCCATGATCTTGGTGTAAGGACCGAACAAATGGAGGAAGCCATTGAAATGGCCCAGGTTCCCTTTATCAAAGGATGGGTTTACGACAACGACCGTGGATGGATGTTCACCGATGCCGATCATTATCCCATGATTTACACTCACAACGATGATACTTGGCACTACTTCGAACTAGGCTCCAGCGATCCCCGATACTTTTTTAATTTCAAGTCACAACAATGGGAAGCATGGGATGCCCTACCCGAGGAAAATGATTCCAATCTCGCTGATAACAATAATTTGTAAGCTAATATTTAGTGTATATACATAGAAAGGTAAATGCAATGAATGCTGATTCACTTCTTAATCCCAGACTTTTAGTAACTGCGAATTTCTCGCTTGCAAGCAATCCACCGTTCTCGATCAAAAACGATAAATTATCTGGAGAAAATTTTGATCCTGATAATTTGAATCCAATGTGGGCTGACATCCAAAAAAGAAAATCAGCAAATACTCAAACCGATGTTTTCTCTTTAAGTGATTATTCCAAAGCAAAACCACCATAAAATCCTTTAGTATGGATATAGGGCAAAAGCGGGACTACTGAATGGGTCCCGCTTTTTTATTTCCAAATTTCCTGCTCTTTTAATTGATTGGTGGCAGCCTCAACCCATCCTCGATTGGCCGCCGGACTGGCAGGACTGGGGTGAAGGATCATCCCGATCTTAATCTCTATCCCCTTAAGTGCTTCCTCTGCCCGTTTTTTGGCAAATCCCCCTACTCCGATCAACCAATCGGGTTCCAAAATCTCGACAATCTCCTGCAAGTGATTATCGCACAGCTCTTCCAAAGGTTTTTTTTCGGAAGCAGGTAATTTGTCCGGTGTTCGGTTCCTCCCGCTCTCTTCCATGAAAACCAGCGGGCAGTAATTGGCCACAAAGTGATCCTTGAAGAAATCCTTCGCATCAGGGAATTTCTCGGAAAACAATCCCCATAATCTCCGTCCGCTCACTTCGCTCTTCGTACAGGCCAACCCTTCTACTGGGCGCTTCGGATGTTCAGGACTAGGTCTGTCCACCTCTCCCCGCAAGTTCATCCAGTCACGAACGGCGGGAATCTCTCCAAAGGGCACACCCGTCTGAGCCATTCCGAAAGGTCCGGGGTTCATTCCCAAAAAAACCACTTTCTTTTTTCCTTCACCTGCCAACTTCAAATACTGCTCATGAATCGCCCAGGCATATTCCAGAGGATTGTAAATAAAAGATGTGGGTGAGCTAAAAGACAGGGAATTTACCATTTCCGACAGTTTCTTTGCTGCTTTAGTAAGTGAATCGCTCATGGCTATTTCTCAAGAGGAATGTCAAGGAGCATGGAAAGGTCCAACGCATCACTTTCCGCCTTAAAACGGACTTCCAATTTAGGCATGAATCTAGAATAATTCTTTTTTTCATTATGGCATAGAATATTGAAGACTATTTTCTCTTTGGCACCTGGATCTAGTGAAATATTTCTAGCAGTTGGGCTTATCACTAAATTCGCAGATTTTGGACTTATCCAATTTAATCTTCCGTCAATATGAAAATCAAACGGATTTGCCAAAATTAAGGTCAGGGACTTTCCATCCAGTTTGGTCTGTCTTTTGAAATATTCCTCAAATACCAGGCTGCGCCAAAAGATTTGATGACTCTCAGTGGTTACATCGTCCTTCATAATTCCATCGATGGTTAAATTGGCCATTCTCGGACCTTTGTCTGTCATGGTCACCCATGTTGCATGGTCAAATTCACCAAATGCCTCTCCTCTTAGCTTACTTCCCCCTCCAGTAGTGCCAAGTGTGTAGAAAGAAGTACCGTTTCTTTCATATTTTCCATAATGATGAACGTGACCTGCAAACACAGTATGCAGTCTACCTTTCAAAGCTTTGGCGATCTTCGGCCAACCCGTCTCTGTCTTACGAAGAATTTTTTTTCCTTTATCCCTAATCAAAATACCCTCTTCCAATAACCAAAGAGGCTGATGCATAAAAACAAGGGTCCACCGAGCTTTATCATTTTTCTTAAGCTCTTCCAGCGTCCAATCTATCTGCTCATCCTGAAGTAGAGCAGGCTTTGCCCCAGGACCACCCTGTGTATTCAGGCACAAAAAAAGAACATCTTCATAAAGAAAAGAGTAGTAACGAACTCCAAACATTTCGTCCCATATTTGGTCCGCAACTTCATTACCAAGATCATGATTTCCGGGAAGATAGAAGAAAGGCATATCAAA
>MDSZ01254398.1_pt1 | contig 17604 bp, 21 predicted proteins | sample 811201 | NCBI WGS metagenome assembly MDSZ01 (sample SAMN05326647, study PRJNA326480) | marine metagenome | isolation source: seawater | place: Indian Ocean: North | collected 2010
AACCAATCTTTAGTAAACCAATAATACGTTCTTTTTCATGAGACAATCCTAAAGCATCGTAAATTATTTGATGTCTAGTAATTGAACCAGTACTCCATTGACACCCAATTCCTTGCCCCCACAAAGATAGTATGAAATTATGAATTGCACACACACTTGCTGCATAATCTTCTTCTTGTCTAAAAAGATCATTAGGAGATAATGAAGTCGTTACAGCAACTAAAGCCGGTGCTTTAAGTATCTTATTCCTAGCTCTTTTAAGAATTTCATCATTAATTTCTAAATTGTTATCGATGCATTTTTCTCTAGATAATTGCTCTACAACTGGAATTAATACATTTCTAGTTTCCGGCCCCATAACATAAAATTTCCATGGATTTGTATGTTTGTGAGAGGGTGCAAACCGTGCAGCCTCAAACGCAATTTCCAAGCATTCATTATTTACTTCTTTTTCTATAAATCGATATATTGTTCTCCTACTTAGAATATTCTTTTGAATTTCTGACATAAAAATCAACCCTTGAGTGATTGGTCAATTATTGATGCTAAAATAAAATCTGATTCAGTCAAACCATCAATCTTATGAGTCCAAATTAGTATAATTACAAACCCCCATCCGAATTCAAAATTAGCATGATGTCCTGTATTTTCACATATTTCGCCAACAACATTAACAAAATCCAATGCCTTCTGAAAATCATCAAATTTAAATTCCCTCTTTAAATGATGAGAATTTAATACATCCCAATCACTATCAATCTCTAACATCAAAGATTTTATTTCATCATCATTTAGAGTAGGAGTATTTCCTTCACAGGGAATGCACTTTTTTTTGTAAAGGCCCATATTATCCCCATAAATGACTATCATTAGCACCTTGTGTTTTCTTTTCTATACGTTCATGTAATTTTGTACGTCTTTTTTGATCTTCTTTTTCATACGCAATTAATTCTTCGTCATCAATATATGGTGGCCTCATATGTGCAACTAATTTCATTCGAACGATTACATCTTTAGCCACATAGCTTACATCACCCTCATCGCTTTTAATTTCAATCATATTTTTACCACTAGACATCAACCTACCCTTGATTTTTAACTCACTATCTTTGGGATATGCTCTTGCATCTAATTCAATTTCGATAAGATCATCCATCCTTAATCCATGCCTACGATTCAAGAGTGAACCTTCAAGAACATCTGAATTTGCTTCAAGATCTGGACATCCTAATTCTTCCCATAATGGAATAGCCCAATCAGGTAATTTCACTTCCGAACGGCGTTTTCTTCGACCTGCCACCTTATCACTTAACCAGTCGAAAAGTTCATCCTGTAAAAACAACTCTATTTTGAAAATTGTACTATCTCGCTAAAAACAAAGCACAACCACGTATGCTCAAGAGGAGAGTATATGACTGCCATACCATGGAAAAAACTAGCTACAATTCCGTTCTCTGAAGAGATTTTGGATAAAGGTTTTTCAAATGGTAGAAAAGCATCGGAAAATGTATATGATCCAAATAAAACATTTAGAGTAAAAAAACAAATGACCAGAATGATTCAAGCATCTGTTGATACAATTGCTGAGCAATTAATGAGCCATGTTCAAAGTTGGCCAAGTTTAGACCATATTGAACTATTTGACATAGCATTAATTGATGCTGCAGTGGGATTAGATGAATATAAACACAATTTAAGCATGTTACAATGGTGTTCAAAGCAGATTAGATCTGTAGCAAAACAAAATATAGAAAAAATCACAAAAACGGGAAATATAGAATTTATGCATAAAACTAGAAGAGAGGCTTATGGAAGAATAAGCAGCATAGTTAACCAAACATCAAATAGCCTTAAGTGGCTTAATTCGGCAAGAGAGACATTAAAAAAATTACCATCAATAGATTACAACAATCCTTGTATTGTAGTTACAGGTGCTCCTAATGTTGGTAAATCTGCTTTAATTTCATCATTATCTACCGGAAAACCTGAAGTTGCATCCTATCCATTTACTACCAAACAATTACACCTTGGTCATTTTGAACATAGAAGATTGAAATACCAAATTGTAGATACCCCAGGTTTACTAGATCGTCCTATGAAAGAAAGAAATAATATTGAACTTCAGGCAATAGCAGCATTAGAACATATAGGAAGTATTGTATTATTTGTAATGGATTATACTGAAGAATGTGGAACATCTATTAAAGAACAAAATAATTTATTAGATGATGTAAAAAAATTACTTAAACAAAAAGAGATATTAATCATAGAAACTAAAGCAGACTTAGTTGAAATAGATGAAAAAGAATTAAATGAGTTTAAGTCATTAGAAACTAACATAGATTTTGAAGAGACTGATATTTCTAATATTAAATTTTTAAGAAATAAAGAAACCCAGAACATAATGATTAGTACGAAAGAAAATTTTGGATTAGAATCAATAAAACATTATATCATCAATAAAATAAAACAATCTGAAAATAGTAACCCACTTGAATTACCAGATGGATGGTATAGATCTGATATAAATAATTAAAATTCTATACCTGCAACCAACATTGCGCTACTAAACATAAATGTTGCAAATGCCACAAGAAGGTTTAATCGCACATCATAATCATAACTTACTATGTTTGCAACGGCTGGGTTTGCTTGTGAACTAATACTTCCAGTTGCTAATCTATATTTTCCGGGATCTACATCCCATTCTAACCCATCAGAGCCTACAGAATCTGCGCCACCAGCTTGAAAATTCAACTGATCAGCCTCACAAGAGGTTAAACCAATGTCATCAGGAGGGCATTCAATAGCATCACTTGCAGGGATTACTCCAACCCAAGTTGATTCAGATTGTGACCACTCAATTGAAATTTTAATAGACAATATTGAGAATTGTGTTGGTATTTCCAAATCAGACAAAGTCATTCCAGCATAGCATTTATCCATTTGTGGTGGATTCGTAGGGCATGGAATTACTGGTATTTCTTGATCTCCCTCACCACCATAACCAATTAAGCCTACAATCGTAACCAGCATCAGAATTATTCCAATTATTAATGGTGCTATCCTCATAACATTCACCTTTAAAATTAAATTATACCCATTTGAAATAGATTTCCGCCAAGAATTGCTATAACCAAAACAATCATCCACAATCTTAACTGCTTCTTAACTTTCAAATTCTTCTCGAATTTATCAATACAACCTTGAGACTTGCACAACAAACCATCGGTAGATGGTGAAATCATTTTCCCACATTCCCTACAATGTTTATGATCTTTCAAATTTTTAGAATTAGAATACTTACCTACTGTTGCTTTTTTCATGGATTCTGCATTTTTTGCTAATTTATCAGCTGACTTCTTAACAGCTTCCTTTAGACTTTTACCACTTACCATTTAATCATCACCATAAACTATTGTACCGTTGAACGGTTCGCCATAAATTGCTTTTCTCAAATTCTCCACATCATGACCATTTAATATAACAAGTGGTAAATTGTGATCTATTGCAAGACTTACGCCAACTGGGTCTACTGCAAAAGATGATCCTGGCTGTATTGGTTTTCCTACCCCTGAAAGTTCTCCTAACTCTTTAAGTGATAACTTTTCAATTGGAGTAGCATTTCTATCTTCTCTTGGATCTCCAGTATAAACATGACTAACATTAGTTGCAATAACAACTAATTTTGAGTTTATTTCTTTGGCTAATTTTATTGCAACAGTATCAGTAGTATGTCCTGGAACTGTACCTCCCATTATTGTCAAATCATAATTTCCAAAAGAAATTAAGACATCACCAATAGATTTAGGCACATTTTTATTTAAATTTTGAACATTTTCAAAGGATTTTATTACATCTCTAGCATTTTCTCTCGTAGCATTAATCCCAATTAAATCCAACTGAAATTCATCAACTATACCATCATTTTTGGCTTTGGCAATATTTTTTCTTGCTAACTTACCTCCGCCCACAACAATAAAAATTTTGACATCTGAATCCAAAACAGAATTAATTAAATTAACAAAATCAATTTTCCACAAATTAATTTTATCACTTTCATCGCTAGAAAGAAGACTACCCCCTAAAGCAATTACAATTGTATCCTGCATGACATTCAAACATAAACACTCAGTATAGAGGTTATTGCTTTATCTGTTAATTAATCTCCATAAGCCGAATTAATAGATTATGTCGCACTTAGCCGACATATTCACAAGGGGCATTACACGACCAAGGTTGAGGGCGTAGTATGGCTGACGATGAGGATAAGCAAAATAGGCGCCTAAAACTAAAGTTCAATTTAGAAGAACTAAGAAAAATGAAAGGTTCAGGGACTGAGCTTGTTACTGTTTATCTTCCTCCAGATAGGCAAATTTCAGATGTAAGACAATTATTACAAAATGAGCACGGTCAAGCAGCTAACATTAAATCAAAAAGCACTAAAAAAAATGTTCAAGGTGCTATTGAATCAGCACTTTCAACACTAAATAATTACAAAAATGCTGGAGAAAGGGGTTTAGCCATTTTTGTAGGTGCAATAATTGTAGGAAATAACAAAACTAGGATGATTAACATCACAATTGATGATCCGCCCGATGAAATACAATCTGTAAGATATAGATGCGATTCTACATTTGAATTAGATCAACTTGAAGACATGTTAATTGAAAAGGCATCATATGGACTTTTTGTGATTGATAGATCTGAATCTTGCTATGGAATTGCAAGTGGGAAAAAAATACATGTTCAAGAGTACCTACCATCACAAGTTCCTTCAAAACATGGTAGAGGTGGTCAATCTGCACAAAGGTTTGAAAGATTAATTGAAGAAGCAGCGCATAATTTTTTCAAGAAATCAGCAGAGAGGGCATGTAATTACTGGTTACCATTAATCTCAGACATTAAGGGAATTATCGTGGGTGGACCAGGAGCAACAAAAGATTATGTTGTAAACAAAAATTATTTTCATCATGAAATACAAAAAAAGATTATTTCAACAAGATTTGATGTCGGCTATAGTAATGAAAGTGGACTAAGAGAACTAGTTGAAAATGCTGGTTCTGTAATGGAAGAAATAGAGCTTGATGGTGAAAGAAGAATTGTTGAAAAATTCTTGATGGAAGTAGTAAAACCATATCCAAAAGCAACTTATGGAGAAAAATTAGTAATTGATGCTTTGAATCAAGGAGCAGTAAATACACTTTTATTGTCTGAGAATTTAAGGAAGCAAATGCTAGTTCTTGAATGCAAGGAGTGCAAACATAACTGGGAAGTTAGTATAAATCGGATGGAAGCACTACCTCCATGCCCTTCATGTAATGAGGGTGAGAATATTAATGAAATTAGTTCTAAATCACTAATTGATGAACTGACAGAAATCGCTTCAAGATCATCTGGTAAAACAATTTTAATTTCAACAGATACTGAAGAAGGTGCAACACTCTATAGAGGTTTTGGGGGAATTGCCGCAATGCTAAGATACCCTATGAGTTGATTTTTATGAAAGTTCTAAAAAATAAAATTATACCACTCATTGAAACAGTCCTTCAGGATTATGATTTAGAAATTGAAAAATGTGAAGATTTAATTCAAGATCCAAGAGATAGAAATGTGTGTGATCTTTGTATACCGTGTTTTTCATTAGCTAAAATTTTGAAAGAAAACCCGATTAAAATAGCAGAAAATATTTCAAAAAAAATAAATGAATTAAGTGGCGAAGACATAGAAGTAAAATCATTAAACGGGTATGTGAATTTTTCATCAAATCCGAAATGGCTTGCAAATAAACTATTTTTAGAAAATTATGAATTTTTTGAAGATGTTAACAAAAAGAATATTTTAATTGAGCATACATCTGCAAACCCAAATGGTCCATTCCACGTTGGTAGAGCAAGAAACGCAATCTTAGGTGATTGTCTTGTGAGATTAAATAGAGAGATAGGAAATGAAGTCATAGCAGAATATTATGTAGATGACATGGGAAAACAAGTTGGTATTTTATCATGGGCAATTGAGAATATTCCAATAGATGAGGTTGAAAGTATCCTAAAAAACAACCAAATAGATGATTTAAACCCAATGTGGAAAAATAAAGAAGACCACATAAGAGTTAGATGGTATCAAGCAGCAAATATCTTGAGAAAAGATAATCTAAAAATTGAAGAAGAACTAACTGAAATAATAAATAAATCAGAAGAAGGTGATGAAGAAGTACTTACAAAATTTAATAATGCGTTCCAACCAATTCTTGATGGAATGTTAGAAACACTATCTAAATTAGGGATTAATTATGATTCATTTACTAATGAATCTAAATTCATAATTGATGGTTCAGTAAATAAAATAATGAAAGATTTAGAAAAATCTGAACTTTTCGGGGAAGCAGAAAACGGAGCTAAATATTTAGAGCTCTCAGAAAAGGGTGTAAGTGGCAAATCAACCAAATTTTTCTTCCGTAGAGGTGACGGTTCAAGCCTTTATGCTACAAGAGATTTAGCATACCACCAATGGAAATGGGGTAAGGCTGAAAAACTAATTAATGTACTTGGAGAAGATCATAGATTACAATCTAAACAAGTTTCTGTAGCATTAAATGAACTAAATATCAAAGCCCCTGAAGTTGTATTTTATGCATTCATAAAATTACCAGAAGGTAAAATGTCCACGCGTAAAGGAAATGTTGTTTTTATGGATGATTTAATATTTGAAGCGGAGGAGATCGCATTAAAACTTCTTTCAGAAAGAAACATTAAGATTGAAGAAAAAGAAAAATTAAAAATTGCTAAAGCAGTTGCTTCATCTGCAATTAGATTTAATATTCTAAAAGTTTCACCCGAAAAAGGATTCACATTCAAATGGGAAGACGCCTTATCTTTTGATTCGGATTCTGCTCCATTCATAATGTATTCACACGCAAGATCATGCTCGATAAATAAAAAAGTTAAAAATTTAGGACTAAAGGAAGAAACTTTAGAACTATCTGAAATAGAAATTAACAATTCAATTTCAAAACTATTACGAACTATTTTTAGATATGAAGAAGCAATAGAAAAAAGTATTTTAGAGAATAAACCAAATCATTTCTGCTATTATATGCTTGAATTATCTACTGCATATAATTTGTTTTATAGGGATTGCCCAATTATTGTTGATTCCAAAATCAATGTCTTCAACTACAAAGTAAGTGAATACTCACGTAAACTTCTTTTTAGAGGTTGTAATGCTTTAGGAATAATTCCTTTAGAATCTATGTAGATTCCTTATCAAGAGATTTTTCATATTCTTCCAATAGTGTTCGGTGGGTAAATATGTCTGAATCATCTGTTGTGGAAGCTCTTATTTTAGCACCATAAGTCCTTAGCGAAGATAATGCATCTTCCAAACTATCTACTTGTGAAGTAAACCCAATAGGAGGCCAACCACAATCAACTTTTTCTTCTTCAATATCACTACTTTCAATCCATGCTTGGCATGCTGGTAAATAACATAAAGCATTCATTTCAACAACATCAGTCCAAAAAGTTCTTTCATCACAAATAGGACATACATGAGCATACATATGTTTTAATGGAACAGCCTCTGATTCATCAGAATTCAATGTCCACATAACTAATTGTGCCTCTTTGAAACCAGAAGACCAGTTTTCACTTATTTTCTTCTTTAATTTGTCAAGAGCAAGTGATTCTTTAGAATAAATTCCAAGACCTTCTAGAACTCCATCTATATTAACAATTGAAGGGACAAAAACAAATTTAATATCATCCAATTTTATTCACCCCATCCCAAATATAATACATATGAACCTAAAATAGTCCCTGTAACAAATAAACTTTCTTCATTAAAACGAGACATATCGTCTAAGTATGTATGATATTCCCAAGAACCGCCGCCGTAACTACCAACAATGTCTTTATTTATTTTCTTAACAAATGGACAATGATCTGAACTACATGCAACCTCATCATCACTTTGATAGAAATAACTTAAATCATATTTTGATGAAATTTCAGGTTGTTCTTTCTTAAACACCTCTACAATATTTGAGATATGTTCTAAATCTTCTATCCCATTACCATAAAATGAAATGCTATTGCCTCTAGTTTCTAAATCAATATCTACATGAGGCATGTCAAAATTAACATAGAGCCTGAGCATCTCTGATAATTCTATAGAATGCATTTCTACATAAGCTGTTGAACCATGCAAACCTTCTTCTTCACCCCCCCAAGTACAAAACTTAATAGTATAATATGAGGGTCCTATTTCATTTGATAAAAGACTAAATTGCCTTGCTAATTCTAATACGTTAGCAACTCCACTTGAATCATCAACTGCACCTGGTGCATTATATGTTGTATCATGATGACCACCAATTATGATTAATTCATCTGTTTGTCCTGGTAAAACTCCACAAGGTACTCTAACATCCATAGTTCCATCATTATAGACATCAGTAACTAAATTCAATCGTACATCATTTTGATCTTTATTTCCAAAAGTATCGCTTAATGTTTTACCAACATCATTTGAAACCATAATAAATGCAATATCTGTTGGCATTGTCCCTAACTCTGTCACATCAACAGTTTTGAAAAATGGAACACAAGTCCCCTCTAATGAAGGGAGTTTGCAAGTATTTCCTTTTTCAATTGCAATAATTAACCCCGCTAAACTTGAATCTCTAGCTTTAGCATAAAATTCAGTGTTACTTGTAACTCCTACTGAATCTAACCACAATAGCCCTACTTGACCACTTGCATTATCCCAAAGTGAATCATCACTTCCATCAGAAAGGTTTGCAATTGTAAATTCATCCTGCCAAAACTGAATTTCTCTAGTTCCAGAATAACCTTGTAAAACAAAATCAGTTAAATGATTAAAAGTTATAATTTCTGCGTTAATATCTGTAGTCCCACAAGGAGTTGGGCTCTGAAGACTAAAGGGGTATTCTCCAGGCACACACATAGAAAGTTCTGGTTCAGAACGAATTTCAAACATAGGGACATTGAAAGTTTCATATTGCAACATAAGACCCATTTCTGTAAAGTTCTGTTGTATGGCGTCTACTGTGGCTTGCTCTTCAACGGATCCACTCATCCTACCGTTCCATTCTGGATGACCCAAATCAACTAACATTTGAGTATATTCTCTAGCCTTAGAACTATCGAATTGAATTAAAGTATAATCTGGTGTTTTTGAATTAAATTGAGACACAGCATATGCACCGAGTCCTGCTGTAGATAAAATAACCATTAAACTAACAAAAACATGAACTGCTGAAATCACATAACCATTACTAAGTTCCCATTTCTTATTTCCTAATCTCCTCCAAAGATTATTTTCACTATACAAAGGTATTGAAATTTGAATATCTTTTGCGTTTTCATCAACCAACCTCTTAATCAAATCACTTTTTCTTCCGGAAACTGGTAAATTTTTATTTTTTAAAATTTTTTTGAGTTCAGGGACTGAAAGTGACTCCAAATCCTCTGCCATAAAGACATGCTAAAAATTCATTATTAAGAACTCATCCTAAAGTTAAACTAAAAAATTTAGATTTCATTACCAGTCCATCTTTTTGAAATGGTATTTTCGATTTTTAATTGATCTAAAATTCTTGAAACAATAAAATCAATTAAATCATCAATAGATTTTGGATGATTGTAAAAACCAGGGCTTGCTGGCAAAATTACAGTATCCCAAGAAGATAATTTTAACATATTTTCTATATGGACTGTGGCCAGAGGTGATTCTCTTGGAACAATGATTAATTTTCTTCTTTCTTTCATCGAAACTATGGCACTTCTAGTTACCAAATTATCTCCAATACCAGCTGCCAATTTACCTAAAGTTGTTCCACTACAAGGAACTATAACCATGGCATCTATTTTTGCAGAACCACTTGCAGATTTTGCTGCGATATCTTCATTATCCTCTAATAGAACACCTTCTATAGATTTAAATTGATCGATATTAAAATCACATTCATGTTTTAATGTCAATTTTGCAGACTCAGTAACTATTACTCTCATTTCAATTCCGAGTTCTGAAAGAACTTCAATTAATCTTAAACCATATGCTGCACCAGAAGCACCAGTAATTGCAATAATGATTTCACCCATCAAACATTTGTAAATGGTTCTCTATTTCAAACCTTGTTTAGTAATTTAATTACTTTCTAAATACAATTAAGGCTAAAATATGTACATAATTTAAACGCTAGATTGTTTTCGAAGCATAATAATGGAGTCTGAATTACTGCCAAGAAAATTCTTAATACCAATCATAATTTTAGTAGGATTTTCGTTACTAATTCCAGTCGGAAATATGATGAGTAATTCTGACGTCAATGATTCTGATGATGAAAAAAGAAATAGAACGGTAATAATTGCTATTTTTTCTTTATCCTTCACCTTAGCAGGACTAATTGTAACTATTATTGTAAATAATCCACATGATTTTTTAAACGAAAATAAGCAAGAAGAGCCCTCTATAAGTTTTACTAAAAGAGAAGGTAATCTAGATCGAAAATAGAAAAAAGATGGGCCCGCCCGGATTTGAACCGGGGTCTAAAGCTCCCAAAGCTCCAAGCATAGCCAAACTAACCCACGGGCCCTAACAGACAGCCGACATTATTTACAGTCATAAGGATTCAGATATTACTTTCCACTTTTCACCAGGTAACCTAAGCAATAAACCTTCAAATTCGCAAACTTCTAAAAGGTCTCTCGGAGCCACTTTTAGATTCTTTTTTTTAACAAATTTTTCTACATCAATCAAGATTAATTCTCCTTTAGAATTTGTTATTTCATTAAACATCATAGGTATTAAATCAATTAAATCATTGGGATTATTTTTTTCTTCATTATTTTGATTTAAATTTTTAAAATCGCTTCTTAATTCTTCAGGAAGATTCAATTCAGAAACTAAATCATGTAAAGAGTTTGAGTCATCAACCCTACCATATATTTGAGGTGTATTTTGTAAAGAACCGCACCTAGGGCAATTAAATTTCGATTTTTTATGCTTTCCAAAATAATAATTACAATTACTACAAAGAATTACAAGATATGAAGGCATTTCTTTTGACATTCTTACAACTCATATGTTGAAATCTATTTCATCATCCCTTCTAGGCCCTCTTGGAACCGGTGATTTTGATTCTTTCACATTTAAATTTCTAACCTCATTTGCGGATCTAGTTAAACCACTACGTACTCTCCCTAATTGATCTGAATGCTGAAAAGACATGGTTTCTGGCAAGATTAATGCTGCCAAAGCAACACCGTGGTGCCCAGGTCCTGCAGTAACCTCATCTACTGCAATATCAAATTCTATTACTTCTAAATCTCTACTTGCCAATTTGTTTCTAAAATTTTTCCTTAACAATTCATCAGTAGTAATCGAATCTTTTTGTGTCGAAATAGAAGCAGTGATTGAACATTCATCTCCTTCAGGTGTTTTACAATGTGCCCAAGCAACGCCTGCTGAAGCAATACCTCGATCAAATGAATAAGCAATAGCTAAGTGACATTCCACTAAACTCCCCATTGGTAGAGGTTCTGGAGCTATAGGTTCAAAACCCATTGGTAACATCGCACCTTCTACACGAATTAACCTTGCATCTCCAAGACCTAATTCAACAAGCCCTTGATCATAGGCATCCTCTTGATTCTCACCCCAGGGTGCTACAGCAGTCATTAACCAACCTGGACAAGTTGAGATATTTGGCCCCCTCATGTGTAACGGGTAATGTAAGGGGTTCATGAATGCACCCTCCTTCAGACCATCCATGGAGTTTGAAAAAACGCAGATAAGATATTTTATTTTGGTTACTCAAATCCTAATCCTAGTTGTATCTCTATACAAAATCATTCATGAACCAAGTGAAAAATATTGGATTTTAGTTATTGTACTGTCCTCTTTAATATTCATTTTCATTATATCTATGTTTACAACTAAAACAACAGAACAAAATAATTTTTTTACGCAACTCAATTCAGATAAAGAAACGACTCAAAAACCAAGAGATGTTAACTTTAAAAAAGGTTTAAACAAACATGGAACGGATAGTTCATCAAATGAAAATATACCTGATGTTTTAGAAGAGGGATGGGATTTACCTCTGTAATTAAAATAACCTTATTGTTTCAAGATTTTGTGGCGAATAGGACCTCACTTTGTATTTTTCTCTAAGAGCCCTGCCCAATTCACTACATTTCCTATAATCTCCATGATGACAAATAATCGCATTGGGTTTTGGGTTTAATTGGTCTACAAAATCCAATAGTTGCTTCCTATCAGAATGACCACTAAATCCATCAATTGTGATATATTCACAATTAACTTCTAAATTTATAGTTTCACCATCATAAAACATTTGAACTTGACTAAATCCTTTTTGAAGTCTCCTTCCAATAGTTCCCTCTGCTTGATAGCCAACAAAACATAAAGCATTTCTTTCATTTGCAGCCCAATGCCTAAAGTAAGTCATCACGGGTCCACCATTCAACATCCCACTTGTTGCTAAAACAATGCAAGGTTTTGGATCAACTAAGATAGATTCCCTCATTTCCCTACCTTGTACTTTACGGAACCAAGGGGCGCTGAAAGGATTACTTTCTGAGTCTTTTTGGATAGAGTTTTTCAAATCTCTTGTTAAAAACTCTGGATGTGAAGCATGGATTGCTGTTGCTTCCTGAATCATTCCATCCAAATATACAGTACAAGGTTCAAAATCACCGCTGCGAAATAACTCATCAATAGCAATCATCACTTCTTGACTTCTGCCTACAGCGAATACTGGCAAAATCATTTTTCCATTTCTACCTATAGTTCTTTTAATAATTTCTTGTAATTCTGAAGTTGCTTCCATGCGTGAAGGTTGAAAATCCCCTTGTGCACCATATGTAGATTCAATCACTAATGTTTCACACCTTGGAAACTTAACATTTGCTGCATCAAACAACCAACTCTTTTCAAATTTTGAATCTCCAGTGAAAACAATATTGTGTTTTCCTTCGCCAATATGGAAATGGCATGCTGAGGAACCTAGAATATGCCCTGAATTAGACATAGTCATTTTTATGTCTGGTGTAATATCAGTTGTTTCTTTCCAATTAACATCAATCACATGTTTCATAGCTTCCCTAACATGTTCCATCTCATAAGGAGGGGATTTGCCCTCTACACCAGCTACTTTAAGATAATCAGATTGTAATATCAACATCATATCCCTAGTTGGAGGAGTACAATAAACAGGACCCTTGTAACCATATTTGAACAACACTGGCAACATACCTGCATGATCTAAGTGAGCATGAGTAAGTACTACCGCATCTATCTTTTCTAAAGGTAATGCCTCAGGAGCATTAAAGTACGGTAACGGATCAGTAGTAGAAGCAATATTAACTCCAACATCAATCATAACCCTAGACTCATTAGTTGTAATTAAATGACAGGCTCTTCCAACCTCCCTATAAGAACCTAAAGCGGTTAATCTAGCCCACGAACCGCCAGATAATTTTGGCCTGAATATATTTCTTCCAAAATCCCGTAACAATTTTCTCCTTTCTTCAGCGTGAGATTTTCTAAAACCTCTAATATCGACAACAGTTTTACTTTTCAGTGAAGGAGTTCTCTCAACTTTTACAATCCATCCTATTTTATCTCTTAGTTTATTGATATTTTCTCCTCTTCTACCAACAGCAGTTCCTGGGTCATCACAGGTCAAAGTTAATTCAGAAAAACAAGGATCGAAATAATAATCATTTAGTCCTGCTTCCTCAGGAATAATAGATTCTATCTCACTTATTGAATCTTTTTCTGATAATAAAATACTTTCATCGGGCCTAATAACTACTCTTCTTTTTATTGCCTTTGCAATCTCGCCAGTTAAACCGCTTCCAGAACCAAATCTTTCTGGTTGATTAGTAACAATTGCAACAGTTGCAGCCTCTAAATCAACTTTATAATCTAAATCTTTAGGAACCATACTTGATATCTTACTTTTTACTTCATGAAAACTAAGCCTCATTTCATCACCTTCTCCCAAATCTAAACCCACTCATCAAAGAGTTGCCCTAAAGGCGGGCCAGCCGGGAAAGTTATTTCAAAGATGCAATTATCTTATCTACTTCAGCATTAGACAGTAAAACAAAGCCTTCTGATTGCGTGATATATGCTAAATCCATTCCATTTCCTGAAGCAGCATCACGCTGTCCTGATGCAAGTAATGCTCTTGCAGCCAATTTAATAGCATCATTTTTTTGCATTCCTTCACGGAATCCATCTTCTAAAACACCATACATATAGGGAGATCCTGATCCAGTTGCACAATAAACATCTGGAATTGAACCACCAGCACCATCTATACTATACACACTTGGTCCTGAATCATCAACACCAACAATTAGTAATTGAACCCAATATGGCCTGCCTAGTAAAATATTTGCAGTTAATGTTGCTGCTCCCTTTACAGTCATTGAATGGCCTCTTTTCAGTTGGTAAAGTGTAGTTTCGGCATTTAATGTCCTGGATAAACTTTGAGCGTGCCCAACAAGACCTGCTGTAGTTAAGGCTAAATTAGGCCCTATTTTGAATAGTTTTTGAACGCTTTTGTTTGCGATAAAATGACCCATTGTTGCCCTATGATCTGCACCGACGACTACGCCACCATCATAACAAATTCCCAATGTACTAGTTCCTGTTTTCAATTTATCCATTGTTGATTCCATTATTATCACCAGAACGAGCCACTAACACGAGGATGCTCTTACCCACCCCTGTACAGAGGTGGTTTATCAACCCGACGAATAAAGTACACTAAAAAAGTCAAATTTATTGCCATTTTTAACAAAAGACTTGAAGACCCACAATTAAACAGGCATGTCGTGGATGATGATAAACAGACTAAACTCCCATTCGGTGAAGAAGACATTAACGCACTATTTGATGCTGAAGATATGACCGAAAAACGAAGCGTCAAACCATTTTCAAAAGAGCCTTTGAAGGGAGTTGTAATGCCTAGTTTAAACAAGGTTGTTAAACCTGTTAAAAAAACAAATATCATTTATCATGATTTAGGTTTACTTTACCCAAATGCAAATGTTTCAAACAAAGAGGGTTTTATAATTCACAGAGCTAATTTATTAGGAGGAAATGGAATTTTTCAATTATTCAATTGGGCCTCCGATGGAGACGTTAGTATAGTAGATTTAAAGGATATTTTATCCGAAGATGAAATTCTTTCTGAAATAGTTAGAAAATTAAATCAATTCGTAATTGAAGATCTAGGCGGAGAAATTCTACAATTATCTGAAACTAGATTGTTAATTTTACCACCATCATGTAAAGGCATGAAAGGGCTTGAAGACGAAGCATTTGTACACTAAGGCGATATTAATGGAGTCACCAATAGAAACTTCTTGCCCAGTTTGTGGAGATGAAAATAGTTTGAAAATGATTGCACATACAACTCAAATAGCATACTTTGGAGAACATACCCAAATTACACTTTCCTGCTCTAGTTGCGGATTAAAACAAACCGATTTTATTCCCGCTGAAGGTAAAATTCCTGGTAGCTGGGTGTTAGAAATCAAATCTACAAATGAATTGAATGCAAGAGTTGTGAGGGGTTCAAACTGCACTGTAGAAATTCCGGAATTAGAATTAGCAGTATATCCCGGAATTCATTCCTCAGGATATGTTTCAAATGTTGAAGGAGTAATTAACAGATTTATTGATGCCATAAATATTACAAAAAATCAATTAAATGAAGAAGATAGTGATGATTTAGAAAAATGTAATTTACTTTTAGATAAAATTGACAAAATGCTGAATGGAGAAATTCCGATTAAATTAACTTTAAAATTTTTAGATCCTATGGGCCATTCTAAAATATTGCATGAAGATGCTGTTTTCAGAGAATTATCTGATGCTGAAATTGAAGATTTACTCTAAAAACTGTTTTAGGTTTGGAGGTTTCCAATCATCTGGTTTTACAACCTTTCCGTCATCTCTTTTCAAAACTTTACCGTCCACTAATTTAGCCATATTTGAACGGTGTATTTCAGTAAAAGCATCATCAATCACATGTTGCAAACCATGATTCAAGACGCTTCCTGCTAAAATATATGCGATATCGCCAAGAGCATCTAAAATTTCCAATAAATCCCCATTTCGTACTGCATCAGCATATTCTTGAACTTCTTCTTCAAGTAGTCTTATTCTTAATTCACCTAATTCTTTTTCTCCCAATGTTGGAGTTTGCGAATAGGGTATTTCAAATGCCTCATTAAAATCCTCTAGCATATCACATTCAAAGCGCATGGCCTCTGCTGATAAAGGAGGGCCTTAGAATTAGCGCAAATTAAATACAATTTTCTAGGCTACTACTCCCTACCAATTAATCTGGCAATAAAGGATTTAAATTCTGAAATTCTCTGACTTTTTTTATATTTTCTAATCATATTTAATTGAATTGAAGCATTATCAGCTGGGATGGTTTTCGTTTTATCTTCATTTCCGGGTTTAACAATGCACCATAATTCACCATCTTGTTCTTTGATTTCAATAATTTCCAAACATGCTTTATTAAGAAAATAACTCAAAGTTGATTTTGAAAAATAAGATACATGAGGTGCTCTAAAAAAATATCTTTTCAAACTTCCTTTAGGATACATCATGTCCGGAACTGCAATGTAAGCAATTCCAGAATCATTTAACGAATTACGTACTTTATTTAAAGAATCAATGGGATCCAATAAATGTTCTAAAACATGCCTCAGAACAATTATATCAAAAACATCTTCAATACCATCATCCCAATTACTCCCAATATCGTCTGCTAAAATAGAATATCCAAAATTTTCAGAAAGATATTTCCTACACTCTTCTGATGGCTCAATTGCAGAACAGTCTATGTTCTCAAATTTCCTTTTCAATAAACGAAGTACACATCCTTTGCCAGCACCAATACTCAATGCATTGGAAGGCGTATTTTTCAAGTGAGGATTGATACGGTTTACCACCCTTTCATATGGCTCCTCAATCAAATCCTCTTGATTGTCAAATTGGGGAAAGATAGAACTATACTTTTGACTATAATATTGCTTATATCCAACCTCATCCCATCTCGGTGAGAGATAAACAAATCCATCATTTTTACACAACACTACGTTTACTTCTTCATTGAATTGGCCCTTTTTAGAAATTCTTCTAACATTGTTATCCCCACAAATGGCACAATGTGCAACATTCATTGGCCATTCGAACACCATTATTAATTCTAAAAATTAATAATATTTAACCTGTAATATCAATTATTTTAATCATTTTTTCGATTAGCAAAAATTGTCGCTCCAATTAATGCAATAATTCCAATAATACCAGTAAATCCTGGAACTCCTTGTCCTGTAGTTTCATCAGTTACTGTAGGAATTATTGAACCTGCATCCAAATTTACTGTAATCATTGCTGCTAGGAAATTCGCACCATCACCATAAGAAAGCATCAAATCAACAGTTTCTGAAGTATCTGGAGCCATAATCACCAAAGCTCCAACTGTAGCCTCTGTTGCATTAATCATTTGCCCATTTAAAT
>MDSZ01233422.1_pt1 | contig 17602 bp, 20 predicted proteins | sample 811201 | NCBI WGS metagenome assembly MDSZ01 (sample SAMN05326647, study PRJNA326480) | marine metagenome | isolation source: seawater | place: Indian Ocean: North | collected 2010
ACTGGTTGAAGCATCCACTTGCCAGTCATAGCGTCAGCCAAATCATTCATCATCTGCACAATCAACGACATTTTGGCAACCTCCTAAAAATTTGTGTTCTACTTTGAATCCACAGTCACCAAATACCATGCTCAACGCATATGACGTTCCTGAACTCAAGCAACCAAGCAAAAATCCAGTCACAAGACTGTAGTCATAAGTAAATAGTTGTGTTTGATTATTTGCCCCCCACAAAATCACTCCAACCCAAAAGCCAAGGCACATGGGGCAGTGAAATAACTCTCCCAATTTGCCTTTGGTCGGGCGTATCCGGTCAAAAATACTTCCGTATACTAAAATCTGTGTTAACCCATAAGCAGCAGCAACGAAAGTTACCAATTCAATCATTGTCGCCTCGCCGCTTGGACTCATACACTCTATAATAAGATTTCATCGCAGGGAACACATCGACACTACCCTTCTCGGCTGAGTGTGGAACATCGCCCAACTCAGTCTGGTCTGGCTCTTGTGGCTCCGTAAGTCTCCGCGTCAACTCAGCCTCAAGCGCAACATCATGTGCATAATAAGGCTCTTCTTCTTTTAAAAACTTTCCAATCGTGAATAGCACGATATCATCAGCATTACCTCCGACTTGCGTATCGGGATACTTACCCTGCATCGAGCCATAGACATTACCAGAGTGAACCGAGTCTTCAACAATCACGCCCTTCTTTCTTAAAAAATTAAAAAGCCTGTCTTGTGCGCCATAGACCTCATCACACATCTCGTTCTTCGGCATCGCAAGAATCTTTCGGCTGGCAGGAATGACCACAATATCCAAATCATAATGGTCATTAATTGCGTAATCACCACTCATGGTTTTCCGCATATCCAATTCTAATTTTGGTGCTGGTGGGGGTGGCGGTCCTTGGTCGCCAATCGGCTCTCCGCGCCTTACTTTTTCGGCGTCATCGCCAACTGCAATCTGAATACCTTCAGCCATTTTGTTCAACCTCCCTTACCAACTCTTGAATCTTCAGAATTTTCTTAATTTCCGTCTCAGTCAGCGGAGTCTTGTGTAGAGAATCTAAATATTCTACAACCCGCTTGGCATTGGTCAGCATCCGCGTATCCTTGCGGATTTCATCAAGCTCATATGACTGCTTCACGGCTTCGCGGAGGCGGTCCACTTCTTCATTCAAGTAAGATTTAAGGCTAACACCATTGTCCGAAATTGAATAGACGAATCTGGTTAGCACCTCTCTTTGTTCGTCCTGCAAGTGCTGCGAATATTGCTCATTAAACTTGGTTGCGAAAGTCTTATAAACAAGATTGTCGATGGGCTCCATCGGCTTATCTTCTGGCTTCGCAACTGTCTTAACAATCATCGTTTCCATCAGCGTATCTTCCAAAAGAACCGTTTTCTTAACTGTGGTTGCATCAGAAAATAACTGAGCAATACTGGCAAGGTTTTTATAGTTTGGCACGAAATTTGCATACACATCGCTACCCAAATTATGATTAATCTTGCGAATCAAGTCAGACTGCTCGTTGAACACTCTCTTAGAATTCAACTTCGATGCCTGATGCCGAGCCTCAATTATAATTCTTCTAGCCACATCCTCAGTAACTTCTTTTGTTTCACTAATTGCTTTATAAAGCTGTAGCTCTTGATAAAGGGCTGTGTCTTTGGCGAAGTGCTGTTTGATAATCTGAGCTACGGTTGCTTGCCGCCTTGTGTCCTTGCTCAAAACACACTTTGCCATCTCTTTAATCAACGCTTCAAATAAAAAAGCGGTGTTTCTCTTCTTATTGTGTCGATATCGACCTGTCTTTGTTGCCATCTTCTTTTATTCCTCTAGCTTGCTGTTTAAGCCATCAATCAGATTTTGAACTTCCTGTGACGAAAGCTCCCGATTAACTTCAAAAAGAAGTTTTTCATCGTCCTCACCGTAAATAGTTTCTGAAATCCCTTTTGATAAAGAAACTAAATCACCCAAACCCTTGAAAGAGTTCTGGGTTGTGTTTTGTGTGCTGTCATACGCCCACTTTGAACGGATAGAGCGTTTGCGTGCGCCCATATCTCTTGTGTCGTCTGTGACCTTGGTGTACATCTTCCCATTTGCGCCGGGGGTCGTATATGTCTCTCGCTTCGCGGGTGCCGCCAGAAGGTCGCCTGTCTCTGGCTCTTCTTCACCACCTTCTTCATCGCCGCCTCCAAGGTCACCGCCAAGACCACCGCCTTCGTCGCCGCCTCCAAGCTCATCACCGCCGCCCATGTCGCCGCCTTCAGCGCCACCAGCTTCTTCTTCGACCGGCTCATCTTCTTCGGCTGCTTTCTCAAGCTGTGCCTCAAATTTCTTATCATAGAACATTTCACGCTGTACTCGCAGCACCTCTTCTTCAGAGAGAGCAAAGATGTTCCGATAGACCCACTGCTTGGAGAAGTAGCCTTCTGTTGCCGCCCCTGCAACGTCAAACTTGGTGCGGAGATGTTCAAGCTCCTGCATCGCAGCAATCTGAGATGGATTATTTAATTTCAGTTGAAAGGCAACGAGGTCGTCGCCTCGATAACCAAGAGTGTAAAGATGAATAATCCCAATCTTCTCAAGCTCGGCTACCACTGAGCGTTGGAGCCTTTGAATTGTGCGAGCGAATCGAATATCTTTCTGAGCAAGAGTTGTCTTGTCCTCATCCGCTCCTTCACCACGGGATAGATACGATTGCGGCACTTTGAGGGCTGCGAACAGCTTATCTCGCAGATACTTAACATCGTCAATATCTCCAGTGTAGCTTCCACCGGGCAGAGATTCAATTCTGGATGACTCTCCACCACGAACGGGAATAAAGTAATCCTCGTCAATGCTCATTGGGTTGTATCGAAGGTCTACTCGCCCGGTTGAGCTATCCACAACCTGTGAACGCTTCATCTGAGTCATAACCTTCTGCATGTACTGCTCAACATCTTGTGGTGCGATGTTTCCGATATCAATATAGAACGCACGGCGCTCTGGAGAGCGTGTAATACGATAGCTCATCATCGCATCTTCAAGGAGGTGCAACTGACGCCAGATGCGACGGGCTGGCTCCAAAATAGATGTACCATAGGGTGCGTACCGGTCGTTCCCCAAAATACGGAAATGGGCAACCTGCCAATTTTCAAAAGTCAGACCAGCAGAGTTCCACTGAAACTGGACATAGTTTGGATTGGTCGGGTCTTCGCCCTCAAGCCGCTCAACCTCTGCAACTGGCATGGGTACGAATGATTTGACGCCTGTAGTTTCATCAATATCGACATACAGAAAATAATCACCATACTTGCACATTGTACGACACCAGCCATACAAGTTGAAGTCGATGTTCAAAACATTTTTATAAAGCGTGAGAAGCGTACCCTTAATTTCTTCATTAACACACTCAATATTAATGATGGGCTTCAACTCATTATGATACGTCATCTCATCGGCGTAAATATCCAATGCTGATGCAATAATGGGCTCGTATTCCATCTGGTCAAAGTCAACATACCGCTCATTCCTGAGCCGGTTGTTCATCGCCTCGGAAGTAATCTGCTCAAACGGATTATAGTGCGTTTTCTGGAATTGTTTACCAGAAGCAGACACAAATCGGGTCGCGTAATTGTCGAGCGCCTTTCTTCTAAATTTTCTTCGGTTCTGTTGTCTACGATTTACAATAGGACCAGAGAACAACCTTGTAAGCCTCTTGAAAAGTGCCGATTGTTCATTCTTGATGTTCTGATTATTGTTGATGTTGTCGTCAGCCATTTATTATCTACCCCTTAAATAAGCTCGGAAATTCTTTCATTAATTCTTCAGTCTGCTTTGCTTCCGCTTCATACTTCGTGCCACTATATCCTATCATACCTGATATCTTTGTGTTAAGTGTTGAATTCGTCTTTGTCATAGCGTTCATAAAAGCCTTTCTGTACTCTGTATCCCTCTGATTGGAAACCAACGCCGTATCTCTCACCCAACATCCGATTGCCATCGACATAACAAGGTCATCGTTATATCCCTTCATCGCTTCGGGCTTCCCGTTGTTCCACACAAAGGTTTTTAATTCATTATATAGTCTTGAGGACTTGACAGTAATTAGGTCGTTCCGCACAAACTCTTCCAGCTTTGCGATAATAAGCGGTCTGGTCTTCATCGAGGTGGTGAAACCCGGCACGGCATTTGACTGACTTCTGGCAGCATATGACTCCACATACTCATGGCTTCCCTTGGTGGAATAATATAAATTCGTATACTGCATATCCTCCAGCTTGGTCAACACGGCATATCCAACATTGTTGTTCTCAACCACTATCATAGCGTTCCCAAACTGCTTGCCCGTATCGGAAAGAAACATGGCATACATATCCAACTCGACCTTGCCCTGATATTCGGCAACCTGTGTCATATCTGTAATATCAATAACGTGAAATGCAGAATAATCACGACCATCACCTCTCGCTACGTCAGCCACCAATAAATATGAATGTTCTGGGTCGTATTCATCCCACAGCCACAGGTTCCTATCAAAGCCCGCACGATGGCGCGGTGTTTGAACGATGCCCTCCATCTTCACAATATCATCTGGATGAATGACCGTCTCACCAGACATGTTGAAGTTACATTCTAACTCTTGAGCAACCTGCCTGCGGGACATATTCTTGGTTTCATTTTCAAACCATGCCAAGTCTCTATCAGGATGCACATCCCAAGGGAGCTTTGTCGGATAGAAATCATTTGACTGTTCCTCTGCGCCGACATAGGCTTGGTGGAACCAGTTACCAACACCATTAGGGGTGGAAAGGGCGATACACCGACCACCAGTTGACAGCGTTGGGTACAGACCTGTCCACAGTTCTTCAAGCCCATCGACGTGTGCTGCCTCGTCAATTACAAGAAGCGACAACGCCTCTGAACGACCAGCATCGGCACTAGTAGAAGATGCCTTAATCTGTGAGCCGTTGGTCAACTCAAACGATGTGCGGTTATCAACATTAATGCTTGCAATTCTAATCCAGTCTGGCAAATGCCGCATAATGTTTTTAACTTTCTTAACGAGGTTGGCTGCTGTACCGAACTTCGTCGCCATGACCAACACGTTCTTATCTCGGTGGAACAGCATCATCCAAACAACATAGCCCGCAGTGATGGTAGAGATACCAAGCTGGCGAGCCTTTAAGATTACATTGAAGCGATGGTCATTGAAGTCACTAAGCAGTTGTTGCTGAAAGTCATAAGTCCGAAATGGAATCAGCCCGTGCATCGGGTGTGAAATTTTAGCGTAATTGTTTAAAAAATAGGTCGGGTCTTTGCCGCACTGGACAATCTCTTTCAGCATCTGTTGTTTCGTTAGTGGGTAAGACATTCATTTCTCTACTTCTTCTTTTTTTCATATAGGTCATCATCGTCAAAGTCGCCGCTGTACATCATATCAGCATCCATCTGTGCTTCTTCATAAGCTTTGTACAACGCTTCCGCAGCTTCGGGGAATCTACTCTTGAGAGCATCCCGCACAGCCGCTGCCGTTGGGGGTTGTCCAGCCAGCGTATACCCAAGCTGCTTTGCAGCTTCTATTTGCTTCTTCCCTTGACCAGCGGTGATGTTTTCTTTCACAGCCTTATATTCTTCTCTGATAATCTGTTCGATTTGTTCTTTAGTGATTTTCATTTGTAAACTCCTACGATTGCTTCGACGCAACAAAATATTCTACATCAACTGATGCAGTGTTAGCTTGAGCAGCGATATTGTCCAGCGATGCAAATGCTGCAAAAGCTGAACCGTCTGTCTTTACCTCAAGCTTGTTATCATAAAACACCATCGTCTGCCCAGCAGCCAATTTAAAATATGCAGTATCCGCGCTGGCATCAATAAGCTGAAGTGTCACATAGTTGGTATCATCAAGGTTTGTGATGCGAATATATTTAACATCTCCAGCAACATATGTTCCGGCAGAACCTGTGGAGCCGCTGTTATCAAAAGAAATTAAATTGGTTTGGGCTGAAGTTGGGACACGAATAATTCTCTGAGCGGTTGTGTTGATGCCAGCCACCGAGTACACATTATTATAAACATGTTCAACCCCGTTGACCTTCACAGCCTCAGTTACACTAACTTGCAGCTTTCCAACTTTAACCTTCGTTGCCATCTCTTATACTCCTACTGTGGCACCGACTTTGCGCCGTCCGCTGCCATATGGGGAAGCGGTGCAGGCTCAACACCCTGCATCTGTGCGACCAAATCAGTAATCATTTCGTCAAGATACTCAAGCCGGTCAAGGATTGCTGGGTCTTCCGTCAGCCCAGCCATCTGAACAATTTCATCACCAATCTTTTCAATCTGAGTGATTGTTCTGGAGTGGTCATCTCCTTCAGCGAGGTCATCGCCACCTTGGTTGTGCTTCTCAAGCGCAACCATTGCGTCAACAATAATGTTTGCCTGCTTGATGACATAAGATGCATACTCGGAAGCAGAATCAGTCGAGCCTGCTCCTGCCATATCCTCTCCAGCCTTCAACAATCCCATTGCCGCGCCCTTAGCATCGTTCTGGTACTGCATGATAAGTCGGTCTGGTGCTTCAGACAAAGAGGTGCCACCATTGGGGTTGCGCCTAAGATTGTCCATTTCTTCTGCAATAATCTGCTTTAATCTTGTTTTAGTTACTTTCATCACTTGTCCTCCTTCTCGGCAGGGCGCTTGTCGTTCTTCGCCTTACCCTTTCTACCTTGGTCGAGCCAGCTTCTGATAGACTTATCGAGCCTATCTTCGCTGCTGCCCTGAAGGGCTGGTTCAACATCTTCGCCCAAGGTGCCAATCTCATAAATACAAGTGGCTTGGACCCAGTTGCGGTGGGCACCAACCGACTGAACATATGCATCCATGTCTCCAGACTTTTTCAAGTTGAGAGATGACTTGGTTACTTTGCGATATTCTTTCTTGATAAACGATGTGATGTTCTCAAGGCGACCGTAAAGGTCTGACTCAAAGTTTTTATCGTGGGCTTCTTCCATTGTCACTTCGCCATGATATTTGACTTGCAATTGATTGCCGACCATAGAAACACGAAAGCCATCCATGACACGGGGGTCGCGGATGCCTACTTCTTCTTCTCTGCGGAGCCCAATCTTGACTGGGTTTCCTTCTTCATCGAGGGCACCATCATGCGTGTTCGCAACTGCTTGTGAAATGCCTCTAACAATATCTAATACGCTCATTTCAGCCATTTTTTCTTCTCTCCCTGAGTGCTTTTAATTTCCTGCGCCCGCGCTGTCTTCTAATCTCAGCAAGAGCAATCTTCTCAATATAATCCATTGCCTTCTTCAAGCTACCATCCTTAGTCTGACCTTGAATCTGGTCCCATTCATCAGCGACGGAATCAAGCAAGTCCAAAAGAGCAGGAGTATCGTCTGTCGGCTCTCCACCGCCTTCGCCTTCCGGTCCACCGCCGCCTTCGCCACCAGCCTTCTCCATTGCATCGCCCTGCTGACGAACCTGTGCAATCAGAGCATCAACCTTCTTGGCAGCTTCAGGGTCATCGGCGGCTTTATCCTTGAGTGCGTCAAGGTTAGCTTCCATGTCATCCATAGCCTCGCCAGCAGCTTCACCGCCATCGGAAGCCACGTCCTGAGCAAGCTCTTCAGGCTCTGGTACTTCATCGCCCAGAACCCCTTCTTTATCGGGTCCAAGCAAGTCTTCGATTACCTCTGCATAAGCCTTAAAGACATTCACATATGATTTGACGATTTTCTTTCCACCGCCTTTTAGTTTGTCCCAGAATCCTTCTTCCAGAACGCTGTCTCCATATTCCTCTTGGAGCATCGAAACAAATTCTTCTTTTACCACCCGCTCATATTGCTCTTGGGTGATGTTATATTTAGGGTCGCCAACCGTCATTCCATCTTTCCTCTCTGTCTTGAACATAGTCTATGTAGCAAGACCAGCAACACTGAAATTTGGTCATGTACAAGTCGTCTTTCGGATTGAAAGAATAGTTTTTGCACACTGGGCAAACTTTAGTAGCGCGGTCTTCAGTGTTAAGTAGTTTCTTGGAAACAAAAACGCCATCATCGACCTCGACCTTTTCCGTCTTGGAGCGCCACAACCTCTCTTTCTCAGCCATCCCCTTTAGTTGGTCAAGATATTCAGCCTCCGATTCATCTGTCCAATCAGCTTTAGGGTTCTTGATGGCTTCTTCGCCATACTGCTCCTTTACAGCTTTTTCTATCTTTGCGATGCGGTCCCAATTCTTTTTTTCGCTCATTGGTTCACCGCATATGTAATCCCAACTGTGACGCCCGCGCCCACAACAAATGAAGTTAAAATCGCAACCGGTAGAACCCAATCGGGTCGTTTATTAATTGCAATTTCTTCCAGTGACTCAATCCTTCTCAATTGAGACTCAAAGATTTCTTCATGCATTGTTCGCTCTGATAAACGCAGTGCCTGTTCTGCGTCCAACTGCAACTGAACCCGCTGCAAAGAAAAATTAAAATTACTTTCAGCAATCGACAAACTCAATGCATGGTCATACTGAATCTTGGTCATCGCATCGCCAGTCAACAAGATACCAGCGAAGGGTGCCGGTGCGCCCTCAGCTAAATCTGTCACCCTCAAATCCAAATTCAAGCTCAACCCGGCTGGTGCTTCGGGTAAAGTCACTTCAGGGTCGTCTGCTACGGCAACTGTTGAAAACAAAAGAGACGCTGCTGTCATCATAGCAATAATTTTCTTCATATATACTCCTAATCTACTTTGGTCAAGCCATACTTCGCAGCCAACTCACCGACCACATGGTCAAGAGGCTTGTCGCGGTTCTCAAGTATTTCTCTTTCAAAGTCTTCACCGTGTTCTCTGATAATCTCGCCAACCGCTGCTTTCTGTTCTTCACTAAGACTATCCATTTTCTCGTTGAGAATTCTCATAACTTCCTCGGTGCGCTCTTGGGCGCTCTGTCGAGAAGTGCGCTCTTCTTCTTCTGCCTGACGGCGAATATCCAAAACCTCTTTGGCTTTGTTACCGCGTGAGCCTGCAATAAAGCCGAAAACGCCGATGACCGCAGCTAAGAAAAATAGCCACTGGTCAACGACGAATTTCCAAGCCTTCTTACAGAATTCTTTTACTGCCAGCCAAGTTAACAAAACTATCCCCTTGGTCCGTGTTTCCACGCAGTAGCCATATCAACTAATGCTTGTGTGCCAATGTATGCCAATGTCACAGCAACCCAATCGCTGCTACTAACCAGCCCATAACCACAGAGCCCAGTGGCTGTAAGCCATGCTAAAAACTTTCTTGAAATGAACCTCTCTACATGTTTATCGGCTAATGCCTTAACTCTATCCATCATTCAACACCTCCCTGATGTGTTACTATAAATAGGGAGGAAATGGTAAAGTTACTGATTCACATATGCCATTTTCGATTTCTTGTCAATCGAAATCTGCGTATCTACACTGTCCTTCAAGCTGTCCAAATGTGAAATAAGTAGCACGGTTTTATAATACGTCCTCACAACGTCGAGGATGCGAACGAACCCCTCCATGTTCTCTTCGTCCAATGCCGTGCCCGGTTCATCCAGAATGAACACGTCACCCTTCGGCATCGAAGAAACATTGAGCAAAGCAAGGCGAATCGCCATCGCAGCTATCGTTTTTTCCGCACCCGAACCCATTTCCAACGGGCGCGGGTCAAACTTAGGATGTTTAATCAAAATGTCAAGTCTTTTTTCATCATTTTCCATAAAAACTTCAAAGTCCACAACATTTGCAAGCACTTTGGCAATTTCTTCATTGATTCTGGGAAGCTCGCGCTTGATAACGTCCAGAGAAATACCATTACTGTGCATACAACTCATAAAAAGGTCGCTTGCAGAGTATTGTTCTCGCAAATCAGACAATTCTTGCTGCTGTGCTGTTAGATTCTCCAGCTTCTGTTGTAAAAAGCCGTGGGAGCGATACATTTCGTGAACCTTAGACTGACATTCCTCAATTTCTCCCTTTTTAGCTCCAATATTCACTTCCATTTCAGCTTTCTGGGCAATTAATGTCTCCAAGCTCTCTATTGCCTCTCTATTTTCCTCATACAAGGCAATATCCTTCTCCAATGTTGCCGCTTCAGCCTTCAGCTTGACAATTTTCGTCTTATTCTTAGCATTTTCAACCTCAAATTTGGCATTTTCGGAAATCAATGCAGACCTTCGTTCCAAAACTTGTTGATATTTCTCTAAGTGACTCTCGACAACCTCTGGCTCCAGCCCACTCAACTCCTTTGCAGCTTCGTTCTTCTTGCCAGATAGGTTTGTTATCTCTTCTTTGGTGATGCCAAGACTCTCAAGTGCAGCGTAGGCATCGCGAATAAACTTGCAGTGGCTAAATTCTTCCCCGCATGGCACCTGATTGAGCAATTCAACCTTTTTTTCTTCAACCTTCTTCTTCGTTTCTGCTCTTGTAATGAGGCGACTCAAGTCATCCAAATCGCCTTGACATTCTTCTATTTTCTTCAGCTTATCTTGATACGAACCAACGTCAAATTGCTTCTCAAAGTTATCAATCTTAGAAAGAGTTTCGATGTTCGTCTTGAGGTTCTTTCCCAAGACATAATTCCGCTCCACGTTCTCATCAACCTCCTTGTTTACCTCGGACAAGCGAGCAGTGATTTCTTCAATATTGATAATCCTTGTCGGGGTCGCTTCGATTGTAGATACAAGTGTTCGATGTTGCTCTGTGATGGTTTCGACCTCAGCCTTTAAGACCTCACAACGCTGCTGCTGCGTGGCAGTCTCGGCAAGGGTCACCTCCAGTTTGCCGCTAAGGTCAGCGACTTCTTCTTCAAAGTCAATTTCTTCAAGACGCTTGATAGCCCCCTTCATATCCGCTGCTGAATCTTTGCACAACTTATACTTCTGTTCAAAGAATTCCAAATCCAAAAACTTAGCAAGAATTTCTTTTCGCTTTGTCGAGCCTTCACCGATGAACGCAAGCGCATCAAGCTGTGACGACATGGAGGTCAACAAGAAATCTTCCAGCGTCCCAAAATACTTTCTAATATTCTTGTCCGTGTTGTTTCGCGTCTCCCCATTCAGGGACAGCTTCTCGCCGGTCACCATATCCTCAACCCAAAAATCAAGCGTGGTCTTGGCTTCTACCGATTCTTCTCCGCGCAACTTTTTAATATACTTCTCGGCACGCCGTTCAACAATAAACTGCTTACCCGCAATTTCGATAACAGCACGTCCGCGACCATATTCCCGGTTTTGATTGATGATATCGAGGCTCTTTCGATTTCGCTTGGAAGTAGAGTTGAAAAGCGTCCACAACAGGCTGTCGATAATGCTCGACTTCCCAGAGAAATTCTTTCCAAAAATACCAACGATGCCATCCAAATGTTCAAACTCGACCTTGTTGCCTTCCCCGTAGTTAAAAAGGTTATCAAACTCCAGAGTCTTCAAGGTCCAGTTTACATTTCTCTGGACTTCTTCTTGCGCCTCGACAATAGAGTTGTACCTACGGTTGATTTTATAAACCTGCTCAAGAACCGAATCCTCGATTTCATAATCACTCAAATATTCTTTAATCAGCCCCTCTTGAACTGCAACGTCTCGCAAGTTTTCCTTTTGGAAGTCTCCGTCTACATCAACGCTTCCACGGTCGCCTGCTGCCCTGTTAAGGAACGTAATGGACTCAGGCTTGAATCGCTTCTTCGCAACGTCTACAGCCCGCTTCAGGCGGTCGAGAGGGATACCATAGTTTGCAACCAAGCGCAAGCGTGCCCCCGGCTGAATGTCAGTGCCTCTCGGGATTCGCCCCTTGGGTGTAAGATTGATGGTCACAAAGGGCTTGGGATTTTCCAGCACATAATGTTCAACGGAAAAGTCATCCTTGCTCTGAATATCCCAAATCAGAAAGCCCTTGTCGTTTGACTCACCGTGATTCTGCTGGACTGTGGAACCACAATATCGGACACGCCCCTCTGTATCCAAAATCTGATTGGTCTTATGAATGTCGCCAAGGAAGGCAAAGTCATGACCCTCAAAAACCTCGATGGGGTGTTCACCATGCTCCATAACCCAGCCAGAGTCAGTAACAACACCGGACACAGAACCATGATACAAGGCAATATTAATCTTGCTATCATCGCTGGGGCTAACCCAGTTGTCCTCGTCAAAAACACTCAAGACGTTCAGGCAATGCTTGTCGTCAATGTTGGTTTCGCCAGCGCCCTTTAACAAGTGCAAATTTGGCAAGCTCAACGCATCAATGATTGGCGTTAGCGCGTCTTGGCGACTGCTGTTTTTCAGATTGCCGTCGTGGTTACCAAGAATAATATACGTCGGCGCAATCGCTGCCAAGTTGGTAAAGAAATCTGCCGCCATTTGTACAAACTCGGGCGAAATCTGTGTCTTGGTGTGTGCAATGTCACCACAATGAACAATGTAATCTACTTCCTGTTCCTTGAGAATTTCATACAACCTCTCAAAGACCTTTCGGTACTCATAGTGAAACTTCAAATTTCGGATATGAGTATCCGCGATGTGTGCGAACTTCATGTGTCTCCCTTATATAGATGCGATTGCTTTGACGAGGAACGAATCATTCGTCATCAAAGCAGCGGAATCCTTTCGCTTCTGGTATTCCTCTTTCGACATTTCTCCAACGTCCGTGTATGGATTAATATCTACTTTATACAATTCGATATCAAATGTCAACAACTTTTTTATCAATTTTAGTGCCTTCTTCTCGGCATCAGGGTCTAACGCGATGTAGACCGGCGTATCATTTTCCACTACATTTTTAATAAGCCTTGAATCCTCTCTGAGTGACGAACCCAAAATGGGCACAGCATTACCAGCAACGATGGCATCGAAGACGCCCTCAACAATCGAAAGGTCACTCTGCCAATCGACGTACAACTCATTAAAAACAATATTCCTCTTGACAGAGGGGTTCATATACTTCTTCCAGTTGCCATCATATGTGCGCCCAACAAAATAGCTCACCTTCCCATCACAGTTGAAAGAAGGAATGACGATGCGCCCTGCATATTCGCCTGACGGACAATAGCCAATCTTCCAACGCAATATATCTTCTCGGGTGATGCCGCGCTCCATCAAATACCTGCGTGCAGGTTTCGCAGCAAGGGATGTTGCGACTGTTGCGAGCGATTTAAACTCAGATGGCAATGAAAGAGTAATCACTTCTTCTTCGTCTTCCCCGCCGAAGAACACTTCTTCAAATCGGCTGATTTCAATATCCGGTTCAAAATGTGCCCACTTCTTCTGGTGGGAATAGTTGCCGTATCGACGAACAAGCCGACGCACTGACGAGCCATGATAATCACAGACCCAGCATTTGAATTTATCCTTGTCGATGTTCACCGACATTTTCTTCTTGTGATGATTGCACTTGGGGCAGAAAAACAACTGCTCGCCACCGGAACGGTAGCTCTCCCCAAGAATGTCTTTCAAGATGGTGAGTTTTTCTTTATACACCTATGCCCTGCCCGTGCGATTACAATACTGTCTGCCCGGTCATACGATTCGGGCTTTGGGTTTCCATACTTTGTATACATTATAACAAAATCTGGCTCGTTGTCAAGTAAAAATTGTAAAACTTTTTCTTTGGCGTTATCGCCACGCTTTATCGGGACACCAACTGTCTTTCTGGCTGAAGATGCCGAAATCATCTGTGGCTCGACCCCAAATATATTCCAGCACTGCCATGAAACCACTCCGTTGAATCTCGACAAGGTTGAGAGCGTCTTCGCGGATGAAAATCCGCTCCTGAAGCTCTGCAAAGATTGTTCAATATAAATATAACCTATGTCGAACCGCTTGTCAAGCTCTTTTAATTTATTTTTTACAAAATCTGCCTTGTGATACAAGGTGGGGAAATGATTCTTATTTCTGGTATCCCACGATTCACAAAAGACAATGTTATCTTCCTCATCCAACACCGTAGCACCTGTGATGGATGTGGATATATCTAACCCAAGCAGCATTAAAAATCCATTTTAATTTTAAACGTGTATTCCCGGTCAATAGTCTTCTTCACCGGGGTTGCAACCTTTGCAATTGCAATCAAATTCCTATCCTCGTCATAGATACCCACCTTGGAAATGTAGGTGGTCTTCTCAAAACTTTCACTATAGTTAGTATACACTGATTTTACAATATTGGTAAGTGCTTTTTCATCTTTTTCAACAAATTGTTTTCCGTCCAACAGCGGCTGCTCATCTTGCCCCTTCTGGATGAAGGTCGGATTGTTAGAGTGATTAAGGTCGCCACGGGGAGCATGTGCGAGCATCGTAAGCACCGAAACATAGTTAGTGCCATTGAACTCAATCCCCCATGATGCGGACGGACACAACGTAACACTGTACGGTCCTGAGTCCTTGTCAATTGGAAAATGGGAGCCTCCCGAATCCAACAACTCGTTGCAGGTATCATCGTCTGGATTCCCTTGTGTACCCCACAGGGTCCAAGTCGGAGCAACGGGGTCTGGGAGCGAGTCACCATCGGAGCCGTCAGGATGTGCTGTCTTACAGTCGGGGCAGGACAAAAAATAATCTTTATAGGATGAGTGTAAGTCCCAGCTACCAGTCAAAGCCATAATGCCCTCGTTATACAGCACAACGCCTGCAACCTTGCCCTTGTTTGCATCAGCAGGAAGGACTTGTACCAACTCACCATTCCTATATGAATCTTCAAGCTGTCCAACCAGAGAACCGGTAACATAGAATTTTAATTTAACTGTTCCCTTCTTAATTGAAGAACCATAAAAGATTGACGGTACGCTCACCAATGACATTTCTTGTGTGTTCTTTGACCAAGTGCCAAGCGCAGGACTTGATGCTTCCCATGCATAGTGTGGAGACATATAAGAATAATGTTCAAAGGTGTTCCTGAGAGAGTTTACATGCCGCCTCAACTGCGTACAGCCTGTTGGTACAGCGCCCACCGCCCGGTGGTGTTCCACGGCTACAGAAGCCGACAGCGGGTAGCTGCTGGACATGATATCGCCATATGAGAAAGACTGGAACGAGGATGCTGAGACGGTCTTGAACGCCGTCAGCGAGCCAGCCTTCGTGATGAACGGGTAAGCCATAGCAGTGACGCCGGATTCCGTTGATGCATCGTAAGTGTGAGCCGACTCAAACTTATCTACATTAATCTCATAAAGGCTGAGATATCCAGATGGCGTATGCTTCAGCTTACGCGCCTTGGTAGTATCAATACGACCCGTCGCTGGTATCTCACTGTTATAGACAATGGTGCCGTTGTTGATAACGAATGACGTTCTCGGATGCGTCTTTACTCTGTTTCTAAATACGTCATTCGTGCTGAACTTGTATAAGGGCATGAATGTATCCCCCTTTTAATAGTCCAGCCTCACTCGCAGCGTAACATCGTTGGTTGGGTCTTTGCGTAAGGGTTCTGAAAGTTTTGCAACTGCAAGCATCTCATTGTCAGACGAATATAACCCAACTGTCGTAATGTAAGAAACCGGAGCATCTGATTGCGTGTTCTTAACCCGAATCTGGCTTGAACTGAGATATGTCGGATTAGAACTGTAATTGAAATCGTTGTGGTTGATTCGGCAGAAATAAATTGTCGAGTTCAACTCTGTTGTGTTGTTGAAACAGATTTTTGCAATTCTCTTTCTAATGTTTGTCAACAACTGGTCGTTGGTCAGCTTATCAGCATTATTCTCGTTGATTGCTCTGTCGATTGTGAAACTCTTTCCTGCGGAGGGTCGCCAGATTTCTACGGAAGTGTTTCCATCAGCACCTTTAATCTTTCCTGTTGTTTTAACATGGGTGCCGGGTTGGTCATCATCCCACACAGTTGATGATGCGTACTTCACAAAAACATCAGTGGTCAAGACAACAATACCGGCTTGGTAAAAAATAAGCCCGCATTTGGGGTCGGCAACTGTGGATGAGTCGGTAGAAGTGGTGTCTGTCGTGACTTTAAGAATACCATACTCGCCAGCGGGAGAGTTAACACGATAATCTGTTGCAGCGCCTTCGTCCTTGATTGTTAGATACTCAGCGTGCATAGCTGCTGCTTGTGCAAGAGTTGTGCCTGCACCGTGGGTGCTGGTCTGAGCTTCATAGTCTTTGTGAACACCAAGAACAATCTCAAACGAACCCTTCTTAATTTCATCCTTGTTCAAAAGGCGAGCAAAGTTGAGGAAAATGCAGGATGTATACTTGTCACCACCAGCAATAATATCGCCGTCAGCATCAAACTTCTGGATGTTTCCTGAAGTGTCGTGTCCAACAAGAATTTGAGCCATCTGATTATAAATGTTCTTTCTCTTGGAGTAGTAGTCATGTTGCGTCTCCCCGTCGCCATCAGACCGAGTTGCATTACCATCGTCCGCGTGGTATCCATAAGCAATATCAAAAATATGGTTTGCCGATGAACTCAAATAAGGATAATCGTAGACTGATTGGAACATTCCATGTGCGAAAGTCTTTACATGCTTTTCATTTGCTACAGGACCATCACCATAAGTCCCGTATACAATCGAACCCGTGATTGGAATAGCCTCATGAAGAAGCGTGCGCGTTGTTACAACGTCATCATTCAAAAATGTTTTATATGTACTTGCCATTGTTTATTTAATCCCCTTATTTAGCTGGAACAATTCTCTTTGCACTTCATGAAGCGAACCGGAATATCTACTGACCGACCGGTGGTTGCACCAGTTACTCTGATGTGTGTATCAATGTAATAATAGATTGGGTCAGGGTCAAGCGAAGTCGCGGGCTGAACGGTAGTGCCGCCGCCCAAAGTCGTGAACAAGTGCGTGCTGGTGTTCAACTCCAGCGATGACTGAACCTTGAATTCTAAGAAGGTTCCTCTTGGACCATCAATAACCTGCGCGGTACTGACCTCTGTCTCATCATTGTTCGACACATATTCCGTTTCGGAGCCATAAGAAAAGTAGTAACTCGCAATATTATCGTCGTCAATGTACGATACGTTTGCGGGTGTCTGTGATGTTGCTGAAACGATGCGCCCGAAGCGATTGTCAATCTGGACAATGTAACTCGTCTCAATCAAGTCAGGGTCAATCTGCATGGACGGTGGAATCTGCGTGGTGTCCAACCCTTGGTCAACGCGGATGCGTGCCCCAGAAGTAGGATTCTCACCCTTCAAGATTCCTTTTCCATCTGCCAACTCTGTCGATGAGATGAGTGTGTCCTCCGTCTTCTTATCCACAGCACATGCAAATGTGCCATTCAATTCAGATACTCCCGTTACCATGCTCACATTAGCATCAAAAACTGTATTCAATTGAATCTCTGGGAGGAACAGCAAGTTGGTTCTCGGTAGTGAGATAAGCTTGTGCTTCATTGAAGAAGTGTTGTTTGTAAACGCCTCCAAAAGTGGAGTTTGCATAATCTCTAAGTCGTAATATGCAGAGCCGCTTGCGTGCGATTTGTTGTAGAGACTGTAATCAATCTCGTCGTCACCAAGAGCAAACTTGGTAATTTTAAAAGTCCCGTCACCCTTGGCGAGCCGCGCCCTGCCGGTGTCAGTCAGAACGGCATCCAAAATAATGTCGCCTGAGTTATCTAAGAAAGCCATCTATTGTTTCCCTCCGCAA
>MDSZ01074096.1_pt1 | contig 17595 bp, 15 predicted proteins | sample 811201 | NCBI WGS metagenome assembly MDSZ01 (sample SAMN05326647, study PRJNA326480) | marine metagenome | isolation source: seawater | place: Indian Ocean: North | collected 2010
CCGATGCCATGGCATCTCGGATTGCTGTCGATCGAACGCTTACCGCTGGTAATTGAACAGCGGACTTTTTTGTTATCTCAAGTTGTTTTGCACCGAAAAGCTGCATAAGTCTGTCATTGGAAAAGATCTTTTCACGATCATCGATTCCTGTGCGAAGCATGGCCACCGGTGTGGCAAGATCAAGGATCTTCTCAGGTTCATGCCAATTTGGGAGATCACTGATCATGTCAGGGCCGAGCAGAAGAAGCAGCTGGTCATTCGGGTACTGTTTACAAAGATGAATAAGGCTTTCGACAGTAAAGCTCACTCCGCTTTTATTAATCTCATATGTTGAAACGGTAAATCGCTGGTTTTCATGTGTTGCCAAGATGAGCATCTGCACTCGATGGTGTGCAGATGTAAGCCGGCAACCCTGTTTGTGGGGAGCTATTGATGCCGGCATAAATAGCACCATATCGAGGCTCAATTGTTCACAACAACAGCCGGCAGCAATCAGATGGCCAATATGTATAGGATCAAAAGTACCGCCAAAAACACCAATTTTCATAGTCTGTGGCAAACCCTGCACTTTCCTATGTGAGCGGAGAACGTTCTACTGAAACCATGTGTTCTGCATCCAATCAGCATTCGAACCAGCAGCAACTCTTTTCGGCAGATCCAGTTTGGGTCGAAGATGACGCCCGTCAAGGTGTTATTGCTACTGTTGTACTCCCCGAGGGGGTGAATAAGCCATTGGACTATTTTGTCCCGGAGAATCTTGCTCCGGATGTTGAACCCGGACGACGGTTACGTGTACCTCTTGGTCGTGGCAATCGTGAGACTGTGGCATACTGCGTGGCGGTTCAAAACAGTGAACTTCCACAGAAACCACTCAAAAGCATTATCTCAGTTGAAGATAGTAACACTCTACTTTCTCCACGAATGCTTGAACTCACCAAGTGGATGTCTGATCGATGGATGGCTCGGTGGGGTGAAGTACTTGAAGCCGTCTTACCCGCGGGCGTCCGTGCAAAACGAAGTCTGCGCAGCTCTCCATTGCTGCTGGCAACGGGCATCTCCCCCGCAAGAAAGTTAACTCCAACCCAGTCAAAGGTTCTTGCAGTCGCGACAACCCCAGCAACAGCGACAAGCCTAGCAAAGACTGCTGGTGTTAGTCGTGCCGTTGTAAATCGACTTTTAAAAATCGGCCTTCTCCAAGAAGTTCTGGCAGACACATCGAGAAAATTAGGTTCTGAACGAAAACGCATTCGTCATGATCGCCCTGAGTCTCTCTCTACAGCGCAGCACACAGCTCTCGATGCAATTTTGAAACCCATGAGGAATCACCTTCATGAGACAGTAGTGCTTTTTGGTGTCACTGGTAGTGGCAAGACAGAAGTCTATTTACAAGCCGTGGAAGAAGCCGTTGCAATGGGACGTCAGGCGATTATTCTCGTACCTGAGATCAGCCTAACACCTCAAACATGCGATCGGTTCCGTGCACGATTTGGAACTGTTGCCGTTCTTCACAGTCATCTCACCCCAGCTGAACGGCACACCCAGTGGCTTGAAATCGCAGCTGGACGAGTCAACGTCATCGTCGGCGCTCGAAGTGCCGTGTTTGCTCCAGCACCTCGGCTTGGAATCATCGTTATTGACGAAGAGCATGAAACGTCATTCAAGCAAGCTACCTCACCACGCTACCATGCCCGCGATGTAGCCGAGTGGATTGCCCGTGCTGAAAATGTCCCTCTCGTACTGGGATCTGCAACACCAGCACTTGAAACGTTTTCAAAATGCATCTCTGGAGATTGGACATTATGCCGACTTCCAGAGCGTGTTGGGGATTCTCAGCTTCCCCTTGTTATGACAGTCGACTTGCGTGACCCTCATACACGTTCCAAAGGCATTCTTAGCCCAAAAATGATTCATGGGATTCGATGGGCAATAGAAAATAGCGGTCAAGTCATGCTGTTACTTAACCGCCGGGGATTTGCGACTCATATTCAATGCCGTTCATGTGGATACACTGCCCGTTGCTCAGAATGTGATTTGGCACTCACACTCCATCAACCAGGTAATCGTGGCATCTGTCATGGCTGCGGCCTCATGCATCCACTGCCGACTCACTGCCCAGAATGCTCTACGCCCCACCTCATTCAGCGAGGTACTGGAACACAACGTCTTGAAGATCATGTTCGAAATCTTTTTCCAGGAACACGTATCGCGCGCATGGATACTGATACCATGCGAATTAGGAGTAACTATGAAAAGATACTGGATGCTTTTCGAAATCGAGAACTTGATATTCTTGTTGGCACACAAATGATTGCAAAAGGCTTGGATTTTCCAGGTGTCATGCTTGTTGGTGTGGTAAACGCTGATGCAGCACTCCATCTAGCAGATTTTCGAGCGGCTGAAAGAACATGCCAACTGGTCACACAAGTAGCTGGTCGTAGCGGCCGTGGACCACGTGGTGGACGTGTCATCGTACAGACAAGTACGCCTGACCACCCTGCGATTCGCTCTGCGACAGCTCATGATTATGAGGCTTTCATCCGGAGTGAATTACCAATTCGCAAAACGTTACTCTATCCACCATTTGGCAATGTCATTCGACTTATTATTCGCAGTTTGCACGAAGAGACGGCTGTAGAATGGGCGAGTTTTCTTGCGAAACAACTGCGAAAAGAAGGAGAGCAGATTCAGGACATTCGGATTCTTGGACCAGCACCGTGCCCAATTACCCGTCTTCGAGATCGATTCCGCTACCACATACAGATTCATGGACCTGACTGTCATGAACTTCGTGATCTCGTACTCCGTGCTACGTCTTCAGCTCAAACGCCGAAGAATGTCGCATGGATTATCGACGTTGATCCAATCGACATGCTCTAATGTCCAATATGTCCACTTTTCCACGGACTGTTTTTGGCTCAATTCCGCTGCAATACCATTCCTCTTTTAGACTGCAGACAACTGCGGGTACGATGGAGTGGGAAAGTTTTTATGGCATACAGCAGATTCAAGGACATTCTGGGTGAAACAAGCCTCGAGCGGAAATGCCGCCTGCTTTTTGGACTCTGTTTGTTTGTCCTTATCTCAGGTAGTTTCTGGTGGTATGGAAGTCGTACAGAGGATCTTGTGTACACGACGACCCGGAGTACAGGGCGTCATCTCGTTGACGCTGTCATGCTTCAATATCACTGGAAGACGCTTGAAGTTGACCAACGATATTCAAATCTGATCGAGACGCTTGGCCGCACATTACAGAATCAACCCTACGGCTGGAGATTACTGGAGCCTAATGCTTCTCCTGAGGAACGTGCGGCATTTACTCAGCTTGATGCCGCCGTCCTTGATTACTTCTCGAACCATACTGTCTCCAAAGAAGGAGATGACACAACCTCAGCAGAACCATCTATTCTCCCTTTTGAGTACCGAGAGTTTCGAACTGCTGACAACTCTGAATACCACTACTATCAGCCGATACGTGCTCGGCAAAGTTGCCTCATATGCCATGAATACAAGGGAATTGCAACACAACAACTGAGCAGCATACCAACCATTGGTCTTCAAGAGCTGTTAGAGGGCGACCTTATGGCAGTGGTAAAAGTTGTGATTCCTGACTCTGTCACACAAAAAGCCATCAACTGGAATAGAGCCATCCTGCTTGCTACGGCTATTATGACAGTGTTTCTCGCAATGCTTGCGGCATACGCAATCGTTCGATATGTCATCGTCAAACCTCTCGACCATCTTCGAGAAGTAAGCGATGAGGTTCGTCGCGGAAACGTACAAGCTCGAGCAGAGATCCATACCGCTGATGAATTTGAAGAACTTGGAGTCGCTTTCAATCGCATGCTCCGAGGCCTTGTTGATTCTCAGGAAGATCTTCGGAAAGCCAATGAATCTCTTGATGAGAAAGTGGATGAACTAGCAAGAGCTAATATGCATCTCTATGACATGAATCGCCTCAAGGGTGATTTCTTAGCAACAATGAGTCATGAACTGAGAACACCATTGAACAGTATTATTGGTTTTTCTGACGTTCTCGATTCAATCCAATCTCTCGATGAAAAACAACGCCGATATGTTTCAAATATCCGAACGTCTGGGAGAATGCTCCTTGACATGATTAATGACATCCTCGATCTTGCAAAAATTGAAGCTGGGAAAATGGATGTGCATCCAACCACATTCCGGATTGAGACAGTTATTTCCGCACAGTGTGATATGGTTCGTCCTCTGGCCGAAAAGAAACGCATTTCGATTACCTATCATATTCATGAAGGAGTCGATGCCGTTACTCAAGATCAACCTAAAGTTCAACAGATTCTTGCAAACCTTCTGTCAAATGCCGTGAAGTTCACTCCTGAAGGAGGACGAGTCAACATCCAAGCCAGAGCCGCACCGCATTCATCCAACAGATTACCGCAGATCCAATTGGAGGTGACGGACACAGGAGTGGGTATTGCCGAGGAAGACCAAGTCACCGTTTTTGAAAAATTCCGCCAAGGACAAACCTTTCAAACTGGCACTGACACCATGACTCGTGAATACTCTGGAACAGGCTTAGGACTTTCAATTGTTCGTGAACTATGTCGATTGCTAGGTGGTGACATTGAGTTGAACAGCCAACTTGGCCGCGGAAGTACCTTTATTGTTACTCTGCCAACAAAACACCCAAAAACCGAGGGGCACGGTTACGGGACGACACTTACGTCTGGTGTTCCTGAGGAAGCAGCCTAGGCATTCTTCGACTATGTTCCTTCTTTCATCTTATTGAGACTCCACATGAAAATAAATTCCTCAGAAAGTGAAGTCGTCTTATTCACAGATGGTGCTTGTAGTGGGAATCCTGGCCCTGGAGGTTGGGCGTACATTCTCCGTCATCCAACCAGTGGCAAAGAGACCCATGACTACGGTGCAGAAAAAGAGACCACAAATAATCGCATGGAACTAACCGCGGCGATCCGTGGTCTATCACAACTCAAGCGACCGACAGTCGTGAATCTTGTCTCAGATAGCGTCTATGTTGGGACAGGTCTTTTGGAGTGGCTTCCGAAATGGAAGCAGCAAGGCTGGAAAAGAAAAGAAAAAGGGAAAATGGTCCCCGTAAAAAACGAAGACCTTTGGCGAAAACTTGATCAACTTGTCAGTATACACAAGATGATTTTCACCCAAGTTGCCGGACATTCGGGCCATGAGGAAAATGAGGCGTGTGATCGCATGGCTGTTCAAGCATATAAGCAACTCATGAAAAGCGAGTGATATCGATGAGCAACTCAAAATCAAAAAGGTGAGTTGGCACTATAACACCGTATCGTTGTTGATGCTGCAACTATTGTTCCGCAAAAGATCTCCATCAACCAATTATTGAAACTATCTAATAACGATAGTTGTCCACGCTTAAGATATGAATCAATCAGCTATTTATTCTCCGGGCACACTTATCGCTGATCTGCCTGGTGTAGGTTCCGTTCGTGCAACAAAGCTTCGGAAACTTGGTCTCTACACGGCCAAAGATGCATTAATGCATTTCCCAAGGGGGTACAAAGACTTCAGCGGGGATCATCAATGGGGGGATCTGTTAGGCGGAAAACATGCAGCGATCATTGGTGAGGTCACAGAAGTTTCGTCACGCACCACTGCCAATGGACGATCAATGACAAGTCTGCTTGTACAATGTACTGGTGGATTCATTCGTGCCAATTGGTTCAACATGCCTTTTCTTAGGAAAAAATATTCCGAAGGAATGCATGTTGTTGTAGCAGGAATACCTCGCCGGCGGGGATCTGTTTGGGAATTCTCACACCCTGACATCCGACTTCTGGATGATGGTGAGCCAAGCGAATCATCCGATTGGCTTGCTATCTACCCACTCACAGCAGGGGTTCAGCAATCGCACGTTCGAATAGCTGTTCAAGCATCGCTCGATCACGTTGTCGCTGGATTGCAAGAAGCACTCCCAGAAGACGTGCGAGTAAAGCACAACCTCATTACCATTCAAGAAGCTTTTTGGGGAATTCACAAACCCGATGACCAGGCAATATTGCATGCGGCACGGCGCAGATTGAGTTTCGCAGATCACCTCATCATCCAACTGCTCCTTCAAGAGAACCGTCGCAAGAAGGAAGAACGCCAAGCAGCACCAGCGATCATCGTCGATCCACGACTCGACGATCGAATCCGCGCCCGTTTCCCATTCAAATTCACAGATGCTCAGGAAGTCGCTATTCGTGACATCAAGCGGGACATGTCTCGCACCTGTCCCATGCACAGGCTGCTACAAGGTGAAGTGGGAAGTGGTAAAACTGCGGTTGCCGTTTATGCCATGCTTGCAACTATCGCAAACAAATCTGCCTCCATCAAGAAACCCCAGCACAACGAATGGCATCAAGCTGCGCTCCTGGCCCCAACTGAATTACTAGCCCGACAGCACCATCGATCACTCTCACAATGGCTCAATGAGAATAACAATAACAACCGCACGCAAGTAGAGCTTCTTGTTGGTGGCATGCCTCAGAACCACAAACGAGACGTACTCGAGCGGGTATCAACAGGAGAAGCTGCCATCGTCATTGGAACTCATGCCCTCCTTGCTGAAGAGGTACAGTTTCGCAACTTGGCTTTCGTCGTAATCGATGAACAGCAACGCTTTGGCGTGGAACAACGTTTTATCATGCAGTCAGGTACAGCTGATCCACATACTCTTATCATGACAGCAACACCCATTCCAAGAACACTTGCACACAGCCTGTACGGGGATCTCGATATTTCTGAGATTCGTCAACAACCTATGGGCAGACAGCCGGTTCGCACCTATCACGTCCTACCGGACAACCTCTCGCAATGGTGGGACTTTTTTGGCAAGAAACTCCGTGATGGCCGGCTTGGCTATGTCGTTGTACCAGTGATTGAAGATTCAGAAAGAGGTCTTCAGAGTATCGCATCTGCATATGAACAACTCGCCAATGGTCCATTGGAGGCCTTCCGACTCGGACTTGTTCATGGGAAAATGCCATCGAAACTCCAAAACGCAACACTCGCAACTTTTCGTTCTGGAAAGCTCGATGTCCTGGTTGCAACTCCGGTTATAGAAGTGGGCATCGATATCCCACAAGCTACGCTTATGACCGTTCTGGATGCTGACTGCTTTGGTCTGGCACAACTTCACCAACTAAGAGGACGGGTAGCACGTGGATCTGTACCAGGTATTTGTGGAGTCGCGACAGAAGACATCAATGAAAGAGGCCGGACAAGAATTGAAGCATTTGTAAATTCTGATAATGGCTTTGATTTGGCTGCCCTAGATCATCAGATGAGAGGAAGTGGACGTCTCTTTGGCAAAGAGCAAAGTGGTCATTCCGGAAGTGAATTCAAGTTCAAGCAGAAAGTGCCCCACACTCCATCAACTCAGACTGATGACACAGATACTATTCCATTCGAAGAACATACTATTATTGAGGAAGCACATCAGTATGCACTCACAATAATAGCGGATGATCCAAGTCTTTCCTTGCCCAAGCACGCTAGAATCCGAGAACTTGTAGAACAACGTCGCAAGGAACAGTCCTCACAAGGGAGGCATCTTGGATCCGTCGGCTAGCAATTTCTATGGCCTTGGCTCTGATTCATAGCAAACGTGCACGACGTAGTACAATCATGAGGCCAACTGTAATACATGCGGATAGGCCCCAGAAATAAATATATCCATGATCCCAATCGAGTTCCGGCATGACCTCAAAATTCATTCCGTAAATACCGCAAATAAACGTAAGTGGCAGGAAAATAGTACTTACGACAGCAAGACGATTCATCGTTTGATTTGTTCTATGAGACATTACTGTCAGTGACAAATTAAGTGCTGTTTCAAGAATCTCTCTATCTGATGCAATATCGGATAAGAGTCGTTCGATGGTATGGACCATCTCCTTGAGAAACGTCAGGGTGGCTTCACTAACGAGAACCGTCTTTCGTGAAGTCAATTCTTCAAGTGTTCGACGGAGGGGCAATGCACGTCGCCGAAGGGTGAGTAGCTTTGCTGAAACAGAGGCAACTAAAGCAAACGCTGACTGATCGACTTCTTTTGCCAGCGCCCTTCGGGTTTCTTCAACCTGATCTTCTAGCTTGCCCTGAATCATGAGAAATTGCTCGACTTGCTCATTGAAAATCTCATACAAAAGAAAACTTGGAGTTGCCGCATGGGTTTCAAAATCATGCACATAATCACGACGCACTTCATTGAGAACAGCATTCTGACCATTATGCAAGGTAATCAAAAATCCTTTTCCAACAACAACATCCAGACGCTCACCAACATCATCTGAACCACAGGTAGAACCACCAAAAAATGAAAAATGCAGGCACTGATCTGTTCTGGTAAGGCCAGTGGTTGACGGAAAGGAAGAGCCTGTGTAATTCTTGACCATCTGAGGAATATCAACGTCAAGGCATAAACCTGATGAAAAAGTTGTCTTGATGAGAGTGAGGTCCACTAAAGCTATATCAATATCAACCCATACAAATCTTCCTTGGTCGATCTCTTTCGGAATCTGATTCGGGTGAAGTGTTCCTCGAGAACGGTCACGAAAATCTAGATATTCTGCACGGATACCATCTGCTTTTGAACACGCGTTGAGGCCCCCGATCGGCTCACTTTCTTTTTCAGAAATCATTCAAAAGATCCTCACAAACAGGAGAAACATAGCTATTATCGATATTTCAGTATGTAGTAGCAGGCAATGGCGTCACCTTCAAAGACCAACAACGGCCCACCAAACACACCATTTCCCCCTAACTGCCCTGTTGCCCAAGGCTTGTGTCGTGAATTGTGGAAATCTCAGTTTTTTGACTCGTGGCTCGTCTGTACGCTTCCAGCATGTCAGAGAAAAATGAAACAAATGTGTCGCTCTGTTACGAGAATTCTCACCCAGAGCCGACACCTGACTCTGAAGAACACTGGGCTGGCTACCACTTATTTATTCTTTTCTGTTGCCTATCAGCCCTAGGGCTTCTTGCAGCAGGAGATGTTGGTCACGGCAACCCTGAAGTGCGTACTCTTCTTGAATGGGCCGATACAGCAGTCTGCGCCATTTTTCTTTTAGATTTCTTTGTGAGCCTTGTACGCTCAAAGAATAAAATTCACTACTTATTCACTTGGGGATGGATTGATCTTATATCGGCTATTCCAGCACTTGACGTTGTTCGTTGGGGCAGGGCAGCACGAATACTTCGAATTCTCAGAGTTATTCGTGGAATCAAGGTCACGCGAATAATACTCTCGTTGTTTGTTCACTATCGCACACGGAATGCTCTCTTAGCAGGAATTATGGTTGTGATCTTTTCAATTTTCACAGCAAGCACTGCTATCCTTATTGTTGAAACTGAACCTGATTCCACCATCAAGACTGCAGAAGATGCCGTGTGGTGGACATTGTGTACGATTTCAACAGTCGGATATGGAGATCTTTTCCCAGTCACCAGACTTGGTCGAGTCGTCGCAAGTTTTTTACTGCTTTTAGGTGTTGGTGTCTTTGGGGCATTGGCAGGTATTCTTGCCAACTGGTTCACAGGTGAATCATCTGAAAAAGATGATTCAGAGATGAAGCAACTCACAGAAGAAATCGTTCAAATGAGATCCATGATCAATGAACTACGAAAAGATGGCAGCGAGAGAGAGCCGTCTCAGAAAAAAAAGCGTGCTGCATAACAAAGTTCAATGGTGTGATTTGAGAAGTTCAGCCGCTCTCCAATGATCTCCTTCCCGATCGACGCGCCGGTACAAAGTATCACGTTCTACTGGATCACGTCCCGCCTCACGTATAAGCCTGTGAAGATCTTTTACTGAAAGAATTTCAGGGGTCTCCGCGCCCGCGTCATGATAAATAAGTTCATGACGCACTGTTCCATCAAGGTCATCAGCCCCGTAGGAAAGCGATGCTTGGGCAATACCAAGTCCAAGCATCACCCAATACGCCTTAATATGATCAAAATTATCAAGCACGAGTCGGCTAATTGCCATGGTTCTCAAACTCATCGCCCCCGAGGGCTTTGGAAGGTGAGAAAGCTTTGTATTCTCCGGGTGAAAAGCAAGCGGTATAAAGGTTTGAAAGCCCGCAGTTTCATCCTGGAGTTCACGAAGCTTCAGAAGATGATCCGTTCGATGAAACGCATTTTCGATATGTCCGTAGAGCATCGTGGCATTGCTTCGCAGACCCAACTCATGAGCTGTTCTATGAATGTTAAACCACTCTGATGTATCCGCCTTGTGTTCACATATTTTGTCACGAATTTCTGGATGAAAAATTTCAGCTCCCCCACCTGGAAGGCTTCCAAGCCCTGCATCTTTCAATTCTGAAAGAATATCACGGATAGTTCTTTTGGTGAGATGACAAAACCAATTGATTTCGACGGGCGTCCATGCTTTCAAGTGCAGTGTCGGATAGGCATCGTGAAGCAGACTAATGATTCTCAAATACCACTCATATTTTTTCTGGTGGTGAAGACCACCCACAATATGCATTTCAGTCGATCCAGAATTCACGGCTTCTTGACCTCGAGCGAGAATTTCGTCATCGCTCATCACATATCCACGACTTTCTCTCAGGTCAGCCCTAAAGGCACAGAATGTACACCGATACACACACACATTCGTTGGATTCAGGTGCGTGTTGATATTGAAAAATGCACTATTTCCATTTTTCCTCTCACGAACAACGTTCGCTAAATCACCAAGCTCATGGAGATCGACTGAATCATCCCACAACATTTCTGCTTCCTCTGCAGAAAGGCGCTCTCCAGCAGTAACTTTTTCACGAACATGGTCTAGACAGAATTTTTTCTTGATCGGCATATAAATTCCTAAAACGACTGAGGAAGATGCAACTGAATCTATGCTCGGTTAACCGTTTATTTCTTGTAAGACTAACGTCTCCACAGTATTTTCCTAGAGAAAGATATCCGAACATACACCAGCCAAAAGAAGCATGCCGATCCCAGCATTGACCGTGAAAAAGGCCTGGTTCACACGAGAGAGATCATCTGGACGTACAAGCCAGTGCTCAAGAACGAGCAGAACGCTAATCACACCAATAGCCCAGCGGGTATAGACGCCAAGAACAGGCGTACTCGTGGGCAATATCACAAGAAAGCCGACTGTAAGCACATGAAATGCTGCAGCTGCTCTCAATGCTCCACGAACACCATAGTGAGCAGGAAGACTATAAAGCCCTTCTGATGCATCAAACTCCTGATCCTGACATGCATAGATAATGTCAAAACCGGTTACCCATGTCACCACAACCGCAGCTAAGACAAGAGCTGGAAAAATATCTGAGGGATTTTCAAACACGACAGCCCCACGAATGGCTACCCATGCGGCAAGTGGTGACAATCCTAATGCTATGCCAAGCCAAAGATGGGCAAACCGAGTAAATCGCTTTGCAAAACTATACGTGAGAAGCCATGCAAGTACAGGAAGAGAAAGAATCAACGGAAGCCAATTTGGTAAAAACAAAAGCGTCGAAGTAATAAATACAAGTGATGACACCACGACAACTCGTTGCACTTGTTTTTGTCCAACCAAACCTTGTGGAAGGTGACGATTTGCGGTTCTAGGATTACGACCATCCATATCACAGTCCACGAGTCGATTAAACGCCATCGCTGCCGTTCGAGCTGAAACCATACACAACAGTATGCCGAGAGAGATTCGAACCCAATGGATTATCGGGATGCTGGGATCACCTAAGACTTCTATTCTCAACGCAATAAGAGTGGCAATCACCGCAAACGGTAACGCAAATATCGTGTGGGAAAACCGAACAAGTCCCAAATACGTTCTCAGGTCAACCACTGCACCTACTGCCCCCATCGATTCACAAGGCTGTTAGGAACACCCAACTGGTCACAAATCCGAGAAACAACAAAATCAATAAGATCTGAAATCTCACGAACACCATGGTAGAAGCCCGGGGAAGCGGGTAAGACGACAGCACCTGCCTCATGAATTGCCTGCATGTTTCTCAATTGAGGAAGAGATAATGGCGTTTCCCGCGGTACAACAATGAGTTTTCGACGTTCTTTGAGATGCACTTCTGCCGCTCGATGTATCAGGTTTTCTCCAATGGAATGGGAGACTGCGGAAAGTGTACTCCCACTACATGGGCAAATCGCCATTGCTGAGGTGATAAATGAACCGCTTGCTATCGGTGACAAAAGATCTTTGTAGTGATGATAGTGCAGAGTACCATCCAATGGCTCATGCTTGCCCAACAGATCTTCAATCCGAAACTTGTGCAAGTCAACTTTTCGACCCAGTTCTTCTAGGAGCACGGCTTGGCCAGACTCACTAATTGAAACATGTATGTCAAAACCACCAGACAACAGCACCTCGATCAGTCTTGTGACGTACACAACACCCGACGCTCCAGTGATTCCAATGACGAACGGTGATTTTTTCTCAGGCATGGTTTTCATCCCGAATGGCAACTGAAAGGGTGGCTATTCCAAACGTTAGAGGCATCATGGCAACGTCCTTAAAACCCGCAGACTCAATAATATTTTTCAGAGAATTACCTGACGGAAATTCCTCCACACTCTTATTGAGGTAGGTATACGCCTCTGAATGATTCCCAGTAATTCTATTTCCAATGAAAGGCAATACATGGCGGAAGTACCAAAGATAGACGCTGCGCACAAACTTGTTTGATGGTAAAGAAAACTCAAGAATAGCCAAACGACCTCCAGGCTTAAGAACCCTTGCCATTTCTGAAAGTCCCTTATGTGTGTCGACAATGTTTCTTAGACCAAAGGCAACAGACACCACATCAAATTCATTATCAAGAAATGGTAACTCAGTTGCATCTGCCTCCACCCATTCAATCTCCAGATCAGCAGCCTCACTTTTCTTCATTCCATATGAAAGCATAGGACGACAGAAGTCACTACCAACAATTCTCACGCCGGGCGATGCTTTTGCAGCATACGCCATTGCAAGGTCCCCTGTACCCGTGCAAACGTCGAGGACTGAACCTTGAGGTGGCGGAGGAGCCGAGGATACCGTAACGTGCCGCCACCAGACATCTATGCCACATGATAGAAGTCGATTCACGAAATCATACCGAGAAGCAATCTCGGTAAACATTCCGCAAACCTTTGACTCGCTTTTATCAATATGATCAGAGGGTGTAGGTGCTGTGACGATTGATTCCGACATGGAGAAACTCTCTTGATGTGGCATTGTTATAACTGCTTTCATAGTATGCCTGAACAGGCATGTACGGGAGGGATTGCTGTTGTAATCGATGTTCTGAGAGCTTCCACCACAATTATTACTGCCCTTGCTAACGGCGCACAGCAGGTCAAAACGGTACGTTCACTCGCAACAGCTCACCGTCTTGCAAGCAGCAAAGTACTTCTCGGGGGCGAACGGGGAGGGTACAAACCTGACTCTTTCCATCTTGGAAACTCACCCCATGAGTACATTCGCGAAAAAGTGTCTGGCCAAACGATCGTATTTTCGACCACAAATGGGACTGCTGCTTTACATGCATGCGAGAGTGCCTCCGAAATCCTTATAGGGGGTATTATCAATCGATCTGCCGTAGCAGCAGACAGTTATCAACTTTCGAAACAACTCCAGGACTGTGACATCCATTTGGTGTGTGCTGGCACAGATGGAAAAATATCTGATGAGGATCTGCTGGGGGCGGGTGCGATACTCGATGCTGCACTTCAACTTGATGATGTATCGATTAACATGTTTGATGAATCTGCACAAGAAGCCCTGAACCTTTTTCAGTCAGCTACCTCTGGGCGTTCAGAAATAAAGGATAGCTTACTTCAAAAAATAACTATGTCGCTTGGCGGTCGTAACCTCATCACAATCGGCATGGAAAGAGACTTGATGCCTGCAGCAGCAATTGATTCCAGCAGCGTAGTCCCAAGAATGAATTCGGAAAGCAATACACTGATCTATGCTAATGAGTGAAATTGACTTATTAACTCTACACCGCGACGGAAAGGAAATCTGATAGAGCATGAATCACCAAAACGATCAGCAACGAATGGATAAGATCGTATCTCTTGCGAAGCGGCGAGGGTTCATTTTTCAGTCGAGTGAGATCTATGGAGGACTGAATGGTTTCTGGGACTATGGCCCCCTGGGGGTCGCACTAAAACGCAATCTCAAAGATGCATGGTGGAAGGACATGTTGGAAGGTCACGACGAGCTTTCTGTTCCTTCTGGAGCACCATCCGCCTTTGAAATGGTAGGACTTGATTGCACCATCATCATGCATCCACAAGTCTGGAAATGCTCTGGGCATTTTGATCTTTTTCATGACTGGATGATTGACTGTCGTGAGACAAAGAAACGTTATCGTTATGATCATCTCCAAGGACGCTGGGCCTCCTTTCGAGGAAAAAAACTTTTTGTTGTCACCGATCAATCAGGAGACGAGGCCCTTGCCCACCTCCAAACCCGTGCACAAAAGGGATTTGGGCTACGGGCCAAACAGGCTGGTGACATTGTTTGGGAAAATGACATGATTTCCCTCGCTAACAATGTTTCACTCGATGATGCACTTGGCCCAGACGCATCTGAGCCCGGCACACTCACACAACCCCGTGAGTTCAATCTTATGTTTGAAACAAAAATTGGTGCACTGGCGAGCGATGATGATGACCGGGCATTTCTTCGACCTGAAACTGCTCAGGGCATTTTCGTGAATTTCAAAAATGTCCTTGATACCTCGCGAGTCAAAGTACCGTTTGGCATTGGACAAATAGGGAAAAGCTTTCGGAATGAGATAACCCCCAGAAACTTTACATTTCGGTCACGAGAATTTGAGCAGATGGAGATTGAGTTTTTCTGTTGCCCAAGTGACTCAGGCGACTGGTATCGATATTGGCGCGACCGACGATGGCAATGGTATCTCGATCTGGGCTTGACCGAGGGTCGTCTTCAACTTCGTGAGCATGGAACCGATGAACTTTCGCATTATTCAGTTGGTACTGCAGACATCGAATATGCGTTTCCTTTTCTTGCGGAAGGAGAATTCGGCGAACTGGAAGGCATTGCTCATCGTGGTGACTTTGATCTCCGCAGCCATATGGAAGGCAAACTCATTCGTCAGGATGGTCAGCTAGTTGTTGAAACTGATTCTACTGGTAAACCAACTCATCGAGGCAGCGGCAAAGACCTTTCTTATTTTGACGATGTCAAACGAGAACGATTTGTTCCTCATGTCATTGAGCCATCAGCAGGAGCAGATCGGGCTGTACTGGCATTTCTATGTGATGCCTATCACGAAGACAGTGTTCCAGACGATGGAGGCAACGCACGCAAACGGACTTTCCTAAAACTCCACCCACGGTTGGCCCCGATAAAAGCTGCTGTTCTTCCCCTTGTAAAGAAAGACGGCATGCCTGAGGTTGCGATCGAACTGTACAAGGAACTGAAGCCCCATATGACATGCATGTATGATGAAAAAAGTTCTGTCGGACGTCGATACGCCCGTCAGGACGAGGCTGGAACACCATGGTGCCTTACCGTTGATGGACAAACTCTGAAAGATAAAACAGTGACACTCCGAGACCGAGATTCCCTCTCTCAAGAACGCGTCCCGATCGATGATGTGGTAAGTCTGCTCAAAGAACGACTGTCCTAACAGATAACTGCCTTCAACCCATGCAACCTGCTCTTTCTACTGTTTGTTCCCTCAACGCATCAATTGAAACAATCGTAGCAGACTATGCTGCAGGACATTGCAACACAGTAGAACTATGGCTTGGACACGCAGAGAATTATGTTGCGAACAATAGCGTCTCAGCGTTGAAAGAGCTTTTCCTAGCTCACAATGTCAACGTAATTGCAGCTTCTTTCCAAGGTGGACTATTTGCAGACTCCGAAGACGCCCGCATCGAGCATTTGAAACATTTCAAGTCTCGCCTTCAAATGCTTCAGGCAACTGGCATTCCGTTATTGATCATTTCAGGAGACGTTTTTTCTCCCGTTGAACCTCAGGGGATTGGAACTCTTTCACGTCATTTGGCTGACGCAACAAAGATGGCCGCCGATTACGACATTCAGCTTGCGTTAGAATTTGATTCGCGAGCGAGCTTTCCAAACAATTTACAATCTGCAATCGCACTCATTGACGATATCGGCTTACCCTCCTTGGGGCTCTGCCTTGACTGGTTTCACTGGACGATTGGACCGAGCAAACTTCAGGATCTGGCTTTGCTTTCGGATGACAATCTCTCCCACGTACAACTGAGTGATGTTGCAGATGTACCGCGAGAAATGGCACGTGACTCCGACCGAATCTTACCTGGCGAAGGATGCTCACCACCCAAGCCACTCATTGACTGGCTTACTCAGATCGGTTATTCAGCAGCCGTTTCAGTGGAACTTCACAACCCATCCCTCTGGCACGTTCCACCAAGGCAGTTTGGTGAAATTGCAATCACGGCTCTTCGAAAAATATTAGGGCAGGCTGAGATGTGATCTTATCCGCGAGGATGCTCACGAAGACGTGCTGCTTGCTTGACTATTGGATCAATCGGCCGCAAATCTTGAGACGGCATGTCTGAAGGAAGGATGTCATAGTGACGAGCATTGTCAAGAACTTCTATCAACTCAGAGCAAAACCCTTTACGAGTCACCCACAACGCAGGATCAACATTTGTCAAATCAATAGCTGTGGAGTAGTTCCGCAATGTCTTCCTGCGATGAATGACATACTGAGGAAAATACGAAATCGATACCTCACGAAGTGATCGGTAAATGGGATCGCGGTAACGAAGATACGGACTGTTGCTTTTTGATATTGCCCCCCAATATCGACCTCGTCGAAAAAGCGCGACGACATGATCTGCATCACCCTCTGCCCCCATATCCATAAGAAGGGGAGGGCGTCCAGCAAGCCACAACGCACATGCAGCAACCAACGCTCCTTCGATACATTGAGCCTTACCATGGGCCAATGCATTCACAACTGATCTCGCTGTAGCGCCTTCAGCATAATTCCACTTCATTCGACTGACAAAATCTTGGATTCGCTCTGGGCTTTGCAGTTTCCCCAGCGAGCGAATCACTGAATTTGGAACACCGGCTTTTTGCTCAAGAATCACCGCAACATTCACTAGCTCAAACACCTTCCCAGAATAAAAGATGTCATGTGTATAGCGAATTTCCTGAAAAAAATTCAAATCGGCTTTCTTGAGAATACTGTTGATAGTGCCCTCACGGGTCTGACAGATCCCCCGGAAGATCTTTTTTCATGTCTTTCCGTCTTATCACAGGCTGGTTTCAAGATCAAAAAGGCTCCTCAAATTGAAAGACGTTTGTATAACGTCATACCTAACTTTTCGTTCCACTCGAAAATGAACTCTTACGGTTCGCGAACGTTGGAAATGTGAGTATCCTTCTAGTATGAAACCAAACGTAAACTCACCGCACACCATCTGTCGTCGCATTGACTTATCAAGCCCGACGGGACGAAAGCAACTTGATGAACTTCGTTACAAACTTGTCTCACAGGGTGACCTGATCAGTCCAGCCAGCCGTCAACGTACAATTGATGTATTTGGTGCACCTCTTTCCCC
>MDSZ01143098.1_pt1 | contig 17594 bp, 11 predicted proteins | sample 811201 | NCBI WGS metagenome assembly MDSZ01 (sample SAMN05326647, study PRJNA326480) | marine metagenome | isolation source: seawater | place: Indian Ocean: North | collected 2010
GAAGAACAAGACGAAGACGAAGAAAGAGAGCGCGTGATTGAAGCCGCGAATGCGACGAAAGAATCCTCGAAACAAGAAGAAGAAGAAGAAGAAGAAGAAGATTTTATTCATATCAAACGAAGAGTTCGGGGAACCGAACAAGAAGAAGAAGAAGAGTTAGTAAAAGAAGCAGAGGAGGACGACAACAACAACAACAACAAAGAAGAAGGAAAAGAGGAAGAGGTCAACGCCTCTTATAAAAAGAAGAGTTTGAGACACAAATCGGGCGAAAGAGTCGCGAAAAACGACAACGTTGGCGACCGTGATGGTGATGATGCTGTTGGAGGAGACAAATTTGAATTTGAAATCGAAGAAGAAGAAGAAGAAGAAGAAGAAGACATGGACGAAGAGGACGACGAGGAAAGAATCTTAGAGCGGCGCTTCGCGGAAACAGGACGACTGTCCGAAGACGAAGAGGAAGAGGAGGAGTCTGAATCCGAATTGAACTTTTCCTCGTCGGAATCAGATTCCGAAGAAGAGGAGGAAGGAGGTCGAGGACGAAAAACAACCAGAAAAGGCAGCGGTAGAAAGAAGAAACCGATCGATCCGAATGATAAAGACGCAGTCATGCAACAAAAGAAAAAAGATGCCGACAAAGCTCACGAGAAGTTGATGCGTAAAGCTGCAAAACATATACATTTTCCAGGATATAGAGTCCAAGCAGAACCCACGTCTTTCCTACCGGTAATTGAGAAGTTGCAAAATAACTTACGAATGGTTGAGTGCGATGAGGACTTAAGACGAAGGTATCCTCGACCACCTCCGTCGCCAGAGAAAAAAGAGTTCCACGAGGAAGGAGACGTGGAAGGTTCCGGCGATGGCAGAATGAATGATGATCCCGAGGATGAAGTTAAAGATAGCGGGGAGGAAAAAACTGACTTTGACAAAATCGATGGAATGAATTTGTTAAGCGAAGAAGAGGAAGAAGAAATGTTGGAGCTGTGTAACTCGGAAGAAGAGAGTGACTCGGAGGATGAAGCGGCCGATGCAGAATTTATCCGCAAGTCTATCGCCAAGAAAACCAAAAAAGTCGTCGACAATCCAATTGAAGCCAACGACGATGATGCCGCAAAGGAAAATAGAGATAAAGACAGCAAAGACAGCGACGACGATGAACTTTCCGAGGAAGAAGAGATGACTAAAAAGGAAATCCGCGAACAAAGGAAGCAAGCGCGTAACTTTTTTAAGGAGGATCTAAAGAATCGGAAGAAGGAGAGAAGATCTAGGAGAGCGATTGAAGGTGTCGATGATGAAGCCGAAATGTCCGAAGATGGTGGTCACACAGACGATGATGAAAAGGACGATATAGAAACCGCCCACGCGGAAATCGAGGAAATGGCTGATTTCGTTGATTTCAGAGAAGGTACCGCCTTAGACGTGGATGAGAGAAGAAATGAAGCGAGGGCGAGAGCACACGCGGAAAGGGAAATTCAAAAAGATGACGAAGAAGTGAAAAATATGAAAGAGTTAATAGCAAATGGATTCAAGAGGACACGAAAAGGTTTGAATGGCGAAGATGATGACGACGGTAAGTGGAAATCGAGAAGAAAGCAAGAGAGGGGTGATGATTCCGAGAGCGATTCTGATTCTGATGACATGCGTAACCTTCGACTTGAGGAAGCTGTTCAAGTTTCAGACGATGAGGATGCAGAGGATAAAGCGTTCAAAGAAAGACAGGCGCAGCGATTTGCAATGAAGAAGAAGGATTGTGCTAAAGAACCGGTTGAAAAGGATGCGTTACCAGAAGTCAACGAAGGTAATAAAGTATCGGAGGAGGTGATGAAGTTGTTTGAGAAGGAGAACAAAAAATCGAAGAAGAACAGCAATAAAGGCCAAGGCACCACTCAGAATCAAATGATAGTGAACGATTTGAGTAACAGAGCAGGAGGAAGCGGTAGTGGACTCTCGGGACTCTCGCGAGGGAATTCTCAGTTTTCAAATCTAGGCACTACGAGAACTATGTCGACGAGTTTCTTAAAACGCAACGGAAGCTCAAAATCTCAGAGCGGTTTCGTGAAAGGCATCAACGGTGGCGCCTCGAGAACATTCGTGTTTGGTAGCACATTAGACAACTCAAACTCACAATGGGCGACTCAAAAAGAAACTGAAAGTATGCCTTGTGGAAACAACTTGCTCGGGGGCGACGAAGCTCGAACGGGTTTTGCTGATGATGTTGCAAACAACATCAACTTGAGTGCGTCGATGAAAGAGAAAAAGAGTTTGTTCGCCATGTTACAGAAAAGCACGGCACCACAAGATTGGGAGAAAGAAGATAGCAGAATCAAAAGCGTGGTGGGAAAGAAGGATTGAAACACGTGAATGTAGAATACACATAGAACAAAAAACTCTGTTTTTGTTTTGAAACTTTGCGACAAATACGCGTGTGATTAAATTATTAAGTGCTAAAATCTATATTTTTATTATATCTTTAGTTTTCCGCCCCGATGATTGGCTTGGCCATATTCTCATCCTCTTTCGGTTCCTTAATGATAATGGTATCCGGAATTGGCGTCTTCGGACCCATTCTACCCTTCGGATCGTGATCAAGCATGATCTTCACCTTAATACCAACAACACCTTGTCTCAACAAGACGTGTCTCGTCGAACTAACAATGTATTCACGCACTGGGTTACCCGAAGAAATCATGTAACCATCCTTGAATTTCATAGCCTTCGCTCTTTGGCCTCTCAACTTACCAGAGACGATGACTTCCGCGCCCTTCGCGCCGTTTTCCATGATATATCTCAATACGCCATAGCACGCTCTTCTGACTGCCAAACCACCCAACAACTTGTATCTCAAAGATTCGCACTGCGACATGGCGCACAAACCACGGTTAGCAACCTTTTCGGCGTACAGTTCGACAGCGCCTTCGGCGAAACCAAATCTCTTTTGGACCAACGAAGTCAATTCGCGGATTCTGCGACCCTTTTCACCAAGAACGTTTTGTGTTTTCGTGGCACGAATGATGATTTCCATCTTCACCGGCGTCGAGCGAACTTCAACTCCAGAGTAGCCATCCTCCGCGAGTTCACGAACGAGCATTTCGTTCAATTCGGCGAAAAAGACGCCATCGGCGACGAATTTACGCTTTTTAGAAATGTTAAGGGAAGAAGCCTGCGTTGTTGTTGTATAGTTGAAAGAAAGAGAACGTTTATTGTTAGTACTACATCTTTTGGAGAAAGCCCTTCCGCTTTCAAAATCTTTCAATGCGAAACTCAAAAGCTTCAGCCCTCGACGATCCAAGTGACCACGAACATAACCGCTCGTTCGCAATTAATACAAATAAATCCATCAATCGCGTGAAAATCTTCCTGATGCATCGATTCCATCTTCGCACCATGCGCTCTAGACCAAGTAATCCGCGACAGCGGGGCAAATCCTTCCTTCGTGGAAAACCCGTCGCCCTAAAAAAGAATCTCCGGAACCCTCCTTCTGCGGCACACGCGACGCGTACGGAAGCCTAGTGCGAACAAATTCGAACGCAAACGAAACCGTATCATCCAATACGGGAAAGATGATGAAGAAAAGTCTAAATGTCTTGAAGACACGCACCATTTTATTTCTTCTATGTGATACCAATCTTCTTGTTGTGAAGAAATGGAAGAGGGACGAGTAGAAAAACAGACAATTTTTAGAAATATGACATCGAGGAAAGAACAGGTGCACATACTATTAGTATGTAAGCTAATAAAACTAAAAAAACACGTCTGTCACGTCAGTAAAGCATTAATTTGATGGTCGACATCGTACATTCTGAACCCCTGCGCAGAGGCTTTATTTGCTTTCATCACTCGCGACAGATGACTTTACGACAAAAGGACGATGTAGTACGAAATAACCTCTCTCTCTTGCTCTAATGATATGAGAAGCTGCTAAAAACTATAATATACTACACGCACGCCATACTGTCATCACGCATCATCTGCGTTTTGCAAACTCAGATTGTTCACTAAGTCTTTTAATGACGCGATATTATCTTTCAAATCTTCAATCTCTTCGTCCTTTTCTCCCAAAAGTTCCAAGACGACGTTGTACCTCTTCTCCGTTTCCGTAAACTCTTCGCGCAGCTGAGCGTCAGCCAAATCTTTCAACGATGTTTGACCGTGCGATTGAAAATAACTTTCGTCTTCACTCAACAAATACGCCGTGAGTTCTTCGCTCAAAGCGTCTCTCGTAGCCTCTAAACGCTTTATTTTCGTGTTCGCGAGCTCTAATTGTTCCGTGCGAGCTTGAAGTTGCCTATGTGCGTTTTCCAAAATTTGCTGTACTTGTAATGACGAGCCTTCGCCAAAGGAAGAGAGAGCGTCCAAAGTTGTGGGAACGGTCCACATGGACGGTCCTCCTTTGCTATTACTTTGTTGGCTTTTCGCTGTTGTTGATCCTCCTTCGCCATTACCGGCAATACCATCGCCGTTGCTGCCACTACCACCGCCATGACCACGCAATTCTGCCAACTTGGCATTAGCTTGACGTAACTTTTCTTCCAAACTTTTTACCGACTCTTCAAACCGGTCCCGCTCTTCGTTCAACGTGCGATCGATCTTTTCCACTTTTGCACGTTCCTCGGCGAGTAGGTTTCGTAACTGTTTCATTTGTTCTTTGATTTCTTTTTCGCGCTCTTCTCGTTTGGCTTCTTTCTCCGCGATGTTTTGCAATACTGCTTTTTGCGCTTCGCTTTCCTCCTCGTGCTGTGTCTTCATCTCTCCGTATTCGTCTTTTATTTTTCTAATCTCTTCATCTTTCTGAACAACCTTCGTTTTATACGCTTTTAGATCGGCCTTGATCTTCTCGCACATCTCGATCGCTTCGAGTTTTAGCGTCTTCTCTTCCTCGATCGCACTTTCTGCCTGTTCGATTCTCGCAAACAACACCGCCTCGACTTCTCTCCATTCGTTCGTTTTCTCGTCCATTAATTTCTCATTGCTTTCGATTTGTTTCAACAGCGGTCGCGTGCTTTCCGGCATTTTTCTGGTCATCTCCTCCAATTTCTCTTCGGCTATTCTGCACCTCTCCTCGACTTCGATCAAATCTCGTTTCAATCGTTCCTCTTGCCGTTCGTATTGCAACGTGTTGCGCTTGAGCGTGTGCTCTAAATCTTTTTTCAGCTCTACGAGATTGAACTCTCTCTCTTTCGCTTCGGATAACTCTTGCTCTAACTTGGCTTTACCAGAGTTTGTGATGGATAAATCCGCGGTTTCTCTCCTGGCTTCTGCTAACTTATCCGAAAAGTATTGGTTCTTCTCCTCTAAATCCGTCGTCAACTCTCGATTGTTCATCTCGGCGACTTTCAAGTTTTCTTGAACGCGAACAAATTCGTTGTTCCGTTCTTCCATCTCTTCGTCTTTTTCTCGTATCGTTGCTTTCAATTTCTTGATCGTTCCTTCCATTTCCGACTGTTTTTTACTCAACACTTCGCCTTCTTTCATAACCTCGTCGATTATTTTGTCCTTCTCTTTCACTAGATCCGAAACTGCTCTGTTTTTTTCAAAAGATTTCTTTAACGTATCTCGCTCTTTTGTTAACGCGAGGACTTTCCGTTCAGCTTGAGCAACGCGATCTTTCATTTCTTGTTCGAGCTTTAAAGCCTCGCTTGCGTCTTGTCTTTTCAATTCCGCGTCAGCTTCGTTCTTTCTTTTCAAAGTTTCCTCTCGAGACGCGAGCGCTTGTTTCGTCATTTCGAGTTCTTTCGATTGTTCAAGATGTTTCGCTTTCAACGTTTCAAACTCTCGCAGAAGCTCTGCGGTTGCAGCGGTACCTTCAACGTTTGTATCTTTATCCACTGCTGTTGTTGTTGTTGCTGCTGCTGCTGCTGTGGCGGTAGCGGCGCTACTGCTACTACTGCTGCTATTATTATTATTATTAGATTGGCTCGTCGATGACGATGGCACTACAACCGCTGGTTTCTTTTTCGTGTCAACCACCGGCGAAGCTTTCTTGTCGTTTTTCTTCTTCTTCTTCTTCTCTTCCTTTACCGCTGCTGCTTCAGCTGCCGCTTTCTTCTCTTCCTCTTCTTTCCTCTTCTTCTGTTCTTTCGCTGCGTTCAGCTTTTTTTTTGCCTCTTCTTTCTGTTTCATTGCTTTCTCTTCTCGTCGTCTTTTCTCTTCTTCTTCTGCTTCTTTTTCTTCTTCTATTTCTTGTCTGGTGTCGCCGCGAGACTCGCGTTTACCTTTGTTCTTCTCTTTTTCTTCCTCTTCGGCCATCATTTCTGCCTGCTCGAGCGTGTTCTTCATCGCCTCGTCCGTCATTCCTTTCATCTGCGAATACGCCTCGTCCGCTTTGGTTTCCAATTCTCTCACCGCGCTGGATAACGTGTCCGTCAAAGAGGACAAGTCCGTTGGAAGTTCGATGGATGGGAGAGAGAATCCCCATCCTCCTACGGAGGAGGAGGATTCTTCTGCTTCTGCTTCTGCTTCTTTACGAGTCTCGCTCATGTGTGTAACGCGTGTGCGTACACACGTGCGCTTGTTGAAATTTTATGGCATTTTTTGCAAATTCTTTTTCCATTTTCGAAGAAGAAGACAAAAAAAAAACGAACCACCAACACAACAAATTTATTATTATTGAAAGAAGAAACACAAAGAGGAGAGGGAGAAGAATATGAGCGTTGAATCGTAATAAACACCACCACGCACGGGGAGACCGAAACGAAAGAGAGAGAGAGAGAGAGAGAGAGAACAGAGGAGGAGGAAAATGACGGATCACCAGCAACCACCACCACCACCGTCGTCGTCGTCGAATGTACATCAAGATACGAACTTCTCCAGAGTGCACGTGTACGATAACAACGCGACTGATGTCATACAGAACGACTGGGGAAGAGACCCGTTCTTTTGGGCGACGCCAAAAGTGTTCATAAGAGAGATTTTAAACGCGAAAGTCGTTGAGAATACGAACGAAACCGTCTGGGAGATTGAAGACAGAAGAATACACGATGGGAAGAAAGCGAAAGGAGATGAGGAACAGAAAAAAATAAGGAGAATACGAAAGTGCGAACTGTGCGGGGTTATTGTCGAGTTCACGACGAGGAAAGATTCCAAGATATTTCTCACCTTGGATGATGGGACTGGACTGATCGAGTGCGTGATTTGGGAACCTTCGACTATGACGGCGTTACGCTCTTCTTCTTCCATAAGTGGCAATAATGTCTTCGACGAGGAAGAGGAAAATTACAATCTAAATCGGGTGGAACAAGACCGGTTCGGGAGGATAGTCGCCGACGATGGCGTGTTACTTCTCCACGGAAGACTTCGTCTCGGCGAAACCGTGTTTGTGCAAGGGAGAGTGTGTGTGTACAACGGGACGAAACAAGTGGTCGTAAACTCGATACAGATGATATGCGAGAGAGAAGGGTTGGCGAGAGAGAGAGATTTAGAGAGTTTGTTTTGGTTGGACGTGGTCGAGCAAAGGATGGATAAAGGGTATTAATAGCATTAAATGAGGGCATTTAGAAGTAGAGTCGTGCGCGATATTTAGCTTTTGTGCGTTTGTTTGTATTTACGTAGTACAAAAAAGTAGCACTCCATAGTATTTAATACGGTGGTCTCTCTCTCTCTCTCTCTATGGATGGATGGTTGTTCTTTGAATTTTTGTTTTGTCTCTTTTTTTTCTTGTTCTTTTTTGTCGTCTGTATTTTTTTGTGTGTCAGACGTCTTCGATTCGAGCGAGAAAAAACACCCGACCCGAAAAAAGAAACCGAACGCCACATTTAGACAGAGAGAGAGAGAGAGAATAGAGAGAGATAAAAATGGTGACTCCGTTGGTGAAAACGAACAAGATCAAGAAGAAACCCAACGGGTTCACGCGTTATCAATCCGATACCGCGAAGAGAGTTTCGGTACGTCTCTTTTTTGAGTGCATTTCGACGTCGCGCGATGTGTCCCTCTGCCCGCTTATTCCCACGGGAGAGAGACATGGAGAGGTCTTTGTAGTCTTGGAGGATAAATGCGTTTGCGAAGTAGAAAAGAGGGATGCGAAGGCGTGAACGTGTGAAATAAATGCTTGTGCATTCATTTTAATCGTTCTTTCGAGATGTTGCATGCATGCATGCCCTTCTTTTACGTGTTCGAGCGCGCGATTTTTCCTCTCATTTCGGATGCCGCGAAGCCCTTGTCGGGGTGCGAAAGCGGATGGCATAATTTTATTCATACACATTCGTTTGGTAAACTAACCCTCTCTCCCTTCTTTTTTCCCTTCTTCCTTAATGACAACAGACGTCATGGAGACGACCGAAAGGTATCGATTCTCGCCTCAGACGTAAATTCAAAGGTTTGCCGTACATGCCGAACGTCGGTTACGGCACAGCCAAGAAAGCCAGACACGTCTTGCCGAATGGTTTCTTGAAGTTTGTCGTCAAGAACGTCAAGGACTTGGACCTCTTGTTGATGCACAACAGAAAATACTGCGCGGAAATTGCCCACAACGTCTCTGCATTGAAGAGAAAAGCTATCGTCGAGAGAGCGGCGCAATTGAACGTCTGCGTAGTGAACAAGGACGCGCGCTTGCGCTCCGAAGAAGACGAATAAATGTGTGTCATTTGCACTTTTGTTTGCATATTCTTCGAGTTAGATTTTTTGTAGTAGCATAGTAAAACAGCGAGAGAGAGAGAGAGAGAGAGAGAGAGAGAGAGAGAGAGAGAGAGAGAAGACGGGTGTATTGGAGACAGTAGACGGAGAGAGAGAGAGAGAGAGAGAGAGAGAGTTGTGTGTTGTAATGTACCACGATGCGACAACTTGACCTATCACACGCACCACATAGATACCAACCGTAGTTTTGAAAGTTTCGTCTTTTTTCTTTTTTGGTTTTTCTCATTCATTTTTATCAAAAATCTAATTTTTGCTCTTTTACAGACAGACAGACACGAACGAACGAAGGAGGAGTCATGTAATAATATTTAATTTCGACGTGCGTATATGTCGTCGTGATAAATGGTCTCCAGTGACGCGAGAGGATCGCCTTCCTCTCTTCACGAAGATGTGGTAGAGAAATACCCGAGTTTCGACGCGCTGAGAGACTCTACCGCGATTGAATCGACGAACAGTTTAGACTTGAATAAAGTGTCGTCGAATACCCCGAACGAACACAAAAGTGGACACGGAGGAGGAGGAGGAGGAGGAGGAGGAGAAAAGAAAAAGGGGAGAAAAAAACAGTCGATTTTGGAGGAGTGCGCGGAGGTCGTTTTGAACGAAGGGAGACGAACGCGGAAGAACGGGACCAACGAAGATCGCGTCGATGGTAGTGGTAGCTACGAGGAAGTTCCTGAACAGCAAATCGTGTACCTCGTGAAGAGACTTGCAGCGGTAGCTGCTGCCAGAACACGAGAGAACGATGACGACATTCGTCAGACGACTAACGGCCATCATCAAAAAGGCGCCTCAAATAGTGCAACGCAAAAACAAAAGAGAGATTTCGAAGACGACGACGATGAGTTCAATGGGATCGAAACGGACGAGGAAGCCGATATCGTCATGATGGTATTCGAAACGATCGCAGAGAGAGAATCGGCCCTGCTGAGGGAAACGTGCGCGGAAAGTTTGGGTTTACTCTCAAAAGCGTTTCTTGCCGTCGACTCGATGTACGAAGAAAAGTTGTTGGAAACTGCGTTTGTTTTGTTGGAAGACGACGATCCAGACGTCGTTAAAAAGACGGAGGAACAATTTGCGGTTATTTGCGAGAACATAACGAAACATTCCATAGATCAAGCATTAATACCGCACGTGATTAACGTGATGATTAAAGAGAACGACGAACAGTTGCGAATATCTTCGTTGAACGTCTTGAAGAATATTTTAGTCGGAACCGGAAATGGAATTTCGTTCGTTGAAACGTGTTACTGTGGTGGTGGAGTAAATAGTAGCGATAATAGCGGTGACAAGGATTTGAAAACGATGGATGAGATGATTGAATGCTTCTCGAACGCTTCGCAGGATGAAAATTATCGCGTGCGAGAGACATTCATACAAAATGCAGTGGAAGTAGCCATACGATTGAAAAAGATAATACCAACGGTGGATGAACCGAAATTGAGCGCGACGATAGAAACCCATTTGAAAGCTTTAATCGATGGAATCGTTTTGTTGTGTGAGGATGAGAACTGGGCGGTTCGCTTCAATTGCGTGAAATCGCTCCATGCATTGGCAAAGCTTTCCTTATACGATACCGAAAAGTCTGCCATCACCGATATTAATACCGATAAAGTGTTGGACTTGTTCGAAAAGCTTTCAAACGACGTTTCAAAGAAAGTTAAACTGATGACGTCATGCGAGCTTGGCAACATCATCGCCTCTTTGCTACCTGGAAATGTCAATGATGCAAAACTTTCCGGAATGATTCAGCGGTATTGCGAAACGGTTCGAGAAATGAGTATGAACCGTAGCAGTGCGAACGCGAAGGATATTGATATTGAACAGATTCGGATAAGCTGCGCGAGTTATTTTGGTGCCATGTGCGAAAAGTTAGCCCCGATGGGAAAGTGGGACGACATTGTTGAAGCATTTAGATTACTTTCGTCGCGGCCGTTGCCGTCCTCGCCCATCGACGAAGGCACTAATAATAGCGATCCAAATTGGCTGTTAAATTCAAACGCTCACAAAGCGAGGCTTGAAATCGCAAAGTCGCTGGAGACGATCGCAAACTCGCTTTCTGGTGAAGTCGTAGTCAGGGATATCCTTCCTGTTGTTGAAGCGACGTTTCTGAACGATTCCAACGACGAGGTGAAAATCGTAACCATCTCGCAGTTACATCACCTCCTTCAAAAGAAGTGTTCGGTGACGATGAAGAATGAAAGTACTGCCAACGAAAGTAAAAATACGTTTTCTTCTGCTGTTGGACGTTCTACGTCCATATGGAACCTCTTATCTTCACTTGCGGAAGATTCCAGCTCTTATGTCCCCCTTTCTCCTTCAAGGTCCAGGAAACCGGGAGCAGTGGCGACGGATTCTGTGGGAAGTTGGAGAGTTCGACTTGAATTGGCTTCATCTCTAGGGAACATCTCGAACAATATGCCGTTTCAACCACAACCGTCTTCTCTTCTTTCCATATCTTTGAAGCTTTTGAAAGACCCGGTGAACGACGTGAGGAAAGCGGCGAGCTCGATGGACTCTTTCTATTTCGTGTTCAAGAACAGTTTACCATTACTGTTTTCGGAACCGCCGACGTGGTCTTCGTCCAGTCACGCCGAATACAAAGACGCTTCAAATGCAATCGAAAGCATCATTAAAATGGCCTCAAGTAAGGTTTGGACGGAGCGCAGAACGTTTGCTGAGTGTTCCGGACGCGCGCTTCTCGCTTTAGGCAAACAAGAAGAGAAAATTCAAAATCAAGATAAGAAACTCCTTCAAATGCAAAACACGTTACTCACAAAACTGTGTTTTCTCGTGACATCCGATGCGGTTTCGAGCGTTCGTTTGGCCGCTTTAGAAGCGTTGGCGGAGTTGATTTCTAGAGATAATTCGTTAGCGGACGATTCGATCGTTCTCTCTGCGCTCAAGAACGATGGAAACAAGGACAGTGTTGGATCGAACGCCATTGTCGTAGAAGCCCGAACGAGACTGTCAAACGTAATTAACGAAGTGAGCTTTTCGAAGATAAGCGTCTCTTGATGCAAATCAAATAGAACACAATGTATACTATTTTTTATAAACTAGAAGGGAGTAAGAGAGAGAAGAGAGAGAGAGAGAGAGAGAGAGAGAGAGAGAGAGATTAGCGCAGCTGCTGTATATACTCTGCACTTATCGTGGTATAACGGAGTACTACTCTAATATAAAACAAAACAAATTACTTTTTTACTGGTACACGCCGACCTCTGCCGCTCTCACCACGCGATCGTGTAGTCTATACCCAGCTTTCGTCACCACGGCAACGGACCCTGGCTCCTTCTTCGTTTCCCCGACTGGGACGTTAAACAACGCCATGTGTTCGTTCGCGTCGAATGGTTCGTCCACGGGATCAAATTTTACCAACCCATGCTTCTTAAATCCGCTACTCAGTTGTCTTTGCGTCAACTCTACGCCTTCTTTGAAACTCCTTAAGAGAGTTTCCAACTTACCCGCGTCGTTCTTCGCTTCGGCGATGATCTCTTCCGTTACCGTCGCGCAAGCTCGATCTATGTTATCCGCCACGTCTAATAAATCTTTTGCGAAGCCTTGCACCGCAAACTTCTTCGCGTCTTCATTCTGTCTTTGCGTTCGCGTTCGTAAATTTTCCATATCCGCTAATGTTCTCAGATGTCTTTCGTTCAATTCGACGATTAAAGCGTCTTTCTCTGCCATTTCGTTTTGATCGTCCTCTTCTTCTCCTTCTTGTTCTTGTTCGTTTCCTTCCTTCTCTTTGGTTTCTCCTCCTTCTGTGGCTGCTGCTTCGCCGTCGCCTTCTCTCGGCTGCTCCTGCTCTCCCCCGGTATTTTTGGAGAGCAACGTCGTGCTCGTGTTCATGTACCTGCTGCTCATACGCGGCGGCCACACTCCTTTGGATCCATTGGAAAAAAAAGCAAGCGCTGCACTCCTCGCAGACGTTGCGCTCGCACGACTCGCTTGCACACCGCTTCCCCTCATCATCGACGAGAGGCACCGTCTCGCGACGAGCGCCCCGGTTTCTCTCATCGATGATGTTGATGTTGATGATGATGATGATGATGACGACGGTGACGATGACGGCGCCGTCGATGACACCAACAACGATCCAATCCGTCTTCTTAATAATAAAAGTCGATGCATCGGCGTCTTTCTCTTTCTCTCTTCTGTCACACCACCAACAACACACCAATAACAACAACACTACCACGTAGAAAGCGTGCTTCTTCTTCTTCTTCTTCTTTTGTGTCTTGTTCTTTGTTGTTGAATAATGAAAGGAAAAAGAAGAAGAAGAATACCATAAAAAACGACAATTTTTGAAGGAGGAGGTTGTAACCCCAAAAAATAATGACTCCCGTTGTTAAAACCCAAAATTCTCATCAAATTATTGCAAAAGAAAGAAAGAAAGAAAGAAAGAAAGACATTATTCCTTAATTAAAAACGTTGGAGTACATTATTCGTGTCTCCTCCTCCTCCTCCTCCTCCTCCGCTTCCTCTTCCGTGTAAAACGAACACCACGACGGAGAGACATGACCACTCTGGCGGAAAGCTTCTTGGCGGATTTGGACGATTTATCCGACGACGACAACGACGACGCGGAAGAAGACAACATCAACAAGGACGAAGTACACAAGGACGACGACGACGACGACACCAATGGATTCGCCGACGTCCATTCGAACGGGAATGAAAAGAAAGGAGAACAACAACAACAACATCCACATGAACGCGTGAAGAACGAGTTCTCGAACGCTCTAGAAAAGTGCACGACATTGTTAAACACGGAACGATACAAGAGAACGATAGGAGACGTCAAGCGAGAAGCGGCGAATGAAACCGCAACACGTCAAAAGAAAAAAATTAAGAAAGAAGAGGAAGAACAGAAAAATTTGTACAAGTTGATTTTAGATTGCAACGCGTTAACCGTGGACATCGACGATACCATCGTCTTCATTCACAATTACATCAAAGATAAATACAAAACAAAATTCCCGGAGTTGGAATCGTTGGTGCCACATCCGATCGATTACGCCAGAGTGGTGCAAAAAATAGCAAACGAGATGGATATTATGAGAGTCGATTTGGAATCGGTGTTACCATCGGCGACGATTATGGTCGTCACCGTGACCGGGTCGACCACAGACGGAAAAGAATTGAGCGATACAGACTTGGAATTGACGTTAGAAGCGTGCGAACGGTTGTTGAAGTTAGACGACGATAAGACAAAACTGTTCAAGTTTGTAGAAAAGAACATGGAAAAGACGGCGCCAAACTTATCTCAAGTTTTGGGAACAGATGTCGCGGCTCGAGTTATGGGATTAGCCGGAGGGTTAGAGCTCTTATCAAAAATGCCCTCGAATGTCGTACAAAACATAGGGAACGGAAAGAAGAAAAATATCGCCGGTTCATCGTTACAAGTGCTTCAGAAATCCGGCGATGTAAACGTTGGCTTCATTTTCCAATGCGATTTGATTCAGAAGAAAACCCCGCCGCCCTTGAGAGTAAAAGCGGTGCGATTAATTGCTGGCAAGTGCTCTTTAATGGCCAGAGTCGACGCGTTTGGCCAAGATCCAACTGGCGAAACTGGGAAGAAAATGTATGAAGAGATCAAACAGAAAATTGAAAAATGGCAGGAACCTCCGCCGGCGCGCACAGAGAAACCATTGCCAGCTCCGGGCATGATTCAAAAGAAACGCAGAGGTGGTAAACGCATGCGCGCGATGAAAGAACGATACGGAATGTCTGATATGCGTAAACAAGCCAACCGAGTAGGTTTTAACGTCGCTGAAGACGAAATCGGCTACGAAGGCGAAGGTTTAGGCTTGCTCGGCAAAAGCGCCGGCGCTGGCGCGGCAAACGGTAAGCTCAGATTCCAAGAGAAGAAGGCGAAAATCGGTAAATACGCGCAAAAAGGATATAAAGGTGGCATGGGGAGCGGTTTAGCGACATCCGACGCTTTATCAGGCATGAGCTCTTCGTTAGCATTCACGCCCATTCAAGGCATTGAGTTGGTCAATCCAACGGCTGAAAAGGAACGCCGAGATAGTCAAAGCGGCACCGACTCTGTGTTTAACGATAAGAGAGGGTTCTTCTCCGCGAAGAATTAATATATATATACATATGAGTAGAACAATACCAATCAATACTAATAGAAATAGGAATAGCGTGGTGTTGTGTATGAATATCGTACGAATCGTAGCAGGAATCACAACGGTTGACTCTATTTTTGAACCCAGGGAAGGTCCCTCTTCATATGATACGTTTTATCCATTTTTTTTGTCAATAATGGATGCAAAAAATATATAATTAATTATTCAGATAGAAACTGCGCATATAAAGTCACGCGCATTCTCTGATTTGTAGTAAACATGTTCTCCGTCGCGTCTACGTCCTTCTCTTCTTCCTCTTCTGCTTTTGCTTCTGCTTCTTTCAGAGAGAAGACCCTTTTGAAGAAGAACACGAAGACGACCATCGGGACAAAAAATCATCCTCAGAATACGTACAATCGTAATCGTCTTTCTCAGAACAGACGAGCGACGACGTCTCGTGTCGTCGTTCGTGCAGAAGTAACTTCATCTTCATCTTCCAGCGATGACGAGAACAAACAACAGCGCACTGGATCGTGCGATTCGTGCGGATTAGCAAAAGATGAAATGCAATGCGATGGAACCGGGAGAATTCAAGGCGGATTTGCTGCCATTCCTTTGTTCTCGTGGTGGCCTATTAAAGCGTATAGGCCGTGCCCAGGTCTCATTCAAAGTGGCGGGACATACACGAGGAAGGGCCAAGACGTAGACTCGATTCTTTGGGGCGAAAAAGGTAGAGATTAATTTTTTGTCATGTATACGTACTATTATTCGCGCTGTTGCTCTATACTTTCATAACTGCTATTACTATCGCTACTAGTATGGTACTACTACTCCTACTATTTATTACACAAACGCATACTTTCTCATCGCGCGTCAGCGTCGGTTGTCGAAGAATTCACCGCCGTCGTCCCTAACATTCTCGCCTCGTCTCCGTATTCATTATCATCTTCATCTTCAACAACAATCAACTGCGTGAAGTTGTTACTAAATTGAGACCCAATGGCTAAATTTTGGGTCACCTCTTCCCCCAAGGCTTGCAGTTCGGCGCCTTCTAAAGATTCTTCCAAAACCAAACCGTGCGTTTCCGGGACTAACGTACATGTCAACACTGCTAACAAGGCAAAAAGCGCCAAGACAATCGAAGGAAGTTCGGGAGAAATCACGCGTAAAAACAACACTTGCGGCGCACTGATTGACCCTATGCGTCCAATCATCGAACACGACCCCAACGCCGCCGATCGAACGATGGTCGGGAACAACTCTGTGGTGTATAAATACACGACGTTGAAGGAACCGCTAATGCCGAATCGACCGACAAGAGCAAAGAATATCCTCTGCTTTCCTTTCGAGAAACCGCTAATGAAGGCACCAAGCCCACTCAGACCCATTAAGGACATCAAAGTCGTCCGCCTCCCGATAATATCTACTGCGATTTGCGCCGCGATGTGAGATGGAATCTCCACCAATCCGCTCAAGAAATTGTTCATATAAATCGATCCGGCTAAATTTCCGACGTTTAAAGATATCCCATAATAGATTAACCCGTTGCACGCGAACACGAACGCCATGCACATTAATCGCACCTTCAATTTCTTATGCGGGAAAATCGCGGATACGTTTACGTTTTCTGTCTTTTCCGGTTCTTTCAAATCTGGGAGTCGTTCAAACGTCAGGCGTCCATTCTTCTTCGCTAAAAACTCCAAAACTTCTTTCGCCTCGTCTGGTTTCCCATTGGCTAATAACCATCGAGGACTTTCTTTCAAGAAGGAAAAAGTGATTAACACGTATCCACATCCTATTAAAGCGCAAAAAAAGGAATACGTTCGCCAACTCTCTTGCATCAAGTATCCGAAAAACGACATCAAACAAATCCCGAGCGCCCACCAGTATTGGGTGCCGATACCCATGATGCCTTTCCATTTAATCCCTAGCGGTTCCGTGCACAACACGAAAGACGCGACGCCAATACCTCCGACGCCAAACCCACCTATAAATACAGCCACGAAGTATTGAGAGTACGACGTCGACATCGACGCTAATCCGGCGCCTAAGGATGAAGTCAGCACCGCGGCGTACACTCCGGTTCGTCTTCCTTTCACGTCGGAGAGTTGTCCGAGCACGCCAGCTCCGAAAAAGAACCCGAGAAAGAACATGGACGACGCGAGTTCTATTTTATATTCGTCTTTGCATATTAAACCAAACTCAGAAACGATCGATTGTTTTTTGTTCGTCCATCGCCACATTCCTTCCGAGGTGGATGTCTCGTTCGCATTCGTGGAAAAAAAATCATTCAGCGAACACAGCACGGATAAATCGTCCTCGTCCGCCTTCGTTTTCACGTCCAAACAGTGCGAATAGAAAGTCTTGTTGATGTTGTCGTCGTCGTCGTCGTCGTCGTCGTCGTCGTCGTCTATGCATTCCCATTCCGGCGTTCGTTGCGTAAACACGGACACCAGAGTCAAAAAGGCGGCCGGTAACCACGCGCTCGAGGAGAGTAAAAACTGTTTCACTTGTCCTTTGCCTATTTGCCCGACGTACGCGTCGAACGCCTCGTCCACGGTGACCTCGTGTTCCCTTCCTCTTCCTCTTCCTCTTCTTCTTTCGTCGTCGTCGTCGTCGTCGTCGTCGTCGTTTCGGTGGTGATGATGATGGTCTCGTCTTGCCTCCTCGACCGGTTGGGGGACGTCCGGAGACGACGACGTTTCGGATGCCATCAATCAAAATCAATCAAACACACCCCACCAAAAACGAAGAATGAATGAATGAATGAAGAAAATAACGTGATGAAATTTTTACTTTTTTTTTATGATTTCGAGGAGAAGGACAGACGATGATGACAGACTTTAGACGACAGAGGAGGAGGAGGAGGAGGAGGAGGAGGACAAAGTCCAAAAA